>VAPC010730217.1_pt1 | contig 10370 bp, 10 predicted proteins | sample 3395121 | NCBI WGS metagenome assembly VAPC01 (sample SAMN08290434, study PRJNA428436) | hydrothermal vent metagenome | isolation source: Deep-sea hydrothermal vent chimney | place: Indian Ocean: Southwest Indian Ridge | depth 1711 m m
AGGGCCGGCCTTATGTTCTCATCCTCTTTGCTGTAAGAGTTATGAAACAGACTTTTAAAAGAGCCCCATTTTCTTATAGTCTTACCTGCTGTATGAACAAGGCAGAGGATATCTTTTTCTGTATTAAACCGGTATGTTATACCTTTAAAGTATTTTTTGTCCTTTTTCAGGTCAAGGTCTGCAAAAAAACCGGCAGGATGTTTGCCCCCTGGTTTCAGCATCTTTTCAATAACAGGTTTAAACAGGTCCACCCTGCCGTAGGCAAGACAGGCCGAGATAAAGCCCGCAACTTCGATGTCTTCAGGCCTTGAATACCTGCGGGGAAACTCAATAGGGTCGTATTTGACGCGCTGTTTGAAATCGAATTCTTTGTAGAACCGGTCAAGAGTTTTCTTTAGGCGAAGTTCAGACATGACGCGTGACCGGCTGCGCCGGTATTTTAATTAAGTGTATATTATGGGGAAAAATCAGGCAGGAATGTTTATGCAGCATCCTGCCCCTGAGAATTACAAATATTATTTACAGGATCTAAATGCTTTTGTTGATCATTTCTCTTAATTCTTTTCCGACCTTAAAGTAAGGTACTTTCTTGGGCGGTACGTCAACGGATTCACCTGTTTTTGGATTCCGTGCTTTTCTGGCTTTTCTGCTGCGGAGTTTAAAGTTTCCAAATCCGCGAATCTCGACTTTTCCACCGTTTGCAAGGGTCTCTTTGATGCTCATAAAAACAGTTTCAAGAATAACTTCAGTCTGTTTTTTTGTAAGGCCTTTGACTTTTTCCGCTATTTTCTCAATGAGCACTGATTTTGTCATAGATTTCTCCTTATTTTTCGTTCTGCAATGTTCAATTTTTATTTATCAATTTGCATTTTGGACATGCAATGTCCGTTAAGGCGTAAGTATATACTTAAGACTGATTGATTGAAATCTGTTCTTTATCAGTTCATTAGGAAGAGTCCCGCCGGACAAGAGGTCCCAGAAGCTTAGTTTGTCCTTTTTGGATATGACCTGGGGCTCTCCCTTGATCCCGCTCAGTTTACCTGCCAGCTTGATAGCATACTCCAGATTGCCCAATTCATCGACGAGACCCAGTTCTTTAGCTTTTCTGCCTGTAAATATGCGCCCGTCGGCAAGTTTTTTTATTTCTTTGTAATCCATATCTCTGCTTTCTGCCACAGCCTGGATAAACTGGTCGTGAACGTCATCCAGCAGGGCCTGAAGTATCTGTTTTTCCTCTCCCGTCATTGACCTGAATGCAGACGTAATGTCCTTGTGTTTTCCGCTCTTTATGATCTGCGATTTAACCCCGATCTTTTCCATCAGGCCTTCAAAGTTGGGAAGTTCCATGATCACTCCTATGGATCCGGTCAGAGTACCGGCGTTCGCCACTATGATGTCAGCAGGGCTGGAAATGTAATAGCCTCCTGAGGCTGCAACTGAGCCCATTGACACGACAACTTTCTTCTTTTCCTTTATTTTAATAATTTCGTCGAATATCTCCTGAGAAGCAGCCACCCCGCCTCCAGGGCTGTCTACCCTGATTACAACCGCTTTTACGGAAGAATCCCTGGAATATTTTTTCAGCTCTTTTATCACGTATCTGGAATCCAGTATCGCGCCTTCCACTCGAATGACGGCGACCTTTTCTCCGATCGAAACCCGGCCGTTACGCAATAGAGTCAGGACAAGACTGAGGAGTGCTATCAATACAATACTGATGAGTAAAAAAATCAGGATCTTCTTCATGATTTATAATTAGGCAGATGTTACCATGCTGAGACCTATCTTCCTTTCAGACGTGTCAACTTTTATTATTCTCGCTGTCAATTCCGTGCCGATTTTGAATGTTTCTTCAATTTTGCTGTTATCAATGTTTTCAATATCAGCGGAATGTATGAGTCCCTCTATGCCTTCTTCGATCTCAACAAAGAGGCCGAAGTTCGCTATTTTGACCACTTTGCCCCTGACATGGTCACCCAGCCTGTATTTGCTGGAGATATCTTCAATCCAGGGATCAGGTGTAAGGTCTTTAAGTCCGACGGCTATCCGCTCTTTTTCAACATCAATGTTCAGTATCACAACCTCAATTTCCTGTCCTTTTTTAAGTATGTCGATCGGCTGCTTTACGTTTTTTGACCATGACATATCAGATATATGGAGCAGAGCGTCTACACCTTCATCAAGGCTAATGAATGCCCCAAAATCAGTGAAGCTCTTTACTATACCGGCAATCTTCTGTCCAGCAGAGTATTTGTGCCTGAAAAGCTCCCACGGATTTGGTTTCAGCTGTTTAATGCTCAGAGACGCCCTTTTCTCAGCGCAGTTTACATTCAGAACAAGTGCTTCAACAGTGTCTCCTATTGAAAAATACTTGGAGGGATTCTTTATTTTTTCCAGCCAGTCAAGCTCTGTTATATGGATCAGACCCTCAAGCCCTTCCTCAAGTTCAATGAATATACCGTATTCAACAATGTTTATGATTTTTCCGGTTATTTTTTCCTTAGCCGGGTATTTTTCTTCCGCTTTCGTCCATGGATCAGGATTTTTCTGTTTGTAACCGAGAGTAACCCTTTGTGACTCCGGCTCGAACTTAAGAACAAGGACATCAATTTTGTCGCCTATGCTGAATAATTCGCCCGGGTGACTGATCCTTCCCCACGACATATCTGAAATATGGAGCAGGCCGTCGACTCCGCCGAGGTCAACAAATGCGCCGTAATCCGTTAAGTTCTTTACAACCCCTTCGATAATCTCGCCTCCCTGAAGATGGGCAAGGGTTTTTTCCCTGAGCTTCTCTCTTTGTTCTTCAAGTATGACACGCCTTGATACAATTACATTCGACCTCTTGCTGTTTAATTTAATTACCTTGAATTTGCAGACCTGTCCAAGGAGATGGTCAGTGTCCCTGGAGCTTTTCAGGTCAATCTGGGATCCCGGAAGAAACGCGTTGACATCAGCAATTTCCACGGTCATCCCGCCTTTCACTTTTTCAACTATTTTTCCCTCAACATCCAGGCTTTTTTCAAAAGCCTCTTCGAGTATTTCCCATGTTTTTATTCTCGCGGCCCTTTCTTTTGAAAGATGCACGAAATCATCGAAGTTCCTGGCATTTATTACATATACTTCTATGTCATCACCCTGTTTCAGGCTGTTTCTTTCGTCGGGAGAGAACTCAACAGCCGGGATAAAGCCTTCACATTTGGTGCCGATATCCACTATTATCCCATCCTGCCTTATCTGTACTATCCTGCCGTTAATGATCTCGCCTTCCTGCAGGCCCTTAAAAGAATCGGCGTAAAGTTTTTCCAGTTCTTCCTGTTGTGGTTCCATGACTTTATATTATATTACCTCTCGAGAGAAATTTCTCTAACTTTTTTTACTACGTCATCAATGATCCACTGTGGGGTGGAGGCCCCTCCGGTTATTCCGGTCTTCACGATCCCATTAAACCATCTGTTTTCGATCTCATCAGCAGTCTCTATATGATATACTCTATCACAAATACTTTGAGAAAGGACGGTTAGTTGGGTAGTATTGGCACTGTTCTTTCCGCCGACAACTATCATCAGGCCGACTGATTTTGCGAGTTTTTTTGTCTCATCCAGCCTTAATGAAGTTGAGTCACAGATGGTGTTATATACTTTTACCTCTTTTGCGGTATCAAGGATACTCGCGGCAACTCTTTTAAGGGCTTCAAACGACTGGGTCGTCTGAACTATTATCCCGACTTTGCCTTTAAGGGGCGGAACCGGTTCTTTGCTGCTTACCACTGAGACCCTATCTCCTGCAAATCCTATTAATGCCTGAACTTCAGGGTGTTTCCTGTTGCCTACTATAAGCACCTGATAGTTTTCCTGCTTAAGAGTTTGCACGTGCTGCTGAGCCTTTTTTACGAACGGACAGGTCGCATCAACGACTTTGTAGCCTCTACTGGAAATTTCTTCGTATGCCGAAGGCGATATGCCGTGAGTTCTGACAATAAGGGTTTTTATGTCCTGGCATTGTACATTTTCAATAGGAGCTATTCCGTCTTCTTTGAGTTTATCGATTACCTGTGGATTATGAATCAGGGGCCCGAAGCTGTACACTCCTCCTTCCGGATTTTTTGCCAGTTTAAAGGCGATGTCTATGGCCCGTTCAACCCCAAAACAAACCCCGGCCCTTTTAGCCACGATTATCTGCATAACGTTTCTTTATCTCTCCTATTGAACTCATGATCTTTCTGGTAATTTCTTCATTTGAACTGTTTTTATCTACATATAATGTAGAGGGAGAGAGGGGATTGTCAAATACTATTGAAATCCTGGCTCTCCTGGGCCATCTTGCTCCTACGGGAAGGGCCCTGTCGGAACCTGATATAAGCGCCGGCACTATAATCGCCTTGCTGAGGCCTGCGATCATGCCGACACCCCTCTTTCCTTTTTGCAGTTCACCTGTCTCGCTTCTCCTTCCCTCAGGGAATATTATCAGCAGTTCACCGTTTCTCAATCTTTTTACGGCTGATTTTATTGTGGATGTGCGTGTTTTCTCTCTGTCTACGGGGACAGCGAAATATTTTATAAACGAGCCGAGAAGAGGAATCGTGAAAAGTCCTTTTCTTGCCAGAAAAGTTGCTCTCCTCGGTATTACAGCACCAATAAGGGGAGGATCGAGATAGCTTGAGTGGTTCGATGCTATTATTACGCCCCCCGTCGGAGGAATATTCTCTATGCCTATGATTTCCAGGCCGCCATTTATCCGTAAAATAAATCTGATCAGCAAGGCTGAGAGCCGGTAGACCAGATTGCTGAAGCTTTTCCCCCACCCGGAATTATCTTTCTGAAGGTCACCTTTAAAAGGCAGGCTGGTCTGCGGGTCGCTGGAAGAGCTCAAGATGTTTTTAACGCCTCCATTATTTTATTGACGGCCTCTTCCGCGGATATATTACTTGTATCGATATAAACCATGCTGTCTGTCCTTGTGAGCGGGGAATTCTCTCTGTTAGAATCGCGCGCATCCCTTTCAATTATGCCTTTAAGAATGCTTTCCAGAGTAGTGCTGACGCCTTTTTCCTGTAATTCCTTATATCTTCGACCGGCCCTTTTTTCCGGGCCGGCGTCGAGATAAAATTTATTTTCAGCCTCAGGGAAGACAGCAGTTCCTATGTCTCTTCCCTCTATAACTACTTTGCCCCTGAGCCCGATCTCTCTCTGCATTGAAAAGAGGTGTTCTCTGACAGCCTGTCTGGCAGAAACCCTGGAGCTTAGTTCCCCTATTTCCGGACTCCTTATCTGTGATGTAACATCTGTGCCGTTGACACTGACCCGGTCGCCTTTGAAGGTTATGGTGATTTTTTCGAGCATTCCGGCAAGTTCTTCCTGGTCTTCCGGGTCTATCCCCCGGTCATCAACGTACCACGCGACAGCTCTGTAAAGTGCCCCGGTGTCCAGGTACTTATAACCCAGTTTTTCCGCGAGCCGCTTTGACACCGTACTCTTGCCTGCCCCTGAAGGGCCGTCTATGGTAATAACATCCCTCATTTTAAATTGACAATTGCTTTTTTATCCTCCAATAACATGCGTATCCTCTTCCAGAGCTTCGTGAATATCCCTGTGGAGTGCAGGGTATGTTACAGACATCCATGCCTGGCCAAAATGACGGGTAAGAAGGTTCAGGGCCTGCGGGTTGTCCGTATCAATAATAAATATTATTTTCAATGGTGATTTGCCGACAAGTTCATATCTTCTTATTTCTTTGCACATCTTTTGGAATGTCTTGTCTTTGCCTTTCTTGTACCAGGAATCCCTCTCTTTGTTGATCTCGGCAATGGAGATATTCTCTTTTGCGTCAAAGATTGATATGTAAAGCATAATTACCTCCGTTATTTGCTGCTGGTTATTTTTTTTGAACCTGCCGGTTTACCCGCCTTGTAGTGCGACGGGCAGGCAGGTAACGAATAACAATTAACTGTTAACAGTCTTCCTTCCTTCAATTATTTTTTCAACAACAGACGAATCAGCCAATGTGGAGGTATCGCCGATCTCGGCTTCCTTACCTTCTACGATCTTTCGCAATATCCTTCTCATTATTTTTCCGCTTCTTGTTTTCGGAAGCCCCTGGACAAGCTGAATGGCATCCGGTTTTGCAATGGGGCCGATGTCTTTTCTTACCTGCCCTGCCAGCTCTTTTTCCAGGTCATTGCTGATACTGGCTCCGCTGTTCAATATTACAAAAGCGTAAATGCCCTGTCCCTTGATATCGTGCGAAAATCCGACTACAGCCGCTTCGGCAACGGAAGAATGAGCAACAAGGGCACTCTCTATTTCCGCAGTTCCCAGCCTGTGGCCTGATACATTTATTACGTCGTCTATCCGGCCCAGAACCACATAGTCTCCATCTTTATCGACCTTTGCACCATCCCCGCAAAAATAATTACCTTTTGATTGAGAGAAGTAAGTCTCTTTGTAGCGTTCAGGATCGCCATATATCGTTCTTGCAATGCCCGGCCAGGCGCGCTTAAATACAAGAGTTCCTTCTTCTCCGGCTGAGGCTTCAGATCCTTCAGCATTTACTATCATCGGCTCGACTCCAAAAAAAGGCCTTCCCGCAGACCCCGGTTTCATGGCTGCCGCCCCCGGCAGAGACGAGATAAGTATTCCCCCTGTCTCAGTCTGCCACCATGTATCAACGATCGGGCATTTTTTCAGGCCTATGTTATTGTAATACCAGAGCCATGCCCCGGGATTAATGGGTTCTCCTACTGAACCTAGAAGTCTCAGACTGCTGAGGTCGTGTTTTTGTGTCCACTCGTCGCCTTCTTTTGCAAGTGCCCTTACTACTGTAGGCGCGGTATAAAAAAGGTTCACTCCGTACTTTTCCACTATCTCCCAGTATCTGTCCGGTTTAGGATAGGTAGGTACACTTTCAAACATAATGCTTGTTGCTCCATTGCTGAGAGGGCCGTACACAATATATGAATGCCCTGTTATCCACCCTATATCCGCGGTACACCAGAAGGTGTCCTCCTCGTGATAGTCAAAGATATACTTAAATGTGACTGCCGCGTGGAGAAGATATCCCGCAGTTGTATGAAGCAGCCCTTTTGGTTTACCTGTGCTGCCGCTGGTATAAAGAATAAAAAGCGGATCTTCGGAATCCATCTCTGCCGGTTTGCATGTCGAGGAAATATCTTCTTTTTTCAGTTCGTCTTCGGCAAACAGGTCTCTTCCTTCTTTCATGTCAATATTAATGCCTGTCCTTCTGACGACAAGGCACTGCTGTATGCTCGGTGTGTCCTCCATGGCAATATCAGCATTCTTTTTGATCGGGATTACTTTCCCGGCCCTGAACGATCCGTCAGATGTAACCAGGATCTTACCTTCGCAGTCGTTGATTCTGCCCTGAAGCGCGGACGCGCTGAAGCCTCCGAACACTACACTATGGATAGCTCCGATCCTGCTGCAGGCCAGCATGCCGATGGCCAGCTCAGGTATCATGGGAAGGTAAAAGACGACTCTGTCGCCCTTTTTTATTCCCAGTTTCTTCAGAAGGTTTGCAAACCTGCATACAACGCGGTGAAGTTCCTGGTACGTATATATTTTGTTCTCTCCGTTCTCCCCCTCCCATATCAGAGCCGCCTTGTTTTTTCTATGGGTTTTCAGGTGCCGGTCAAGGCAGTTATAGGAAACATTAAGTTTACCTCCTGTAAACCATTTGACCTCAGGCTTGTAAAAATCACTTTCCGTTACCTTGTTCCATTTTTTAAACCATGAGAGGTTCTCCTCTGCCATATCAGCCCAGAATCCATCGGGATCATCAAGAGATTTTCTGTAAAGCTTCTCATATTCAGCCAGGCTTTTGACATGAGCGTGTTTTGAGAATTCTTTTGAAGGCGGAAAAGTCTTCTGTTTTTCAGATGAAACGGTTTTTGTTTTCTTAGTCATGTTAGGTCCTCTTTCAGGCATCTGAAATTAGTTAGTAGTTTAAGGTTTCTTAAAATATAGCACTGAATAGTGAACTATTCAATTGACTTCTCAAGCTCCCTGATAAATTCCGGGAAAGATGTATTAATGCATTCCGTGTTTTTAACCGTTGTCTTGCCCCTGGCCAAAAGCCCTGCCACGAGCATAGCCATTGCTATCCTGTGATCGCTATGACTTTCTGCCTCTGCTGTGGCTTTAAGGCTCTTTGTGCCTTCAATAATAATGCCGTCTTCAAGTTCTTCTGTCTTTACGCCCATTTTCCCCAGCTCTTTGCTCATTGCGGCTATTCTGTCGGATTCCTTGACCCGTAATTCCTTTGCCCCGGTTATTTTTGTCGTGCCGCCGGCTGCACCAGCAGCAACACAGAGAATGGGGAATTCATCTATAGCACCAAGAATCCTGTTGCTTCCTACACTAATGCCTTGAAGCTTCGAATGTTTAACAAATATGTCTGCAACAGGCTCGCCTGATATCTCACTCACATTAAGCAGTTCTATATTTTTTTTATTTTCCATCATATCCTGCAGAATACCGATAAGCCCGATCCTCGTAGGATTTATTCCCACGTTCTTAATTAATATCTCAGAGCCGGGGATCAGTAGTCCTGCTACAATAAAAAAGGCAGCTGATGAAAAATCAGCAGGTATGGTTATATCCATAGGTTTGAGCTTGGCAATCCCTCTAACGCTGACTTTCTGTGCAATTTCCTTAATTTCTACGCCTGCGGCCCTAAGCATTCTTTCAGTGTGGTCTCTTGATTTTCCCGGTTCAAATACAGACGTAGTGCCGTCGCAATAAAGGCCGGCAAACAGGATGGCTGACTTGACCTGTGCACTGGCTATGGGCAGCGTAAGGTCTTCAGCTTTCAGATTTCCGCCTATGATAGTAAGAGGTGGATATTCCCCTTTTTCCGGAAGTATTTCAGCGCCCATTTTTGAGAGCGGATCAATGATTCTCTGCATGGGTCTGCGCTGTAATGACGAATCACCTGTGAGTTTGACTTCAAAAGGCTGCCCCGCGAGTACACCGCTTAAAAGTCTCATTGTTGTGCCGGAGTTTCCGCAGTCTATGGAATTCTCCGGCTCTGAAAGCCCGTTCAGGCCCTTGCCGTTGACAATGATCTCACTGCCTTTGTCTTCTATCTCAATGCCCATTTGCCTGAAGGCCTGAAGGGTTTTTAACGGGTCTTCTGCGCGAAGGAAATTCCTGATAAGGCTTTTGCCTTTGGCAAGTGAAGAAATGATTATCGCCCTGTGGGATATGGACTTGTCAGGCGGAGTTATGATCTCGCCCTTTAGCGGGCCGCCCGGTTCGACATTAATCTGACTCAAGGATCTTCCTGCCATTTCTTGCCTTCTGGAATTCCTTCCAAAGATTGTCCCAGTCGGATTTTTTTATCATGCTTTCCACTTGCGCAACAGAAGAGGTGAAAAGTTCAAGAGATTTCAGCATATTCTCTTTGTTGTAAGCGCATATGTCACGCCAGAGGTCCGGCGGACTCAGCGCTATTCTTGTCATGTCTTTCAGGCCCTTGCCTCCCTGAGGCAGGATGTCCTTATCCTTATGCAGGTCAATTATGGTGTTAATAAGAACATAAGCCACCACGTGCGGGAGATGACTTACTGCGGCAAAGATTGCGTCGTGTTCATCAGGGTCCATCGTAATTATCACTGATCCAAACGATTTCCAGACAGCAGTGACTTTCTCCAGGGCATCTTTGTTCGTATCAGGACTTGGCGTAATAATGTATCTCGCTCCGTTAAAAAGATCTGCAGATGCCGCGTCAGCGCCGGAACATTCTTTGCCGGCGATAGGGTGACCCCCGACGAAACTCACACCTTCGGGCATAAACGGCTCCAGTTTACTTATAACTTCTGCTTTGACACTGCCTACATCAGTCACTATTGCTCCCTTTTTCAATTGGCCCCTGATGTCTTCCGCTATGCGTGGAAATTGTCCCACAGGAGATGCAAGAAGGATCAGGTCAGCATCCTTTACTCCTTCGGCAGGATTACTGCCGAATTCATCAATTATCCCTGAGCGTTTTGCCCTGGCGAGATTGTCCTGATTTCTGCCGGTCCCGGATATGGTCCCTTTAAATCCCGCTTTTCTGAGCGACAGGGCAAAAGAACCCCCGATAAGACCAACTCCGATAATAGATACTTTCTTAAAGTTAAATTTCATAATTTCTAAGTTTTCAGGTGTTTCTTTTAAGTTTTAGTCTAATCTAATAATTGACAATCGACAATTGTTTATTTACATTTCCCTTCCAACTGCTTTAGCTACTGCTTTTAATTCTTTCATAAGGGTTTTGAATTTTGCCGGCTTTAACGACTGTTCACCGTCTGACATGGCCTCTTCAGGTTTTGAGTGAACTTCGATCATCAGGCCGTCAGCCCCGGCAGCGAT
>VAPC011033330.1_pt1 | contig 10370 bp, 9 predicted proteins | sample 3395121 | NCBI WGS metagenome assembly VAPC01 (sample SAMN08290434, study PRJNA428436) | hydrothermal vent metagenome | isolation source: Deep-sea hydrothermal vent chimney | place: Indian Ocean: Southwest Indian Ridge | depth 1711 m m
AACATGGTTTTTACAACAAAGCATGCCCACCACCAAAATAACAACCGAGTATGCCAATTTACATAATTTTTCCTTGTCGTTAGACGCTGTTACAACCAATCCAATATGTTATTTTAATGTGTTAATGATGGCGGACCATAAAGATGGTATTGCTGCTTTACAATCTTTTAAAGGCCAATATCAGTCTAGTCCAGAGCCTGCTATTAATAGCTTTTGTTTTAGCGATGTTGTTTATGTAGGCAATCAATATCGCTGCGAGGAAAATAATAACGCATTGCAATGTGACTGGAGAAAAGCAGAAAATCACACATGGCCAGCTGGTTTTGACTTTATTGTCATGATGTCGAAAGAGGGGAGTGCAAACGTACAAGGTGGTATTATGCATATTAATTCATCCCAATCATACGCAGTATTTTTGCATGAGCTAATGCACTTTAATGGTTTTGAGGATGAATACCCATTGCCAGAAAAAAAACAGCAATGGCTGTGCCAGCAAGAAGGGCTAGTGGCACCTAATTTATTTATTGCAAGAAACAGTTTGCCGCCAAATGGATGGCAGAAAAGCGTGGCTTGCAAAAACCAAATGGCTTATAAACCCAGTTTTAATTGGTCAATAATGCAATACCAAAAGGTGGGATTGTCTGAACAATATCGCCAACTTTGGTTAAAACAAATTAACTCCCCCTTAACAAAGCCAGTAAGGTACGCTGATTATTTTGCCTTTATTGGTGTAAAGCCTGTAATAACAACAGCTTTAAGCTCTAAAGAATTTTCTGACTAATCGCTTATTTATTGCTATTTTAATACGTAAAGTGGTTAAAAGTTGGCCGAATAGGTGTGTCTCCTATAGACAAAATAGCACCCAATCAGTATAACTATACGCATTGTAAGCTTTTTTTGAAGCCAACTTTTAACCATCCAAATGAACAGTACGCAACTAATTATAACTAGCAGCGGTATTGATATTCTTATGACACTAAAAGGCTCCTTATTATGACTTTGCTCTGGATACCCCTGTTATCCTTGATTGGCAGTGTTATTTCATCCTGCACTTCAAAACTAACACGTAATCAAAGTACTGCTTTGACCATGTTAGCGCCTTTGATTGCTCTTGGAATCGTATTTTCCTATACACCAGCCGTTTTTTCTGGTGAAACTATCCGCTATACAGCAGATTGGATCCCACTGTTGAATATGCAAGTCTCATTTCGACTTGACGGGTTAAGTTTATTATTCCTTTATATGATTTTGGGTATTGGTACCTTAGTCATTTTCTATGCACGCTATTACTTAAGTAATAACGATTCGCTGCCCAAGTTATATTGTTACCTTATGCTATTTATGACGGCCATGGTTGGCATTGTGATGTCTAACAATGTCATTCAACTATGGCTATTTTGGGAATTAACAAGTATTAGCTCGTTCTTATTAATTAGTTATTGGTGGCATAAGTCAGAAGCGCGTAAAGGTGCAAGAATGGCGCTAGCAATTACGGGAGCGGGCGGTCTTGCGTTATTAGCGGGTTTACTTTTAATTGGTGATATCGTTGGTAGCTATAACCTTGATGTTATTCTTGCTAGTAAGGCATTAATTCAATCACACGACTTATATGAAGTTGGTCTGGTACTTGTATTATTAGGTGCATTTACTAAGTCTGCGCAGTTTCCTTTTCATTTCTGGCTACCTCATGCTATGGCTGCACCGACACCCGTTAGTGCATACTTACACTCAGCAACCATGGTTAAAGCCGGTATATTTTTGCTTGCGCGATTCTATCCTGCACTATCAGGTACGGATACGTGGTTTATTTTAGTCGCGATGACAGGTTTATCGACTTTACTTGTAGGTGCTTACATTGCGTTATTTAAACATGACTTAAAAGGACTGCTTGCTTACTCTACCATCAGTCACTTAGGTCTAATTACTTTGCTATTAGGTTTAGATACCGAACTTGCAACTGTGGCAGCTATTTTCCATATTATTAACCACGCGATATTTAAAGCGTCACTGTTTATGGCTACGGGTATTATTGACCATGAAACTGGCACCCGTGATATGCGTAAGTTAAATGGGATGTGGCGTTTTATGCCATATACAGCAACACTTGCTATGGTGGCCGCAGCTTCTATGGCAGGAGTGCCTCTATTAAATGGTTTCTTATCAAAAGAAATGTTTTTTGCTGAAACCTTACATCAGCAAGTACTAGGCTCTATGTCTTGGCTTATTCCTGTATTAGCAACTTTAGCGGGTGCCTTGTCTGTAGCGTACTCAGCACGCTTTATACATGATGTTTTCTTCAATGGTGATCCGATTGATTTACCAAAAGAGCCCCACGAACCGCCGCGCTACATGCGCGTACCAATCGAAATTTTAGTGGTATTGTGTTTATTGGTCGGTATGTTTCCTCACTTTTCCGTCAGTGATATTTTGGCCTCAGCATCCTACGCTGTACTGGGTGATGCTGCACCAGATTATAAATTATCTGTTTGGCATGGATTTAACCTACCTCTGTTAATGAGCTTTATTGCAACGTGCTGCGGGATACTGATTTATGTACAGCGTAAGTATTTGTTCCAGTTCCAAGCATCACTGCCAACAATTAGTGCGAAAAAAGGTTTTGAGGGGGGGTTATATCGTGTGATCAAGTGGTCACAAGAGAAGATAAACCATATCGAAAATGGCTCGTTGCAACGCTACGCTTTTGTCATGATTACGGTTGTTTTACTGTGCGCTGGATGGCCTTTGTTTGAAATGCGTCAACTTGCTGGTGCTAGTGAGCTAACGCCCATTGATTTTCATAATGCCATTGGCGCAGGCTTGTTGATTATTGGTGCATTAGCAACCGTATTTTGGCATCGTTCACGGATGATATCTTTAATCATGATTTCAATCGTAGGCCTGATGGTGTCTGTTGCTTTCACCCGATTCTCTGCGCCAGATTTAGCACTGACTCAGTTAACGGTTGAAGTTGTCACTGTAATGCTACTGATGCTAGCACTATTCTTCTTACCACAGCGTACTCCAAAAGAGTCAAGCTCATTACGTATTTTACGTGATCTGGGGATTTCGTCGGCTATAGGTGTGGTAGTTGCGAGTATTTGTTATGCGCTATTGACAAGACCACTTGAGTCAATTTCTGACTTCTTTGTTGCCAATGCTAAAACTGGCGGTGGTGGTACAAATGTGGTGAACGTTATTCTAGTCGACTTTAGGGGTTTTGATACCTTAGGTGAAATCACCGTTTTAGGTATAGCCGCATTAGGTATTTATAAATTGCTTATCAATTTACCTTTATTTATGCCTGCAAGTGATAGTGAAGGGCGTCCGTGGGCGAGAGAGCGTTATCCAATTCTTCTTGCAAGTATTTCACAAAGCTTATTACCTTTGGCACTGTTAGTTTCTGCATATATCTTTTTACGAGGCCACAATTTACCAGGCGGTGGATTTATCGCAGGCTTAGTCACAGCCATTGCATTTATACTACAGTACATGGCGAATGGCTCTAACTGGATCGCAGAGCGGTTTGATGTGAATTACCGTAAGATTATCGCATCGGGCATTGCTATCGCTTTATTCACAGGTGTTGGAAGCTGGGCATTTGGTCGTCCATTCTTAACAACGTGGTTTGATTATTTTGATATACCGTTAGTTGGCAAAACAGAGCTTGCCAGCGCTATCGTATTTGATTTAGGTGTGTATTTAACTGTTGTAGGTGCAACGCTGATGATTTTAGCTAGTTTAGGAAAACTAACGGCTAATACACCCAAGCAAGAGGTAAATATTTAATGGAAGTATTGTACGCATCATGCGTGGGCGTGCTGGTTGCATGCGGCATTTATTTAATTTTAAGAGCGCGAACCTTTCCGGTCGTGTTAGGTTTAACCATGCTGTCTTATGCGGTAAACCTATTCTTGTTTTCATCAGGACGATTAACAATTAATAAAGCGGCGGTTTTGGGCAGTGCCAGTGAGTATGCAGATCCACTCCCTCAAGCTTTAGTGTTAACGGCTATTGTAATCGGTTTTGCAATGACCGCTTTTGTCGTTATTTTGTCAATTCGTGGTCGTGCCGATTTGGGTAATGATCATGTTGATGGGCATTTAGTTAAGTCTTCAAAGGAGCGAAAATGATTCAGCATTTAGCTTCTTTACCTATCTTAATTCCCATGCTGACAGGCATTATTTTACTCATGCCTCCATGCGGTAAGAATCTTCATATTCGCCGTGTGATGTCAGTATTAATGTCAATTATAACCCTTGCTGTTAGTGCATTTTTACTACTTCATGTAAATAGTACAGCACCCATGATATACGCCATCGGTGACTGGTCGGCTCCTTTTGGTATTGTATTGGTTGCTGATAGGCTCGCGACTTTACTAGTAGTGTTAACAAGCTTACTAGGTGCGGTTGTTGTGCTATATAGCTGCGCAGGTGATGATAAAAAAGGAAGCTTCTTTCATCCTCTTGTTCACTTCTTAATTTTAGGCGTAAACGGTGCATTTTTAACTGGAGATGTATTTAACCTATTCGTATTTTTCGAAGTATTGCTAATCGCATCTTATTCATTATTGATGCATGGCGGAGATAAGCACAGCACTCGTGCAGCTCTACAGTATGTGATTCTAAATCTGATTGGCTCGAGTGTATTTCTTATTGCCCTTGGTGTTTTATATGGCGTAGTGGGTACTTTAAATATTGCTGATTTAGCCCAGAAAGTACCTCAGTTAACAGGTGACGATGTTTATTTAGCTAAAATCGGTGGTTTACTACTAATAGTCGTTTTCGCCCTTAAAGGTGCGTTGTTACCGCTACATTTGTGGCTACCAAATACCTACGCAAGTGCCACCCCTGTTGTTGCAGCTTTATTTGCGATCATGACTAAGGTGGGTGTGTATGCCATGCTTCGTGTGTACACCGTTATCTTTGGTGATAACGCGGGGGAGCTTGCACACATGGCACAACCTTGGTTATGGGGACTTGCACTGGCGACCATCATTCTGGGCTCGATAGGCGTTCTTGCAAGCCAAGATTTTAGAAAGCTAATTGCAAACTTAGTGATCGTATCCGTGGGTACTTTGGTTGCCTTAGTCGCTATTCAGAATGTAGCGGCGACTGCGGCGTTACTTTACTACTTAGTTCATTCAACGATTGTTTGTGCTGTGCTCTTTTTACTTGCTGATTTGATTGCGCATCAGCGTGGAAAAGTGGCCGATCGTCTTGTTGCAGGGCGTGCTGTTGCACAACCTTTTTTATTAGGAATTAGCTTTGTAATTGCTGCATTGACGGTGGTAGGCATGCCGCCACTATCTGGTTTTGTAGGTAAAATTTGGATTCTAAAAAGTACCTTAGATAGTGAGAAGGGCATGGTGTTTTGGCCAATTTACTTACTTTCAAGTTTAGCCTTATTGGTTGCTATTTCTCGTGCTGGCACAAGCCTTTTTTGGGACCGAAAGTTCAAAGAAAGTGAAGCTGTCGAAGGTATAAAGGCACACCCATTAAAAGTCACGGCGATGTTACTATTGTTAGTTTGCTCTCCTTTGATGGTCATTTTTGCCGGTCCAATTTCAGATTTTATGCTTGCGACATCTGAGCAATTGTTCGATATCAACAGCAGTATTAATAATGTACTACAGGGAGGCCGCTAAATGCGTTTAGAAGCTCGTTTTCGTTGGCTACCCACTCCGTTTCGCAGTGTTTTACTCTTCGTAGTGTGGTTATTACTCAACAATAGTGTGTCGCCTGGGCATCTACTGCTTGCTGCACTCTTTGCAATTACAATTCCATGGATCACCTTTCCATTTCGTGATCCACAGCCGTTAATTGTTCGACCTGGCCTCGCATTTAGGCATTTATTGTTAGTCTTGTACGATATTGTAACGGCTAACTTGCAGGTTGCCTTACTGATCCTTGGGCCAACTAAAAAGCTACGCCCAGGCTTTGTTAAAGTGCCACTTGATTTAAGTCATGATATGCCAATTACGATATTAGCAAGTACAGTATCATTAACACCTGGCACGGTCAGTGCTGAGGTGTATCCAATTCCTGAGTCGCTTGCAGAAGGTGAAGAAATAGACCAACGTTATTTGCTAATTCATGTGTTGGATTTAGCTGATGAAGCTGAACTTATTAATACGATTAAACAGCGTTACGAAGCCCCGCTTAAGGAGATTTTCCGATGCTAGATACGGTATTCCTCATTGTGTATGGAATGATTGCCATTTCTCTTTTATTGAATTTATGGCGCCTTATTATTGGGCCTTCAGTTCCAGATCGCATTTTAGCGCTTGATACCATGTTTATAAATACCATTGCATTGATCATTCTTTACGGTATGAGCATGGACACAGACTTGTATTTTGAAGCGGCTTTATTAATTGCGATGCTTGGCTTTGTGAGTACGGTAGCTGTATGTAAATACTTGCTACGCGGCGATATTATTGAATAAGGTAACAAATGATGAGTGAATGGGTTGTTTCAATCTTATTGTTAATTGGTGGTTGCTTTATTCTGATAGGCTCGATCGGTTTGGTTAAGATGCCTGATTTTTTTATGCGCCTGCATGGGCCTACCAAAGCGACGACACTGGGGATGGCCTCACTGTTAATAGCGGCGATGGTTTATTTTACTTTCACACACGATGGTGTAAGTGTAAAAGAAATTCTTATTTCTATCTTTTTGCTCATTACAGCACCTATCAGTGGTTATATGCTGATTAAATCGGCTATTCACCATAAATTGCGCGCAAAAGAGGGCACCAAGGGCCAAGACAACATCGAAGAGGATTAGTCTGTAGTATTTATAATATGTGATCTGCGCTCGTGGCTTTTATTGAACGGGCAGATCGCATAGAATGCCCCGTCATTTAGCACACTAGGTAAATAGATCATTATGCGAGTAGCACTTGGAGTAGAATACAACGGCGCCCGTTACAGTGGTTGGCAACGTCAATCACACGTCAATAGCGTACAGCAAGAAGTAGAAACAGCGTTGTCGCGTATTTGTAATCATCCTGTTGAGATTGTTTGTGCGGGTCGTACAGACGCAGGTGTTCATGGTACAGGCCAAGTCGTGCACTTTGATACTCATGCTGAACGCGAAATGGTCGCGTTTACGATGGGGATGAATACCTTACTACCAAAAGATATTTCTATTCGTTTTGCTAAGCCTGTTTCTGAAGATTTTCACGCACGTTTTAGTGCGACAGCACGCCGTTATCGTTATGTGATTTACAATTATACCTATCGCGGTGCCATTATGAGTGAAGGCGTTACTCATTTTCATCACCTATTAGACGAAACTAAAATGCAACAAGCCTGTCAGTATTTAATAGGTGAGCACGACTTTACGTCGTTCAGAGCACTTCATTGCCAAGCAAATACAGCAAATCGTACTATTCACCATTTGTCGGTAAAACGCCAAGGTGATTATGTGATCATTGATATTAAAGCCAATGCGTTTTTACACCACATGGTACGTAATATTACTGGTTGCTTGATGGACATTGGTTTACATAAGCATGAACCTGTTTGGTTAAAAGAGTTACTTGATTTAAAAGAGAGAGCCAAAGCCAGTGCGACAGCTAAAGCTGCGGGTCTTTATTTAGTGGATGTGGATTACCCTGAGCAGTTTGAGATCCCTAAAACACCATTAGGGCCTTTGTTTTTACCTGATTCAGACAGTTAACACTTGGTAGTACACTACTAAGACCAGTTTTTTATATCGTCTGCGGGTAATTCATGTTTTAATTGAAAAAATCTGTCTGTTTATTGGTTGTCAGAAATACAAATAAGTATTCACAATTAAACAGACTGCGACACAGAACAGTATTAAGAGAGTTGCAAATGAGTTGGTTAGAAAAAATCTTACCTAAAACGACTAAATCGTCAGGCCGAAAAGAAATCCCAGAAGGGGTTTGGGCAAAGTGTACAGACTGTGATTCAATTTTATATAAAGCAGAATTAGAAAAGTCACTTAATGTATGTCCAAAATGTGATCACCATATGCGTTTGAGTGCTCGTAAGCGACTCGAAAATTTTTTAGATGATGCAGATCGTCAAGAAATTGGTGCAGAACACGAACCAAAGGACGTTTTAAAGTTTAAAGATTCTAAGAAGTACTCTGACCGCATTACACAAGCACAAAAAGTAAGTGGCGAGAAAGATGCACTTGTTGCAATTAAAGGACGCTTAAAAGGTATTCCTGTTGCTGCGGTGTCGTTTGAGTTCTCATTTATGGGTGGTTCTATGGCGTCAGTGGTCGGCGCTCGTTTTGTTGAAGCTGTAGATCAATGTTTAGAGCATAACATGCCACTTATTTGTTTTTCAGCATCAGGCGGTGCACGTATGCAAGAAGCACTTATGTCATTGATGCAAATGGCAAAAACAAGTGCTGCACTGGCTAAGATGAGCGAAAAAGGCTTACCGTTTATCTCAGTATTAACCGACCCAACAATGGGTGGTGTATCTGCGTCACTGGCAATGCTTGGCGATGTAAACGTTGCTGAACCAAAAGCACTTATTGGCTTTGCCGGCCCTCGTGTAATCGAGCAAACAGTGCGTGAAACACTGCCTGAAGGTTTCCAACGCAGTGAATTCTTGCTAGAGCACGGTGCAATCGACATGATTGTTGACCGTCGTGAAATGCGTGACACCCTTGCGCGTATCTTAGCGAAATTTATGAACTTGCCTTCTACTGAACAAGAGCATAGAGTAGCGTAAATTTCAGCTTAACTGATTAATCGCTATGACAGAAATCCTTCCTAGCCAATCATCAAGCCTTGATGATTGGCTTTGTTATTTAGAAAGTGTTCACCCCGCCAATATTGAAATGGGCTTAGAGCGCGTTGCTCGCGTTGCAAACCAAATTGGCTTACTCGATACACCGAGCAAAATAATATTAATCGCAGGTACCAATGGCAAAGGCACCACAGCGCGTTGCCTAGAAAGCCTATTACTAGCACAAGGTTTTAGTGTGGGTACATATGCTTCTCCACACCTAATTCGTTATAACGAACGCGTGTGTATTAATGGCCAAGAGCTTGATGACCAATTCCATGTTGATGCTTTCGATATGCTGGAAAAGGGCCGTGGTGAGACGCCACTGACGTATTTTGAGTACGGCACGTTAGGTGCATTGGCAATTTTTAAACGTCACGCTGTTGATTATGTATTGTTAGAAGTAGGTTTAGGTGGTCGCTATGATGCGACTAATATTGTCACACCACATGCGTGTGTGATCACAACTATCGATCTAGACCATAAAGAATACCTAGGTGATACACGCGAGCTTGTTGGCTACGATAAAGCAGGTATCTTCCGACCTCACATACCCGCAATTGTTGGTGATTTAGATATTCCACATACAGTAACTGATTACGGTAATGAAATTGATGCTGATATGGTGTTATCTGGCCGTGATTTTAAATTCACTGAAGACAGTGAAGGTTTTAATTGGCAGTACAAAGGTAAAGACTTGCGCTTAGCAAAACCTGCGATCCCTTGTCAAAATGCAGCCACTGCGTTGACCTTATTGGCTAAACTTGACTTACTACCTAGTGAGCAACAAGTACGTGATTGTTTAGCTAATTTAACAGTTGAAGGACGTTTTCAGCAGCTAAGTGAACAGCCACTTATTTTTACCGATGTGGCACATAACCCTGAATCGGCCCGTTATTTGGCGCGTAAATTAAGCGTGTATAAAGATCAAGGGTTTAAAATTCATGCATTAGTCGCTATGCTTGCAGATAAAGATAAAGTGGCAGCAATGTCAGCCGTGGCGGATGTTGTTCATGAGTGGTCGTTAGCCAGTTTAGATTGTTTTCGCGGCGATAAGGTTGAAAACCTTGCAAAGGCATTGGCTGAAACGACATCAACAGCGCCTAGTACGCAATATGACAGTGTTGAAACTGCGCTAGACACACTATTAGCAAATGTAGACAATAACACCTTAGTAATTGTGTTTGGCTCATTTATAACCGTGGCTGCAGCAATCAGCTATTTTAAAAAATAGAGAGGAATTCGGTGAACGCAGGGTTTATTAATCGCTTAGTAGGGACCACCATTGTGGTTGTGGCGGCTATTGTCTTTATTCCAAATATTTTGGATGGAGAGAAAGTTCACTATACAGAAGGTTTTAAAGCAATTCCTGAACGCCCTGAGTTCACAACGATTGACTTACAAGATGAAATTGATAGTAAAGTTGCCTCTGCAGAGCAGCCTGCTGAAATACCTGTCGAAAATGCACAAGCGAATGACGCTGAGCTTACAGCAGAGCAAACTGAGCAATTTGATGATGCGCCTAAAATGGTTGAAGCATCAACTCAAGATCCTGTTGCAGTTGTTAAAGCAGCCAAGCCAGTAGTAAAAACATCGG
>VAPC010307510.1_pt1 | contig 10348 bp, 10 predicted proteins | sample 3395121 | NCBI WGS metagenome assembly VAPC01 (sample SAMN08290434, study PRJNA428436) | hydrothermal vent metagenome | isolation source: Deep-sea hydrothermal vent chimney | place: Indian Ocean: Southwest Indian Ridge | depth 1711 m m
CGGTTCCGCTTCGCCGAAGGTGCGCCGGAACTCACATTTTGTTCCGCCAATTTATACTGATAAAACAGCTGGATAACAATTCCATCTATTTGCATCCATGAGCTAGACAGTCCACCCTCCCCGGTGTTCATCCAGCAACCCGCCATGCGCGCACCGTTTGATAGTGCCCGCACGGCCGGTGCCGAAAGCGCCCGATGACTGGGTAATTACGACGAATTGCATGCTCGGTCTGGCTGACATCAATGATGTAAATCACCATCAGTGCGAGTAACAGCGAGCCCACTGCAAAAATAAACAGGTAGGCGAGGACTTGAATTATTTCCATTATGAGTGTCGGTTCAGGCATAACGAATTTATCAGGTGCTCCTCAACACTCGATGTCAGAATTCCGGGCATGAGCCGGCTGGTGCTACAGGAGCACCTTAACCGGCTCGATTATCATCCATCAAAATAGACCTCAAGGCATGGTGAAACCACATGGTGGCCAATGTGCCACAGTATTCAGGGATTACATCCCAGCATTGGAAGCATCTTTTCGACATCCGTCCCCTGCGCCTTGAGAGACTTCTGTAGCATATACAGGATTCCGCTATCCGGAAATCTCAATTTGACAGGCGTGCCGACCTGGATTTTATTTTCAGCTCCTGTGGTTTCCAGTTCTGCATAGCTGTTTGCCGACCTGTTCGTACAAACGACTTTCCCTGTTGCGAAAGTGAATTCCTCTTTCTGACCATCGATTAGCTGGGTTTCCAGAAAATCCACACCGACGCCTGGTAGCGCTCCGGAAGAAGGCTTGATCGAAAGTCGATAGTAAATTTTGCTGGTCTTTGGATCTTTCCGGGCCAACTTCACGTAACCCGATGATGCCATTTTATTCTTTACGTCAGCCGCTGCGTCATTCATGGCCTTGTGTATGGCTTCCAGGAAAAGAATATGCGTCTGATTTTTGCTCAAATCCCGACAACTCTGGCCATGCGCGGGGCCAGTGACATTTTCAAAGCCGTTCAGCCCTACGCGATCAATCCTGTCGACCGGGTTAACGGAATAGAACTCCAATGAGCCCTCAACCTTGGCGGTATAGCGGCACTCAGGGGGATCAACAACCATCTTCTCCGCTTTGGCGTCGTAACGTTTTGGCTCGGGGACGTAGACGGATGTAATGACTGCGTTAGTAATTATTCCTGTAATAGCCAGATTAGCGGCTTGAGGTGAGGTATAGTCTGACCGGCCTTCCGCTTCATACAGGCTAAATTCGGTTTCCAGCTTATCACGCAAGCCACGGTCAATAGTCACCTCTCTGGCACCACTCTCCTGTATTATTTTACTCAGCTCACCCGACGCAGCTTTAGAAAGATCCGGTGTTGCGGTGGAACCGTGACTGCTCTTGATTTCGGTCACAATTACGCGAAATTCATCATTTTTACTCTCGGCATTGTCCGACTTCCCCAAGTCCATTACCGGGTATGTCGTAACAGGTATTGTAGTCGCACAACCTGTGAACAAGAGCGTCGATGCCAGTGCAATTAGTTTCAGTTTCATTGTTACCCCCCTTTTATTAGTGATAGTTAAAAACCAATGGATTCCAGCAAACCCTGCTCCGATAACCGGTTTGCCAGCTTGATATTTGCCTGTTCCAGAGCCATTTCCTGGCTGGTGCGCGAAACCCCGCTGATGGTGTGATTGGATGTAGCAAGCACTTTTCCGGCTTCATCAATGGCCTGTATATCAACAATCATTTTTGCATGGTAGTCCTTCAAAATATTAAAATACTTAACGTTGCTGCTGATATTTATCACTGTCTTGCCCTTGCGACTACCTTTGCTGGTAACTTTGATCTTGCTATCGGTTAACAGGCTCTCCAGCTTTTTGGCCAGCAACCAGGTCTCGTCATCGTATTCGATTTTTACCTGCAAGGAATCCTTTGCCTGCCTGATCTGCTGCTCTTTGCTGCGGGCATCGTCAAATACCGGAACAACGTTGTAAGCGGGATCGATAGCACGCAAGGTCATGGCATAGGTTTTGAGCTGGTCCAGTTTTTCCTGCAGTGCAGTACCGGATCTGGCTTTTTTGAGACTGGTCTGCTTGTTAAAATCACTAAAATCCAGGTTCAGTTCCCGTGAAGCCTGACCGATTTTGAAGCGGAGATTTTTCGACATCGCCGACCTGTCCACTTTCACCAACACCCAGTAACGCCCTGACCCCTGCTCGATGTTGACCACTTCAAAATCACTGAACTCCGTATTGGCGACGTTGGACTTGATATTTTCTACGAAAGACTCCTGCGCCTGGTTGTTCCGGATACTCGCCGTAATCGTCGTGTCAGCCTTGATGGCGGTGCCCAGCTTGCCGGCGATTTCCGCCAGTGCGGCTTTTTTGGCCTGATCAAGGGAGCTGCGTTCACCCACGCCATACAGCGCACTGGCTGAATCGGGTGGCGGCGACAGGACCCATTGCGGCACCTGTGTATTACTAGCAGCCATTGACGGGTTGCTGTTATAGCCTGTCAGAATAATAATGGAAAATGTCAGGATTGTTACCAGCCAGCGAGATATTTTTTTGGCTATGTTCATTACCTGGATTCCTCTAGCAAACATCTTTCCCCGGGCTGGTCAGTTATTACCTGCATGACACGGCCAGGGCTGAAAAATAAAATCGGTTACTTTGTATTCGTGTTGTACAACTCGTCGTCCGCCGGCAACCTGCCTCGGTACAAGCCGGCTTTCCTGCCCCCGCCCCCGTCATCGCCACCCAACAGCCAGTGGTGGGACAACTGATGTGAGATCTGGCTGACGGAAAGCATAGCCTCGTTCGTAGTCGCCAGCAGCTCCGGCATCTGCTGCAGCGATGGCTGCAGGGACTTGAGTGTCTCGTGGGTCGCAGCCATAACCTTACTGGTGGACGCCATCAGCTCTGACGTGGGCGACAATAATGTGTCCACAGTCCTGTTCAGTTTTCTGAGGCTATCCTGCAGCGCCCGCATGGTGGCATCCGCGTTGGCCAGAACATCCGGGGCAAGCTCACCAATCCGGACCATCTGCCCGGAGAACTCACCCATGTTTTCCATCGCCACCGCAATGTCCCCCCGTCGCCCTGCCAGGTCGCTGGTCAGCTTTTCCACATTGCCGATGATAGCCTGCAGTTGTCTCGCCAGCTCTTCCAGCTTCATCTCCTCCATCACCTGGTCAAGGCTTTTAGGTTCCATAATCTGGATGGAGGCATTGTTGGCCAGTTTTTGCTCTGCCTGCCCAGGCACCAGCTCCAGGCGAACCCCCGACAACACCGTATCCAGCCCCAGCCGACTGTTTACTTTAAGCTTGCTGTCCACGCTCAGCAACCCGGCATATTCGTCATCGAACAGCACTGTCACTTCGACCTGCGCATCAGGCCGCAGCACAACCGATTCTACATTGCCTATGGTAACACCGGACAACTCTATAAGGGTTCCCTGGTTCAGCCCGAAGGAGTTATTCAGCACGGAATTAAGCCTGAGCCAGTCTGTCTTCTGTGATTGAAAGTAGGTCTGCTGCAGAACCAGGTACAAAACCAGCCCCATCGCCACCAGCACAAACAGGCCGATGATTTTGTCCTGGGCCCGAACTTCGTCAGGTAATGGCCGTGAGAAACTCACTGGAGCACCTCCAGGGCCTGGTTGCTGATCTGCAACTTGAGCCCGGCGAACGAATCATCATGGCCGGATGTTGTCACCATCACGATGACACGGTCACAACGCGCCTGTTCCTGGAGCACCTCAACCACATTGTCATATATGTCCTGGGACATGCCGGTTTGCAATTCGTCGACAAAAATGGCCTCAGCCTTAAGAATAAAGGCCCGCGCCAGGTTGGCCAGCCGTATTTGCACATCGTTGAGCTGGTACGGCTCCAGCTCCAGCAGATGATCAATATTCAGTTGACTGCACACCTGATATATTCTTTCCTGAATCTCATCTTCGGGATAGATATTGTGATAAACCAGTGGCAGCGCTATGTTGTTATAGATTGAGAACAGACTCACCAGGCCACCGCTTTCATAACAGTAACTCAATCTCCGATACCGGTCACGACCGGATAACCCGTTTACGTTTTCGCCTTTCCACAATACCTCGCCGGACGAAGGTTGCATTATACCACTGCAACATTTCAACAGGGTGGAACTGCCATCCAGCACGCCCGTTTTCCTGATGGTGGTGATACTGCCGCCGGGAAAATCGCAATTGATATCCCTGAACATGACGCGCCCCCCCATATCGATGTTGACATTTCTGAGGGAGATCATGTCAATAGGCCAGCAGCGACAGACCAATAGCAAGGACAAAATAGCCCAATAGCAAGGAAGTCGTACTGTTTGAGATCATACGGGGAATATCCGTGAACCGGTCCCCGACCTGGTAGCCTGAATACAGGCTGACCAGCCCGATCAGCATACCACCTGCTACGGCTTTGGTTGCCGTAATAATCAACTCACCCAGGCTGAGCCGTTCCGTAATCGCGCGTATAAACTGATCCAGTGGCCAATCCGAATAAGTGAACAGCTCGACATAAAACCAGGAAGCCAGCATCGCAACAAAATTAAAATACACCAGCATCAACAGAAGTGTGACTGGAAATGCAAAAAACACCGGCAAAATGAAAACAAAGACAGGACTGATGCCTTGTGCTTTCAATACCTCGAACTCGTCATTCAGTTGCAGGTGGCCAATTTCCGCAGTGATTGCGGTAGCAGAACGGGCGATAAGGATAACGCCCGATATCAGGGGCGCCAGCTCCCGTACCACAATAATGACAAAGAGATCTGCGAAATTTTCTACTTTCTGCAGGTAAGCAAATATCTGGTCGGCCAGGCCGATGCCCAGCAGTACTGCAATAACACTGTTTACATAGGCTGCCTTGAAACCGGTATTGTACAGCTGCCGTTTAAACAGCAACCAGAACACGTGGCGGCGGGAGGGAATCAGCAGGTTTCCTGATTGCCGTAACGTGAGTGCGAAGAGGCCAAGCAGCTCACCGGAATAACGGAACCGGCGGCGAACCAGGGCACCCAGGCTCCCCAATGCAGCGCTCAGCCACTCAAACGGGCCAGTCGGTCCGGACCGCGCACCCTCACGCTCCATAGCCTATTCCTCCGCGCGCATTTTCATCCACTCCTGAATCGCCCCTGCGCGTGCTTTGCTCCCGATACCCTCTGCGGCCAGCAAAGCCCTTTCCGCGTAATCAGTCGCCGCCGCACCGTGCTCTGCCAGCCGGGCCGCCAGAAACAGGCTGTCTATCACCCCATACACGTTGTCCGCTTTACGGTAGTTATCCAGTGCCAGCAAAACATACCGCAGTTCTCTCTTGTGTTTACCGTATTGATAATACAAAAAGCCCAGCTCGTCCGGATTCTGACTGGAACCGATGCCAGTGAACGATTTTTCCGCTTCATCGTACTGCTGCAGAAAGGTCAGTGCGATGGCCCGTTGCAAACCAGTCTGCGCATTATTGTAAGCCTGGCGGTACAGGGACTGATCTTCCGTAAGCTGCCCCAGCTGTATCGAGGAGGTAAATTTCATGGACCGCTCATCCAGCTTTTCAGCAAGATAAAGCGCCCTGCGCGCATACGGCTCTGCTTTTGCCTTCTCGTCGTGGGCAACATGCCAGTCTGCCAGGCTGACATTTGCCTGCCATTGCCCGGAACGATCGTCTATCTGTTCATAGTATGACAGGGCACTGTTCGTTTGTTGGTAAGCAATCTTGTCGGTGCGCTGACCGCTTTGCTCAAGTTGCAGATCCACAGCCCGTTTACGTTCCGAGCGGTGGTCAACCGGCTGTGTACTGCAGGCGACCAGCAACATCGCCATGAAAGCATGCATACCCCAACTTGCAACGCTACTGAACGTTTTCATTCTGGTTGTACGGCCTGGTAATCGAAACTCCGGCGAGCCCTTCCCGGCAATCGCCGGCAAAGTCCTGCTAACCGGTTGAATATATTACAACTGCTCCGAACGGTAGAGATTAACCGCCTCGACTCCTCAGCCTGCCGGCTGTTACCAGTCCGCAAAATTACCGGAAATCGCTTTATTTTGCACTTAGTGGTTTAAATATACTCAAATTGTGGAACAATTCACAACTGAATTTACACGACCAAAGGAGAAACTTGTGAATAAACCTGAAGCACTGAAAACACTTGCCGTAGCCGTCACCATCGCCGCACTGAGCGCCTGCGCTGCCCAGCAGCCTGCGCCAACGCCGGTGGAAACCAAAAGCAGTCTTCCGGACTGGGTAATGAACCCCGTTATTGAAAATGGCATCGCAGATACCCAGTGCGTAGCGGCAAAACCCGGGATCGGCATGAACTACCTGAAGAGTACGGCCACTACCCTGGCTCGCGCAGAACTGGCCAAGCAGATCGGCATCAAAGTCAAAGCCATGGACAAAACCTATCAGCGGCTGGCCGACACTACCGCCGGAACTTCGGTTGGAGGCTCATTTGAATCGGTATCAAAACAGGTAACGGAAAAGAATCTGTCCGGCAGCCGCGCCATTAAAATGGACTACGTCACCATGCCTGACAATACGCAGAACTTCTGCGTGATGGTGGCCATGTCACCCGAAGTAACCAAGGCCCTGTTCAAGGACCTGATCGCGGGATCCGGTAACAGCAATATTTCGCCGCAGAATGAAGCCGTGCTCTATGAACGCTTCCTTGCTGAAAAGGCGGCAAAAGAACTGGACGCTGAATTTAAACGCAGCCAGTAGCCGTTGGGCAGGTGCGTCGCATCACCTGCCTGACTCCTTTGCTAAAACCTCGATCCAGAGAATGGAAACGGCGGGCTATGGCCAGCCGTTAACCAAAAGTGGGATATCGCCATGAAAATAAGCCTGATACGTTACTCCATATTGACCGTTCTGCTCGCTGTTCCCGTTGTGCAAGTGGGTGCACAGGACCCTTTTGACGAGCTCGATGCTGCGACTTCGAACCAGGCTCAATCCAGGGAGGATGAACAGGCTGAATTCAGGAAATATCAGCAGGAACATCTGGCCGAGTATGCCGACTACAAACGCAAACTGATGGAAGAGTTCGGGGAATATAAAAAAATTGCCCAGCAGGAAGCAGAAAAATACAGCAAGGAACTCGGCAAGGTCTGGGACACTCCTGAAGTATCCAGTAAAAAAGTCTGGGTGGAATATTCCAAAGACATGAAAACAAAAAACCGTGTCGATTTTGAAAACCAGACCATTTCTATCTCAACGACGGTCAAAGCCGGTAAAAAACCAACCGATACAGAACTGCGCACCAGGCTTAAGGCCCTGCTGGTGAAAAATCAGGCGCAGGCTTTTAAGGATGATCCGGTTGCCCAGGCCGTGGAGAAGAGAAGCAAGGAAAAAATCAGCTTGCTTGAAACTGCCGTGGTCAAACCCACTCCCATACTGCTGCCACTGGTTACCGACGAAGAGAAACCCAGTGAAGCAGAGGTGGACTCCATCGTTGACGACCTGCTGAAAAAGAAAACACAGACAGTGACAAGCAACAGGGAAGGTGACGCCGTAGTCACCATAAAGATTCCGATTGTCACCACGGCACCAGCGAAACCCGAACTTGAAAAGCCCAAACACAAGGAAAGAAAAACAGCGCCTGCGGCCCCCAAAAAGGTTGCCAGACCGGTTAAAAAACCGAAGGTGATGGCCGACATCCGTGTTAACAAAATCCCTAAACGTGCCAGAACAGTGGCAGGCGACGTCAATACCTTTGCGCAGAAATCCAGGCTGGACCACGCTCTGGTTTTCGCCATTATAGAAACCGAGTCTGCGTTTAATCCAATGGCAAGGTCACCTATACCGGCGTACGGCCTGATGCAAATTGTGCCTCGTTCGGCCGGGCTCGATGCTACGGAACAATTGTTTGGCAAAGGCAGAGTACTGTCACCGTCGTACCTGTACTCCAGTGACAAGAACATCGAGATAGGTGCTACGTACCTGAATATACTTTATTATCGCTATTTAAAGGGTGTGAAAGACCCGCGAAGCCGGCTTTACTGTTCAATTGCAGCATACAATACCGGGGCAGGTAACGTTGCCAAGGCATTTACCGGCAGCAGAAAACTGAAAACTGCCTTACCCAAAATAAACGCCATGACGCCCCAGCAGGTATACGATCACCTCATCCAGAACCTGCCCTACGAGGAAACACGAATGTACCTGGAAAGAGTCGTGTCCCGTATGCCCAAATATTCTGCATAACAACCGTTTTTCAGGTGCCGCAAAGTGAATGATGAATCCGCAAAAAAGCTGAAAGCCGAAATCCTGCGCGAGCTGTCAGAAATCATCAAAAACCAGGTTGAAGACAAAGTGGAGGAAGAGGTTGATGAAGAGTTGCGCAAGCACACCCGCCACGCCTCTGCCATGCGCCTGTTCAAGGGCTACTTTATCGCTGTCGTGGCCACCATTATAGCGCTCGGCCAGTTCTCTGAAGCATTCACCCTGCTCGGGGACGGTGTGAATTTAGCGCGTACCCGCTTGACCAATACGGTGGAATATGACTTGTTGTCCAACGTACACGTCAGCAATACCGAGTCCTACATTGAGAGCCTGATGGGTAACCCCCAGATTTCCCGCGCCATTAATGAACAGGTCGTTGCCAATTATTACTATAATAGAAAGTTTCTTCTAACCGTGTTCATCGGTGACCAGCGTGTAGTGGCGTATACCATCATACCGCTTAAGGAGGATTTCAAGCCGGTTATTCTCGATGAGGATGGGATGGAATGGACGCTGGGCGAGACAAACTACGCCAGCTTCCCGGCCAATCCAAAGCTGTATGTAGTCGACCATTCCAAAACCATCAGCTATTACTTGGAAAGCCTCGACACAGGCCGCGCGGGTTTGTTTGTACAAAACTACCTGGGGAACGTCTCTCTCGGCCCGTCAGCCCGGAATGAGCTGATTATTGACTTATATGACGAAGAAGTGAATGGCAGCGAAGAAGCAGTGCTTGAAACCCAGACCCGCCTGCGTGAACAATCTCGCCCCAATCTGTTCGGCATGGGGGTATTTGGAGTTGATCTGATACAAAAGAGCATATTGACCGGCGCGGAATTTACCAGCTATTTCGGCCAGTAAATTGATAAAAAAATGGCTTGCTGCCTTGCTCATCGGCTTTATAGCAGCCTCCTGCAGCGCTGCACCGCCATCAAAGCGCATACAAACACCTGGCACCGGACAGCAACCCTGCTGGCTGGAAAACCTGGCAACAGGAAACAGCATCGGCCAGGTCGGCGTGGCACGCAATATCAACGCGGGAGGGCAAGCACCTTCTGATATCAGTAAAATACGCGCCATTGCCGGTCTGTGCAGTTATCTGGGCAAAAGCTGTGATGACAATATTCTGAAACAGGCACTGGAAACGAAACAGCTGTTCGATACGCCCCTGTATTTCGATACTCATGTATCTTCAGGCTATATTTATGCCTATGCTTCCTTTGAACTACCCGGAAAGGATTTTTGCATCCCTTCCTCCTGTGATATCGCGCAATGCGATCCCGAGTGGCTGTGCACACCGGGAAAAGACGGCAAGAATGGCTTGCTGGGTATCAGCTACCGGGCAATAAGCCTGTCCGATCAATACCGGCTGGCTGTGGGAAATGCCCTGTTCCAGGCCGAGTACCTGTACGGTGTGAAGATATCTGCCAGTAAAGTTCTTAAACAGTCAAGATTGAGTGGCGAAAACTTTACCGTCCATATTGAGCAAGGCGATGTGGATCTCGGTGACATGGAAGATATTCCTTTCCATGTATCCAGCCAGTGCAGAAGCGGGAGTACACTGTTCAGACATGTATTGATCGCAGACACCCTGCCTGGGAAATCGCCCGTTGCATCGACAGATCTGGGCTGGATACAAAACCCTAAATATGCCGGCCTGGACGGTGCGATCGGCTCGGTGGAAAAACCCGTGGCTTCCGGGCTGGTATCGGATCAAATAAAACTGGCCATAAAACGGGCAGCGATTCAGCTGGCGTTTGAAAAGAGCAGCGATATTGCTGAAGATTCAGTGTCTATCACCGATGGTGAGGGCGGACTTGTTCAAATCAATCAAATCAGGGAAAACACCCGGACCAGCCTCAAGGCGCGCGTGATAAGCATTCATTTTGAAAAAGGCAGTGCTGGCTTTCTCAAGGTGTTCGTGTGGATCGCTGTAATAGATGGGTGACAATCAGGCATAGCGAGTGCGATACCTGGAAGTACAGAAATCAAATTCTGAACCTCTACCCATCAGTGTATAGGTAAAATAAAAGCCCTGTCCCCTCAAGTCAAGCTCCCAAACAGAGCCACCCACCCCTGCCTTTCATGCGATTTGACTTCGAAATATCGTTCAC
>VAPC010290393.1_pt1 | contig 10336 bp, 15 predicted proteins | sample 3395121 | NCBI WGS metagenome assembly VAPC01 (sample SAMN08290434, study PRJNA428436) | hydrothermal vent metagenome | isolation source: Deep-sea hydrothermal vent chimney | place: Indian Ocean: Southwest Indian Ridge | depth 1711 m m
ATCGAACCGTCCGACATTATTAGTCCTAATAAATAAAATATTCTGATATCTATATCTTCAGGCCATTTTGATAACAATGAATCGGTATAGCCTCCAGAACCGCTGGCAATTGTCGAAGCTTCTTCATATGAGGATCTGATCTTTCTCTTTTTCTCCGAGTACTTTTTATAAAAGCGAGAATCGGAGGGAAGATAATCTTTTAAATTTGTTGAGGCTGTTTCAGTCTCTCCTAAAGGTACAGCGACATAATCATTTACATATACATCTTCTGTTTTTATCCAGGATATTACCCCATCCCGCATTACTGGTTGTAAATGATTCCAACTATAACCAATAGATTCACCATCTGAATAAGTCATTCGATAAGAATCTAATGTTACCTTTTTGGTAACTCTCAAGACTTTTGAGGGTGTCAGTTTTGCTGTCTCTTTATCGTAAGAGATAACTTCAAAACCACCATTAAGGTATTTATGATATAAGTCCTTTATTAATTCTTCTTTTCCGTTTGCAAGAAGAATTTTTGCGTCCCCGGTTAAACAGGGAGCAACGGCATCAGCAATGTCCAGGCATTTCCGCATGTTTGATTCAGAACCGCCAACATACTTATCCAGGATCTTACCTATATCCAGTCTCAGTAGAGGACGCTTCAATACAGCAGCCGTACACTTCGCTGTAAGTGACTTACCGGTACCCGGGAGTCCACCCATCAGAAGACCTTTAGGAGGCTTCAGACCGAACTTACGTGCCTTCTCAGTGAAGCTGTTCTCTCTGGTTTTAAGCCATGCTTTAACATTGTCGAGACCACCAACATCATCCAGAGTTTCTTTCACTTCGATAACTTCTAAAACTTTAGTCTTTTTAACGATGGTAGCTTTCTCACGGTTGATAAGGGTAGCGTCAAAGGCTTTCTTTTCTCTGAGAGAAAGAGCGAAAGCATTCTCTGCTTCAAGAGAAGTCATACCCAAAGCCGCTTCCAGAATAGGGAGATCATTCTTCGGGTACGGGTCAACGCTTGTAGACTTCTTTGCAGCGAGACTGATGCCTCTCAGGGTGATCCTGAGTTCGTTCACATCAGGAAGAAGGAATTGAATCGGAGTAACTTCCTTTTCAATTTCATCAGGCAGCTCTACTGAATGGCTGATAATAACCAGAACTTTTCCACACGCCCTGAAATAAGGCAGGATGTTCCGAATTTTTCGGGTAATCTGATCCTTCTTAATGAAGTGATGATAATCCTGAAGAAAGAGAATACTGTTCTCACCCATACCGTCTTTAGGTGCTCCTGCCCAATCCAGAACGGCAAAGGAATCATCCAGTCCCTCTTCTTCATTTCCTTTATCATCCTTAAGCGGAGCTTCTTTAAGAACTCCTTTATCAAGTTTCCGGACTTTAACACCGTCAATTTGGTCCCAGGAATAGAGTGTGTACTCTTCATCTCCTTGGGCTATTTCTTTTGCGAACGTAGTCATAGCTCTAAACTCTTCATGAGTCTGTATCCAGAGTAAAGGGTATCCTGCTGCTACGTAATTAAGAAATAGAGGGCTATCTGTCACAAGGAACTCCTTCTGCTGAAGTTATTTTAAACATGATATCGAGAGCCTGCTGGCACTTCGATCTAATAAAGAAGTATGAATGTGTTGTGCCATGCTTAGTATTGATTATATCAGTAGTCTCATCGTATGTATATCCCTGCATGTAATACAGCTCATATACTTCAGCTTGAATAGGAGAGACATTATTCTGAAACATTGCCAGAATCTCTTTCGCAATCAGTTCTGCTTCTCCTGTATGTTCATTACATATCTCGAAGAAGTAGCCTTTTCCGGGAGAATCTTTGTCATGGTCAAATTCGGAAAAGTCGTGGTGTTTATCCAGGCGTACGAAATACTTAGCCATAGGTTCTGATCTCAGCTTCTTAGCTGCAACGTGCGTTGCGTATCCGCGTATTCTGAGGGTGAAAAAGGTGGAGAGAGATGATTTTGTTCCATTCCAATCCTGCAAGATAGTAGAACTAAGTAACCGAAGCATGATTTCCTGGAACATATCATTATGTTCAACGATGTTCCTGTATCTCCATGCGACTGACTTGATCCATCGGTCAATTTTTTCCCGATTCAAATTGTAGAAAGTATTAAAATCTCTATGATAGGTAAGCATAATGTTACTCCTTTGTGAGATCATCAATCTCTTTGAGGACGTTTGTTTTAAATTCTGTATCTGTTCCTTCACCCCGTAGGGTCCTTATTTTTTCTATCGTTTTATCTTTTTCTTTTTCTCCGCTATACCCTGTAGTGGAGCGTGAGCTTGAAGCTGCGATGTCCGCAAGGGTATCTCCAAATTTGTTTAAACTATCACCCACTTTATTGAGTCCTTTTGAGACCCAGCGGAGGATAAAGATTAAGCCGATAAATGCAAATAAAATTATCAAGCCGTGCATATTTCCTCCCTACCCGCAGTACGGGTTAACATTGTGACAGGGTATCTCACAGTTCTTTCCACAGAGAGCGCAGATAAGATCAACAAGCTCTGGATGGAACCATGCCCCTGATACTTTATTGCCATCAAAAGTCAACTGGATATCAGTATTAACTTTTGAGCTTTCTTCGGTGTGTGTTGACTTTTGTGTTTTCTTCATAATAGGACGCTTTCTTTCTGCGATTTTGTGCAACTCCGAGGGCTTCAAGAAACTTTGTCTGTTCGGTACACTTCTTTCCAATGAAACCTTTGGTTTCTTTCTTTATAGTCCCGTCCCAGTCAAAGGTCATTATTATTGTAGCCATGATTGATCCCAACCTTTCCTTGTGTGAACATGTTAAACTGTGATAGTGAGACGAGGGCGTTTCTTTTCATCTACATCTTCTACGTACTTCCAGCCCTTCTTTGTGATCTCTTTCTTTGACTTCTCTACGCCGTAATAAGCATAGAGTTTCTTCTGCCATTCCTTATTATATTTACCGTCTCTGCTTGAGTACTCTCCCTCACCGGAATCGAACTCAGATATATGGACACGGAACTTGCCGCTGGCCGTTCTTTCAAACCCAATATCATTGGCAGATGATCCAACAAAACATTTGCGGATAATCACATGTGCTTTCTGTCCGCGCTTATCACCCTGGTAACCGTAAAGGTTGGCTGCTTTTTCGTGGACCTCTACTTTTGCTTCATTAAAGCCCAGTCTTGCAAGTGCTTTGATGAGGGAATCTTGATCGGTAATCTCGGTAAGAATATCAACATAGTGGCTCATAATGTCTTATCCTATTCTATTTTATATTATCTGATTTGATCTTGTAACTTCAATACTTCGAAGTACTTATAATTTGAATATACTCCAAACTGTTCTCAGAGTCAACTCTTTTTTTCTATGATGTTAGAAAGTTAGAGGAGGTATGGGGACGGTCCGCCCGGAACCCCGCGCCCGTAGGGGAGGCCGGACAGAAGCCGTGCCCATATATTCTTTTAATTTTTCTTAAAAGGGTTATCAAACTTTCCCGTCATTTCATCAGCCTTCTCCCAATCGAGATCACAGAAAATTACTCCATCCTCATTGCTGATATACCGAAGCTGCCTCATAAAGGATTCAGTTTTTGTGTGAAGAAAACATACCAACGCCGTCATTGTTCTTGGGTCTTCGCTAAGTTTCTTCGGATCGATCTCTTCTCCAGGATCAAGTTCAGCATCAATCAAATCTGTATCAATTACGAGAATAACTGCTTCACTGTTATGGGCCACAATTTCCATGACTTCAGAAATTTCCTGTGTATCTTCCTCAGTATCATTCTTCAAAGATACCGGTGTGGTCTTTTCTGCAGTGACTGCGTAGACCATGGGAAAGAATATCTGGTCCAGAGTAATCAGCCCTTTCGCTCTATCAAGATATTCATCGGCCTGTTCTTTTAAAGATTTAGTATCTGTCTTTATCATTTTTTATTCCTTTGGTTTAGTAAGTTCTTTCCCTTATATTCATTCAGTTTTCCATCAACGAATTGATCATAATGAGTCTCTCCATCCCCATCAATTGCAGGTTCATAGATATCCATTCCCCAGCTTCCACGCAGATCTTCCATGTGGGTGATAAGTTCTAAAAGCTGTTCATCCGTGATCTGTTCATTGATACGTGCCATAGCGGCCCTTGCCGGAAGGCCTGCTTCAGTGGTCATTTTATCGATAACCTTTAAGTAGGACTGATTTTTTACTTTATTTTCAAGGGCACAGATACAGGTTTCAGGACTGAAACCGTTATCGGTGTGCTCCTTCAGAATAACTGCTTCCTTTCTTAATGTACGGGCATTGGTATCTTTATTGATTAGATACTCAGCAAGTTCGTCAGGTAATCCAAAGGCTTTGATTTCATCCATCAAGTCACTTACTGCACCGTCTTCATCGTTCTCTGTTTCATAGTGTGCCAGATCCTCTTCCAGACCCTTCAGACCTGCAGTTAACTCAGGGTAGAACCGGAAGATTGTATTGGTGAACACCATCTTATGAAGAAGTGAAGTACGTTTATGAAGAGCCAATTGAATCTTCATGTATTGGACAAAGCCCGGACGTAAAGTATCATCGTCAAGGATACCCTTAAAGATATCCGGTGCCCATCTTAAATCACTGTCAATGATCTTCCCTTTTTTCCAGGCATCAAACCAGTCAGAGTAGACATCATTATCGATATCATTTTTATACTCTTCAGGGTGACTTACAAACCTGAGATAGAACTGCTCCATAGGATCATTAGAAGGCAGACTCTTTTTTCTTTTTAAACGTCTGTTCTCCCGCTTCTGTTTGATAGCTTCATCAACCTGATCAGAAATCTCCTCCTGAGTATGTCTCTTCAAGGGGCTGAAGATGAAATCAAAGAATTTGACAACGAGATAGATAAGAAAGATCCCGATAGTCAGTATAACCAAATCTGACGTATAAGATTTGTCTACTTTTATAGGAGCCATCCTGTTGTTTGAAGGATGCATGTCCATATAGTTTATCTCCTGTTATAATATATTTGGGCATCTTCCTTAATATCATTACAGACCATCCGGCCACCGGCAAAGACTGCCAGTACCAGAATGATCCGAATAATGATTCCAACAATCATTTTCTTATTGCCGAAACCTTTCTTTATATTATCGAAACGCCTGTTTAAGTATTTCATTTATTTTTCCTCATATTCTTCGTTGAAGCCCTCCCAGAAACTATCCCAGACCATTTTCGCTGTAACTTCGTTGCCTGAACTGGCTGAGAAGACTCCTCCGATACAGTACATTGTGCCGTGCCAGAGCATGAATACCATAATGAGAAAATAAACAAGACGAAGTAACTTCTGTCTGAAGCGCTTTCTACCCCGAGCCGCTTTCTCTTTTTGAAGCTGCTCCTTCGTTTCCCTTTTCTTGGGTTTCTTTAATTTGATTTTCTTTTCAAATTTCACGTCATTAAGAAAGTCTTTATCCATCACGGCCACCTTTGATGAAGTCCGTTACCGCGTGGATCTCTTCGTCACTGACCCATGCACCATGGAACCTTTCAGGATCGCCTGAACGTGAAGTCATCAGCATATCACCTCTGCCAATCAGTTTCTCTGCTCCATTGTGATCCAGGATAACTCTTGAATCCATCTTGGAAGCAACCTGGAAAGATATCCGTGTAGGCATATTGGACTTAATCAAACCGGTGATCACTTTCACAACCGGTTTCTGGGTAGCCAGTACCAGATGAATACCTACTGCTCGGGCAAGCTGTGCCAGCCGAACGATCATTGTTTCAAGTTCTTTACCGGAAGTCATCATCAGATCAGCCATCTCATCAACTATACAGACTATGTAGGGCATCTTTCCTTTCGTTTTCACATTATATGAGTTCAGAGAGTCGTTTTGTTTATTGAAGCTCTCGATGTTCCGTACTTTGCAATCAGATAACAGTTTGTATCTGTTCTCCATCTCTTCTATCAGAGAGGAGAAGACACCCAGAGCATCTTCAGGCTCAGTAACCACAGGACATCTCAGGTGAGGCATCCTTTCGTAAGAAGTCATCTCAACCCGTTTAGGGTCAACGAGAATCATCTGACACTCTTCCGGTGTGCGTAAATATAATAAGGATAATATAATACTATTAATACACACGCTCTTACCAGAACCGGTCTGCCCTGCTATCAACAGATGAGGCATATTGGTCAGATCGATTATTTTGGGGTCACCCATCGTATCGGTTCCAAGAGCAACAGGAAGACCTTTTTCATAATCCCGTTTTAGGCCATCAACAAGTACTTTCTTCAGACCGATGATACTCTGTTTCTCGTTGGCAATCTCAATACCTACCAGATTAGTGCCAGGGATCGGTGCCTGTATTCTGATGGTGCTACTCATTAAGGCTAGAGCCAGATCATCAGATACATTCCGTATCTGGCTGAGACGGACACCTCTCGCCAGCCTTAATTCATACCGGGTAATTATGGGACCGGTACGGATTTTCTCTACAGCGGTATCGAAACCAAATTCTGCAATTTTATTTTCGAGATTGGTAGGCTCTATCCGTACTTTTGTGGCCCCTTCATTATAGTCGTGTAAAAGATCCATAGAAGGAAATCGAAATTCAACTGCTTCCTGCTCTTTAACTGTAACAGGTGCTTTATTAAGTTCCTTCATAAAGTTTAATTTTCTTTTCAAATCAGTAACTTTTGTCATTTTATGTTCTCCTGTATATATTGTACGAGGTTCCTGTAAAATTTATATCAAATTTTTTAATAATCTCTTAATTTTAAGTGTGACGGTATGAAAAGGATGCTTTCAGAACATCTGTACCGGTTGGCGATGATTATTCATATTGCTACGTTCAAGGACAATGTGGCAGATACGTGGGCCAAGTCTTCAAGGAATACTGAGAGATTCTTAGAAAAGATTGAACCCCTTCTTAATAGATATGACACAACCCGTATCGATACCAAAGAGGGCGATCAGTTAAAGAAGGATTTCCTTGAAGGTACAGATGGAAAGGTTGAATTAATAAAGACGTTAAAGAAGTTTGAAGCAATTCCTGCGAGAGAGGTCGTGAAAGCATTTGAAAATCTTTCACCTACCGCTTTAAAGATACTCAGGAATGATTTAACAAAGCCATATGGTCTTTTTGATAATGAAACACCTGATACTTTAAAAGCTCCTATTAGTAAGATCATGAAAAAGAAGGTAGATAAGGATGAATTAAAAAGTATACATGACAATATAAAAGAAATTATCATAGCATTTAAGAATCCGGAAAGAAAGAAGATGTTTCAATTTCTTGTGCTCAAACCAATACAAGTTGCCATGGGAAAGATAACTCCCATGGAAATTGATACCGTAAAGAGGAATCAATTTTTAAGTGATCTGGCAGATATTCAGAAAAGAAAAGATATAAAAGATAAGTATTCTGAGAAATTTATGCTTGAAACAAGGACAAAAGGAGTTCCATCCTCCCAGATGAAACTCCATACTCAGCGTCTCTATGCAACTCTCTTAAGGAAACTAGCTCATTTATTAATCGCTAATCTCCAATGAGCAAAGTCATTTAACTGCTTATGACCTACATACAGAGGAACTCTCTTTATAGGTACACATATTAGAAATAGAAATATTTTCCTGAAATAGATCAGTAAGAATTGCAGGAAGGTAATTTTCTTAAAAGAAGGGCTGTCTTCGGAATCTGAATTCCAGTCTATAAGTGTCCCCTCTCCTTTTATCTCGTCTTTAAGAGACTCTGATACATCAAAGAGGTTGTTATCGAAAGGGTAGGTATTATCAATCTTGCCCTTAATTAAATCATAGAGGAGTTTTAATTCCTCATTCGTATAAGGGGCCATATTTGATAGAGAGACTAATTTTTGTATTCGTATTGTTTCCATTAGAAATCCTTTCTGGTTATATTAAGGCATTCTCGATGCTGTACATCTTTAATAGTTAATGTCCCCTTAAAGAACTGCCTGGTAATTTCAATAACCATAGAACTTTTATAATGATCGAAGGAAAGGTAGAGTTCGTTATCATTTATGATGGGCTTTAATTCTCCGGTGACTTTAAAGACCGGTGCGATATCTTCATCAGAGATATATTCCCGGCCATCCCAAATGAGTACGGGAATCTCCGGTGCAATTGCATGTATCTTTTCTGCACAGGGCTGCCCGCGGAGACCGTTATAATTCTCATCGCAGTTCCACGCATCCATATAGATACATAGTCTTTTCAGTTCATTTGATTTAACCATGCCTAAAACCTGCTGGAAGTTATTTTCCACGGTGATACCTGGTATCTTTGAGATATCTTTCAGGATACTGTGGATTTCAGGCATTCCTATTAGAAATACAAGCATATCATCTCCCGTATCGAACACGAAAATGGAATCAAGGCTATAAACGGTATCTTTAATCGTCATAGTATCAAAGCTGAAAATGGTGTCAATAAGTGTCTTTATAAAATAGTGTGTCAAAACTGAAAATTGTATCTGAGTTATTGATAACCAGAGTATCGAAACTAAAGACAGTATCTTTATTAACAATTACTAGAGTGTCAGTGACAGTTTCAACAACAGGATTATGTTTGATCGTATAATATCTTTCTTTTTTCATATAACGGTTTCTATATAGTATTGTACAAGATTTTTTATAGAATTATTTATTTATTTCAATTTATTGTAATTATCTGTTGATATATCTGTTATTAGTATGCAGGTATTTTATGTATATGAATTATGGGACCCGATAAAGACGGAACCCTTTTATGTAGGTAAGGGAAAAGAGAGACCTGGCTGTGTCCGTTATGAGGATCATTTAAAAAAAGCACTGGGCATTAAGAATTTCCGTGACCAGAACTATCATAAATTAAATAGAATCAAGAAGATAGTCAGAGAAGGTTCTCAACCAGAGGTTAAGATTATTATAAAGACTGAAGATGAAACCACAGTCTTTAATAAAGAGATAGAATTAATAAAATTCTACGGTAGAAGGGATAAAAATACGGGTTCTTTAACCAATATGACTGATGGTGGAGAGGGTGCTTCGGGGAGGGTCTTCAGTGAAGAAGAGAAAAGAAAGATAGGGCTCCGTGTAAAAGGTAAAGGAAATCCGATGTATGGAAAGAAGCATGCCCCTAAAGCTCTAAGAATGATGTCAGATGCTGCAAAAATACGTACACCTACTCCGCATACAGAAGAATGGAAACAACATCTTAGGGAAGATAATGCAGGTGGAAAAGCAACAGCTATACCTATTTATCAAATAAATTTTAAAGGGGACATCATAAAGAAGTGGCCTTCGGCAAGAGCTGCTGCTTATTCTTTAGGCTTTTCAACTTATAGAAATATTTATTCCTGTGCTAGGAATAATCAAAGATTAAAGCCCCGGGCTGCTAAAGGTATTAATCAATACAGTTTGTCCGGTGTTTTTATAAAATCATGGGAATCACAATTGCAGATAAAGAGAGAATTAAATTTAAATAATTCAACTATAAGTAATATAATAAAAGAAAAAAGACAGCCTGAATATGGAGGTTTCAGATGGGCATTAGAAAGTATTCAATAGCTCAAGTATTAAGAGATATAGCCGGTTCCATGAAAGAATTTAAATTGTATTTAGATATGGATGGGGTTATTTGTGACTGGGATGGGGCCGTAAAGAAATTGGGTGCCGCCCCTGCTGCCGGCCTTGACAAAGAGGCCACGCAGGAACAAAAGCAGATCATGTACGATGCCATCGAAAAGGCTGGACCTGATTTCTGGGCTGAGATGGAATGGTTGGAGGATGGTAAGAAACTGTGGGATCTGGTTAAGGAATACCAGCCGGTGCTGCTTACCTCACCCGGGAAGTTTCGGTTTGCTCCAGGCGGGAAACGAGTATGGGTAGAAAATAATCTACCCGGTGTCTCAGTGTTTATTGATGAGTATAAATATGAATACGCTGAAATGGACAGCATCTTGATTGATGATACCCTTGAGAACATCAGTTCATTTAAAGCTGGTGGTGGTGAGGGAATCCACCACCAGGACTATGAGACAACCAAGAAAGAGCTGGAAGAACTGCTTAATTAGTCAGCGTTCCGTAGTGTTCCGTTATCGATAGAATTGCGGACTTTTTTGTACATCTTCTTAAAAGCGGTCAAATAGTCCAACGGTTTATTCAAATCGTTATCAATGTGGTCTATTTCAATGCGAAGATTACCGTTCCACAAACACTTTTGATGTATAATATGGTTAGGCATCTTTTTGGCTAATTCATTAAGTTCACTCATTAGCAATCTTGTCTCTTTCCTGTATAAAGGCAGTAATATGCAAAATGGAAAATGTTTTTTTAAATTGTTTTTCATACCTTAACAAATTGCGTAAACCC
>VAPC010131859.1_pt1 | contig 10330 bp, 7 predicted proteins | sample 3395121 | NCBI WGS metagenome assembly VAPC01 (sample SAMN08290434, study PRJNA428436) | hydrothermal vent metagenome | isolation source: Deep-sea hydrothermal vent chimney | place: Indian Ocean: Southwest Indian Ridge | depth 1711 m m
GAAGACCATGGCCTGAACATTAACAGCTGTTCCCCAGTGCTCGGGAATTTTTTCAATCTTTCTGTATGAAACAGCACGTTTTCCCATCCAGGACTGAAAAACAGCGCTGATGCCGCCCCACAACTGTTCCTCGGGGCTGTCAGGGAAAGGTTTCTTTAATGTTGTTTTGATAATTCTCTTAAACTCATCACAAAGCTTTTTCAGGTCATCAGCTGTCAGGTCTGTATCGTTTTTGTGTTTCTTTTTCTTTTTGACTTTTTCAATTTCCTGTTCGAGCTTGTGGCGTATTCCTTCATGTTCTGTTTTTGGCTCGATCCCGGCGGCCTTTTCCATAACAACGTCAGAATACATCATCATCAGACGGCGGTATGCGTCATAAACGAAACGGGGATTATTGGTCTGTTTAATAAGGCCGGGAATGGTCTTTGTGGTAAGTCCGACGTTCAGCACGGTCTCCATCATGCCGGGCATTGAACTTCTTGCACCTGACCGGACAGAGACCAGAAGCGGATCGTTGGTGTCACCAAGTTTTTTGCCTATTATTTTTTCAACTTTTGCGAGGGCGGTTTCAGCCTGTTTTTTAAGTTCTTTAGGGTACCTGCGGTTGTTTTTATAATAAAGCGTACATACCTCAGTTGTGATCGTATAGCCCGGAGGTACAGGCAGTTTCAGCTTTGGGTGACCTGCCATTTCAGCCAGATTTGCACCTTTGCCTCCAAGGAGATTCTTCATCCCCGCATTACCTTCAGCCCTGCCGTTTCCGAAAAAATAGACGTATTTCTTAGCCATCATAATCCTCCAGATTTAAATTTAAAAATAAAAAATGTAATGACAAGGGGTTTGTCACAACTTATATTTTACATAAAAGTACAAGAGAAATTCAAAAATAAAATTTATAGAGTTTTAAGAGGCAGTTATTGCACTATCTTTGAGAAATCCCCAAGAGAGTCAAAAATCCTTTTGACAGATAAAAGTAAGGCAAGACGATTCTCTCTTGTTTCAGGTTTTTTATCCATTACAAGAATGCTGTCAAAAAAAGTATTTACAGGATTTTTAAGTTCAAATAGCGCTTTATAATCTGTTACTGTTAATTTATCATTGACTGTCTTTACAGCGATGAACAGTTCTTTCTCGGCAGCCTCAAACAATAAGTCTTCTTTTACTTCTGCAGGCTGTGTTTTAGAAAGAATATTATAGACTCTTTTTGCAGCTGTTAGCAGTTCTGAAAAACCCGGCTCTTTTTTTATTTGAGAAAAGATTTTAATCCTGTTTTTTACGTCCTTTAGATTTTGTGCCCCTGCAGAAAGTACAGAATTAACAAGGTCATAGCTGAAGCCTTCATTTAATAATATCCCCTCGAGCCTCAGGTAAAAAAACTTTGAAATTTCATTTTTTAATGCCTTTCTTGCCGGGAGGTAGCTCTCAATAGCCTGTAATGCTTGTTCAATGAGTGTGTCCAGAGACAGGTCATAGCCCCTGCTTTGCAGTATATTAATTATTCCTATTGCCTGACGCCGTAGTGCAAAAGGGTCTTCTGAACCGGTGGGTATTAACCCGGCAAGGAAAAACGATGCAATATTGTCCATCTTGTCCGCAAGTGAGATTAAAGCGCTGATGTCACTTGACGGCAGATTGTCCTCTTGAAATCTTGGGAGGTAATGTCCAAGGCAGGATGAAGACACATCTTTGTCTTCTCCTGAAATGGATGCGTAGGTCAATCCCATATAGCCCTGTAGCTCGGGGAACTCACTGACAATGCCTGTCACAAGGTCTGCCTTGGACAGCATGGCCGCCCGCAAGAGTTTTTCCTTGTCCGGCAGGTTGATTACATCTGCAAGATAAGAACAAATAAATGCAATGCGCTCTGCTTTTTCATAAACGCTGCCGAGTTTCTCCTGAAAAGTTACTTTTTTTAATTCTTCAACATAGTCCCATAAAGGTTTTTTAAGGTCTTCATTGAAATAAAATCTTGCGTCTTCAAGTCTTGCCCTGAGTACGCGTTCAGCCCCTTTTTTGACTGTATCGTTATTTTCAGGTTTGGTATTACTGACTACTATAAAAAACGGCTGCATTGTGCCGTCATTATCCTCCGTTGAAAAATACTTTTGATGAGACTTCATAACAGTTGTTAAAAGTTCTCTGGGCAGACCGAGATACTTTTTATCAAACTCTCCTGAAACAACTGTCGGATATTCGACAAGGTTTGTAACGATATCCAGCAGTTCATCATCTTTGTTGACGTTGCAGTTAATAAGGGACTCAATTTTTTTAATCCCTTCTGAAATTATTTTTTTTCTTTCTTTAATATCTGCAATAACATGATATTTTTTAAGAAGCTCCGGGTATCTGGAAGGGTCTTTGACTTTAATTGCGGAAGGAGACAAAAATCTGTGACCGTATGAGATATTACTGCTTTTAATTCCATCAAGTTGAAATGGGATTATATCATTGCCTAACAGTGCGAGAATCCATTGTATCGGCCTAAAATATCTTAAAGAGCCGCTGCCCCATCTCATTGACTTGGGGAACTGTAGGGTGGATATGATTTCCGGTAGACTCTCTGAAAGAATATCTTTTGTTGGTTTGCCTTTTTCTTCAACAATGGCCGCCACATATTCACCGCGAGCGGTCTTTTTAGTTATTAAATCATTAACGTCTATGCTCAGAGATCTTGCAAAACCTGTCAATGATCGTGAGGGGTTTCCGTGTTCATCAAAAGAGACTTTTTTCGGAGGGCCGAGGTGCTCTACTGTCCTGTCTTTTTGTTTTTCTGTAACATCCTCAATATATAAAGCCAATCTTCTCGGGGTAGCATATTCAGATATATTCCCGTATTCTATTGCAGATTTCTCAAAAAAATGCGTGAGGGCATCTTTTAACAAAGCAAGTCCTTTAGAAATAAACCTGGCAGGTATTTCCTCCGACCCTATTTCTATCAGTAAAGGTTTCATAATTAACTAATATCGTTCAAACCGTTTAATCCGTTTAAGCCGTTCAAACGGGTTGAACTGTTTGAACGGTTTATACTATTTTTTTAAAAGTGGAAATCCTGCGGACTCCCTCAATTTTATGTAGCTTTCTGCGCAGTGTTTTGCCAGGTTTCTTACTCTTGCAATGTATGTGGTTCTTTCTGTTACGCTAAGAGTACCGCGTGCGTCAAGTATATTGAATGAGTGCGAGCATTTCAGACAGTAGTCATAAGCAGGAAAGATAAGCCCCTGCTTTGAGAGACGAAGGGATTCTTTTTCGCACAGTTCAAAAAGCCTTAAATGTGTTTCTATGTCAGCTTCATCAAAATTGAACTTTGAGAATTGCACTTCTGTTTCATGATGGATGTCACCATAACTTATTCCGTTTGTCCACTGAAGGTCAAAAACATTGTCTATCCCCTGGAGATACATTGCTATACGTTCAAGCCCGTAGGTAAGCTCGACAGATACAGGTTTTAATTCCAGGCCGCCTACTTGCTGAAAATACGTAAATTGCGTTATTTCCATTCCGTCAAGCCAGACTTCCCAGCCAAGCCCCCATGCGCCAAGGGTAGGTGATTCCCAATCGTCCTCAACAAATCTTATGTCATGTTTTATCAGATTAATATTAATATTGGATAAACTTTGAAGGTAAATGTCCTGAACCTCAATGGGGGACGGTTTCAAAATCACTTGGTACTGGTAATAACGTTGAAGCCTGTTGGGATTTTCTCCATATCTGCCGTCAGTAGGACGTCTCGATGGCTCTACATAGGCGGCTTGCCATGGCTCAGGCCCGAGAACCCTGAAGAATGTGGCTGGATTGAATGTTCCAGCGCCTACTTCTATATCGTAGGGCTGTTCAATTACACAGCCTTGTTTAGCCCAAAAGGCATGTAGTTTTATAATTAAATCTTGTAAATACAATTTTTATTCTTAAAATGAATAGCGAGCGTTTAGTGAGCGAATATAATAATAACAACTCCTTACATTGTGCTTACCCAAAGGGTGACCACTAAATGGATAGTGAGCATACCTGCCTGCCGGTTTATCCGCCTGTTAGTGTGGCGGGCCGGCAGGTTCCCCTTGGTCTTGCCACTGGGAAGATCAATTTAAGTTCTTAGAGCTAAATATTAAAAAGAAGCAGAGGCCTTTGTCAAACAAAAAACAGTTAAGGTATTGATAATTATTATGAATGAACGAATATAATCAGAAAAGCAGAAGGAGCTTAAAATGAAAATAGCATAATGCACTTATGATTAAAATCATAGATTTAGTTGTAATAAGAGTTATAATATAAGTGATAAATTATGATAATACGAGGAGGTAGTATGCTAAAGGAAAAAGTCACAGAGGCTTTAAACAAGATAAGGCCGCTTCTTCAAAGAGACGGCGGCGACGTCCAGCTTGTTGATGTCCAGGAAGATGGTACCGTAAAGGTAAAATTAGTAGGTGCATGTGCGGGATGTCCGATGTCTACAATGACACTTAAGAATGCAATTGAGGCTTCGCTTAAACAGGAAGTTTCAGAAGTTAAATCAGTAGAATCAGTATAAATTAAGACTGTTATTGGTTATTCGTTACTGGTTATTCGGCACTCAAATTATAAGTGATATGTGTCTGTTTGGCCGGATAATTTTAATATCAGTGTTTATTCTCGTTGTTGCATTATTTTTACAGTAAACCCCGTATATCCCCGCCCTGTCACAGACTTGTAGAGAAGAGCGGGGCGTTTCTTTTCCCCCTGTGTTATTTTCGAATTATGATTCATATCATAGACAGTATCTAAATTTTATTCTAAATTTTAAAATGAACAGCGAGCCGAAGGCGAGCGCATACAAATAATAAGCAAAGTCCCTACACCTGCCTGCCCTGCCTACCGGCAGGCAGGCGTCAGGCAGGTTCCCTATCCCGAAGTGTCGGGACTGCAGGGAGCTTTAATAAATGAAGATGCTTGTATAATGAAATTATATCAGGAGGTTAAGAATTGGCGCATAAATGTTTGAACTGCGGTGCTTCAAGTGACGAGAAAGTATTGTTTTTATGTGAGTATAAGGAAGAAGAGCTTTATGTATGTGTAAAATGTCTGCCTACCTTAATCCATAGTGCACACTAATTTCGAGAAATTCTTTACTTTAAGTAACCATCTCAAATGGTTAAGCGGTAACATATCGTCAATAAATGCTTTGTAATCAATAGCTTTGAATTTTTGTTCAGAGTTTATCATTTTAGGATTCAGGGTGTTCTACCGACTGTTTACAGTTGTTTTATAAAAAAATCAGGTTAACTGCCAAAAGTCAGTTTTTGGCTATATTTTTTAAAGAGTTATGCGCCTATTAAAGTATATGTAAAAATCCTTGACAAATATTTTTTTTTGTGATACATTGTAACTAAATTGAACCTGCTTTCTGTAAAAATTTAGAAAATAATGTAAAAAAAGTAATTTTATGGAGGAATAAATTATGGCTAGGATTGATATCAGAAGTAAAGTTGACCTTCCTGTAAGTGTAATTTATGGTAACGGTGGCAGCGGAGCCTTGGAGAAAAAGGCAAAATTTTCAGAACTTAGTCTTAGTGGCGCATTCATTAATTTTAAACCCCCTTATCCGGATAAAGCAATAGTGGCTCTTAGATACGAACTTCCAAAACATGGTGAGTTTGAAATTCTCGGTGAGATTGTACGTAAGGAAAAAGAAGGGATTGCCACAAAATTTTACAATGTAAACAGGGACATTAAATTGAAGCTCTGGGATTATGTAAGGGAAAACGTGATTGAGGAACCAGCGTGTCCATACTGTGGGACAGAAACTGCCCGTAAGGTAAGAAAGTGCAGTGCATGTGGATGGAATTTGAATTTTACTTCCCCTAATTACCTAATTGACCATGAAAAAGAATCGTTTATTAACAGGCTTACCACAAAAAGTAAGACCTTTAGCCTTGAAGATATTTACAAACTTCTTAATTTTATAGATGTGCAAATTTTAGGCATTGGTAAAAGCTGGGACATAAATGAGGAGTTTGTCGGCTCAAGCAGAGCAATGCTGGAAGTATTTTCATTAATAAGAAGGGTGGCACCTACTGATCTCCCCGTGCTTATTGTTGGGGAAAGTGGTACGGGCAAAGAACTAACGGCAATTGCTATTCATGAAAGAAGCGCTCGAAAGGATGGCCCGTTTGTTACTATAAACTGCGCTTCAATCCCTGAGAATCTTCTGGAGACAGAGCTTTTTGGTTATGAAAAAGGAGCCTTTACCGGTGCATACAACAGCAAAACGGGTAAATTAGAATATGCTGACCGCGGGACGATTTTCCTGGATGAAATCGGAGAGTTTCCAATTAATCTGCAGTCAAAACTATTAAGGTTTCTTGAAGATAAAATTATTGAGAAAATTGGGGCTAAAGACGGGAAAAAAGTTGATGTCAGGCTTATAGCCGCTACTAATAAGGATCTGAAATCAGCTATTGTAAAAGGGACATTCAGGAAAGACCTTTTTTACAGATTAGATGCCTTCAATATAAACCTTCCGCCTTTGAGGGAACGAGGCGATGATAAAGTAATTCTCGCAAGGTATTTTCTTAATAAGTTTTCTAAAGAGATGAATGTGAAAAAGACTTTTGTAGGTGATGTAATTGATTCAATAAGAAATTATGACTGGCCTGGAAATGTAAGGGAGGTAATAAATAAAATAAGACGGGCTGTAGTGATGTCTTCTAATACTGTCGTTACAAGGGGAGACGTGGATTTAGAAATACCTACCACAAATCTGGCGTCAATAGCGTCGCTGCGAGAAGTCAAAGGCGTACTCGAACGGCAGAAACTGATAGAAGCTCTTAACGTCTGCAATAATAATATTTCAAAAACCGCCAAGGTACTGGGTATCAGCAGACCCTCTGTTTACAGTCTGAAGAAAAAATACGACATTTAGAATTTTTTCTTTAGTCCTTTGCAGAGTTCCTCAGGAATAATTCCTGCAGTAACCCATTGTTGAAAAACGGTCTTTTTTTGCGTTTTTAGCGCTCTTCTCCGTGTAAACCTACATGTGTTTATGTAAACTACGCTTACATAAATATAGCTCTTTTCGAATGTTTTGAAAAGCTAACACCTTGAAATTAAAGAAAATTATATTCTGGCATCACATTTGCTATATTATAATAATTAATAATAAAGATAATTGCTATGCGAGACAAAAGAGAAAATATTTTCATCTCGATCATTAAAGAATCACCGATTTACGCGGAACTGGATAGAGAAGAAAAGCATATTCTTATAAGAGACCTGAAGCTGATATACCCGCATTTTTTTAAAGAAAGTCATGAGGATACTAAGGTGGGGCGTGAGGCAAACTGTTTAAGAACTCGATATTGATTGTATTTTCATCAACAGTAAGAGATGCAATTATGAAATATTGAAAGTGGTATTTTTGAGTTTAGAGCTTAGGGTTTAGGGATACGAAAGAATATTTGCTGATAAAAAACATTTTTAGGCATCGGTTAAGAGGGTAAATTTAGGTCAAAAAGTTTTACATAAAGCGCAATTTTTTTAATTGACTATGCACAGAGGAATAGAATAAAATTCAAGAGAATATAAATCGACTAATTGTTTTGGGATAAGACTTTTTGGTTGAATAAAGATAGATAATGATGAAAACTGCAATTATCATATTCTGGGATGAGGTATAACAGCGAAGAAGATTTGACAGATGTATAGATATTAAGAGTATTGTCAATTGAGTTCAATTAAAATTCTAATTTTTTTTACCCCCACCTTATAGTTAAAAACCCCCTGACAGTTTCTGATTTAAAGCTCGCAAGTCATTTTCTCAACATCTTTAAGTGTTGACATTTTCACGGTTTTGTTAAAAAATAACAGATATGAAAAGGACTCTATTTGTGTCTTTATTGTTGGTTCTTTTCTTAGGCTACAGTGAGGCGACAAAAGAGGTTACTGTTGAGGGTTTCCGTTATTGGTCCAGTGAAGGATATACAAGGGTTGTCGTTGATTTAAACGGCAATGTAAAATTTACTCAAAATCACCTTTCAAATCCTGACCGCATTTTTTTTGATTTAAAAAATTGCATCCTTTCCGAAAAAGTAATACCTTCTTTACCCATTGAAGACGGCATCCTGAAGGATGTAAGGATTGCTCAATTTAACAAGGAAACAGTAAGAGTGGTTCTTGACCTTCAGGAACTTGGAAACTTCAATGCATTTATGCTGGGCGACCCTTCCAGGCTTGTTATAGATGTTTTTGGTAAAAAAAGTCATGCGCCTAAACCCTATATGAAACTTGATAAAAAATTTACCAAAATCAAAAGAGTAGTTATTGACCCCGGCCATGGTGGTAAAGACCCCGGTGCAATCGGGCCTAAAGGGCTCTTAGAGAAAAATGTTGTTCTGGCGGTTGGAAAGAGACTCGCAAGGATACTAAAAGAAAAATATAATATGGAGGTTATCCTTACGCGGGACAAGGATGTTTATATTCCTCTTGAGGAAAGAACAGCAATAGCTAATTCCAACAATGCTGACCTTTTTATTTCCATTCATGCAAATGCAAGCCGCAGAAGAAGTGCTAAAGGTATAGAGACATATATCCTTAACTGGACGAGTGACGAGGAGGCAATAAGAGTTGCTGCTAGAGAGAATGCCATTTCTTTTAAGAAAATGAAGCAGTCTCAAAGCGAGCTTCAGATGATTTTGCAGGATCTTGCGAGGGATGACAAGAAAGACAAATCAATGAAACTTGCATATAATGTTCAGAACTCAATGGTCGATACTCTGAGTAATGATTATAAAAGAGTGGTAGACCTCGGGGTTAAGCAGGCTTTATTTTATGTGCTTGTAGGAGCGGAAATGCCGTCCATTCTTGTTGAAGTTTCCTTTATCTCTAATCGGGAAGAGGAGAAGAGGCTATCCCAAAAAAAATACAGGGCAAAAATTGCCGAAGCAATAGCCAGAGGAGTTAAGTTCTATAGTACACCATCAAAGCTTGCGAAGAAGATCAGTGATAATATTTAGCCCCGCGGCTAAGATACTTCTATATATATTGCTTGTTATCGGTGTTTTTCTGTCGAATTCTTTTAAGGTTGATTTAATACTCCTTATTGTGGTTTTCATCCCGGTATTCAGGGTCCCGGTATCTGCTCTTAAGCGCGGATTGATTCCAATAACTCTTTTTTTAGGATTTACCTTCTTCAGTAATATCTTATTTCAGACGGGAAAGGTTATTTACGAAATATGGGGAATTGCAGTTACTGATGAAGCTCTTAAAAGGGGCGGGCACCTTACATTAAGGCTCTTTATTTTAATAATCGGGGCAAAGATGCTCACTGCCACGACTACAGCTGAAGAGCTGGTAAAGGCTGTGAGTTTACTTTTGGGTCCGATTGGTAGGTTGAGACCTGTCAGGGAGTTTATTTTTACAATGTCTATTACTCTTCGTTTTTTGCCGATTATTTATGATGAGGCTCAAATGCTTTACAGACAGGCAATTAAAAATTCTCAGGAAGCCACACTTGGTGGTAAAATCAAGCTCTCGGTCTCACTCCTTACCCCACTCTTTGAAAGGAGCATGAAGAGGGCCAGGGATTTGCAGCATGAAATGCTTGATGCCACAGATTAAAAAATCAAAGATTACTCAAATATGAAAAAAGTAGACCTGCCTGCTCTACGAGTCGTAGACCGGCAGGCAGGGAGTTGAAAGTAGCCCCGTAAAGTCCCGAAGCCCTGAACCATGTGGTGCAGGACGAAGGGTCGGGATAACGGGACAGGCGAGTAGAGAGAAGAAATCTGTGTAATAAGCAATTGGAGGAGTTGACTTTGAATTTCAATTTTCTGATTAAAGGCGGATTTATTTTTGATGGTGCAGGAAGTGATTCTGTTCCCAGAAAGACAGATATTGGCATTAAGGATGATGTTATAAAGGCAATCGGTGACCTTTCGGGCAGCAGTGCAGACAAGGCTATAGATGTCAGCGGTCTTTGTGTAAGCCCTGGATTTATAGACACTCACGCTCATTCTGAATTTACACTGATGGCTGATGGACGGGCACAGGGGAAAATATGTCAGGGGGTAACAACCGAGATAAACGGTAATTGCGGTTTGTCGGCAGCTCCCCTTTATGGCAGTGCTATTGAGCAGAAGAATGAAGACCTTAAAGAACTGGACATAAAAGAGCGATGGAAAACCTTTCCGGAGTATTTTGCAATCTTGAGAGAAAAAAAAATTGCTGTAAATTTTTTAACTCTTGTAGGCCATGGCAATCTCAGGGCGTCGGTTATGGGATATTCGGATAAAAGGCCCGGAGATGCCGACATGAAAAAAATGTTTGCCCTGCTCAGGGAGGCTTTGGGTTCAGGCGCAGC
>VAPC010101498.1_pt1 | contig 10329 bp, 8 predicted proteins | sample 3395121 | NCBI WGS metagenome assembly VAPC01 (sample SAMN08290434, study PRJNA428436) | hydrothermal vent metagenome | isolation source: Deep-sea hydrothermal vent chimney | place: Indian Ocean: Southwest Indian Ridge | depth 1711 m m
ACGGTCAGGTGGGGTGCGTAATGAGTTCACATTTACAGGAGGAGTTGCCAGAAACCAGGCGGTGCTGAAATATGTGAAAGAAATGGTAGCCGACAGCTATGGAGAAGGTATTAAGATGAATATTCATTCTGATTCCATTTTCATGGGCGCCCTTGGAGGAGCCATGTTTGCAAGACGAAACATAGATATTGATTTACCGGAAAAGAAGAAGAAAATTGACAGGGTTACTGATACAGTATAGTGGAAAATTGGAGTAAACAAATGTAAAACTGAATTTTATAATATGAACGAAGCCATTCTTACCATGGGCATTGATGTTGGAGGAAGTTATATTAAGGGGGTTATCCTTAAGTATTCCGACAACTCCGAATTGGTTGATAAAAAAGTGGAGAAAATCAGAAAGCGAAATCCCAAAGATGTGGCCTCGGAATTGATCAATTTTCTGCTGGATAAGAATAACCTGACACTGGATAAGAATATTGCCTACCTGTCATCCACTGGAGAAGGTGAAATGGTTCAGCACAAGACAGGGCATTTTTACAGCATGACCACACATGCCCGTGGAGGTAAATTCTTGTTAGAAAATGCCAAAACGATAGTGGACATGGGCGCTTTGTATGCCCGGGCAATCAAGATAAATGAAAGAGGAAAAGTGATTGATTATCAGATGACAGGGCAATGTGCTTCCGGCTCAGGACAGTTTATTGAAAACATATCCAGGTATTTAGGCCTGGCAATAGAAGAAGTCGGCGAAATTTCCCTTCAGGCCGATAAACCGGAGATCCCTTCCGGAATTTGTGCCGTGCTGGCTGAAACCGATGTGATAAACTCCGTTTCCAGAGGCATTGATACAGCCAATATTATCAAAGGTATTCACCTTTCCATAGCCAACCGGATTGTTCGTTTAATTACAAAACTAAGAGCCGAATCACCCATCATACTGGTGGGCGGTATGGCAAAGAATGCCGGTATGGTAGAGGCTGTAAAGGAGTTGGCAACAGAACAAAACCACGATTATCAAATCGTAACCCACCCTGACGCTATTTATTCCGGCGCTATCGGGGCTGCGATCTGGGGAGGGTACCGCTATAATAAATTAATAGAAAAGGAGTCATTGCTATTTAATAAGCAGGAATAATCACTAAAATGATTGAATGATGAGACATTTGGATTCAGTAAAAAAGCCTGGGAATAGCCTTCCAACTATTGGCTACATGATTCATAGAAATGTGCAGTTGTTCAGTCAAAACATAGTTTATCAGGAAAGAAAGCAAGGTAGTGATTACGTGGGAATTAATTGGGGAGATTTTTTACGGAATATTGAAAAGATCGCTTACAACCTTCAGGCGCTTGGATTTAAAAGAAGAGATAAAGTTGTGTTGTTTTCACCTAACAGACTTGAAATGCTGGAACTCGAACTCGCTGTAATGGCTTCCGGAGGAATTGCTGTTCCGATTTTCGCCAATTTCAGACAGGATACTGCAGAACTGCTCATAAATCATTCTGATGCTTCTTATCTGGCAGTTGGCGGTCAACAGCAACTCAATAATATATCAAATAAGCTTGAGTTAAAAAAGATTATCGTTTTTGACACAATTAAGGATGATCGTTTTTCAAACCTGATGCAGTTTTCAGAACTTTTAAGAGACCATGATTGTAGTGAATCAGCAATTGATTTAGGCTTGCAACCGGATGATATTTGTCTCAACATGTACACATCCGGTACAATGGGAACTCCGAAATGCGTTCAATTAACTCATGAAAACATTCTCTCTCAGCAGGCAGCCCTGAGTTCGCTCTGGAATCTTAACGATCAGGACCGCTTTCTTTCGTATCTGCCCTGGCACCATAGCTTTGGTGGAATATTTGAACTTTTTACAGCTTTGTACAATGGAGCGTCACTTTCACTTGAAAGCAGTAGTGGAAAAGATCCGGAGGTTATCATGGAAAATTGGGAGAAAGTTAAGCCCACTATATTTCTAAGTGTACCGAAAGTTTACCAGGCCCTGGTAGAATTGACCAGACAGAGCCGGGAAGCCGAAGAAATGTTTTTTAATTCGGGTTTGAAATTTGTTTTTACAGCAGCGGCTCCTTTACCCAAAAAGCTATCCGATGAGTTCGAGAATAGAGGAATACCCGTAATTGAAGGTTGGGGGCTCACCGAAACATCCCCCTGTTGCACACTCACTGATCCGGATTTGAAAAGAGAACCGGGGGTTGTGGGAAACCCTATTCCGGGAGTTAGCATACGGTTAGCAGATGATAATGAGATCCAGGTGAAAGGGCCGAACGTAATGGTGGGTTACTATAACAATGAAGAAGCAAATGAAAACATCTTCACCGATGATGGTTGGTATCGTACAGGTGATGTGGGAGAGTTAACCCAAAATGGATTAAAACTGATCACCAGGAAAGACCGCATTTTTAAACTTTCTAATGGGGAGAAGGTAGTGCCCACAGATCTTGAAAAACAAATTGAGATGAAATGTCACTATGTAGCATATTCCATTGTAAGTGGTACTGGCAGAGATTATCCTGTCGCCCTGATATTCCCTAATAAAAAATTGCTAAAAAGTCCTGACTATGAAATTGCTCCCTCTGAAGGATGCTTTTACCCCAGGAATCTTAAGGAATTAAGCAGATGTCTGCGAGGTTGCCTGCATGACGCCAACTGTGAAATCAAACAAAAATTTACAAAGATAAGAGGAGCCGCGATCATTGATGATGAGCTTTCAGTTGAAGATCGTACACTCACTCCCTCCATGAAACTGGCTCCTAATAATGTGCTCGAAAAATATAAAGCGCATTTGAATAGACTTTACGGTGCAAATGTGCCTATTGAAGAAGAAGTATTTGTAATCGAAATGGACAACGAATCGCTAACTCAAAATGAATTCGTATAATATCAAAACAACCCGGTTACTTCGGGAGGTAATGCAAAATTACTTTCTGAACTTTAGGCGTGCTCCAAAAGTTGCATGGTGCACGAGTGTAGGACCGGCCGAGTTACTTCGATCTTTTGGATTTGAAATCTATTTTCCGGAAAATCATGGAGCCCTGCTGGGCACTACACGTCATGCGGTAGATTACATTCCAGCAGCAGTTAAATCCGGGTATTCAGGACATATTTGTTCATACACCACCAGCGATATCGGTGCCTGGTTGAGCAACGAAACTCCTCTGAAATCACATTACGGTCTTGAAAAAATTCCTAAACCCGATCTCATTGTTTACAATACAAATCAATGCCGTGAGGTGGAAGACTGGTTTACATTCTTTGCCAGGCAATTCAACTGCCCTATAGCCGGAATAAATCCTCCACGATACCTTGACCATGTAGGTAAAGCTGAGGTGGAACTTGTGATAAAACAGTTTAAAAAGATCATCCCTGCCTGTGAGCTGGCATCGGGAAACAAGTTTGATATTGACAAATTCAGAGAAGCCCTAAAATTAAGCAGGGAAGCCACCATTTTATGGCAGGAAGTGCTGCAAACGGCAAAAAATTCACCTTCACCTATTACCTTTTTTGATGGTACCATTCACATGGGTCCTATCGTGGTATTGAGGGGAACACAGATAGCAGTGGATTATTATAAGACCCTTTTGGAAGAACTGGAAAATCATGTGCGTAACCAAATTGGATGTCTTAAGGAAGAGGATTGCCGGCTTTTCTGGGATGGGATGCCCATTTGGGGAAGACTGAGAATGCTTTCTGATCTTTTCCTGCAAAACAATACGGCAGTGGTGGCGTCCACGTATTGCAACAGTTGGATATTTGACGATTTCGATGAAACCAATCCTTTTGAGTCCACAGCATTAGCCTACACAAAAATATTCATAAACAGGAGTGAGAAGGCGAAGATGGAGTTTTTTAAAAACTGGTTTCCCGAATACGGAATTGACGGAGTTATTTTTCATGATTCGAAAACATGTTTTAACAATTCCAATGCAAAATTCGGTTTACCTCAGCGATTGACTGAAGAAACCGGTTTACCGACCCTCGTAATTGAAGGCGACCTCTGCGATACCCGGTTCTTTTCCGATGGACAGAGTATAACCAAAATTGAGACTTTCCTTGAACAGATTGAGGGACAGAAGGCTTATTTATGATTTAAAGTAAAAAATAGTAGAAAATATCATGGGAAAAACTACCCGGAAAATCAAAAGAAACAAAGTTGGCATCATCGGCCTTGGACCCGTAGGCTTGATCCTATCAGCCCATTTTCATGAAGCCGGATGTGAAGTAGCTATTTATGACAAAAATAAAGTAACAGTCAATAATATCCGTAAGGAGGGCATCAAACTTGAGGGAAAGATTTCCAAAAAAGTATTTGTGGATCATCCATGTTCCACTTTTAAGGAATTTGCTGACATAGGGGTGGATCATTGGGTCTTTTGTGTAAAGGCCCATCAAATGCCAACAGCAATCGAAAACGCGATTTCTGTCAGGGATTTAATGAGCGAGGAGTTAAAAAATAACCTTTGTGTAATAAGCGCCCAAAACGGAATTGATGTGGAAAATATGCTTTCCGGTGTTTTTGATGAATCCAGGACTATACGCATGGTGCTTAATTTTGCTGGTAATTTAAAAGCCCCGAACATTGTAAAGGTTACATTTTTTAATCCACCGAATTATATAGCATCCATTGATGATTCACAGACGGACAAAACACTTGAAATCGCGGGCTGGCTTAACTCCGTTAAACTGGAAACAATATCCGTTGATTCATTCGAAATTCATAAAAGAGTATGGGAAAAGACCATACTGAATGCTTCGCTTAGTGCATTATGTGGAATCGGAAGGTTCACAATTAAAGAAGCCATGGATTTCCCAGATACCCTGGAAATAGTTGAGCAGGTAATCCAGGAAGCCCTGGAGGTGGCAGAAGCTGAAAAGATAAAATTTGAAGACAACTTTATACGTAAATGTTTGAGATACCTGAAAAAGGCCGGACACCATTTCCCATCCCTTGCCGGAGATGTTATCAACAACCGGGTAACAGAAATTGATTATTTAAACGGAAAAATTGTTGAATACGGTCGAAAGCATTACATCCGGACCCCGCTTAACCTGTCTTTTACCAACATGGTAAGGGCATTAACACATAAAAATATCATTGCGCAGCTTGCCAAAGGGGAAAATAATTATCTCATGACCAGGCAGGAAATTCTGGCCATCGACAGACAAAAAGACAACAAGATAAATCCTGCATCCGGCGATTGCTTTGTGGGAGTTGATCTGGGCTCGGCTTATACAAAATTCTCCGTCATCGACGAACAGGAAAACATTGTTTACCAATCTGCTATCCAGACTTTAAACAGAGACAAAGTAGCGCTGAAACATGTTATTGAAGCAATAAACACGGAATTCCCTGTAAAGTATTGTTGTGCCACAGGTTATGGCCGCAAAAATTTTCCCGATGCCGACATTGTTAAAACCGAAATTAATTGCGCTGCCAGGGGTGTCTCTAAATACCATCCCGGAAGAAAGAATATTATTGATATCGGTGGTGAGGATATTAAAGTAATAAGGTGCAATGTGAATGATCTGGTAGAAGATTTTTCACTGAATGATAAATGTGCTGCAGGAACAGGCGCATTTCTGGTAGAGGTGGCTGAAAGAGCTGAAATGAGGATAAGTGAAATGAGCGATCTGGCTGACAAATCAAATTTTAATACCGAACTTAACAGTTTTTGCACCGTGTTCGCCAAAACTGAAATTACCGGTTGGCTGATCACAGGAAAACCCGTTGAAGATATTGCGCGGGGCATATATGTATCCATTGCCAATCGAATTTCTAAATTACGTATTGACAGCACGTCGCCGATTTATATGATTGGGGGAGTTGTGACTCACCACTTCTTTCTGAAAAAATTACTTCAGGAAAAATATAAACAAGACATAGATATCGTTGCCAACCCGCAGAATGTGGTTTCGCTGGGTGCAGCGTTGATCGCAAAAACCAGCTATCTCAAAAATAAAACATCAATTGAAGAAGTAAATGAACTAAAAACAATCTAACCATAATGAAAGCTTTTCATGATACAGAGAAGGGATTCGGCATACAGTATGACGATATCTATCTTATTAACGGGGCCCGTACACCTTTTGGTAAATTCTGCGGAACACTTGCACACATCTCACCTACTGATTTAGGCATTTATGCTTCACGTGCGGCGTTGGAGAAATCTGATGTGCGGCCTGAGGCGATCCATCAGTTAATAGCTGCAAATGTAGGCCAGAGTTCAGTAGATACATATTTCTTGCCCAGGCATATTGGGATTTACTCCGGAATTCCAACCGGAGTGCCGGCGGTTATGCTTCAACGGCTTTGTGGTTCGGGCTTTGAAACCATCATAGGCGGGGCCGAACAAATTACTCTTGGTAAAGCGCAAACGGTGCTATGTTGCAGCACAGAAAACATGAGTCTTGCTCCCACAGTAAGTTATGGCAACCGAATGGGGTACCCCCTGGGTAAGGTTGCGTTTAAAGATATGCTCTGGGAAGCATTGAATGATACCGCAGCAGTACCCATGGGATGCACCGCAGAAAACGTGGCGGATAAATATAGTATTACACGGGAAGAAACCGACAGCTTCGCTAAACTTTCAAATGACCGGGCTCTGGCTGCTACCGAAAGAGGTTTTTTTAAGGATGAGATCGTACCCATGAACTCAACCGTATTTGAAGCCAGCGGATTAAAACCCCGAAAAGTCAGGCTTCACCGAAAAGTTGAAAATTTCATAACGGATGAGCATATCCGGCCATCAACGCTGGAAACAATGGCGAAGCTACCCTCTGCGTTTGCCAAAGATGGCGTTCAAACGGCAGCGAACTCCAGTGGCATCGTTGACGGGGCCGCTGCGGTTATAGTAGCGGCGGAATCATTTGTGAAGGCGGAAGGGCTCAAACCGCTTTCCAGAGTGGCGGCATCCGCTACCAGCGCCCTTGATCCCAATTTCATGGGATTAGGGCCGGTTAAATCAATCGGCCTCGTATTAGAGATCGCCGGTCTCACTCTGGATGACATTGGCCTGATAGAAATAAATGAAGCTTTTGCCGCCCAATACATTGGCTGTGAAAAAGAACTTGGTCTCGACCGCAGTATTGTCAACGTTAATGGCGGCGCCATTGCTCTCGGGCATCCATTGGCAGCAACCGGAACCCGCCTGGCCCTGACCATCTCAAGAGAAATGAATAGCAGGGGTGTTAAATATGGCGTGGTATCCGCATGCATCGGAGGTGGACAAGGTACGGCGGTGCTTCTGGAAAATCCCAATGTTTGAATCTGTTACAGTTTTATAAAATGGAAAAAAAGATGTTTCAATGGCAAATGACAGCAGTCGATCAAGATTTTGAGCTGATCGAAACCGATATACCTCAGATTCATAAAGATGAAGCATTGATCGAGATTGCCGGATGCGGGGTTTGCCATACGGATCTGAGTTTCTGGCACTACGGAGTGCGCACAAAACACGCATTACCCTTAACCCTTGGCCACGAAATAAGCGGTAAAGTAATGCAGGGGCCGGCTCACCTGAAAAGTAAAAATGTAATAATCCCGGCGGTTCTGCCATGTGGAGAATGCGACATCTGCAAAAGCGGACGAAGCAATATCTGTCAGAATCAGTTGATGCCCGGCAATGATTTTCACGGAGGGTTTGCATCACACATCAGGGTACCCTTTAAATATCTGTGCCCGGTGCCGGAGGTGCTGTTGGAAAAATATTCATTGGCCGAATTGGCCGTTGTTGCGGATGCTATTTCCACTCCCTACCAGGTAATTGAAAAATCTGAACTGACGCCGGGTGACTTCGCTATTGTAATCGGGGTCGGTGGGGTTGGTATTTATGGGGCTTTAATAGCCAAAATCAAGGGAGCCAGGGTATTGGCTCTTGATATTGATGACATCAGACTAAAAACCGTACATGAAAATGGGATCGATGCGACACTGAACTCCAATGGATTGAATTTTAAAGAAATTAAAACCCGCGTCAGGGAGATTGCCGGCGAACTGGGGGTTTCACGATCTGGCTGGAAAATATTTGAATTCTCGGGGACAAAATCCGGTCAGGAACTTGCCTTTGGCCTTGTTACATTTGCATCCACGCTAAGCATTGTCGGCTTTACAATGGATAAGGTGGAAGTAAGACTGAGCAACCTGATGGCTTTTGACGCTAAACTGATCGGAACCTGGGGCTGTAAACCGGAGCTTTATCCTGCAGTGGTTGACCTGATCCAAAAGGATCAGTTGGCTATCGGGCAGTTTGTTGAAACAATGCCCATGTCGGATATCAACAGGGTATTCAGAAATACCCTTGCAAATAAGTTTAACAAAAGGTCGGTATTGGTACCTGACTTTTCACATGATAATTGAAGACTAAAAACTTAAAGCCATGTTAGTAAATCATAATTTAACAGACACGGAATACAAGGAAATCATTTATGAAAAAAAACCTTGTAAGGATAAAGAGGGAAAAGATGTCCAAGGAATTTATAATGCCTGGATCTGGCTCAATAATCCAGGTCAATACAATTCCTATACCACACAGATGGTAAAAGAGGTGATACTTGCGTTCAGGGAAGCTTCAAATGATCGAAGTGTAAGTTCTGTGGTATTTACTGGAGTAGGAGATAAAGCCTTCTGTACAGGCGGAAATACAAAGGAGTATGCTGAATACTATGCAGGAAATCCGCAGGAGTACAAACAGTACATGAGGCTGTTCAATGACATGGTCTCTGCCATCCTGATGTGTGACAAGCCGGTGATTTGCCGGGCAAACGGCATGCGTATCGGCGGTGGTCAGGAAATTGGAATGGCCTGCGATTTCACCATTGCCCAGGACCTCGCACGGTTCGGACAAGCCGGTCCAAAACACGGAAGCGCTCCTGATGGCGGTTCTACTGATTTTCTGCATTTGTTTGTAGGTGTCGAGCTCGCCATGTATTCCTGCACCGCATGTGATCCGTGGTCTGCGCATGAGGCCCTTCGCTATGGGTTGATTACGGAAGTAATACCCGCCCTGAAAATTGACCGCCGGTTTATTCCTAATCCGTTGGTACGAACTGACAAATGGGTTGGTAAAAAAACCGGCGAAATCATTTATGGGAAATTGAAGAAAGGAAAGTATCTGGCAGAAGGAAAGGAATTGCTCAAATCCGGTGAGATTGATCTTTCCCTGTTAGATGAAGCAGTAGAAAAACTTTGCACTAAGCTGATGTTGACATTCCCGAATTGTCTGAGCAAAACCATTAATTCCATACGAAAAAAGAAACTGGAGCATTGGGACAGGAACAAGGAAAGCAACAGGGACTGGCTTGCCCTGAACATGATGACCGAAGCCAAAGCCGGGTTCCGGGCGTTTAACGAGGGGCCGAAACACAACCGGGAAATTGATTTCATCAAATTACGGCAGTTGCTGGCCCAGGGACATGAATGGAATGATGAGCTGCATAAAGCCATCTCACCCCAATATCAAAATACGGAGACACCGGCCAATCACTGACTTACTCGATGGAAAAGATTGAAATCAGATACAGCCACGAAAATACCGTCTGCCGGGTGATCCTGAACGACGGAAAGGGCAACGTACTGGATCATGTCATGATGTCGGACCTCCTGGCATTTTTAGATGAGATCAAAGAAAACCCGGATATCAAATTGATCACCTTCGAAGGTCAGGGGCCGCATTTTTCCTTTGGAGCCAGTGTAGCGGAACATGCGAAAGAATATGCCCATGATATGCTTACTACTTTTCACCGGATATTTTATAAAATCATTGATCTGGGAGTTCCCATGCTGGCCAAAATCTCTGGTCAGTGTCTTGGGGGAGGACTGGAACTGGCATTAATATGCAACGTATTGTATGCGGATAAAACCGCTAAACTGGGTCAGCCTGAAATCATGCTCGGTGTATTTCCTCCTCCCGCATCCATTATGCTGCCTCTGAAAATTGGAAATGCCAGGGCGGAAGAACTCCTGATAACCGGCAGGACTATCGGGGCCGAAGAGGGCGTAAAACTGGGTCTGATTAATGAAGTATATGAAGATAAAAACGAAATGGAGATGGCCGTCCAGGATTGGATCAGTAAAAATATCGTTCCAAAAAGCGCTTCTTCGCTTAAATTTGCTGTGAAAGCTGCCCGCAAATCATTCAATCATATAATGATGAAAAAACTACCGGAACTTGAAAATGACTACCTGGAAAATCTGATGAACACCCATGACGCCAATGAAGGCATTCAGTCGTTCATTGAAAAACGCCAGCCCATTTGGAAAAATTGTTAAAAAGAGAAAGGGCTAAAGCCCACGGTTTGTTTAGTTCAAC
>VAPC010516007.1_pt1 | contig 10320 bp, 7 predicted proteins | sample 3395121 | NCBI WGS metagenome assembly VAPC01 (sample SAMN08290434, study PRJNA428436) | hydrothermal vent metagenome | isolation source: Deep-sea hydrothermal vent chimney | place: Indian Ocean: Southwest Indian Ridge | depth 1711 m m
ATAGGCCAGTAGCTCTAACGGTTAGAGCACCGGTCTCCAAAACCGGGTGTTGGGGGTTCGAATCCCTCCTGGCCTGCCATTCCCTTTCACTTGCGGGAATGCATTCTCTGCTTTTGAGATAACCAGAGGAAACTACCTATATGTGGAAAAGGGTAAAGACTTTTCTCACCGACGTCAGAGTGGAATTAAAGAGGGTAAGCTGGCCGTCGAGACAGGATACTATCGCGTCAACCGGGGTGGTGGTAGTGGTTGTGCTGATCATCTCGTTCTATCTTGGCATTATAGATATTCTACTGAGCCGCATGATCTCATCCATCTTTGGTTAGGAATTAAGGGGAATCCGGTGACATCGAATGGAATGAACTGGTATGTGCTTCATACCCATACTGGATATGAAAATCAGGTAAAAGAAGCGTTGTACCAGAAGTTCAGGGAACAGGGCAGGGATACTTCTCTCGGGGATGTCATGATCCCCTCTGAAGCAGTTGTGGAACTGAAAAAAGGCCGAAAGAAGATCTCCACCCGCAAATTCTTTCCGGGCTACATCATGATAGAGCTCGATCTTAATGATGAGACATGGCACCTGGTAAATAGTCTGCCCAAGGTAACCGGTTTTGTTGGAGGTTCCAATCCGGCTCCCCTTTCCGGCGATGAGGTAAAAAAGATAAGGCAGCAGGTGGAAGAAGGAGCCGAACGGCCGACACCCAAGGTCCTCTTCTCCATGGGTGAGAGCGTGAGGGTGGTTGACGGACCCTTTACCAACTTCAACGGAGTCGTCAAGGAGGTCAACGAGGAAAAGGGCAAGCTGAAGGTCCTCGTTACCATATTCGGGAGGGCTACTTCAGTGGAGCTGGAGTTTCTTCAGGTAGAGAAGAATTAACCCGTACGGTTATTCTGGTTCATCTCGATATACCAGTGAGGGAAAAACAGATGGCAAAAAAAGAGATTGGCAAGATCAAGCTTCAGATCCCGGCAGGTCAGGCGAACCCCTCACCACCGGTCGGGCCCGCCCTGGGGCAGCACGGTGTCAACATCATGGAGTTCTGCAAGGCCTTTAATGCCAAGACACAGGATCAGGGCGGTCTGATCATCCCAGTGATCCTGACCGTGTATGCGGACAGGTCTTTTTCCTTCATCACGAAGACACCTCCCGCGGCGGTCCTGTTGAAAAAAGCCGCCGGACTGGAGAAGGGTTCGGGGGAGCCGAACAAGCTGAAAGTCGGAAAGGTGACGAAAGTCCAGGTGGACGAGATCGCTAAAACGAAAATGGAAGATCTGAACGCATATTCTATTGAAGAGGCTGCGCGTATGATAGAGGGAACAGCCAGAAGCATGGGTATAATGATCGAGGGAGAACAACTCGGTGTTGGAGCGGAGTTTGTCCCAGAGTCAGAAGAGCAGGCCGCCGATGAGCAGACCGAGGTGTCGGGAGAAGGTGAAGTATGAGACGGACCAGGAGGTATTCGCAGGCATTAGAGAAACTGGACAGGGACAAAACCTACGATTTTGCGACTTCCATCTCTCTTGTCAAGGAAACGGCCACGGCCAGATTCGATGAGACTATTGAGTGCGCGGTCAGGCTCGGCATTGATCCTCGCAAGAGCGACCAGATGGTCAGAGGAGCTACTATATTGCCCCATGGTCTCGGGAGGACAGAGCGCGTTATTGCCTTCGCCAAGGGCGAGAAGGAAAAAGAGGCCAGGGATGCAGGTGCCCAGGAGGTGGGTTCAGATGATCTGGCGGAGAAGATCCAGGGGGGTTGGCTTGAATTCGACAGGGTTGTCGCAACTCCCGATCTCATGGGTGTAGTGGGTAAGCTGGGCAAGATACTGGGCCCGCGGGGCATGATGCCCAATCCCAAGCTGGGTTCAGTCAGCTTTGAGATCGGAAAAGCGATTGAAGAGATAATGGCAGGAAAGGCAGAGTTCAGGACTGACAAGAACGGCATTGTGCATTCTCCTATAGGAAAGGCCAGCTTTACCGATGAGCAGCTTGTGGAGAACCTCACTGTTTTCATGGAGATGCTCTTGAAGCTCAAGCCGGCTGCCAGCAAAGGCCGATATTTCAATTCCATAGCCATCTCATCTTCCATGGGACCTGGGGTAAAGGTAGATCCCGTGTGGGCGGCAAATGCCCTGCGCTGATGAGTCTGATTGATGAAACAGATACATTCATTTGGCTGAGAGGCCACACCTAAAGGTCACTGACAGCAGGGTCTACCATAGCCATTTAATGGTATGGCGAAGGTTGATTAAACAGTCCCGTGGACACCCCGCCGAGACACAGTGTGAATCCAAAGCAATCCATAATACTCCGCGGAATGCATTGGGCACTTCAAGTCTCAGAAGTTTTGATCTGGTCGGCGTGGTTCATCTGACCAGCCGGAAAGACCAAATAAGAAAGGAGGGTTGAAGTTGAGTCGCGCTGAGAGAGAGAAGCAAATCCAAGTGCTGCATGAATTGTTTGATGAGGTCAGGATGGGGATCCTGGCGGATTTCCGCGGCATGTCTGTGTCCGATTTGACCAGTTTTCGCACGCAGCTCCGTGAACAGGAAGCCAAATTCAGGGTTGTGAAGAACAGGCTTTGTATCCGCGCAGCGGAAGGGACTCCGTTTGAGGCTGTTGTGGAGCATTTTGCAGGTCCGGTGGGGATCCTCTACACGAACTCCGATCCAGTTGGCCCTGCCAAGGTTCTTGCCGATTTCATCAAGGAAAAGAAAAACCTGAGCCCCAAGGTCGGGATACTGGCAGGCAAGGTAATTAACATTGACGAGATCAAGATGCTTGCCAACCTGCCTGACAGGGATACCCTTGTGGCCCGGACTCTAGCGACATGCCAGGCGCCCGCGAGTAACTTCGTAAGGCTCATGACTGAGATACCCGCATCTCTCGTCAGGGTGCTGGAAGCTGTCAGGAGCCGGAAAGAGGCCGCCTGATTCGCTTGTTTTACGACCCTACAAAAATAAATAACAGGAGGAACACTGAGATGGCTGATGTTACAAAGAACGACGTAGTCAAGTTTATAGAGAATATGACAGTCCTCGAGATGGCCGAATTTGTCAAGGAGCTTGAGGAGAAGTTCGGAGTCAGCGCTGCTGCTCCGGTAGCGGTTGCTGCGATGGCTGGAGCGGGTCCCGGAGCCGCTGAGGCGGAGGAACAGAGCGAGTTTGACGTGGTACTGACCGAGATTGGCTCCGAGAAGATCAAGGTTATCAAAGTTGTCAGAAGCCTCACGAGCCTGGGTCTGAAAGAGGCCAAGGACCTGGTGGACGGAGCCCCCAACACTGTGAAAGAGGGCGTGTCCAAGGAAGAAGCTAATGAGGCCAAAACACAACTGGAGGAAGTAGGCGCCAAGATCGAGGTCAAGTAGCAGTAATTTGAACCAGTGGTTTCGGGGGGGAGGTTTCGACAACAGACCCCCTTCCCGATTTTCAGGAAAATTCAGTTATTCCTTTGTGAGGTGAGACGATGGCAAAGCCCGCGGTGACCAAATTCTCCCTTCGTAAAGATTTCTCAGTTCTGCCGACGATAATAAGTATGCCGAACCTCATTGAGGTTCAGAAGAAATCTTACGAAAAATTCCTTCAGATGAACGTTCCGTCCGAAACCAGGGAAGAGATCGGACTGCACGCAGTTTTCAGGGGCATCTTCCCCATAAGTGACTATTCGGGTACGACACTGCTGGAATACGTCGATTACGACATAAAAGAGCCCAAGTTCGACGTACAGGAGTGTCAGGACAGGGGTATGACCTTTTCCGCACCCCTGAATGTGAAGATCCGGCTGGTTCATCTGGAGGTAGACGAGGAGACCAAGAGCAAGAGAGTTAAGGAAGCCAAGGAACAGGAGGTCTATCTGGGTGAGATCCCCCTGATGACCGATAACGGTACCTTCATCATAAACGGCACTGAACGGGTTATTGTCAGTCAACTCCATCGGTCTCCCGGTGTTTTCTTTGAACTGGATAAGACCAAATCTATGCTTGGCGGCCGCCCCCTCTATTCCGCCAGGGTAATACCCTACAGGGGTTCCTGGCTCGATTTCGAATATGACGCAAAGGGCCTTATTAACGTACGGATCGACCGGAGAAGGAAGATCCACGCAACAATATTGCTTAAAGCTATCGGGTTTGAACCTGAAGAGATAATCAGCCGGTTCTATGAGATAGACAGGATAAGATTCGAAGGCGAGAAGACCTACAAGGCATATAACAGGGAAACTCTTCAGTTCACCAAGACATCCAGGGACATTCTGGATCCCAAGACAGGGGAGGCCATTGCCAGGGAGGGCCGCAAGGTTTTCGCTTCCACGATAAAGAAGATCGAGGCGGCGGAGATCCGGGAGCTGGAAATTGACCGTGAAGAGCTGTTGGACAAATACCTGGCGACCGGGGTAGTGGACACTGCCTCGGGTGAGGTTCTGGCGGAGTGCAATGTCCAGATCACAGAGGAGCTTCTTGAAAAATTCAACGAAGCCTCGATCAGCGAGCTTAACGTCATCTTCATCGATAACCTCAAGTATGAGACCTCCCTCAGGGATACTTTGGCAAGTGACAAGGTACAGGGCAGCGAGGACGCTCTGCTGGAAATTTACCGGAAGCTCCGGCCCGGTGACCCACCTACTCCCGAGACGGCAAGGGCGCACTTTGACAGGCTGTTTTTCAACCCGGACAGATACGATCTTTCCAAAGTGGGGAGGCTCAAACTTAACAAGAAGCTTGGACCGGATACCCCCCTTGAGGTCAGGACCCTCATGCCGGAGGACATACTGGCGATTATGCAGTACCTGGTGAAGCTCAGAAGCGGGGACAAGGAAGTCCAGATGGACGACATCGACCACCTGGGCAACCGCCGAGTCAGGAGCGTCGGTGAGTTGCTGGAAAACCAGTTTCGAATCGGACTGGTCCGGATGGAGAGGGCCATTAAAGAGCGGATGAGCATCCAGGAGATGGAAACGGTCATGCCTCATGACCTGATTAACGCAAAGCCGGTCTCGGCGGTAGTCAAGGAGTTTTTCGGCAGCAGCCAGCTCTCCCAGTTTATGGACCAGACCAATCCTCTGTCCGAGGTAACCCACAAGAGACGGCTTTCAGCCTTGGGGCCGGGCGGACTGACGAGGGAAAGGGCGGGATTCGAGGTCCGGGATGTACACCCGACTCACTACGGCCGTATCTGCCCGATCGAGACGCCGGAGGGTCCGAATATCGGTTTGATCTCCTCTCTGTCGACCTATGCAAGGATCAACGAATTCGGTTTCATAGAGACCCCCTACAGAAAAGTGGAGGACAAAAGGGTCAAGGACGAGATCGTCTACCTCTCGGCCCTTGATGAAGACCCCTACGTGATTGCCCAGGCCAACGCACCGTTGGACAGCCGGAACAGGTTCATCAACGAGGTGGTGGCTGCCAGAAAGGCCGGCGAGCCTACAATGGTCTCCCGGGACGAGATTCAGTTCATGGACGTGTCGCCAAAGCAGCTGGTCTCGGTTGCGGCTTCCCTCATACCGTTCCTCGAGAATGATGACGCCAACCGGGCGTTGATGGGGTCCAACATGCAGAGACAGGCGGTACCGTTACTCAAGACCAGCGCTCCCCTGGTGGGAACAGGTATGGAATCGGTGGCAGCAAGGGACTCCGGCGCAGTCGTGTCCGCGGCAAGAGGTGGTACGGTGGAAAGCGTCGATGCCTCCAGGATAGTCGTTCAGGTGGATGATGCGGAAGAGGACAAAGAGGGTCTTGAGGAGTCCTCCAGTGTGGACATCTACCATCTGACAAAATTCAAGCGTTCCAACCAGAATACGTGCATCAACCAGGTGCCCATCGTCCAGCCGGGCCAGAAAGTGGCCGCAAACGACGTGGTTGCAGATGGCCCTGCCACAGACGGCGGTGATCTCGCCCTTGGGCAGAATATCCTTGTGGCTTTCATGCCGTGGTGCGGTTACAACTTCGAGGACTCGATCCTTGTGAGTGAAAACCTTGTTAAGGATGATGTGTTCACCTCTATTCACATCGAAGAGTTTGAAGTCATGGCCAGGGACACGAAACTGGGCAAGGAGGAGATTACGAGGGATATCCCCAACGTGGGCGAAGATGCCCTCAAGGATCTTGACGAAGCGGGTATCATAAGGATAGGGGCCGAAGTGAAATCCGGCGATATCCTTGTGGGCAAGGTGACCCCCAAGGGTGAGACTCAGCTTACTCCCGAGGAGAAGCTCCTCAGGGCTATATTTGGTGAGAAGGCCGGTGATGTCCGTGACACGTCCTTAAAGGTGCCACCTGGAGTGGAAGGTGTTGTTATAGATGTGAAGATCTTCTCCAGAAGAGGGATGGACAAGGACCTCAGGGCCCAGACAATTGAGGACGACCAGGTAGCGAAGTACATCAAGGACAGGGATGATGAGGCCAGGATCGTAAGGGAAAGCATGTACGAGAAGGTCCGACCCACTCTCACGGGGAAAAAACTTGCTGCCCGCATTCAGGATGCGGAAGGGAAGATCCTTGCCAAGAAAAACACCAAGGTCACCGGCAAGGTTCTGGATGAACTGCCAAAAGTGAAGTGGTTCGATATACACCTTTCCGATTCCAGGGCGATGGCGAGGATACTGCTCCTAAGGCAGAGGGCTGAGAAACAGGAAGAGATGATAAAGACTCTCTTCGACGGCAAGATTGACAAGCTCAGGAAGGGAGATGAGCTTCTCCCGGGCGTCTTAAAGATGGTGAAGGTCTACCTCGCCATCAAGAGACACCTGTCGGTGGGCGACAAGATGGCTGGGAGGCATGGAAACAAAGGTGTGCTTTCCAAGATCGTTCCTGTGGAGGATATGCCGTATCTGGAGGACGGCACTCCTGTAGATATGATCCTGAATCCTCTGGGGGTTCCCAGCCGGATGAACGTGGGCCAGATACTGGAGACCATGCTTGGATGGGCGGCCAAAGGCCTTGGAATGCAGATCAGGGAACTGATGGACAGTAGTGCCGCCGTTGACAAACTTAGGCGGCAGATAAAATCCATCTACTCGATGAAGAGTGTCTCATCGATACTGGATGACATGGACGACGAGGAAGTGTTGACTCTTGCCGAAGGTCTTGCCGATGGAGTCCTTGTTTCATCTCCTGTTTTCGACGGGGCGGACGAGGATGAGATACATGCGCTTCTTGAAAAAGCCGGCCTCAACATCAGGGGCCAGGCGAAACTTTACGACGGCAGAAACGGAGAGCTGTTCCACAGGGAAGTTACGATCGGTTACATTTACATGCTCAAGCTTCACCACCTCGTGGATGACAAGATTCATGCCCGCTCCATTGGACCTTATTCTCTGGTGACACAGCAGCCACTTGGCGGCAAGGCCCAGTTCGGAGGTCAGAGGTTCGGTGAGATGGAAGTTTGGGCTCTTGAGGGTTACGGCGCCGCCCACACCCTTCAGGAGATGCTCACTGTCAAATCGGATGACGTTGCGGGAAGGACGAAGATGTACGAAGCTATCGTGAAAGGAAATAATACCATGGAAGCCGGTCTTCCCGAGTCCTTCAACGTGCTGGTAAAAGAACTGCAGAGTTTCTGTCTGGATGTGGAACTGATGGAGGTCGACGAGGCGATGGTTGTTAAACCCGACCTCAAAAAATAACAATTTCCGAAGCACTTAAGAGGGAGGTTAGGAAATGCCCTTGACAGATTTTTACAGTGAATTCTTTGATCGTCCGAAGTATCCGATCAATTTCAACTCCATAAGGTTGAAGCTGGCCTCACCTGAGAAGGTGCGGGCCTGGTCCTATGGTGAGGTGAAGAAGCCGGAGACGATCAATTACAGGACATTCAAGCCCGAACGGGATGGCCTCTTCTGCGCGAAGATCTTCGGGCCCACCAAGGATTACGAGTGTAACTGTGGAAAGTACAAACGGATGAAACACCGGGGCATCGTCTGTGAAAAATGCGGTGTCGAGGTGATCCAGTCAAAGGTGCGCAGGGAACGGCTGGGGCACATCGAGCTAGCTTCACCGGTCGCCCATATCTGGTTCATGAAGGGGATACCCAGCCGCATCGGCCTGATGCTGGACATGTCCCTAAGAGAGCTCGAGAGGGTTCTTTACTTCGAGGAATATATTGTGCTGGAGCCGGGTGAGGGAACCGACCTGAAGGACCAGGAACTGCTGTCAGAAGACAGGTACAGGGAGCTTGTGGACGAGCACGGCGACGCGTTTGTTGCGGGAATGGGAGCCGAAGCGATCAACGAACTCCTCACCCGGATCGATCTGGATTCTCTTGCCGCAGAGCTTCGGCATGAGATGCTGGAGACGAAATCCGAAGCGAAGCGCAAAAAGATCGTAAAGAGACTGAAGACGATCGAATCGTTCAGGCAGTCGGGGAACAAACCGGCATGGATGATCCTCGATGTAATTCCCGTACTTCCGCCGGAGCTCAGGCCTCTTGTCCCTCTTGACGGCGGGCGTTTTGCGACATCGGACCTCAACGATCTTTACAGAAGGGTGATCAACAGGAACAATCGCCTCAAGAGGCTGATGGAGCTCAGGGCTCCGGAGATAATAATCCGCAACGAAAAGAGGATGCTCCAGGAGGCCGTCGATGCCCTGTTCGACAACGGCCGCAGAGGACGCCCCATAGTCGGATCGAACAAAAGACCCTTAAAGTCCCTGAGCGATATGCTCAAGGGCAAGCAGGGCAGGTTCCGCCAGAACCTCCTTGGAAAGAGGGTGGATTACTCTGGCAGGAGCGTGATCGTCATCGGTCCTGAGCTGAAACTGCACCAGTGCGGCCTTCCAAAGAAAATGGCGCTGGAGCTGTTCAAGCCCTTTATCTATCATAAGCTGGAGCAATACGAGCATGTGACGACCATCAAGAGCGCCAAGAAGATGGTGGAGAAAGAAAGACCCGAGGTCTGGGACGTCCTGGACGAAGTGATCAAGGACCACCCGGTTCTGCTGAACAGGGCACCCACCCTTCACCGTCTCGGTATTCAGGCCTTCGAGCCTGTTCTTATTGAGGGGAAGGCCATACAGCTGCACCCCCTTGTATGTGCGGCCTTTAATGCGGATTTCGATGGTGACCAGATGGCCGTCCATATTCCCCTTTCCCTGGAAGCCCAGACGGAAGCCAGGACTCTCATGCTCTCCACGAATAATATACTGTCACCCGCAAACGGACGGCCCATAGTAGTACCCACCCAGGATGTTGTTCTGGGCATCTACTGGATGACAAAGGAACGGCCCAAATCAAAGGGCAAGGGGCTTGTGTTTCCCAACATGGACACAGTGCGGATGGCCTACGACAGGGATATTGTTGCCCTCCAGGCGGGAATAAAGGTCAGGCATGAAGGTGAGATCGTGAATACAACAGTGGGCAGAGTGCTCCTGTACGAGGTTATGCCCGACGTGATCCCTTTTTCCAGGGTAAACTGTCTTTTAAAGAAGAAAGAGCTTGCTGAGGTGATCAAGGAGTCTTTCATGAAGTCCGGGTCAGGGGAGACTATTTATCTTCTGGACAAGCTGAAGGAACTCGGTTTCGCATATGCCACCCAGTCAGGCCTCTCGATCTGCGTTGACGATATGTACGTTCCGGAAAAGAAGGCCGAACTGCTTGCGCAGGCTGAAAAAGATGTTGCCATGGTCCAGGCCCAGTACACGGATGGACTTATTACCGACGGAGAACGCTACAATAAGGTCGTCGATATCTGGGCGTATGTTACCGAGGTAGTGGCGGAAGAAGTTATGGAGGACCTGGAGCACGAAGGCACTGAGGGCGAGGGTACTTTCAACTCCATCTACATGATGGCTGATTCAGGGGCCAGGGGTTCAGCGCAGCAGATAAGGCAGCTCGCCGGAATGAGGGGTTTGATGGCAAAGCCCTCCGGAGAGATTATCGAAACCCCTATCATGGCCAACTTCCGGGAGGGCCTCAAGGTCCTGGAGTATTTTATCTCCACCCACGGAGCCAGAAAAGGCCTGGCGGATACGGCCCTCAAAACAGCCAATTCAGGGTATCTGACACGACGCCTCATAGACGTTGCCCAGGACTGCATCGTCATAATGGACGACTGCGGCACTGTCGACGGTATCCGGGTCATATCGCTGGTGGAAAGCGGTGAAGTTATACAGCCGCTGGAGGAGAGGATTCTTGGCAGGATCGCCCTTGAAGGTATCAAGGACCCCGAAACGGGGGATGTTATTGTGAAAGCCAATCATATGATCGATGAGACCATTGTCAAAGAGATAGACAGTCGCGGTCTTGGATATGAGGGGATCGCCATCAAGTCCGCCCTTACCTGCAGGTCAAAACGGGGCATTTGCGCTAAATGCTACGGTAGGGA
>VAPC010747284.1_pt1 | contig 10309 bp, 8 predicted proteins | sample 3395121 | NCBI WGS metagenome assembly VAPC01 (sample SAMN08290434, study PRJNA428436) | hydrothermal vent metagenome | isolation source: Deep-sea hydrothermal vent chimney | place: Indian Ocean: Southwest Indian Ridge | depth 1711 m m
AGAAAGAAGACCTCGAAAAAAAGTCATTAGAAGTTTTTGTTCCCGGAAGAATTTTGTCCATCCGAAGAATGGGACGAGCGACGTTTTTCCACATCAGTGACGGCCGCAATAAGCTTCAGGTGTATCTGCGTGAAGACAAGGTCGGTCAAGAATTCTATGAACGTTTTTCTCTGTTTGATATTGGAGACATCATTGCGATTAAAGGTGTACTTTTTAAAACCAGGACCGAGGAACTGACAGTCCTTACTGAATCTTTTATTTTCTTGGCGAAATGCCGTCATCCGCTTCCGGAAAAATTCCATGGCCTGCAGGATGTTGAACTGCGTTACAGAAAGAGGTATCTCGATTTGATCGTGAATCCGGAAATTGGAGATATCTTCAGGCTGCGCAGTGCCTTGATTTCAGATATTCGCAAATATTTTGATGAGAGAGGATACATCGAAGTTGAAACACCGATGATGCAGCCCGTTCCGGGTGGCGCTATAGCCAGACCTTTTAAGACATTCCACAATGCCCTTGGCATTGATCTCTATCTGAGGATTGCTCCTGAGCTCTACCTCAAGAGGTTGACAGTAGGAGGATTGGATAAAGTTTATGAGATTAATAGGAGTTTTCGGAATGAAGGCATTTCTTCCGAGCATAATCCGGAATTTACCATGCTGGAGTTTTATGAGGCCTATACGGATTATAACGATATGATGGATATGACGGAAGAGCTTATCAACAGATTGAGTTTGACCTTAAAAGGGACGGAAGAGATACCCTACGGAGAGCACATGATTTCATTCAAGAGACCATGGAAGAGAATGAAGTTTATGGAGGCGCTGTCCTATTACAGCGGACTCGCTCCAAACAAGTTCGAAAGCAAAGAAGGAATTATTGAATTTGCGTCCACTTTTGTATCGGAGGACACGTTATTGACTTTTGGAAAAGCGCTGGATGTGATATTTGATAAATTTGTCAAACAAAATCTTATTCAGCCGACCTTCATCACCAATCCGCCAAAGGAAATTTCTCCGCTGGCCAAAGCTTCGAGAGAAAATCCTGACGAGGCCGAAAGATTCGAACTTGTCGTTGCAGGCATGGAATTGGCCAATGCCTTCAGCGAGCTGGCAGATCCGGAAGAACAGAGGAAAAGATTTGAGCAGCAGGCAGAAGAACGAAAAAAAGGAGATGATGAGTCTCACAGAATCGATACTGACTATATCCAGGCTCTCGAGTACGGCCTTCCTCCTGCGGGAGGAGAAGGCATCGGCATCGACCGGCTGGTCATGCTGTTCGCCAACAAAAAATCAATCCGGGAAGTCATACTTTTCCCATTGTTCCGTCCCAAAGAATGAGAGTGAATGAGAATGAAGTATGAATTTTTTATCGCCAAACGTTATCTGACAGCAAAGAGAAAACAGGCCTTTATCTCTGTCATCACATTTATTTCTGTTCTGGGAATATCGATAGGTGTGATGGCCTTGATTATAGCGATCGCCCTTATCACAGGTTTCCATAACGATGTGCAGGACAAGATTCTCGGTTCGACCGCGCATCTGATGGTGTCAGATATGACGGGGGAGGGGATAGAGAATTATCCGGATCTGATCAAAGAGATTGAAGCCATTCAAGGCGTTATCATGGCGTCTCCTATCATTTACGATAAGGTCCTCATAACCGGTCCATATAAAACTGACGGGGCACTCCTGAGAGGTATCGATTTTGACTTAGAGAGGCAGTCATCTTCATGGCTTGATGAGATGGAGCAGGGCCAAATTCCCAACCGTGATGCCCGCGTGCCCGAAATAATTCTGGGGAGAGAGCTGGCTTACAATATCGGAGCAGGCGTTGGGAATGAAGTCACAGTCCTTACGTCTGCCACCCGGTTGTCTCCCAGGGGAATGATACCCAAAATGAAGAAATTCAAAGTGACAGGGATCTTTAAAACCGGACTCTATGAATTTGATTCAACGAGTGCGCTGATTTGCCTCAAGACAGCACAAAAGATATTTTCTTTAGATAACAAAGTCAACATGATCCAGGTTAGAATTTCCGAAATATTTGAAGCTCCCGCCATGAAGGAAAAAGTGGAAAGCATCCGTCCGGATAAAATCTATGGGACCACTTGGATGGAGCTCAATGAATCATTGTTTTCGGCCCTAAAACTTGAAAAAAAATTGATGTTCCTGACCATCACTCTGATTGTTGTTGTCGCCGCACTCAACATCATTGCCACTCTCATCCTAATGGTTATGGAGAAAACCAGAGACATTGGAGTTCTAAAAGCCATGGGGGCGCAAGCCCAAAGCATCAAAAAAGTGTTTTTCATACAGGGGGCAATCATTGGTGTTGTCGGGACGGCCGTCGGCACGTTTCTGGGTTTAGTATGGTGTTGGTTCGCCAATACTTTCGAATTGATCAAAGTGCCTTCGGACATCTATGAGATTGCATTTGTGCCCTTTCGTATAAAGTTTTATGATCTGCTGCTCATCATTTTGGTCACACTCTTAATCAGCTTCCTTTCGACTATTTTTCCGGCCCACAGGGCATCAAAGGTCGATCCGGTTAAGGCATTAAAATATGAATAACATTCTTAAAGCTGAGTCTCTCTGCAAGGAATATCCCTTGCCCAAGGGGATTCTAAAAGTGTTTGAGAATCTCAATTTTGAACTGGACAAGGGAAAGTTGATTGCCATTATGGGTGTATCCGGTGTTGGGAAAACCACTCTCCTCAATTTATTTGGGGCCTTGGACCGTCCGACAGGAGGGAGGATCTATCTGGATGGAGAAGATCTTTTTTCCAGGAGCGATAAGGACATCGCAGAGATCAGAAACAGGGACATCGGATTTGTGTTTCAATTTTATCTTCTGCTGCCGGAGTTCTCGGCATTGGAGAACATAAGCTTTCCCTTATTAATCCGTGGCCTTAATAAAAAAGAGGCTCTTAAGACATCGTTGGACATTCTCAAAGAAGTTGACCTGGAAGAAAAAGCTCAGGTTAAGCCGTTTCAACTATCAGGAGGGGAGCAGCAGAGGATTGCCATTGCCCGCGCTTTAATCAATGTCCCGAAAGTCCTCCTGGCGGACGAACCCACCGGAAATTTAGATTGGAAAACTGGTCAGCATGTTCTGGAAATAATCCGTGATCTTCACAAAAAAAGAGGGCTGTCTTCAATTATTGTCACGCACAACGAAAAAGTTGCCCGATTTTGCGATGAGACTTATGTTTTAGAAAATGGGCAGCTGAAACTTTTTCCCCTTCCTTAAAGTTCTATATAAGTGAATCACCTCTGGTTTGCCTTTGAAAAAAAGAGGTGAATGTGGTATAAGGAGATTGTTATGAAAAAAATTGCTTTAGCTATAATTATATTGTGTGTGCCTCTTTTTGTGTTTGGCCAGGAAATGGTTGAGCGAATCATCATTGTTGGAAATGAGCGGATTGAAGATGATACTATAATTTATTATCTCTCTTCCAGGGAAGGAGAGTATTTCAATCCCGATTTACTCAAGAAAGATTTTAGAGTTTTGTGGGCCACAGGATTTTTCTCAAACATTATCATCGAAGAAGAGCAAGGAACCCGTGGGAAAATCGTAAAAATCACATTGGAAGAAAATCCTGTAATCAAAGAGATTGTCTACAAGACCGGAAAAAAACTGAAAGAGGATGATATCGTCAAAAAATTAAAAGAAGAAAACGTTTACATTCTTCCCTATTCTTATTACAGCCCTTATAAAATACAGAGAATCGAAGGAACAATAAAGGAACTTCTGTTCGAAAAAGGATTGACCACAGGAACGGTCACAGTCGAGGAAAATAAAAAAGGATCCAACGAACTGGAGATTGTTTTTGATATCGATGAGGGGCCTAAAATCAAGGTGGGTGAAATCTATTTCAAGGGCAAACCCATGCTGCGTAAAGGCATTCTTATGAGTGGAATTAAGGAAAACAAGAAGCACAACCTTTATTCCTGGATAGCTGGGAAGGATAACTTCAAGGAGAGCTTGCTCCCTGATGATTTGGTCAGTCTGAAGAAGAAGTATCAAGAATACGGATACATGGAAGCCGTCATTGGAGAACCGATAATCGAGGATATCGAAAAGAGTACTATCTTTCTCAAAAAACGGAAAATGAAAAAAATTATTATCCCAGTCAATCCTGGTAGCCGGTACATGACAGGCGAGATCAAAATTGAGGGCAATAAGATTATCTCAACAGAAGGACTGCTGACGTTAATTAAGCTGAAAGAAGGTAAGCCTTATACCACAAAAGTCAGAGAAGAAGCTGTTGAAAAAATTAGGGAAGTGTATATGGATGGAGGTTACATTTTTTCCCAGCCTATGCCGGTGGAAAACCTCGATCCCAAGAGAAAGATTGTCAACTTGACTTTTAATATCTACGAAGGTGATGTCGCCTATCTCAGAAGGATAGAGTTCACAGGCAACACTTACACCAAAGACAAAGTCATTCGGCGTGAAATGCTTATCAGGGAAGGAGACCGTTTCCGCTTTACTGCTTTCAAAAACAGCCTGCTCCGCATGAAACAACTCGGGCTTGTTGAAATAGAAGGCGAGCCTGATGTTGTGCCGGATCCTCAGGATCCTACCCAACTCGATGTGAAATTGAGGTTGACGGAGTTGCAGAGAAATAATATCCAATTTTCGGCGGGATACAGTGGGTATGAGGGCACGTTTGTAGCTTTAAGCTATTCGACTGTAAATTTTTTGGGGGCCGGAGAAAAACTGGATCTTACGTTTCAGCATGGGAAGAGAATCAAAAACTATTCGTTTGGTTTTTCAGAGCCCTATCTTTTTGATCTTCCCATCACACTCGGATTTAACATTTTCAGCAGAGATATCATTTATCCCTATCTCTATGACAGGAAAGGGAAGGGGATTGATTTCAATTTTGGTGCCAGGATAAAGGGATTCCTAAGAGGAAACCTTTCTTACGGTTTTGAAGATGTTGAGATCACAATACCTGGAGTCGAGGATGAGGACGGAGACACAGAGCCTTCGCCTATCGATCCTGTCTGGGGTATGATGTTTGGGATGGGAAACTACAAAATCAGCAGTATCACGCCTACCCTCTACCGCAATACCATCGACAGCCCGCTCACTCCTTCCCGGGGAACAATGTTTTTGGCGTCCGCCAAATTTGCCGGCGGTTTTCTTGGAGGCGAAATTCATATGATCAAGCCACGGTTTGAATTGTCATATTATCAACCTATAATCAAAAATACCCGGTTAGGTTTTCATTTTGAATATTCTTTTGTCAAACCCACCAGAGATGAAGAGGTTCCGTTTTGGGAGAGATTCTACCTCGGCGGTGAACGATCTATCCGGGGGTACACTATCTATTCTATTGGGCCGCGCAGTGAGCAGGGATCAAACATCGGTGGATCAAAATCGATCGTTCTTAACACAGAGTATATCATTCCTGTCGGCGGTCCAATCTTCTCTATTCTGTTCTTTGATGTAGGGAATGCATATGCTCTGGAAGAGAAAATCGATATAAAGAATATGTACTTTTCAACAGGCGTGGAGCTTAGAATCTTTATTCCTGCATTACGAGTTCCATTCAGACTCATTTTCGCTTATAATAATCGAATCATCTATGACGGTGATACTAACTTTAATTTTCGGTTCGCTATCGGAACCACATTTTAATTGGTATAGTGAAATTTAGATAACTCATAAAGAGGAGGAAAACAGATGATAAGAAGCGCAAAAAAAGGAATCGTTCTCACACTTTTTGTTGCCGTGTTGGTTTCTGCCGGGTTTGCACAACAAACGCTTAGGATTGGCGTCGTTGATTCCAATGAAGTTCTGGAGAAATCTACTGAGGGAAAAAAAGTAGTGGCTCAGCTCCAGAGCAAAGATTCCAAGGCTCAAGCTGATATCGCAAAGCTGGATGAGGATATTCGATTGTTGGAGACAAGGCTCAATACACAGCGATTGACTTTGACTCAGGAAACCATGAGGAGTATGCAGGCCGATTTAGAAAGGAAGAGAACGGAGAGGACGCGGTTTGCTGAAGACCAGGTCAGAGAAATAACCGATATGACCAATACACTCTTCGGTAGGATCCAATCCGAGCTTCTTCCAATTATAGAAGCCGTTGGGAAGGAAAAGAATCTTGATCTCATATTCGATCTTGGACGAAGTGGCGTCATTTATTTCAATCCAGTTACCAATCTAACAGCGGAGGTCATTCTAAAATACGATGCCTCAAAAGCCTCTAAATAATTCCGGATTCCTCGATATAGAAAAAATCCTTAAGACCCTGCCTCACAGGTATCCCTTTCTCCTTGTGGATAGGGTGCTGGAAATGGAAAGGGGGAAATCGTTGGTGGCTATTAAGAATGTTACGTATAACGAGGAGTTTTTTCAAGGCCATTTTCCTGAATTAAGAGTCATGCCCGGCGTTCTCATCCTTGAAGCTCTTGCCCAGGCCGGAGGTATTCTGATCTGCAGTTCTATCCCAGATCCGGAAAAAAAAATATTTTTTTTGAGCAAGGTCGATAAGGCAAAATTCAGGAGACCTGTCGTTCCGGGGGATCAACTGCGGTTTGAAATAGAAATGCTCAGGCTTAAGAATCGATTCTGTCAATACAAAGGTAAAGCACTGGTGGATGGAGAACTTGTCGCTGAATGCGAAATAGTTGCTTCCCTGACAGATATCGAGAGATTGAATGAGTAAGAATGGGATTCTTTTACATCCCTCTGCCATCGTCCATCCTCAGGCTCGAATTGAAAGCGGCGTCCAGATCGGTCCATTTTCTTTTATAGGGGAAAAAGTCTCTGTCGGAAAAAACACCCGGATTGGTGCTCATACCTACATCGAAGGACAAACTCAAATTGGAGAAGACAACCAGTTTTATCCTTTCTGTGCAATCGGGACATATCCCCAGGATTTAAGTTACAAAGGAGAAGAGACATCTGTTTGTATCGGAGACAGGAATATCTTTCGTGAATATGTCACGATCCATCGCGGGACAGTTAACGGCAAAAAAAAGACTGAGCTTGGGTGTGACAATTACTTTATGGCCTACTCACATGTTGCACATGATTGTTGGATAGGGAATGAGACGATTCTCATTAACGGCGCAACCCTGGGTGGACATGTATTAGTAGATGACCATGCCCAAGTCGGGGCGCTTTCCGCGGTTCATCAATTCTGCCACGTAGGGATTCATGCGTTTATTGGAGGAGGATCGATGATCACACAAGATGTACTTCCGTTTTGCAGAGTGGCGGGTTCACGGCCGACCCTGTTTTACGGCCTGAATGCTTTAGGTCTTCGCCGAAAGGGATATTCCCGCGAGAGGATCCGTGCACTCAAGGAAATGTTTAAGCTGATATTTAACTCCGCTTTGAATACGAATCAGGCTTTGGATAGAATAAAAAACGAGTTCCCTCAAGGGGAAGACCGGGATGTGATTATTCAATTTATCCAATCGTCAACGAGAGGAATCGTTAGGAAGACTGAAGAACAATGGGAAAAAAAATTGGAATAATCGCTGGTTCCGGCGATATTCCTCTTTTCATTTTCAAGGAAGTTGGAAAACTGAGATACTCCAGTCTGGTTGCAGGCATTACAGGCGATGCCGATCCCTCTCTTGCTGATTCAATTGAGGAACTCCAATGGTTCAAGGTCAATCAGATTGAGGATATTATCAGTTATTTTAAGCAGGAGAATATCGACGAAGTGCTCTTTGCGGGAAAGTTCGACCATCGGAGAATCTATAAAGAACAAGGTTTTGATGCCGTTCTTTTCGATATCCTCTCACAAAGTAAGGACAAGAGTCCTACCTCTTTGATTTGCCTGGCAATAGATTATCTTACAAAGAGAGGAATCACGGTTTTAGATCCCACTCAATTCCTGTCTTCCTTATTTGCCGACGAAGGGATTTTGTCTGATGTGAGACCGTCACCTCAAATCGAGAGAGATATCGATTTTGGCTGGAAGAAAGCCAGAGCTATAGCTGACCTGGATATCGGACAGACTCTTGTTATAAAAGATAACGCCGTGGTCGCTATTGAAGGCATGGAAGGAACGGATGCAGCCATTAAGCGAGGAGGAGAGCTTGCCGGTCCGGGATCTGTGGTGATCAAACTCAGTCGGTCACAGCAGGATCCACGTATCGACCTGCCGGTTGTTGGGGTCTCTACAGTCCGGGAACTCATTGAAGCTGAGTGTACGGCACTGTGTGTGGAAGCACACAATGTCGCTTTTTTTCAAAAGGAAGAGGCCGTATCCCTCGCAAATGCCAATGGAGTTGTTATCGTCGTGCGAAAAGAAGAGTCGTGAAACAAGAATGGAGAATGGATAATGGATAAGATTCGAGTCGGTATTATAGGAGTGGGGTACTTAGGAACACAGCATGCCCGAATCCTTTCTTATTTGGAAGAGGCAGAATTGAAGAGTGTTGCTGATATCGATTTCAAGCGGGCTATGCAGATCGGGAACCGCCATAATGTGAAATACTTTGAGAATTTTGAGGATATGCTGGACGAAATCGATGCGGGGATTGTCTCAACTCCGACTTCTGAACATTTCGCTATCTCTTTAAAGCTGCTGGATGAAGGGAAATCCGTACTGGTCGAAAAACCCATGACGGATACGGTTGAAGAAGCCGAACAGCTTGTGGCTGCTGCAAAGAAGAGCGGACTTATCCTTCAAGTCGGGCATTTGGAAAGATTTAATCCGGCCGTCGAAGCCATAGAGAAGAATATCTCCGAACCAAAGTTTATTGAGGTCCAGAGGTTAGGTTCCTTTTCGGCGAGGTCGTTGGATATCGATGTTGTCCTCGACCTGATGATTCATGACTTGGATATTATTACGGCCCTGGTTAAAGATGAGGTCAAGATGATCCGATCTTCTGGAATTCATGTCCTTTCGGACAAGATCGATATCGCCAATGCCAGGCTGGAATTCAATTCCGGTTGTGTGGCCAACCTTACGGCCAGCCGGGTTCACCAGGGAAAGGTGAGAAAGCTACGGATATTTGAACACAGTTCTTACTACTCTATCGATTATATAGATCAAGAGGTCAAAGTTTTTCCTTTAGACGGACCTCAAACGGATGTAAAAACCTTAAAGATAAAAAAAGAAGAGCCTTTAAAAAAAGAACTCCAGAATTTTTTCAGATGCATTCGTGACGGAAAGATCAGGAAAGTAACAGGTGAAGAAGGGATGAAGGCCCTCAAGTTGGCCTTCAATGTCCTGGAAGAAGCGGAGATCTAACGCCTTTCGCTATCTTATAATCTTAATGAGTCGGCCTGACTCAGGCCTCAGGTTCAGCTGCATTCCATTCATAATGGCAAATTTTTGCCACAGATCTTTGTTCATTCCGGCTCTTTGAAACAGGGATTGGAGTGTCTGCTGCCCGTTTGCTTTGACAAGTTTGATTCTCTTGGGCAGCCGGTTAAGGTAGGTCCTATCTGTTAATTCCCGAAATGAACCAATGACCGTTCCGAATGTATAGTCATAACTGCTGAATTTTGAAACCGTGCTTAGCGCGGCGAAGGAATAGATATATTCTCCTTTCTTTATGCAGGACAAAATGACGCGTAGGTTTTCTCCTTCCTGCTGAGGGATTTCCAGAGATTGGAGGTAGGAGGTCATGCCGTTAATTGTCTGGTTTCTTTCACTCTGTAAAATGTGTCCTTCAAAAGATGAAGCCTTTTTCTTCGCATAATTCCTGATCTGATCTTTGCTTTGTTCTGCAAGCAGAACGATGGCTGCGTTTCCGTCCTGTGAGATCAGGGTGACATTTGCAGGTGTATTTTGGACTGTCCATTCCAGAGGAATCGAAAAATAAAAACGTAACTGAGGATGGTAGAAACTGTTGCCTTCGACAAATCCCTGTCTTGGATCGCTTCCGTAAATCATGTTGTTGACTTGGTTTAAATAGGGCGTTCTGCCGTACTCAAGAAAACGATCATTCTCAAAGATCATGGCTTTTGTATTTTCAATGCGTTCGCTGGTCAAAGGATGCGTGGAGAGGAATCCGGGTAAGCTGTGTCCGCTGGAAAGATCACCGAGAGCCTGTAGGGAAAAGAAAAAATTGATCATTTGGGCCGGATTGTATCCGCTATTTCGGGAATAGTCGACACCGAGTCGATCGGCCTCTCTTTCGTCATCCCGGCTGAACTTAAGAAACAAGAGCTGGATTCCGATGCTGGCCAAACCAGAAAATTTTGCAAATTCCTCATTCAGTGCGCTGCCTACAGCCAATCCGAGCTGAACGAGGATCAGTTGGCTCATTTTGCTGACACTGTGACGGGCGTTAACATGGCCTAATTCATGTCCAAGAAGGAC
>VAPC010304983.1_pt1 | contig 10308 bp, 7 predicted proteins | sample 3395121 | NCBI WGS metagenome assembly VAPC01 (sample SAMN08290434, study PRJNA428436) | hydrothermal vent metagenome | isolation source: Deep-sea hydrothermal vent chimney | place: Indian Ocean: Southwest Indian Ridge | depth 1711 m m
ATATGAATGAGCATAAAGTGTATTTCCAAGAAATACATCTGTTGTCTTAACTACATCCATAAGATCTTTATCCAGAGGGTTTGCAATTGCAGCGGTCAATCCCTCATACATTAATAATGTCAGATAAACCTTATCTATAAGACTTCTCATCTGCTTTGGGACCCCATTTGATATGTTGCTTAGTCCAACAACCGTTTTCATAGGCGGGTCATTCAATTCCTGAAACATTTTAACTGCCTTAATGGAATGCATTGCCTGATCCTGAGTAGTGCAAACCTGAAGGATAAGCGGATCAAGATAAATGTCCTCAAGAGGAACACCATACTCGGCTGCTCTGGCCATTATCTCTGCGGCAATTGCACATCTTTCCTCTGCATCAGCAGGTAAACCGCCCTTACCAACAGTCAACGCGATTATTTCGGCATTATGCCTGGCAGCCAGTTCAAGCATGCCAAATCTTTCAGGATCGTTTGATGTTGAGTTAATAAGTGCTCTTCCCCACTCATTATTGTGCACCTTAAGGCCGGCTTCAAGAGCTGATGCATTTGTCGTATCAAGGCAGAGAGGAGCCTTTACTTTTTCCTGTATGCTTTCAACCATCCACTTCATCAGGTCTTCGCCTTTTTCTTCGGCAGGACCAATATTTACATCTATGAAATGTGCACCTGCCTTCCATTGAGCTTCAGCAAGCTCCTGAATTGGCTTAGGATCACGGGAATTCATTGCATCCCTGACCTTCTTCGCAATTACGCTGATTTTCTCACCTATGATTATCATTTCCTGTTATCTCCTTGTCTAAAATCTAATATGCCTGAAATGCATCTTTAAGAAAAAAGATTAATAATATAGCATAATTATAGACTCCTGGTAAAGGATTCTCTGAGAATTAATTTAAAAATAAAAATTTTAAATAACGACCCCAATATTTTTTATTAGATGAGAAACATGGAAATTAACAGTAGATAAACTTAAAAGAAAACCTGTTATTTTAAAAGAAATCCATCCCATGCAGACATCGAAAACTTCTAAGGTATTTTTAAAGAATCCAGGAGATTAAAGATTGATGCTACAGCTGCCGAGTCATTAGGAAGCCCGAAGACCGGTTTTCCTTCAAGATCAAATTCAAAAATATTTTCATCCTGTGGAATTGAATTTATACTTTCAAAACCGCAATCTTTAACTGCATCTTTCAACTGGTAAAATTCTTTTTCAGATGTTCTATTAATAATCAGCACTCTTCTGTCAATTTCAAGGGAAAGTTCATTGATGAGATCATTTATTCTCTTTGCAGTAGCAACACCTTTTTTTGTGGGATCACTTATAACAAGCAAAAGATTAACTTTGTGAGTGGTTCTCCTGCTCAAATGCTCCATACCTGCCTCATTATCAATTACAACATAAGGATATTTTTCTGACAGTTTATCGCTGTATTTGCGGATTATATTATTGGCTGCGCAATAACATCCGGGCCCTTCAGGTCTTCCCATGACCATAAGGTCAAAGCCCTTTGCTTCAACAACAGACTGCTGGACCTGGTAATCAAAAAGCTGTTCCATGCTCATACCGCCCGGCCGCTCAGCTCCGCTTCGGACAGCATCAAGAGATTCCTCACGTAAACAACCAACAGTAGTATGGACATCCACTCCAAGTGCCTCATTAAGGCAGGAGTTGCTGTCTGCATCAATTGCAAAAACCGGCTTATTTTTCTTTTCAGTCAGGTAGCGAATGGTAAGTGCTGCAATAGTTGTTTTACCGGTTCCGCCTTTTCCTGCCAGAGCTATTATAAATGCCATAAGCCTAGAATATCTTTTTAGAGACTATTTCTTCAATAGTGTAGTAACCCTCTTTAGAAGACCTATCTGCCGGCAGGCAGGCAGGTTTGTGATTTATCCTTCGACTTTGCTCAGGATGATGAGCTTGTTAAACCTTTTGATGTTTGAGTTTTTAAAATTATCTTAAAACATATAACACTACCATATTAAACACATATATGATCATTATAGCTATGGCATCCCAAGACATAAAAAGCGCCTTTTTTCTGGCCCTGTAAGTTAAACCTATAACAGCAATTGTCATCATTATTGCTGCTGAAAGCACAGAAAATATATGACTGGGCTCAATATATGACAGCAGGGGTCCTTTAACATAAAAAATGTCATCTATCGCAAGTATACCGACATTAAAAATATTGCTGCCTAATAAATTACCGATCGCCATATCACCTGCACCGATTTTAAGCGCTGCTACAGAAACAACAATTTCTGGAAGTGACGTTGATACGGCAATAAGTATATTACCGACAAAAGTTTGCCCTAAGCCGGTTATTTCAGCTATTGACTTTCCGATCTCAGGCAGAAAAACAGCAACAATAACAATTATAAATGCATTGACAGAGAATTTAATATATACCTGCTTTTTAGTTATTTCTTCATATTTAAGATCTTCTTTAAGTTCTTCGACTTTTTCTTTTAAATATTCCTTTATTATTCTTTTTTCATGAAAAAAGATAAGTCTCATTGCAACAATATATATAAAAATAATAAGCGGCGTATACAGTCCTATCCATCCAATAGCTGAAAGTATCCCTATCTGAGTACTGCTGAGAAAAGTTCCTGCTGCAACAATCAATAGCATAAGGATTCCAAAACCTGCAGAAAGAGTATGCCTCTGATGAACTCTTGATGAAATAGGTGATGCACTGTCAAAAATATCCAGTATCGCAATGATCAACATATTAAAAACACAGCTCCCAAAAATATCACCAGCTGCAATATCAGGGGTGTCGAAGATTAAAACAGAGCTCAGACCGGTAATTAGTTCCGGTAGTGATGTAACAAAAGCAAGTAAAACAACACCGATCCATAACCTTCCAAGCCCTGTCTTCTCAGCTATAATATCTGCATATTGGGAAAGTTTAGAGCCTGAGTAAAGAATTATCAGGGCACAGATAACAAATAAAGACCAAAGAAGTAGTAGGTTCATAAGTTCTTATTGCTTAGGTTTATTGTCTTTGTCTCTGTTTTCAAACTTATTTTTAAGCTTCTCCGAGACTTTAATTATTTTGTCTGCAATCTTTATGATCAAGGATGTAATACTTCGCCGTCTGGGGGTAATTTCAACTGAGTCAAGATCTTCCATTTCTTTCCCCTTGACAACGCTTATTGTAGAAGATTTGGTAATCGACAGAACCTGGCTGGGATATACGCTCCTGTGCCCTGTCATTAAAAAACTTATGATACATGCTACAGCAGCAAAAGGAGCAACTGCAGGGCCGAAAAGCTCTGCAGCCATAATAATTGCGGATATGGGTGTATTGGCTGCTCCGGCAAGAAGGGCAACCATCCCTATTGCTGAAAACATTGCCAGGTCAAGACCAAATATACTGGCAAATGCATTCCCGGAAGTAGCCCCAATAAAAAATATAGGCGTTACTATACCTCCACTCCCCCCAAAATTAAGGGTAATTGATGTAAATAATATTTTACCCAAAAAATACATCGGGTTTAACTTGTTCCCCTCAAGTGAAGCAGCAATAGAATCAAGCCCCAGGCCAAGAAATTTATCTGATAAAATAAAAACTAAAATCACCAGCACCATACCGGCAAGTGCGGCTTTAAAAGGCTGCCAGATTTTCAGGCCTTTACTAAGTACAGACAGGTATTTAAGTATTTCTATGAATAAGAATGAGATTAAGCCAAAAAAGACACCGCTAAAACAAACCATAATAAATAAAGGACTGGTGAACGGAGGAATAAAGTTCAGCGGCTGATGAAGATACGTAATTCCCATCATTATAGCCACCTGATAACCGACCATTCCTGACACAATCGAGGGAAGCAGAATATCATAAAGCAAAACTCCAACCGATAAAACTTCCACTCCAAATATCGCCCCTGCAATAGGCGTTCCAAAAACAGTTGCAAATCCCGCACTAATACCGCATATAACAAGTTTTTGCCTGTCTCTTTTGTTGAATCTAAACAGGCTGGAGAATATTGACGCGAGTCCTGCACCTATCTGGGCACATGGACCTTCCTTTCCTGCTGATCCTCCTGCAGCAATCGTAACAATAGTGACCCCCAGCTTTATAGGAACAACAAGCGGATTTATTTTCCCTGAATGTTTGTGAAAGGATTCAATTACTTTTTCAGTACCGTGTCCTTCGGCTTCAGGTGCGATGTATTTAACAACAACACTGCTTAGAAAAAAAGCAGCAGGCAGTAAGAAGAAATACATATTGGATTGACTCATCACAGATATGCTCTTCTCCAGCCAATTCAGAAATAAAGTTGTTGAAAAGCCAACCATGATACCTACTATCGAGGCAAGAAGAAACCACTTTACTACACTGATAAACAGAATTGACTGTTCTAATATCTTTTTTTTCATTTGATATTACCTGCTGAAAGAAACGGTTTCCATGATGCTGTTGATAATCACAAAATATTAATTAGTTTTTGGTTACAAGTGCTGAATATCATCCTTCTCCTTTTCTCCCTTCAGCCTTTTATCTATATAGTCTTTTGCTGCGTCCTTTCCTCCGGTGCCAAAGGCAATCGCAAGAGCAAGAACAACTCCGCCGAATAATATAGCAAATGCGACCAGCACTGTTTCCTTTCCTATTCCAAGCTGTTCAAGAACCATTGTCACAGCCAGAAAAAAGACCGTGAATTTAACAAACCTGCCGATAAAACTGGATATCTTCAGCCCTGCATTTACAGAAGCTATGAGCGCTGTCTGTCCGAGAAAATTGCTGAGAAAGTATCCGACAAAAAGTATTAATATAGCTATAAATACATTGGGAAGATAAAGGAAAATCTCCTCGAGAAATCTCTCAATTGTAGGAAGATTCAGTGCACGCAGAGATACTATTAAAAAGGCAAATATAATGAGCCAGCCTATGACTCTCGAAAAAAGAATTGATATCGGTTCTTTTAGCCCCCATTTCTGGAACAACTCTGAAACACCGAACTTCTCTGAATATTTATCAAGTTTTATGGCGTTAAAGAGCTTTGTAAACACTTTTTTAACAGCAAGTGCTATAAAAACACCCATTATAAAGATAAGGATCGCAGTCAGAAGGTTTGGCAGAAAATCGATCAAATTCCTGTAAAACTCAGCAAGAGGTTCTATGAAAGTATCTTTTAATTTATCACTCATAATTATCCTCCTTCATATAATTATTCATTATACTTTTAATTTGGAATATATGTTAAATGTATCATGCTCACTGTTTTAAAAGAGAGCCTTTTTTATTTTCAAAGATAATACATAAATCCTCTATCTTTTTCTCCACCTCTGAAGCGCTGCTTTGCCAGGTCTCGATCACAAAAGATGCAACACGTCCTATATAAAGCGGTGTAAGCGATTTCAGCAGGTGCTGCTTATTTATCTTTTTACTGTTATAGGCAGAGGCAAATGAATAAATAATGTCTACCCATATTTCATCAGGTATATTGAAAGTATCATTGGGCATTACGCTTAATTTGCCGTTAATAAAATCTATCAGCTCCTCAGCCATAAACGTTTTCCATATATCTGAGAGTTCTTTTGTCCCGAGTCTGAACATTTCTATCATCTTCTCAAAATTAACGTAAACAGGTTCAAGCCCCACAGCATATTTGAAACCAAAGGTTGGTACATTTTCAGAACTCACTATATTCTTCCATACATCATGGTAAGTTCCCATAAGATCAAATGTAGCGCCAACAACCTGGTAAAGCATGTCGCTCAGGTCTGCGCCCGGATCTTTTGGGTCATGGATCTTTGCGCCAAGAAAAGACTGGCAGACCTTAAAATCATTGGCAACCGCAGATGTTGTCATCCATATATCTATACCGTATTTTGCAACATCAGTATTCCAGACATCTTTTGACAGAAAAAAAGATGTCATACTGCCGGAAAAAGCAAAATCCCCTCCAATGGGCTGTCTTATCCTTTTCCCGTATAATGCCCTTGTAATAGGGTAAATAATACTGTTTGTTATTGTACCGTCATATTTATGCCTTAAATAATATGGTGCTACATAGTCATAGTTCATATCCAGCACGGGTCTTAACAGAAGATCGATCCATTCAGGCGTTATACTTCTGAGATCAGAGTCAACCACGGCACATGCTTTTGCATTGAGTGTTTCGGCAATCTCAAAAATTGTCCTGAAAGCGCTTCCTTTTCCGGGTATGCCGTGATAAGGCGTTGATATTTTAAGAAAAGGTTTCTGGTGTGTAATAAAAATAGAATGGAAGTCCTCAATTGCGGTTTTTTGAACAACTTCTTTAGTCCCGTCTTTTGAATTGCCGTCAGAGTTGATCAACACGGCTTTCTTATCAGGAAAATATCTTGCCAGTCCTGCCTGAACAGCCATCACTACGTGTCCGATCGTTCCCGCATTATTGTAGCTTGGGATACCAACAACTATATCTGCCTCTTTTATTTCGGACAGCTTTTCGCTGACATTATCATTTACGGTAATGTTGCTCACGTCCTGATATTCCCTATCAATTGCAGCAGCCTTTTAACCTCTCCCTGGTTTTCGAGATAATAGTCTGCCTCAGAGCTCATACCTATACTTATCCCAACGCCTTTTCCCTTGATCATCCTGAAGGCATCTTCATCGGTTGTATCATCTCCAACATATACAGGGATCATCTTTTCCCCGAAATTCTTACATATCCACTTGACCGCATCACCTTTATTCCATATGCCATGAGGCCTTACTTCAAAAACTTTTTTACCTGAAGTGATCTTAAAAAGATCTTTGTACTTATCAGCAACCGACCAGAAGACATCAAAAAGTTTCCCCAGCTCGGAATCATTTACCAGCCTGTAGTGTATACTTGCAGTAATACCTTTATCTTCAAGAACGACACCATCAACAGATGATAAAACCTCCTTAAGTTCACTGATAATTTTTCTAAGTATGTTTTTATTATCACCAAGATGCTGGCCCACAACCAGCTTGTTTTCACCCCATATCTCAGCTCCGTGATTCCCTGCGTATACTATGTTATCAATATCGACCTTGCGTTTTATATCTTCAAGAGATCTCCCGCTTACAATGGCGATAGGTATCATTTTCTTAAGTTTTAAGATCAGAGAACGCATCTCCTGTGACAATACTGCTGCATCAGGTGTATTAACAATGGGCGTTACAGTGCCGTCATAATCAAGAAAAAGAAATATGTTCTTCCTCGGTATTTTTTCAGTATTATCAAAAAGATAACGGCATTCCCTTAGCTTTGTTTTGGAGATCAGAGTGATCTCATCCAGCATATTGGATATCCATTTATAGATATCGTTTTCTTTTACCTGCCGTCTAAGGGTTTTCATGCGGCTTATTTTTTCCTTTACCGGCAATTCAAGGGCTTTTTTAATACTATCAGAGAATTCCTCTATATCATAAGGATTTACAAGAATTGCCCCTTCAAGTTCTTCAGCTGCGCCTGCAAACTCACTTAACATAAGCACCCCTCTGTTTTCCACTCGTGATGCAACAAACTCCTTGGCAACAAGGTTCATGCCATCGTATACTGAACTTATTATCGCAATATCAGCCATCCTGTAGTAAATAACAAGGTCTTTATGTTCTGCCTTGATGTCTCTGTATATAATAGGATTCCAGTTTTCCAAAGAATATTTTTTATTTATTTTTCTAATAAGACCCTCTACTGCTGCCTTATAACTGATGTAAGGCTCTTTCATTCTTGTCGGCACTGCGATCTGGAAAAATACAAATTTACCTTTATATTTTGGATAACGTTCAAAAAACAGGTCAATTGCCTGCAGTCTTTTAACCAGCGCTTTTGTGTATTCAAGCCTGTCGACACTTACACCTGTATATTTATTTGAAATGTTATACCTTTGCTTCAGTCCCTGTATGTTACGTGCAGTTCTTGGAGAAACGGCAAGCGATTCGAATTTATCAAAATCAACACTTATAGGAAACGCTTTTATCTTTGTCGTATGACCTTGATACTTTACGGTAAAATTATCATGATTTATTTCAGCATCTTCAAAACTTTCCTTGATACAGTCCATAAAATTTCTGGCAAAAAGCTCCAGCTGGAAACCGATCAGATCATTATGAAGAAGCGCTTCAAGTATATCTGTGGATTGTGGACATATTCTGAAAACACTGAAATTCGGCCAGGGGATATGCCAGAAATGAGCAATAAGAATATCCGGTTTTTTTTCTCTTAATATTTTCGGCACAAGGCAGAGATGATAATCATGTATCCATACTAAAGACTCTGTGTCCGACTCTTCAAGAACTGCATCTGCAAAAGTTTCGTTGACGTCTTTATAGTCTTCCCAGTATTTTTTTCTGAAATATACCCTGTCCAGTGTTATGTGGCAAAGCGGCCATAAAACATGGTTTGAATAACCATGATAATAATTATTAATTTTACCTGGATCTATCCAGACCCTTTTCAGTGTATACGAAGGATTAACAGGCGGGACCTCAATCCTGCTGTTACTGTCAACACTATCCCTGTCGGCATTTCCGCTTCCCCATGCGACCCACGTACCGCCCGTAGCCTTTAAGACCTCATCCATTGCGGCTGTCAGGCCGCCGGCAGGTTTTTCAATTTTTACAGAGGTACCGGTCCTCTTGTGAATATACGGCTCTCTGTTTGAGACAATTATTAGTTTTTTATCTGAAAAATTTAAATTGATAAATGTCTTTAACTCTTTGTAGCTCATAACTCCAGTATGCTTTTACCTTTACACTCCATAGAGTACCATACAGATAAATAATCCCTTATCTGTCTTGTAATAAGAAAATTATTTCTTACATATTCTTTAGCTTTCTTTCCCATTCTCATTGCCATATCAGGGTTATGAAGAAACTGCCTTGTCCTGAACGCAGCCCCTTCGATTGAATATACAAGGAAGCCTGTAACGCCGTGAACTATCTGCAGGGGGATACCTCCTACAGCACCTCCAATAACTGGTTTCTCTTTCCACATTGCCTCGGAGACCGTAAGACCAAAACCTTCTTTTATGGATTTCTGAAAAACAACGGATGCAACCCTTTGAAGTGCATTTATCTCTTTATCGCTGAAGGCAGGCAGAAGCAGGATCAGTATATCAGGATCATCTCCGGCAAAATTTTTTACATCATTTAAAATTGCTTCCCCTTCAGGATCATCTGTTGCAGGGCTTCCTGCGAGAATAAGTCTGCAGTCAGAATATTTCTTGACCATCCTGAAGACCTTAATGATCCCTATAGGGTCTTTAAACTTGTCAAACCTTGATACCTGCAGCAATATCGGTTTATCCAGTGGTATATTGTATCTCTTCATAACATCGTTTATTTCTTTCTCTGTTAAGTCCCTGTTTTTGTCACTTAGGGGGTCTATTGACGGGGTAATAAAAACCTCATTTATAGACAGAGCCTTTGAAAACTTTGCTACTGAGAATATTGAAGTGTTATATTTCTCAACATATTTTTTTATATTTGTCCAGATATCCGGCTTTGGATTAGATACGTCTATATGACATCTCCACATCCATTTGCTGTTTCTTTTGTTTTTCCTGAACTCTATCAACGGGAGAGGCTGGGGATCATGTATAAGTACGGCGTCTGCGTCAAAATCAATTGTCTTTGCATTTTCTTTATTTATATCATAATGATACTGCCACATCTTCTCAGTAATGGTCTCATTGTTGCCCTGCAGTCCGTTATGCATTTTCTTTGTTATATCGAAAAATGTTGAGTCACCTTTTATTACATCCCATCTTGCATCTATCTCCAGGCCGTTCAGCAGCGGTATCATCCGCTGAAGGATCTCCGAAACACCTCCTCCTTCACGTGTAGAGTTAATATGGAGAAAGGTCTTCCTCCTTAATTTCTCGCACAGCTTATGAATAAGAAGCATGTCCCTGTCAGGGGCGATGCCATTATAAAGATTGATCATGCTTTACGGCCCTCGATGTCTCTCTTAAGATCCTCCTCGATCATTTCTATAATATGTTCTCTTATCCCGTCTATGTTATGCATAAAAGGGTCTATTGTTCTTATATTTTTTGTAAGTTCCTTCTTGTTCAGTGAATCCTCGAACCACTTGGAAAAATCATCTTTCCCTTTTCCAAGACGGACTCTCGCTTCATAAAAATGAAAATAAATACATCCGGGATCTATATGCCTTAATGCTATAAGAAACTCTACAAGGTTCTCGGTTCTGACACCAACAGGAAATATAAGTGTAATTGTTTCATTAAAATAAAACTCCTGTCCTGAAAGAACACACCTCGGGTCAGGAAAATCCTTGATATAATCATCAATTACCCTCAGTAACTCCTTTC
>VAPC010490224.1_pt1 | contig 10304 bp, 9 predicted proteins | sample 3395121 | NCBI WGS metagenome assembly VAPC01 (sample SAMN08290434, study PRJNA428436) | hydrothermal vent metagenome | isolation source: Deep-sea hydrothermal vent chimney | place: Indian Ocean: Southwest Indian Ridge | depth 1711 m m
AAAATCTTTAGCAGAACAGCAGCTTGGCTCCTCGAGCAGGACTCGAACCTGCGACCCAATGATTAACAGTCATTTGCTCTACCAACTGAGCTATCGAGGAACATCATTTGCTGTTGCGTTTGAACCAGAGCCTATCACTTATTAACACTTACTTAAAGCAATCTAAGCAACTGTACTAACAAGTGTTTTGGCTCCTCGAGCAGGACTCGAACCTGCGACCCAATGATTAACAGTCATTTGCTCTACCAACTGAGCTATCGAGGAACTGCTCAAACACGGTGCGTAGTATACTGATTGAAACGCTCGGGTCAAGTATCGATTACGGGGGAATGCCTAGCCCCTGGTTTCGTGTATCCGTATAATGCAGGCATTCAACGGCCGCACCAATCGCTGCCCAACCGTTATTTCATTCATCCCTCGTCTCCCCCGACGACCCATAGATGACAGGTACCGATGGCGAAGAAGCTCTTCATCAAAACGCACGGCTGCCAAATGAACGAGTACGACTCCTCGCGTATGGCGGACCTACTCGGCGAATCTCACCAGCTGGAGCTAACCGATAACGAGAAGGAAGCAGATGTGATTCTGCTGAACACCTGCTCGATTCGTGAAAAAGCTCAGGATAAGGTCTACCACCAGTTAGGCCGCTGGAAAAAGCTCAAAGACGCCAATCCGGACCTTGTGATTGGCGTGGGCGGCTGCGTGGCCAGCCAAGAAGGTGAAGCGCTGCGTAAACGCGCTCCTTTCGTAGATATGATTTTTGGCCCGCAAACCCTGCACCGGGTGCCAAAGATGCTCGACGCCCGTGCCAATAATCAAATTGCGGCGGTGGATGTCACCTTCCCCGAAATCGAGAAGTTCGACCACCTGCCGCAACCCAAATCTGATGGTGCCACAGCGTTTGTGTCAATCATGGAAGGCTGCTCTAAGTACTGCACCTTCTGCGTGGTGCCCTACACTCGCGGTGAAGAAGTCTCCCGCCCGTTTGAAGCGGTGATGGATGAAGTCATCCACTTAGCCGACCAGGGCGTGCGTGAAATCAACCTGCTGGGCCAGAACGTGAACGCCTACCGAGGCGACAACGAAGACGGCGACGAGATTGACCTTGCCGAGCTAATCGCCTGCATCGCAGCGGTGGATGGCATCGACCGTATTCGCTTCACCACCTCTCACCCGGTGGAGTTTACGGATAGCTTGGTAGACGCCTATGCGGATATTCCTGAGCTGGTAAGCCACCTGCACCTGCCGGTACAGTCTGGCTCTGACCGTATTCTGAGCGCCATGAAGCGCGGCCACACGGCGGAAGAGTACATCGAGAAGATGGAGCGTATCCGCGCTAACCGCCCGGATATCAGTTTCTCCTCTGACTTTATTGTCGGCTTCCCCGGTGAAACAGAAGAGGATTTCGAAGCCACGATGAACCTGATCCACCGTATCGGTTTCGATCACTCGTTCAGCTTTGTTTACTCGGCGCGCCCCGGCACCCCAGCTTCCGGCTTGCCAGACGACACCCCTGAAAGCGTGAAGAAGCAGCGCTTGGCTATTCTGCAGGAGCGCATCCTTCAGCAGGCCGCTCAGATTAGCCGCCGCATGGTGGGCACTACTCAGCGCATTCTGGTTACCGGGTTTTCTCCGAAAGACCCCGGCCAGCTTTCTGGGCGTACCGAGAACAACCGCGTGGTGAACTTCCGCGCTGCCAATCCTACCGAGTTAATCGGCTACTTTGTCGATGTAGAGATCACCGAAGCGCTGCCCAATTCGCTGCGCGCTGAACTCGCCTCTGCCGAGCGTTATTGATCGCTTGCTTATCGTAGGTAATTGCCCCGGCATCGCCGGGGCAGTAAGCTGAGTCTCACACACATCAACTGACGGGTTTCTTACTCTTGAGCCAGCCATCACCTCAGGCCAATCGCATTATCACCCTAAGCCTTGAACCCAATGACCCGCAGCGTCTCGCTAGCCTCTGCGGCCAACAGGACGAGCATCTAAAGCTGATTGAGAGCCGCCTGGATGTGACGTTACGCAACCGTGGCAACGTATTTCAGCTGGCCGGTGCCGCTAACCGTATTAAAGCGGCGGCTAACGTGCTGGAACACCTTTACCGTGAAACCGCCGCCGACGAGCTATCGGCGGATACCGTGCATCTGTTCCTCCAAGAATCCGGGCTTGAAGCCCTGGAAGAGGAAGACGATGGCGAAGGCGGTAGCGATGAAGTCATCATGCGCACGCCGCGCACTATGATTAAGCCACGCGGGCTGAATCAGCAACGCTACGTGCAGAGCATTCGCGAACACGATATCAACTTCGGCATTGGGCCAGCGGGTACCGGTAAAACCTACCTGGCCGTGGCCGCTGCGGTAGAAGCGCTCAATCAGCAAGAAGTGCGCCGCATTCTGCTGGTGCGCCCAGCGGTAGAAGCCGGTGAGAAACTCGGCTTCTTGCCGGGCGACCTTGCTCAAAAAATCGACCCCTACCTGCGCCCGCTGTACGACGCGCTGTATGAAATGATCGGTTTTGAGCAGGTGGCGAAGCTGATCGAGCGTCAGGTGATCGAGATTGCTCCGCTGGCCTATATGCGTGGCCGTACGCTGAACAACTCCTACATCATTCTGGATGAGAGCCAGAACACCACGCCGGAGCAGATGAAAATGTTCCTGACGCGGATTGGTTTTGGTTCCACCGCCGTGATTACCGGGGATATTACCCAGGTCGACTTACCGCGCGGGCAGCGTTCAGGCCTCTCGCAAGTGCTCGACGTGCTCAAAGATACGCCAGGAATCGGCGTGACCCACTTTGCCGCGAAAGATGTGGTGCGCCACCCGCTGGTTCAGCGCATCATCGAAGCCTACGACGAGTTTGAATCCGAGCAGGAAGTGCAAGAGCGCGCCCGCCGTGAAGCACGCCAGCAAGAGCGTGAAGCGCGTATGCAGGCGTTAGAGCGCAATAGCGAACGTTCGGGAGAAGCCTAACGATGAGCGACATCATAATCGACCGGCAAGCGGCGATTGATGAGCCACTGCTACCCTCGCTTGAACAGCTCACCCATTGGGTGGGCTGTGTCTTTTCTCGCCACCCGGATGATGACCGCCTAGAGCTCACCATTCGTTTTGTGGATGAAGAAGAGAGCCAGGCGCTTAACCGCGACTACCGGGAAAAAGATAAGCCCACCAACGTGCTCTCTTTCCCGTTTGAAAACCCACCCGGCATTACCCTGCCGCTGCTGGGCGACCTGATTATTTGCCATGCCGTAGTCGCCCGTGAAGCCGAAGAGCAGCAGAAGCCGCTGGCCCACCACTATGCCCACATGGTCGTACACGGCACCCTGCACCTGATGGGGTACGACCATATCGAAGAGCAGGAAGCCGAAGAGATGGAGCAGCTAGAACGCGAGCTGCTGGCCACCCTTAATATTCCTGATCCTTATCACGTGTAAGCTGCTACCTTGAGCCAAACGTACGTTTAGGGTGGTGTCTGCTGTCACTCAGTGATAAAACGGTCACTTGAAGCGTGGTCACCCATTCGTGACCGCTTCTCCGTACAATATTTTCCGAACTACCTTTTCCGTAACATTCTGTCCGTAACTGAGAGAGATTTGACGCAATGAGCGAAGACCGATCGAGCAACCCCAATCAAAAATCATGGCTCGAGAAACTCTTTGGCGCCCTTTCCGGAGACAATGACGAACCCAGCTCGCGAGACGAGCTGATGACGTTTTTACGCCACACCGCAGGGAAACTGAAGCTGGATCAAGACGCCATCATGATTATTGAGGGCGCGCTTGAGATCAGCGATCAGCAAGTGCGTGAAATCTTGATCCCACGCTCTCAGGTATCGGCGATTACCCTCGACCAAACGTGGGATGACTACCTACCGTTGATCCAAGAGACCGGCCATTCACGCTACCCGGTGGTGGGCGAAAACCTGGACGACGTAAAAGGCATCCTGCTGGTCAAAGACCTGCTGCCGCTACTGTCGCAATCGCAAGAGAGCCGCGATGCGTTCAAGCTGGAAGACGTGCTGCGCCCTGCCATGTTTATTCCTGAGTCAAAGCGTTTGAACACGCTGCTCAAAGAGTTCCGCGAAACCCATAACCATATGGCGATCGTGGTGGATGAGTACGGCGGCACAGCGGGCATCATCACCATTGAAGATATTCTTGAGCAGATTGTCGGGGATATCGAAGATGAGCATGATACCGATGAAGAGGACGATATCCGCACGCTGGAGAACGGCCACTTCGCGATTCGCGCCCTCACCCCGATTGAAGATTTCAACGAGCGCTTTGGCACCGAATTCTCTGATGACGAATTCGATACGGTGGGCGGCCTTGTGATGCAGCAGTTTGGTCATCTGCCAGGCCGAGGCGAGCACACCAGCTTAGGCGGCTGGCGGTTTGTGATTCTGAACGCCGATAACCGCCGGATACGTCTACTTGAGGCCTATCGCGATAGCGAACCTACGGAAGACGAAAGCCAAGACGACTAGCCTGTCGCCCTCACCTTGCCTACCTCACACTGTTGATAGGATATCGTTATGGGGTTCACACCCACGTTGACGTTTCAGCTGCTAGCCGCCTTAGTGGCTGGCGGCTTTACCACGCTTACCGCTTCCCCGTTTGAGCTTTGGTGGCTTGGCCCTGTGGCCATTGGCCTGCTGTATGTCGGGCTGCATACCTTAAGCCCTGGCCAAGCCGCGTTAAAAGGCTGGCTGTATGGCGTGGCGCTGTTTGCTAGCGGCACCTCATGGGTTTACGTATCGATTCACGACTACGGCTACACCGGTGTGCCGCTCGCGGTCTTTTTAACCGCGCTGTTTGTGAGCGTGCTGGCGCTCTTCTTTGCGGGCACGTTCTGGCTCTACCGCCGCTTCATCGGCCCCCGCTGGGCGCTGCTCACCTTTGCTGGTGCGTGGGTGCTGGGCGAGGTGCTGCGCACTTACTTGTTCACCGGCTTTCCCTGGCTGTTGGTGGGGTCCAGCTACGTGGATTCTCCGCTGGCCAGTTGGGCACCCGTTGGAGGTGTGTACTTACTCTCGCTGCTGGTGGTGCTTACCGGCACGTTAGGGGCGGAACTGCTGCGCCGCCAGTGGTGGGCAGCGCTACCGCTGGCCGCTATCTGGCTAGCTCCTTTCGTACTGCCAAGCCAGTGGACAACGCCGGTAAGAGAACCCACTCGCGTCGCGCTGCTGCAGGGCAACCTGCCCCAGCTGTTAAAATGGACGCCTGAAGGCCAGCGCACCGCTGCGAATATTTACAGCGACTTAACCCGCGAAGTGGCGGATGAAGCGGATCTGATCTTATGGCCTGAAACCGCGCTACCCATGATTGATAGCCAAGCACGGCCAGTGCTTGAGCGCGTGCAGGCCAACCTGCCGCCAGAAGCCGCCCTGTTGACCGGCATCGTTCAGCTAGATGAGAATAACCGCTACTTTAACAGCGTGATTGGCGTAGGCGACGTGGAAGGCAGCTACCAGAAAGAGCACCTGGTGCCGTTTGGGGAGTACCTGCCGCTAGAGAGCCTGCTGCGCGGGACCATCGACTTCTTTGACCTGCCGATGTCCAGCTTTAGCAAAGGCGCATCGGAGCAGGTGCCGATGCAAGCAGCAGGAGTGGCGATCGGTAACGCCATTTGCTACGAAATCATCTACCCACAGCTCGTCGCACAGCGGGCCGCCGATAGCGGCGTGATCGTGACGGTTTCCAACGACACTTGGTTTGGTGCCTCCATTGGCCCGCACCAGCACCTGCAAATGGCCCGCCTGCGTGCGCTGGAAAATGGCCGCTACGTAGTTCGCGCTACCAGCAACGGCATCACCGCCATTATTAACCCTCGTGGCGAACTGGTAGACCGCGCCCCACAGTTTGAAACCACCTACCTCACGGGCGAGTTCTACGCCATGGAAGGGCTCACCCCGTTTACCCGCATGGGCAGCCTGCCCATCTGGCTACTCGCCGGGCTGTTCCTGCTGCCGGGGTTTGTGCGTCGGCGTTGATGCCAACAGCACCTCGGCCATGAAAAAGCCCCCTGCCACATTCGTGGCAGGGGGCTTCGTTTTAGGCGGCTTCTTAAAAAGCCGTCTGCTAAGCGCCGGATTAAGTGCTGCTGGGGATTTCCCCTAGCACCTCGGGAATCGTCATCCGCACATAGCGGCCCGGCGCGGGTTCGATCACTGTTAGCTCCCCTTCCCCTGGCTGGCGGGCAGGTACCAGTTTCTTCGGGTCTGTATCCACGTAGCCGTTGTCGGTCATCCACGCTTGCCAATGGGGCCACCAGGAGCCTTCGTTAAACGTGGTGCCTTCCATCCACTCCTCGTGGGTCTCGGGCAGCGTGTCGTTGGTCCAGTAGCCGTACTTGTTTTTATGGGGCGGGTTCACGATACCGGCAATATGCCCAGAGCCGCCCAGCACGAAGGTTACCGGGCCTTTGGGTAGCAGCGCACCGTAGTAGGTACTGTTCCACTTGGCGATATGGTCTTCTTTGGTGGAGACAAAGTAGCTGGGGGTTGAGACTTTGCGCAGGTCGATTTTGACCCCGTCTAGCTCGATACCACCGGGCTCTACCAAGCGGTTTTCCAGATACATATGGCGCAGGTACCAAGCGTGGGTGCCTGCCGTCAGGTTGGTGCCATCAGTATTCCAGTAGAGCAAATCGAAGGCGGCGGGAATCTCGCCCTTCAGGTAGTTATTGATATAGAACGACCAGAACAGATCATTTTCCCGCAGCAGGTTGAAGGTGTAGGCCATGGAGCGGCCATCCAGGTAGCCCTTCATCTGCATGGTTTGCTCAATACCCTGCACCACGCGCTCGTTCAGGAACACGCCGATATCGCCCGGATCGCGGAAGTCCTGCAGCGTGGCCATGTAAGTGACCGACTTCACCTTGCGGCCACGGCGCGTGCTGGTGAGATACGCCACGGTGGAGGCGGTCAGCGTGCCGCCTACGCAGTAGCTCAGCAGGTTGACTGACTTCTCGCCGCAGGCCTGCTCAATCGCTTCCATCGCACTGATGGGGCCCATCTGCATATAGTCGGCCCAGGTAATGTCGCGCTGCTCGGGGCCAGGGTTACGCCAGGAGATCAGAAATACCGTGTGGCCTTGATCCACCAACCACTTCACCAGCGAGTTATCTTGCCGCAGGTCTAGGATGTAGTACTTATTGATCCAGGGCGGCACAATCAGCAGCGGCGTTTTAAAGGTGTTTTCGGTGGTTGGCGTGTACTGAATCAGCTGAATCAGCTCGTTTTCATACACCACAGAGCCAGGCGTTACGGCAATGTTCTCGCCCACGCCAAAGGCGCTGCGGTCGGTCATGCGTACGTTGATGCCTTCCGCTGAGTTGGCTAAATCTTCCCGCAGCCGAGTGAGGCCATCGACGAGATTCTGCCCCTTGGTTTCCAGGGTGCGGCGCATCACTTCTGGGTTGGTGGAGACGAAGTTGGTAGGCGACATCGCATTCACCAACTGGCGCGCGTAGAACGTTAAGTTGCGCTTGAGGGTAGGGTCTACATCCAGGTCGTTAATCAGCTCTTCGACCATCTGCGAAAACAGCAAATACTGCTGCATGATCGCCATGTAGTAGGGGTCTGTAGTCCAGGCCTCATCTTTAAAACGGCGGTCGTTCTTGGGCGGCGTTATCAAGGGTGCCACCTGCTCACCGGCCATGGTGCGTACACCCTGCTGCCACAGCAACCACTGGTCTTGCATCAAGCGCGACTGGGTTTGCCACAGCAAATTCGGGTTACTCATCAGCGAACGAGCAGCGGCTTCAAAGCTTTCGCGCATGTCGCTATAAACGGAGTCAGCGGCTTCGCTGGGCGCCATACGTGACAGCAGGTCCTCTAGCAGACCTTTGTACTGTTCACTTATGTCGTCAAGCTGTGCCTTCCATGCCTCCATATCTTGCTGGGACAACGGTTGAGACGGCATTTTCCACCCTGACTGCATACGACTTTCCCCCTCACCAACTGAGCAATGGTTGCCCTGGCAACACGCTTAAGAACGCTGTAAAAGAACGCGGCGCCTCAAAGGCGCCGCGGACACTACTGACGATTAGCTTTTACGAGACGACTGGCTTGAGGCCTTCGCGGGCTGTTCACCCTTGGCTGTAGCGCTCACTTGTTCGCTCATTTTTTGTCCGGCTTCGCTAAACAGCTTTTCCATTTCAGATTTGAACTGCAAGCTCATCTCGCTCATCACCCGTGCGTCTTCCTGCATCTGCTGAGAAAGCTCGTTCATCATTTCCGCTTGCTTGGTACCGAAATCGCGCAGGCTCTCGGCATCATTAATTTCTGTCGCGCTGCGGATGCGCTCGGTGCCCATCTGGCTGTAGCGTTTCATCGCTTCCAGCTGGTACTGGGTCATTTTTTCCATGTTATTGAGCATCAGCGAGTTCATCTTGCGCATCGGCTCAAACATCTGGCGAGTTTGGGCGTTAAAGGCGTCCATCATTTTGTCTTGCATTGTGGTTGCTCCTGTCTCTCATTCCTTGGCATGAGCCTGGAGTGGCTCATCACATCGCAAATTGCTGCACTGCAAAAAGAGTAATGCTTAGCATGCTGCTTTGCAACAAGGAGCTTCCTACGGCCCCTCTGCATACCCTACAGCCGCCTCTGACTCAGCCTCACAGTGCCACGTATTTGATAGCGCCTTTATCGCCTACTCTTTGGCGCGAGAGCGAGAAGAGGCCGTGGCTTTCGCCTTGGTACTTTTCTCGTTTGCCGCTGACGATGGTTCGCTATCTTGGGTGCCGTTACTGGCACCACCCGTATGGGCACTACCGGCCTGACGCAGCATATCCAGCATCATTTGCTGATAGGTGCCAAAGTTAGCAAGCCCCTGTGAAAGCCCCTGCTGCATCATAGGTTGCTGCAGGAAAGGGCGCATTAAGCTCATGGGGTCATAACCTTCTACCCCTGATTCCATCTGCCGCTGAATATTATCCAGCAGGCTCTGCTGAAAGGCCTCCACATCGGGCAACCCCAGCGACTGCCGAAACTCAGCCGGCGTCAGGTCAAACTCAACGTTAATTTTCATAGGCGACTCCTTAACCGTCTTCCTTGAGTGTAGCAGCGAACCACTCAGCACACCTTGGCGTTATCGCTGACCTAATCGCGGTGTATCAACGCTAACATCAGCGTTTTGGCCCCGGTGGCGCAGCCAATGATCCAACAGCGTAATCGCCATCATGGCTTCGGCAATGGGCGTCGCTCGAATGCCCACACAAGGGTCGTGACGCCCTTTGGTAATCACTTCGACTGGTTCACCATGGACATCAATGGAGCGGCCCGGCGTGGTAATGCTGGAGGTAGGTTTCAGTGCCAACCGAGCCACAATGGGCTGCCCGCTGGAAATACCACCCAGCACGCCGCCCGCGTGGTTAGAGAGAAAGCCTTCCGGTGTCATCTCGTCGCGGTGTTCGCTGCCGCGCTGGGCAATACAGCCAAAGCCCGCGCCAATCTCGATCCCTTTTACCGCATTAATGCTCATCAAACCGTGCGCTAGGTCAGCATCCAGACGGTCGAAGACTGGCTCGCCCAGGCCCACGGGTACGCCATCGGCAATTACGGTAATTTCCGCGCCCACGGAGTCTTGGTCCCGTCGCAGTTGATCCATGTAGCTTTCCAGCTCGGCTACTTTATCGGGGTCGGGGCAGAAGAAGGCGTTCTGATCGACAGCCTCCCAACTTTTAAACTCGATCTTGATCGGGCCAAGCTGGCTCATATAGCCGCGAATTTGAATGCCCTGTGCCGCCAGCACCTTTTTGGCAATGGCACCCGCCGCCACGCGCATGGCGGTTTCGCGGGCGCTGGAACGGCCGCCACCCCGGTAGTCCCGGTGGCCATACTTATGGTGGTAGGTGTAGTCCGCGTGGGCGGGGCGGAACTGGTCTTTGATCTTGGAGTAATCTTTCGAGCGCTGGTCGGTATTCTCAATCAATAAGCCAATCGAGGTGCCGGTGGTTTTGCCTTCAAACACGCCGGAAAGAATGCGCACCTGATCCGGCTCTTTGCGCTGGGTGGTGTGGCGCGAGCTGCCGGGGCGGCGACGGTCTAAATCGCCCTGCAGGTCCTCTTCGCTAATCGCAATGCCAGGAGGGCAACCATCCACAATGGCCCCTAATGCGGGGCCGTGGCTTTCGCCAAAAGTGGTGACGGTAAACAGTTTGCCAAACGTATTGCCAGACATGGGCGTTAATTCCTCACGCAAAAGACGCCGCATGGGCGTCGAGTTCAGCGGCGCTCAGGGCAAACACGCCCTGGCCGCCACGCTCGAATTCAAGCCAGATAAAGGGCACCTCGGGGAAGGC
>VAPC010877241.1_pt1 | contig 10303 bp, 5 predicted proteins | sample 3395121 | NCBI WGS metagenome assembly VAPC01 (sample SAMN08290434, study PRJNA428436) | hydrothermal vent metagenome | isolation source: Deep-sea hydrothermal vent chimney | place: Indian Ocean: Southwest Indian Ridge | depth 1711 m m
CCCAACGAGCCCGCGCCCTCTTCGCCGCGCATTGCCAAGTGGCGGAAGCCCGAGAACAGCTCGCGGCCCAGGCCCACATGGTAGTGATCCAAATTGGCGACGACGAGCTCACGCTCGGCCCAGGTGGCGGCGTCTACCTTGGCTTCCAGCGTACCGGCGTTGGCATCCAGGCGCACCACGTCGCCATCGCGCAGCTTGGCCAGCGGGCCGCCGTCGAGCGCTTCCGGGCTCATGTGGATAGAGGCGGGTACTTTGCCCGATGCGCCGGACATGCGGCCATCGGTGACGAGGGCCACCTTGAAGCCACGGTCCTGAAGTACGCCCAGGAACGGTGTTAGTTTGTGCAGCTCGGGCATGCCGTTGGCTTTGGGGCCCTGGAAGCGCACGACGACGATCACGTCGCGGTCCAGCTCGCCCGACTCGAACGCCGCTTTCATCTCGTTCTGGTCTTCGAAGATCTTCACCGGCGCTTCGACGATGCGGTGCTCTTCGGCTACCGCCGAGACCTTGATCACGCCACGGCCCAGGTTGCCTTTCATCACGGTCAGGCCGCCGGTGGGAGCGAAGGGTGTCGCGACCGGGCGCAGCACTTCTTCGTCCAGGCTGTTTTCCGGGCCTTCGCGCCAGACCACTTTGCCATCTTCCAGGAAGGGCTCTTGGGTGTAAGCGGTCAGGTCGGTGCCAAACACGGTGGGAATGTCACCGTGGAGCAGGCCCGCGCCTAGCAGTTCGCGGAACAGGTAGCTCATGCCGCCTGCGGCCTGGAAGTGGTTGATGTCTGCTTGGCCGTTGGGGTACACCTTCATCAGGCTGGGGGTGACCGCTGACAGATCGGTGAAGTCATCCCAGTTGAGGGTAATGCCTGCCGCTGCCGCCATAGCAATCAGGTGCATGGTATGGTTGGTCGAACCACCGGAGGCCAGCAGGCCGACCACGGCGTTGACGATGGCGCGCTCGTCGATCTGCTTATAGAACGGACGGTACTCGCCGCCGGGTTCGGTGTTGCGAATGGCCTGCTCGGTGGCGTAGCGGGTGAGCGCTTCGCGCATCTCGGTGCCCGGGTTGACGAACGAGGTGCCCGGCAGGTGCAGGCCCATCACTTCCATCATCAGCTGATTGGAGTTGGCGGTGCCGTAGAAGGTGCAGGTGCCGGGGCTGTGGTAAGAGTCGGACTCCGCCTGCAGCAGCTCCTCGCGGCCCACTTTACCCTCGGCGTAGAGCTGGCGAATGCGCGCTTTCTCTTTGTTCGGCAAGCCGCTGGGCATGGGGCCAGCGGGTACGAACATGGCGGGCAAGTGACCAAAACGCGCCGCGCCGATGAATAGTCCGGGAACGATTTTATCGCATACGCCGAGGTAAAGAGCGGCATCAAACATGTTGTGCGACAGGCCCACGGCGGTGGCCATGGCAATCACATCGCGGGAGAACAGCGAGAGTTCCATGCCCGGCTGGCCTTGGGTCACGCCATCGCACATGGCGGGTACGCCACCGGCAAACTGCGCGGTAGAACCCATGGCGCGGGCGGCCGCTTTAATGGTTTCCGGGAAGGTTTCAAACGGCTGGTGGGCCGAGAGCATGTCGTTGTACGAAGAAATAATCCCTAGGTTGGCGCTGTTCATCAGCTTCAGGGAGTCTTTCTCCTGGGCGCTACAGGCAGCAAAGCCGTGGGCCAGGTTGCCGCAGGAGAGCTCGGCACGATGCACGCCACGCTTGTGCTGGTCGGCCATGCGGCGCTCGTAGAGAGCGCGGCGCTCGGCAGAGCGTTCACGAATGCGTTGGGTAACCTTAGCAACCGTAGGATTGAGTGTGGCGGGTGTTGAACCAGGCATAGAGACCTCTGCATGTGTAGAGACGGTGAATCCAGATTTGTAGTTATTTTACATCTTATGGCGTCGATATAAGAGACTTTACGGCAATAAAAACGCTATTTATAGCTTAAGTTGTAGTTTTATTACCCGAAAGGATGAGCCGGATGATCCCAGCGTCCAGCCCATGATAGCCAAAAAGCGCTCATGGGCCGAACGCGCCTGCTCAGGAGTCGACCTCGTCGCTGCTGATATGGAACAGCATCGCATACAGGGTGGGCACGGCAATCAGCGTCAGCAGCGAGGCAAACGCCAGGCCGCCCATGATGGTCACCGCCATGCTGTTGAAGAAGGCGTCGGCCAAAAGCGGTAGCATGCCGAGGATGGTGGTACCAGCGGCCAGGAAGACCGGCCGCAAGCGGCTGATGCTGGCGTCCACCAGAGCAGAAAAGCGCGCCTTGCCCTCCTTGATCTGCCCATCGATCTCGTCCACCAGCACGATGGCGTTTTTCATCAGCATGCCCGACAGGCTGAGCATGCCCAGCAGGGCGGTAAACGAGAAGGGCAGGCCGGTCACCAGCAGGCCAATCACCACGCCACACACCGACATGGGCACCACCAGCCAGATGATCAGCGGCTGCTTGAGCTTGCCAAACAGCAAAATCGAGGTCAGCAGCATCACCAGCAGGCTGATGGGCAACTGCTGGGCCAGCGCCTCCTGGGCATCGCCGGAATCCTCGTGTTCACCTCCCCAGCTCAGCTGGTAGCCCGGTGGCAGCGTCATGGCCTCGATCTCTTCGCGAATGCCGCCGAAGGCCTGGGCGGCGGTATAGCCCTCGGCGGGGTCGGCCCCGACGGTCAACGTGCGCACCCGGTTGCGGCGTTGAATCAGCGCTTCCTCGCTATCGGTATCGAAGGAGGAGACCACCTGGCTGATGGGCACGAAGCGCTGCTGCGCGGCGCTCCACACGTTGCGGTTTTCCAGCAGCGCCACATCGTCCCGTTCGGCCGCCGGGGGGCGGGCGACGATGGGCAGCAGGTGCTCGCCTTCACGGTAGGTGCCTGCCCGAATGCCCGACGAGGCAAACTGCAGGGTCTGGGTGATGTCTTCACGACTGACCCCGGCAATGCGTGCGCGCTCCTCGTTGATGCGCGGGCGCACTACCAGCTCCTGCTGGCGCCAGTCGGTGCGCTGGTCGATCAGGTAGGGGCTGTCGGCCATGATGCGCTGGGCCTGGTCGGCCAGCGAGCGCAGCACTTCCGGGGAGGGCCCCTGAAAGCGCGCTTCGATGTCTGCGCCATCGCCGGGGCCGAACTGCAGCCGCTGGGTGCGTACCTGCGCGCTGGGAAACGCTTCGTTCAGCTCTCGGTAGAAGCGCTGGTCCAGCGCGGGAATGGCATCCAGGTCTTCGGTGCGCACGATGAACTGGGCATAGGCGGTGTTGGGCTGCTCCGGGGCGTAGGTGAGCATGAAGCGGGTAGCGCCCTGGCCGATGAAGCTGGCCACCGATACCACGTCCTCCTGCTCCAGGATATACGCCTCGATATCGGCGGCGTAGTCGGCGGTCGAGCGAATGTCGGTGCCCTGGGGTAGCTCCACATTGACGAAGAACAGCGGCGTATTGGAGTCCGGAAAGAACGACTGGGGAATCAGGCTGAAGGCCCACAGGCACACGGCGGTGATCAGCACCAGCGCGCTGACGGTGATGATGCGCATGCCCAGCGCCAACAGCAGCACCCGGCGATAGGCGCGATAGAGCAGGCCGCCGTACAGCTCGCGCTTGCTGGGCTCGTCGTCGTCCTCCTCGTTCTCCTCGTTCTCGTGCTGGCGCTCGCCTGCTTGCTGCTCGTCAGCGGACTGATCCTCGTCGTCGCCTTTCTGGCGCAGCAGGTAGTAGCCAAACAGCGGGGTGACGGTGATCGCCAGCAGCCAGCTCAGCATCAGGGACACCAGAATGACCATGAACAGCGAGTAGAGAAATTCGCCGGTGACATCGTCCGACAGGCCAATACCGGCAAAGGCCATGATGCCGATCACCGTGGCGCCCAGTAGCGGCAGCTGGGCACGCTTGGCGGCGCTGCCTGCAGCCTCCTTGGCGCGCTGGCCGCGCTTGATGTTGGTGACCATGCCTTCGGCGACCACGATGGCGTTATCCACCAGCATGCCCATGGCGATGATCAGCGCCCCCAGCGAGATACGCTCCATCTCGATGTTTAACAGCCCCATGAACAGCAGGGTGCCCAGCACGGTGAGCAGCAGGGTACTGCCGACCACCACGCCGATGCGCCAGCCCATGGCCAGGCACAGCACCCCGATCACGATGGCCACCGACATGGCCAGGTTGAGCAGGAAGTCGTTGATGGCATCGTTGACCACATGGTGCTGTTCGTAGAGAGGATGTAGCTCTACGCCCAGCGGCAGGCGGCTTTTCAGCTCTTCCATGCGGGCTTCGACGGCTTCGCCCACTTCGATGATGTTGTCGTTGGCGGCGCCCGCAATGCCGAGCGTGAAGGCATCCTCGCCGTTATAGCGAATCAGCTGGTTGGGCTGGTCGCTGGGCTCGCGGTAGACGGTGGCGATATCCATCAGCGACACCTGTTCGGTGGTGCCGGGGCGGCCGATGCGGATGGCTTCGATCAGCGCGGTGCTGTCGATGTCGCTACGCGCCACCAGCCGCACCTGGCGTTCCCCTACCCGCAGGCTGCCCGCGTTTTCCACGGCGTTTTCGGTCTGGATGGTGTTGATGACCTGATTGATGGGAATGCCCAGGGTGGTCAGGCGCTCGTTGGAGATGTCGATGTAGATGGTCTCTTCCCGCTCGCCTGCGGTGGTCACCCTGGCCACGCCGGGTACTGCCAGCAGCTCGCGCTGAAGAAACGTCGAAATGTCGCGGATCTCCTGCGTGGTGAGCCCATCGGCCGTGACCGCATAGAAAAGGCCGTACACTTCACCGAAATCGTCGTTGACCTGGGAGCCCAGCACCCCCTCGGGCAGGTCGCCCTGGGCATCGTTGATCTTGTTGCGCAGCTCATCCCAGATTTGCGGCAGTTCGTGGCTGCGGTAGCTGGAGTGGACTTCCACCTGGATTTCCGAGCGCCCAGGTAGCGACTTCGACTCGATGACGTCGATCTGCTCCATCTCCTGGATGGCGCGCTCTAGACGTTCGGTGACCTCTTCTTCCACTTCCACGGCGGTGGCGCCGGGGTAGGGCGTATTGATGATGGCGTTGGGGATGGTGAAGGCGGGGTCTTCGAGTTTGCCCACCGTATTGAATCCCCAGATACCGCCCAACAGGCAGATCACCACGATCAGCCAGGTATTGAGAGGCCGTTCGATGGACAGCTTGGCGATGTTCATGGCGGCTCCTAGAGGGCGTTATCCAGCGGTTTGACGCGCATGCCGTCGCGCAGCAGGTGTACCCCGGCCGCCGCAATCGACTCGCCAGGCTGAACGCCTGCCACCAGCATCACGGCGTCGTCGCTCAGCTCACCCACGGTGACCTCCCGGGGCGATACCGTGCCCTCGTCGGGGTCGTAGACCCACACGCGAAAATCACCGCTCTCGGTGGTGTCCAGGGCGCTGGCTGGAATCATCATCACCCCGGACACCAGCCGCTCGGCGGGTTCGATGAACACGGTGGCCGTGGTGCCGGGCAGCGCCACCAGGTGCTCGCCTTGGGCGGGCGCGAACTCCACCTGATAGGTCTGGGCGACCTCGTCGGGCTCGGTGATGTGTTCGCGGTACTCCAGCGCAATGCGCTCGCCGGGCAGCGTGGCGATCTCGGCTTCGGCGTTGAAACCGTGTTCGCCATCGAGATGCTGCATCAGCGCTTCGGGCACGTTGATGCGAATGCGCAGCTCCGAGATGTCCTGAATACGGACGACTTCGGCATTGGGCGGCAGCGTGGTGTGGTTTTCCACCAGGCGGCGGGCAATCAGCGCATCAAAGGGCGCGTACAATGAGGTGTAGGCCAGCTCCTGGCGGGCGCTCTCCAGCTGGGTAGCGGCCAGCTCGGCATCAGTGCGGGCCGCTTCCAGCACCGAGGCGGAGACGGCGTTATGGCGATACAGATTTTCCTGCCGCTGCAGATGCTGACGGGCCTGGGTCAATTCCGCTTCCGCGGCGCGCACCTGCAAGGCGTAATCGGTTTGATCGAGCTGGGCGATCAGCTCGCCTTTGGCCAGCGTGGTGCCCTGTACGGCTGGAAAGGTGGTCAGGCGCCCGCCCACCTGAAAGGCCAGATTGACGGTGCTCACGGCATCGACGCGACCCACGAAACGACGGCCCGAAAAGGCCTGCTGCTGGCCGGTCTCAAACAGTTTGACCACCTGAGCCGGAGGCTCGGGGGGCTCTTCGGCGTCTCTGCAACCTGCCAATAACGTCACGCATGCCAGCAACCCGGCCAGAGTGGGTAGCCACTTCCCCTTGCGGATGAACCTCATTCAATGCCTCCCTGCAAGTCAATGGGGGATCACGGTGGTGTGATGTATCCCCTGTTTCGTTAGTCTCCTATAATAGGTACTCTTAGCCACTTCGAACAGGTGTTTGGTTAAACGCCGCCCTAAATCGGTATTCACCCGAACTGCAAGGATGATCAGCGTGCACAGGAATCGCCCGTGGGGCCCCCGCCTCAAACCGTTCACCACTGCCTCGGCGCTGGCCTTGCTGCTGGCAGGCTGTGCGGTCGGCCCGGAGTATCAAACGCCCGACATTGAGCTGCCGGAGAGTTGGCCTGCCCATATCACTCTGGAGCAGCAGGCCCGTGACGACTGGCACCGTTGGTGGCAGCGCTTCGAAGACCCGGCGCTGAACCGGCTGGTCGAGCGCGCCAGCGAAGACAATCTCGAACTGGCGATTCAGTTGGCGCGCATTCGCGAGGCCCGGGCCCAGCTGGGGTTTGCCGATGCCGAGCGCTTTCCCACCGTGGGCTATCAGGCCGAAGCCAACCGTGAGCGCACCCCGGGGGCGGCGCTGCCCATCGATGTTCAGCCCGTGCAGGAGCTGCTGACCTCCACCAATAATCAGTACTCCCTGGCCGCCAGCCTGGAGTATGAAATCGACCTGTGGGGGCGGCTAGCCAACCAGCGCGCTGCGGCCATGGCCGCCCTGCAGGAGAGCCTGTTTGCCAGAGACGCCGCCGAGCTGGGCGTGATCGGTGACGTGGTCACCACCTACGTCAGCCTGAAAAGTGCCGAAGCCCAGCAAGCGCTGATGGAGGAGACCCTGGCCGCGTACCAGGAGACCTATCGCCTTCAGGCGCTGCGCTTCGAGCATGGCGACATCAGCGAACTGGAACTGCGCCAGGCCGAAGCCGAGTGGCGCAACCTGCAGGCAGAGCTGCCGTCGCTCAAGCAGCAGGTGGAAACCCTGCGCGGGGCCCTGGGCACGCTGGTGGGCATGTCCCCTGATGAGCTGCTGACTACCCTGGACACCGGCACGTCGCGGCTGGATGACCTGGCCCAGCCGGTGGGCATACCTGCCGTGATGCCGTCGGCGATGCTCCAGCGCAGGCCCGATATTCGCTCGGCAGAAGCGGCGCTGATCGCGGCCACCGCCCAGATCGGCGTGGCCGAGGCCAACCGCCTGCCGTCGCTCAATCTCAGCTCCTTTTTGGGCACTGCGGCCGCCAGCACCAGTGATCTGTTCAGCGATGTGGCCCGCACCTGGGGCGTCGGGGCCTCGGTGATGGGGCCGCTGTTCGACTTCGGTCGTAGCCAGTCCGGGGTGGAAAGCGCCGAAGCGCTGGCCGAACAGGCCGAAGCGCAGTATCGCCTGACCGTGCTGACCGCTTTCAACGAAGTGCGCGATGCACTCTACAGCTACGACTTCAGCGAGCGACGGCTGGCCGCCATCGACGAACAGCTGGAGGCCGTTGCCCGTACCCGGGAGCTGGCCGTGCTGATGTACGACCAGGGGCAGGTGAGCCAGCTGGAGCGCCTGGACGCCGAACGCAACCTGCTCTCGGCCCGTTTGGCCCAGGCCGGTGCGCGCCGTGAACAGCTGGCGGCCACGGCCACGCTGTTCAAGGCGCTGGGGGGTGGCTGGCAGGAAACCCCCGTTTACTGATTGCCGGTACGGTAACCACAGCCCGGGCGGCTCCGCTGGCCGCCCGCATCTGTTACCATGCTGCGCTTGCGATCACTTCATCTCTGGTTTTGCTGCCACTGGAGCTGCCATGCCTCCCTGCGCGTCCTCTGCTGCCGCTTCTGACTCCCTTGCCGCTTACCCCTGGCTGCCTGATATCGGCCCCGTCGATGCCGCCGCCGCTGAGCGCACTCGTGCCTACCTCGATACCTTGACCAAGCCGCCCGGCAGCCTGGGCAGGCTCGAAGCGCTGGCGATTCAGCTCAGCGCCATCACGGGCAGCGCCCGCCCTCGGGTGGATAGCCCTGCCGTGGTGGTGTTTGCCGCCGACCATGGCGTGGCCGCTGAAGGCGTGTCGGCGTTTCCACAGGAGGTGACCGCGCAGATGGTCGCCAACTTCGTTCAGCAGGGCGCGGCCATCAACGTGTTTGCCCGCCAGCTGGGAGCTCGGGTGGACGTGGTGGATGTCGGTGTGGCGTCGCCGCGACCGCTGCCGGGAGCCACCGATGCCCGCGTGCGTTCGGGCACGGCCAACATGCTGCACCACGACGCCATGCCGCTGGACGACGCGCGCCAGGCCATGCAGGCCGGCATGGCAGCGGTCGAGCGGGCCGTACAGGCGGGGGCCAATGGGCTCATCGTGGGCGAAATGGGTATCGCCAACACCACCGCCAGCAGCGCCATGCTGGCGGCCTTGCTAGGGGTGCCTGCCGCCCAGATGGTGGGGGCGGGCACCGGTATCGACAGCACCCAGCAGGCCCACAAGGCGGCGGTTATCGAGCGGGCGCTGGCCAATCGCCAGGCGAATCCTGACGACCCGCTGGAGGTGTTGTGCAAGCTGGGCGGCCTGGAAATTGCCGCCATGGCGGGTGCGTACCTGGCGGCGGCGGCCCACCGCGTGCCTGCGGTGGTGGATGGCTTCATTGCCACGGTGGCGGCCCTGACCGCCTGCCGCATGGCCCCGGCACTGTGCGACTACCTGGTGTTTGGCCACCGTTCGGCGGAGCCGGGCCACGTCCTGGCGCTGGAAGCCCTGGCGGCGCAGCCGCTGCTGGCCCTGGAAATGCGCCTGGGCGAGGGCAGTGGGGCGGCGCTGGCTTACCCGCTGCTACAGGCCGCTGCCGCCATGCTCAGTGACATGGCCACGTTCTCCCAGGCGAGGGTGAGTGGCAAGGCACCATGAGCCTCGACTTGCTGAGCCTGCCCGCTCTGGCCGGATGGGTCGCGCTGGCCATCGTCATCGATCTGATCGTGGGGGACCCGCGCGCGCTGCCCCACCCGGTGGTGATCCTCGGCAAGGCGATTAGCGCCCTGGAGCACCGCTGGAACAAAGGCAGCCCCCAGCGGCGGCGCCTGTTGGGCGGGTGCCTTACCCTGGTGGTGGTGCTGGGCACCTTGTCGGTGGCCTGGCTGGGGCTTGCGCTGTTGTCGTGGGTGCACCCCTGGCTGGGGCTGGCCGCCGAGCTGTGGCTGCTGGCCACCACGCTGGCCATCAAGGGGCTGGCGGATGCCGGGCGGGCCATTGCCGCCCCGTTGCGGCAGGGCGATTTGCCCGGCGCGCGGCAGGCGCTGTCCAGAGTGGTGGGGCGTGATACCCAGGCTCTGGATGAAGCCGAGATTACCCGGGGCGCGGTGGAAACCGTGGCGGAAAACACCGTCGATGGCATTACCTCGCCGCTGCTGTTTGCGCTGCTGGGGGGCGCGCCGCTGGCGCTGGCCTACAAGGCCATCAATACGCTGGACTCCATGGTGGGCTACCGGAACGAGCGCTACGGCGACTTCGGCTACGCCTCGGCCAGGCTGGACGACCTTGCCAACTGGCTGCCTGCCCGGCTGACCGCCCTGTGCCTGTGGCTGGCGGGCGTACTGTATGGGGTGTTTCACCGCTCACCTCTGCGCTGGCGGGGCGCCCTGGCGGCCACCTGGCGCGAAGCGCCCCGCCATCCAAGCCCCAACGCGGGTTGGCCCGAGGCGATGGTGGCGAATTTGCTGGGCGTCCAGTTGGGCGGCACCAACGTCTACCAGGGGCAAGTATCACACCGGGCCACGCTGGGCACGGCCCATGATTTACTGCAAGCCAGCCACATCACTACCACGATTTGGCTGATGCACGGGGCCTGGTTGATGTTCTTCCTGCTGCTGTTCTTCCTGCAGCTGTTTTTCCAGCAGCTGTGCCTCGTGATGGCTACGGGGGCCGGGTGATGCGCGACCAGCCCGGCAACCTGCCTCTCCATCATTGGCCAAGCCACGGTGGCCAGGCCGCCGCGCTGCTGCAGCGCTTTGGCCTGCCTGCCGACCACCCGCTGGAAGATATCAGCGCCAACCTGAACCCGCTGGGCCCGCCCGGCTGGGTAACCGGCTACCTGGCCCAGCGCCTGGCTGGGCTGGGCCGCTACCCCGAACCGGACTACCG
>VAPC010355466.1_pt1 | contig 10295 bp, 10 predicted proteins | sample 3395121 | NCBI WGS metagenome assembly VAPC01 (sample SAMN08290434, study PRJNA428436) | hydrothermal vent metagenome | isolation source: Deep-sea hydrothermal vent chimney | place: Indian Ocean: Southwest Indian Ridge | depth 1711 m m
GAACACCTCTCCCGTGCTGGCATGCAGTCCAGAAGGCAAATCGAGGGCCAGGATCGGGTGATCTTGGGCGTTTGCCCATTCAATTAGATCAGCTGCCCGCCCCCGGGGAGCTCCCTTGAGGCTGTAGCCGATAATCCCATCAATAATCAAATCTGGTCGATATGAATCTGGCGGAAGATCTGATGAATCGGGAATGATCCCCAGTTTTTGATTGATCTGGGCTTGATGACTGATAATACCAGTCAACTGATCAGCGGGTTTGGTCAAGAATAAATTTACCTGCGCCCCCCAGTTGTGCAGATTTCGCGCAGAAGCCATCGCCCCACCCCCGTTACCGCCACTGCCGGACAGGATGAGAACTTTTTTTTCCCGGGGATCTTTTTCCAGGAAACGATTCCTTGCAAGTTCAGCCAGATGCCTGCCGGCGTTTTCCATCATTTGGACCAACTTAATGCCAAAATGATCTACCATCAGGCGATCAACCTCAATCATTTCTTCCAGTGACAGGTAGGGAATGGCTTTGTTATCCATCATAAACACAACTCCGATCCAGATACCTTTACAATAATTCAGGATTGGTCATCGGTTCTTTTTCGGAAAGTCAAAGTTTGCTTTGCTGGCTACCTCGTCCCCAATTAGGGTCCAACTTTTCACATCAAACTGAAGGATCACAACTCCGCAGGTTTGTAAATTATCTAGATCTAAATCCGATAAATCGTTCACAAGATAGGTCATGCCGGGATTATGACCAAACAACATTAAACCATCAATATAATCATCCTGTTCGCGAATGATATCCAGCATCTCTTCTTCGGTTGCGTGGTAGAGTGCGTCTTCGATTTGGATCTCATCCCAGGGAAGTCCCATCTCCTGGGTAACAATTTCTGCTGTTGCCAACGCCCTCGCAGCCGAACTTGATATGATCCGATCTACCGGTGGACCCCACTCAGCTAAACGGGCACCCATCACCGGCGCATCCCTCATACCCCTTTTATTTAGCGGCCGATCATGGTCAGATAAACCCGGATTATCCCAACTGGATTTAGCATGGCGGACGATAACTAGGGTTTTCATAAGGATGTCTCTATTATTACCAGGATTAGAAGCCAGATTATTTAGGAATTAGAGTTCATAATAATTCGCTGACGCTTGAAAAGTTAATCGATTAAAAATATCTTCAAGATCACGATTAATTTCTTCAAGATCTTTCACATCACCCGGTACAGTTATTAGCGAACCAACTTGTATATGGATCTTGCTGAATGGGAGAGGAAGAGTATAACGATCCCAGCGCGGAACATGATAGGCATGCCGACAGTAACAACCCACGGGAAGGATCGGGGCACCTGTCTTTTTTGCAATATAGGTTAACCCAGGCTTAATTTTATATGCAGGCCCAGCAGGACCATCCGGATGGATTAAAAAGTTAGTTCCTGAAGAGATGCGCTTCATCATGCCAACTAACTTTTTTCCCATGCCCAGGGTAGTATCACCGTGAAGATTCAGCGGAATTGGATCAACACCCAAATATTTTGCGAATTCTTTCAAGGCATCACCGCGATAATCATCAGGCATGATAACAGCAAATGAAGTGATATCAAATTTAATTTTAGTTAGCGCAGCAACCATCATGGTCATGCCATGCCAGCTGGTAATAATCATTGGCATGTCGGTCTTCAGCATCTTTTCTACCTGATCGAAGCCAATAATGGTAAATCGACAAGTCCGGTAGACCAGTACTGAATAAATATAAAGGAAAAACCCACTAATTTTCGCTATCAATTTTAATCCGTATCGTTAATAAGACTAAGAACTCTGGGATCGCTGAAATAACAGAAAATAAAGCTTCCTGCTGATCGAGGCTGCCAAACCTCCCAGGAAGAATATCAGGACCGATGTAAAAAATGAAGAGAAGAAAAACAGAACCGCACCAAAGATCAGGTAAATAAAAATAAATCTCTTGGATGGGAACAACCAGATAAAAGAGGGTAATTTCAGTTTACTGATCATCAAATAGCTCAGGATCAAGAGCAGGGTTGTATAAGATCCGATTGCTAAAGAAGCATATTGATTAGAAAGATCTGATAAGACGGCCAGGGTAAGAATTACACCGCTATTGGTGATAGTAATTCCCCGTGTCTCTTCATGAATGCTTTCTTTGGTTGGCTGGAGATTAAATCTGGCCAATCGATAAGCGCCTGCCCAGAGAGCCAGCAGCAATCCTGGAATGATCCAGTAACTGAACAAACCCCGCATCGTGAGATGCTGCAGCACTAACACTAAAGGTGCCACTCCAAAACTCACCATATCTGAAAGAGAGTCCAGCTGTATGCCAAACTGGGAATCCACTTCCAGTTTGCGGGCAAAATAGCCATCAAAACTATCCAGGATGACACCGATCAGTATGAAGATACCCGCCTCAAACACATAACCCTGGATGACAACAATGATCGACACCAGGCCGCTGCCCAGGGCAAGGAAGGTTAAGGTGTTGGGAAAATAAATGCGGATCTTATCTTTCATAAATATTAGCTTTCCGCCATCTCGGCGATACCAGTAATCCCGGCTTTTACTTTATCCCCGATATCGCACAGCAGCCGGGCATTCTCAGGCAAATACAACTCAACTCTAGAGCCGAATTTAATCAATCCATATCGCTGTCCAGATTTTATTGTGTCACCAACCCTGGCATAGTTAAAACACTTTCTTGCTAAGATTCCCGAAATTTGTTTGACCAGGATCTTGCCGAAACATGTATTTAATCCCATGATAATTTGATCATTCTTCTGTGATGCAGCTCGATAAAAAGCCGGTAAATTTTTTCCCATCTGATGGGTGATAAAATCAACCTCTCCTTCAATAGGCGCACGCTGTACATGAACATCAAAGATCGAAAGGAAGATTCCCACCCGCACAAATTCGATGTCAAGGTAGTCCTCTTCCCTGAAGGTTGTGATATCGCTAACAACACCATCACCGGGGCTGTAAAATATATTTGGATCACCAGGAATTGTCCGTTCAGGATCCCTGAAAAAATACAGGACAACCGCCCACAGAGAAAAAGTAATTACAGTAAACACCCCTGTAATTAATCCTGGATAGACCAACAAAATAATGACAGCCAGGCTGAACAAAATGAAGGTTGCCAGGATGGAACCTTCCCTGGGTTTTTCAAAAGACCAACCTTCAACACGAGGATCTACGTTCAATATAATTCCTTATAAGTTTTAGTTACTCTGTGATAATAAACCTTAGTATAACGGACAATTAGAAATTGGAGAATGATTATTCGATAATGACCCAATTATCGGATATTTATTAGGATTGCTGTCCATCTGGGGTATTGCCAGTTATTTTAGTATACTGGAAAATATTCATCGAATATGTACCCGTTCCACCGGTTATCTATTGGTCTATTATACAAGCCCTGGATCATTTACTTTCTACTGGGGACGGATGCGGCTGGACTTTTAATAGCCGGAAGAACGATTGAACAAAGGGGCCGATCAACACGGCAAATGCCAGGGTGCCAACCCCCACCGGACCACCAAGAGTCCAGCCAAGAATGACAACGACAATTTCTATTGCTACCCTGGAAAGGCGGACACTTTTTCCTGTTATCCGAGAAACCGCAAGCATCAGGCTGTCGCGGGGACCTGCCCCGGAGTTAACGCTGATATAAACCGCAGTGGCCAGACCAGTAAGAATTATGGCAACCAGCATGCCGGGTATTTGTAGTATCAGATTTCCTTTAAGGGAGGGAATATATACTAAAAACAAATCGACCCAAGGACCGATAAAGATAATATTACCCAGAGTTCCCCAACCGATTTTTTCGCGCATGGCCAGAGTTCCAGCTAAAACAATGAGCCCCGTTACCACGATCATTGTTCCGGGGGAAGTTCCGGTCAGATCTGCCAGGGCAACAGCCAAAACTGCCCAGGGGCCAGTACCGAGATCAGCCTGGATTAACAAGGCAATTGACAGGCCATAAATTATAAATCCAAGTTGAGCAATAAGAAAATCCCGGGGGAAGGTTTTCCAGTTTACAGGTTTAAACATGAGGGGAGTTTACCATAATCAGGTAAGGTTTATAAAAAAAAATTATAGCGGAAAATTAGTGGGCTCAATAAGTTGAAAGATTGTGATCATCAAAATACACCAACTCTCAGAGCGGAGGACGAAGTCCGTAGTCGAAGAGGCGGCATCACTAGATTCACCATTTCGACTGCGTTCAAACCTGTGGTTTTCTCTCCGCTCAATGAGTTGGGTTTTCTTTCCTGCTCAGAGCCCCGTCACCGGGGCGACAGAATCATAACCGCTCCCGTGGACGGGAGCGGGAGTAATGCAGTTTATTTCACAGGATATTGGAAACAGCTTTGAAATGTACGGGCGGTGGAATCCCCTACCAGCCAGCGGGTCTGCCGCAGGCATTCTTTTTTACTTCGTTTTCTTTTTTTCTCCAGGATTCCCAATAGTTGCCCCATGGCAAGAAGTGTCTCCGCAGACTCTCCTATCTGGTGGAGTTCAAGTGCTAATTGTTCTATCTTCTCGGTTTGAACATCCGCATCCTGAAATGCGCCAAAAGCGTCCTGTACAGATTTGAGTCCTGTCCTTAACTTGATGTAATCCTCGCCTTCAATAACTGGACGGAGAAATTCCATAAAGTACCGCAGCCTTTTGATATTTATTCGGTAGGCGTGGAATCTCTCCGCGGGAGTTTTTTTAGAAAGTTTCAAGCCCTTGTTTCGGGTTTTGCGGTAGCGTTTTACGATCAAGCGGCAGCCAAATTCCCGGGCAGGTTCATGAGAATAAGAAATCCCATCAAGCGGTCCATCATCCAAAACTTTTGACCAGTCTGCCAGAATTCCATTCAACCGTTTTGATGCCAGCTGATCCTCCAATATTAACTGGGCCTTTTCGCGTTTCCCTTCCAGAAGTCTTTGCATGGGAAGCAAATGTTGGCGCCAGTTTCCGGGTATATCCTTTTGGTACCCAGATATATTAGTTAAACTCACATCCAGGTCCCTGACTTCACCGGTGATTTTTTGGAGCCAACGGAAATCTCGCTTGAAGCGGGAATGGATATTTTCCGGCAGGAGACCCTTAAACTCACCCAGGGCAGCCCTTATACGCCGATTTGCTACCCGAAGATCATGCAGGTGGAGGGGATCTTTGCCTTCAATACATCCATCAAGGTGAGTCTGGATGGCTTGCAGTTGGGTCTGGAATACTCCCCAGGCAATTTCAGAGATAGTTATGTTTTTCATTGAATAGTTCAGGTGCGTTCAGTCTTATTGACAGCATTATCCTGCAATCCTAAGATTATTAAATCGAGCTGATCTGGGTCCCTGATAGTTGCCATAAAATCCGGTTTCTGAGGACCATTTTACATCTGCCAGTGCATCCAGTAGATTTCCAACCAGCATCCCTCCCTTAAACGGTGTTCTTTCATTACCGTCAACTATATAACCAAGCCTGATTTCACACGCAAAATCGCCAGTAATGGGATTGGGGTTAAACCAGGAGTATTCAGCGATTTCCACATGAGGGTCAGCTTGAAGATCTGCTCCAGGTGTATTCCCAGCTTGAACTTCAAGATTTCCAAACGAACCTGTGACTGGAATATCTAGATAATGGGAAAAGCGTTGATCAGCAATGAAAGACTCAAGCTTGTTGTCTTGGATCAAGGCAATGCGCTGACCCGGGGTGCCTTCATTATCAAATGCACTGGATTCCATGCCATAGGGCAGGGTCCGGTTCGCCCAGACCTGAAAAGGATCTCCTTTGACTTGCTCCCGGAAGATGGATTTACCAATTTCCCAGGGAGTCTCACCAGTATATTTCATGGAGGCGGAAGATAGGACCTGAATGAGACTGCCTGCCAGCATTTCTCCGGCGACCATAACAGCCAGAGTTCCCCCTTGAACAAAAATCGGTCCGTCGTATGATGAGGGAGGTTCAGCAATCAGAAGATCTGAGGTGTACTGTGCACGCAGGGCAGCTTCTTCTTCCAATTTGAGGTCCGATATCCGCCTCCGGTAAACCTCTGCAAAGGTTTCTACCTCTTCGTCACCTGATCCTCCAATATAAACCCATTGAAGATAAATGTCAGTTGCTTTCTGGTGAGCGTCAATTCCCTTGCTGCTTACCAGGTGAAGGTCTTTTTCCTGTCCAAACACCTCTGCCGCAGTCAGCCTGACATGGGGATAGGCAGAAGTTGTGTCTTTTAAAGATCTCAACACTTTCTGTAATTCTCCAGCCGGGTCCTTGAGATACTTTTCGTCAACCAACTCAAGATCCGGTATTAAAGCTGGTTCTGCAAAATCATAAGGCTCGTTGTGGACCAGCTTGGCAGTTATCACCGCCTTTTCTAACTCCTGATCTATCTCACCCCCGAGCAGGATGGTTGCACTGCCAAGGCCGCTGCTGAGATTGCCGTCGTTATCAGGAGTATCACAAAGGACATCAATCGTATATAGTTCTGAATTAACCTCGCGGACCGCTTCAGTGCCCTCTTTCAGGTCATACTGCTGCGAACCGTTGATTATTTCGTGCCGGATGATCCAGGCTTTGATATCCTGGTTGGTCTCAAGTGCTTTTTGAATTTTCCCTAACATCAGCCTAACCTCACTTTCATTAATAGATGGGGACCGCCATCGGTCACAGGTACAGTTTCTTTAGTGCCTTTACCGCAGAAACCACCGCTGAGACCAAAATCGCTCGATACAGCGCTTATGCTTTCAAGCACATCTGGTACATACCCTGTCAGACCAACCGGTGCATACATTTTGTCAGTAATTGAGCCATTTTTTATCTCAAAACCGTAATGCCCGGATACCTGTATACCCCAACCTTTGGGATCTTCCATTCCGGAGGAAACCTTCGGGATATAGATACCATCATCCACCATTCCGATTAGATCCTCCAGGGGAGTCTCACCCGATCCAAAGAAAGTATTAGTCATCCTCGGATAAACCTTCCGGGTGAAATCCTGCCTGCGGCCGTTTGGAGTGCGCTCGATTCCAAGCACTGTTGCTGAGTAATAATCAGTAATACCCCGCTCAAATATGCCGTCTTTGACTATCCGGGTTGGTTTAGCAGTCAGGCCTTCATCATCAAAGAAATAAGATCCAAACGCACCAGGCAAGCTGGGGTCGTCATAAATATCCACCAGGTCAGATCCAACCCGTTTACCGATATAATGGGCTGCTTTGGCGCGTTCCTTAAGGAACATATCTGTTTCCACACCATGCCCAAAGGATTCATGACAGATCACTCCCGAAACACCAGGTGCAGTCACGACAGTATATTCTCCAGGTTCGATCCTGTCAGCATCCAGCAAACCAATCGCGTTCTTGACAAGTTTTTCCAGATCTTCATCGCTGAAGGTGAGTATTTCCATTCCAGCAGTTCCACATTTGGTAGTCCAGTCAAAAACTACGCCCCGTTCACCCATAACAGTAACCATGATTGACATGTGTACTCGTTGAACATCCTGGGCTAAATCAACTGCACGATTGCGGAAGACAGTTTTTTCCCGGAACTCTACAAAAGAAACCCTGGCATTGACAATCTTTGAGTCAATTTTGTTGACCCGCTGATTCATTTCCCGCAAATAATCAAGTTTGTCTTGAGTAGGTACCGTAACAGGATCCTGGTCCATTTTGGTCTGGAAATCTTTCTTGATTTCCTTTCCCGGGTCCAGTACCCCATTCTTCTTAAACTTGATGCCGGCGGTGAAATCTTTGGCAGCTGTCTGGATTTCCTTCCGGTCGAAACCGCCAATGGCTTTTTCGTAAAGCGTATGACCGTCAAAAGCAGTTAATATCGCGCCTGCTGTTGGATCACCGGCGATAATCCGTTCCTGGCTGTTATCCACTAGGTACCTGGTAGTTTCTCGTGAAGTAAGGGAAACTGCTCCATACGGTGCTTTGGATTCCAGGGTAGTGATGATCTCCCCCAGATCAGGACGGAGATCATGCATAGCTGGTTTTAGAAAGTTATCTTTCATATCATCCTCCAATACAAAATCTTTCGAAAAGGCATAAAGGGAAATGAATTAAAAAGCCCACTCCCCGGCTCGCAGGACGGGTTCAACAGATCCATCTTCAAGAATGCCATCAATATCCATTTCTCCAGAACCAATCATGAAATCTTCATGGATCAGACTGGAATTACCTCCCCGCGAGGAAAACTCTTCAGTAGATAAATTTTCCCCCCCTTCGAGGCTAAACCGATAGGCGCTTCCCAAAGCCAGGTGGCAGGAAGCGTTTTCATCCAGCAGAGTATTGTAAAATAACAAGCCTGACTGCGATATCGGGGAGCTGTTGGGAACAAGGGCAACTTCTCCCAACATGCTGGCTCCATCATCAACATTAATCATTTTTTCAAGCAAATCTTCTCCCTGCTCGGCAGAAAAATCTACCACCACCCCTTCCTTAAAGGTCAGGCTGAAATTATCAATCACATTTCCAGAATAAGCCAGGGGGCGAGCAGATGAGACAGTGCCCTCAGTGAAGCGTTTATCAGGCAATGTGAAGACCTCTTCTGTAGGAATATTGGCCGTAAAAGGGATTCCGCCTTGGTTCTTAAAACCAGCTGACCGCCAGACATGTCCTTCCGGCAGGCTAATCCGCAAATCTGTTCCCGGTGCTGTATAGTGTAAAGCCCTGAAAGCTTTGTCGTTCAGATAATCTCCCCGTTTTTTCAAATTATCCAAATGGTCCTGCCAGGCAGCCAGGGGATCATCTTCGTAAACACGGCAGATCTTAAAGAGTGCATCCCACAAGGCCGGGACACCCTCTCCTTCTGGTAAATCCGGATATACCTTCCGGGCCCAGCCCTCAATAGGGATGGATAAAACAGTCCAATTCATGGTGTTCTTACCGATGTGGGCACTGATGGGTTTCCAGTATTTGCGGATGACACGCTGTTCCTGATCCATCAAATCTGGATCCTGACCTTGCATCATACCCGGGTCAAAGGAAGATAAGGAAAGCATCGCCCCCCCGTTCTCAATCACATCCAGAATTCCCGTGGCTTGCCAGGTAGGAAATTCCTCAAAGGAGTCCCGTGGGGCGTGTGCATAACGGATCAGTCTAAGTTCATCATCCCGCCAAAGCACATCCACTAATGGGGCGCCAGCCTTGTAAGCGCTGGCAGCCAGCTCTCTGACCAGGGGTGCGGTCTGGATGGGCACACCGCCATATTTTAATGCTTGCATGATTAACTTCTGGCCTGGCTGCAAATTCAGACCGACCTTGATAGCCAGGTCAGCATATTTTTTTAGATTAGATTGGAAATCTTTCATCATGGAGATACTCCAGAACAAGTTCTCTCTTAACGAATTAACATTCCTAAAGAGTTGATAGGATCCTTCTTTCAAAGTGGATTTTACCATCCCTCTCATGAAAACTATTCCAGTACCTGGTGGCAGGACAAAATACCTGCCCAGATCTGATGAAATTCACCACACCGGAGAACTATATTCTATTGTTTTATTTAATCAGGAAGCTTTTTCGATAATTCCCAAGAAATCTTCGGCAAAGAGACTCGCTCCTCCAACCAACGCACCGTCAATCTCAAGTTGATTGAAGAAACTTCCAGCATTTGCCGGCTTAACTGATCCCCCATAGAGAATCCTGATTTGATTGGCTGCCTTTTCTCCCCATAATCCCCCCAGCACAGGACGGATGACGCGAGCAATTAAATCAGATATCTCAGCTGCTGCGGCTGTTCTACCCGTTCCGATGGCCCAGACGGGTTCGTACGCAATAATCAGCCTGGATGGATCATCACAAAATATTTCCTTTAGGCCGGTTTTTAATTGACTGGTAAGCACACTGGTTGCCAATCCACTATCTTTCTCTTCCAGGGTTTCCCCAATGCACAAGATCGGGATTAAGCCAGCATCCTGAGCTGCTTTGACTTTTTGGTTGATCAGTTGGTCCATTTCCCCATAATATGCTCGTCTTTCACTGTGACCCAGGATGACATGTGTGCAGAACTCGGCTGCCATTTTGCCAGAAATTTCACCGGTAAAGGCACCGGATGTTTTTTCGGAAATATTCTGGGCTCCCAACAGCAAGGATGAGCTGACCAGCAGTTTATGCAGCTGGGATAACGAAGTGAATGGGGGGCAGATCAACACCTCAACATCGTTTTCCGGACCCAGGCGCTGCATCAAAACCCGGACCAGAGCAATCGCCTCATTTTCGGTTTTATTCATCTTCCAGTTTCCGGCAATTAATGGAACCCGCATATTTGATCCTTTATTCAAGTTCCTCAATGTA
>VAPC010664558.1_pt1 | contig 10291 bp, 9 predicted proteins | sample 3395121 | NCBI WGS metagenome assembly VAPC01 (sample SAMN08290434, study PRJNA428436) | hydrothermal vent metagenome | isolation source: Deep-sea hydrothermal vent chimney | place: Indian Ocean: Southwest Indian Ridge | depth 1711 m m
AAAGAGTCAAACATTTAATCCTATAATTGGCCAGGCATTTATTAAACAAGGTGATATTCTTTTAAGAACACAATCAATTTTATTTCAGCGTCATATGAATGCTGTTAACCGAGAATATATTAGACAATACAAAGGCCTTCAAGACAGGTTTAAATTTAAAATGGTCTATGATATGGACGATTTGCTTTGGGGAAGGAACGAAAACCAGGGTGGAGATAAGTATCATGGAATTCCCTGTTATAATTATGCATCAGAAAGAGTTACTGAAGAAATGAAATTAAATGCTATTGAATGTATGAAAATGATGAATGAGGTTTGTGTTAGCACTGATCAATTAAAAGATTATATTGAAAATAAATTAAAAATTGGAGTAAAAGTTTCAGTTGTTCCGAATGCTGTTCCAATGTATCTTTATGGTTATCAAGAAAGGAAAGGAATTAAACAAGATATTAAAAAGCCTATAATACTTTATAATGCATCTCCAACACATTATAGTTCCCAACATAAAATGAAAGGTGATATGGATAATGCATGGTTGGATTATATTTTAAAATCAGTAGAGGATGATACGATTGAATTTCATTGTGCAGGAGGAGATCCTTTTTTCTTTGATGAAATAAGAGGAAAATTTAAGCGTTATAAATGGGCGAATATGTTACAGTATCCACAACTAATGAAAGAAATTAGACCCGACTTTATTATTTCTCCTTTAGTACCTAACCATTTTAATAGTTGCAAATCTGATATTAAATATATCGAGGCGGCTTCAATAGGGTCGCTTCACATTGGTACAACATTCAAATCAAAAGAATTTCCTAGCCCTTACGATAATAATATATTAAAACTCCCAGATAATTGTACCGTCAAGGATATTGAAGAAATGATTTCGACATATTCTAAAAAGGAAGCATTTAATGAGGTTCAAAAAAAACAATACAAAATGCTTGAAGATGGCCATCGTTATATTGAATCAAGAAATTATGTCCAATTACTTATGTCTATATTATCACCAAAGCAAAAATAATGGATAAAGTTAAATATTTTATAATTGACAAATAATGAAAAAGGTTTATATTAATTTAAAAGTTTATTACAGGTCTACATTAATATAAAAAAAGAAAGGAATAAAAAATGAAACAAATTAGTTTAGATTCAAAAATTTTAAACCTAACTCATAAGGATCTTGATGGCTGTGGCTGTTCAATTGTTTTAGGAAATACTTTTCCTAGAAATAACATTAAATTCTGGTATACAAATTATAATCAGATTAATTCTGTTTTGGAAAATTTGAATTATGATAATTATGATTTTATTATTTTAACTGATATTTCTCCAAGTAATCGTCCGGACTTAATTAATCAAGATAAATTAATTCTGTTGGATCACCATGATTCAGCAAAAATATATGAAGATAAAATTGGTAAAAATATTGTTAATAACAAAACGTGTGGAACACTTTTAGTTAAAAAATGGTGTGAGGCAACTTTTGGTGTTAATTTATCCTATTTGAATACCTTTGCAACAATTGTAAATGATTATGATTTGTGGATCCATGATGATCCTAGAAGTAAAAAATTAAATGAATTGTTTTACTTTTATTGGCAAGATAATTTTAGAAAAAGATTCTTTGATGGTGATGTTACTTTCAATGAAATAGAGGTAAAATATTTAAAGAAAAGAGAGGCAAGATTCCAAGAGGTATGGAAAGATTTAGTAGTTTATGAATCGGACATGCTTAATGGGTGTTTTATCCAAGAGAGAGAATTTGTAAATGATTTGTGTGAAAAATTATTAACAGAAAATAAATACGATTTTGTTTTTTGTAGGAACCCAAAGTCAAAAAATATTTCTATTAGAAGTAGTTTAGATAGTAATCCAGGGTTAAAAATTCATTTGGGTGAAATGCTTACAGACTTGAATATTGGTGGAGGACATCATCATTCTGCTGGAATTAATTCTGTTCAGTCTGAACAGATACAAGATATTATTTCACTTGTCGAAAATAAAATAAATGATATATTAGAAAATAAAAAGGAGATTGTAGATGGTTAGGGAATTATTATCAAATCGAGTAGAGTAGCTGAACCAGATATAATTGCCATATTATAATTGAAAGGAAGTTTATGTATAGAAATATTTTCCATGACATAATGAACGGGAAAATATATCTTTGGGAAACCATTAATTCAAAAAAATTCAAAGAAGTAATTAATGTAAAATACGATTACTATACCAAAGATGAAAGTGGCAAATCCAAAATAAAAGATATTTTTGGAATCCCAGTCATTAAAAAATCAACAACACAAAGAAAAAATGTTAGGACTCTTAGAGAGTCTGGCGCTTATACTTGTGAAACTGATATTTCAGAGGATGTAAAATATCTTCATAAGAAATATGAGAAGGTAGAAATGCGCCCAAACATGGAGGACTTTAATATTTGTAATCTTGATATTGAGATTGCAAGTAAGTATGAGTTCCCTAAACCCGAACAGGCAAAGTATCCAATAAATTTAATTACGTTCTATTGTTCAAGAACAAATGAATTTTATACGTTTGGTACTGAGGACTATACTGGAAGAGAAGTAAAAAATTATTTTTATGTTCCAAATGAAAAGGAAATGATAGAAAAATTTATTCTTGTTTTCAGAAAATTAAGTTTTGATATTATTACAGGATGGTATATTAATAATTTTGATATTCCGTATATAATTAAGCGGTGTGAAAATTTAGGAATATCAAAAAATTTATCGCCACTCAATAAAATAATTAAGAAAAAAGAAAATAAGACACCACAAACAGCACATATAAAAAGTACAGCTAAATATACTATTGCAGGGATATCCTGTTTAGATTATTTAGACCTATATAAAAAATATACAAAAGACAAACGCCAATCGTATTCATTGGAGTATATTTCTCAATTTGAAATTAATGAAGGTAAGATAGAGTATGAAGGAACAATTAATACTCTTTGGGAAACTGATTGGAATAAATTTGTTGAATATAACGTCCAAGACGTGGCACTTGTAAATAAATTAAATAAAAAATTAGGTTACATTGAACTTTTGATAACTGTTTCTTACAATGCAATGATCCCATTTGAAAAGGCATTTTCTTCAATCCAGGTTCATATGGGATATATGTTAAAAACATTACATAAAAAGAATTTAGTAATGCCCGATAAACAAGATCACCATGAGGAAGAATTTCCTGGGGCTTTTGTATATGCGAATCCAGGGTATTATAAAAATGTGGTTTCGTTTGATGTCGAGAGTTTATATCCTCACATGATTATGCAATATAATATTTCACCGGAAACTTTAGTAACTGATCCTATTAAAATAGAGAAGTTAAGACGTGAAGGAAATTTGATAACAACACCAGTTGGTAGAAAAAAAGGATTTATGATTGAAACACAAGTAGGTACTAAGAGGGTAATTAAAAAAGTAGTATTTAATAATACTTACTATGACAAAACTAAGAAAGGAATTGTTCCCCAAGTTATTGAAGAAATATTTAAGGATAGAAAAAAGTTCAAGGCATTGAAAGCTAAGGCAACTAAAGAAGGAAATAAAGACTTGGCAAAGCATTATGATAGGCAACAATATGTCCGTAAGATAATGATTAATAGTTTATATGGTGTAATTGCAAATAAATATTTTCATTTTTATAATATTGAAAATGCTAAAGCAATAACTTTAGGAGGACAAGATTTAATTCAATTTTTGTCTGAATCTGTAAATGATTATTTTAAAAATTATTTTCATACAAATGAAAAATATTTCAAAACTGTAGACGAAGAAAATAAAATTAAAAAGGATGTTGTAATTTTAATTGATACAGATTCTAATTTTCTTTCTTTGGAAGAAATTAAAGAAAAGGTTGCACCAAATGAAGATTATTTGAAGTGGGCAAATAAATTTGTAAAGGAATTTTTAGATCCATTCTTTAGTAAAATTTTAAAAGTCTATGCAAAGAGATTTAATGTACCAAATATTATCATTTTTGAGAGAGAAAAAATTGCAAGTAAAATGCTTATTCTTGCAAAGAAAAAATATGGCATGGAGGTACTTGATAAAGAAGGTGAGATTTTTAATCCACCAAAAATTGATATTACAGGAATAGAAGTAAAACGGACAAGTACACCAGAATTTTGTAGAAATAATATTGAAAGTGTGATTCACAAAATTTTTGAAACTGAGGATAAAAAACCTGTTTTGGAATTTATGAGAGGAATTAAAAAAGAATTTAAGAAACAGCCAATAGATAAGATTGCCTCACCAAAAGGAATTTCAGACTATGATAAATATGCTGAACCGGTAGAAAAATATATTAATAATGGTTTGTATTATGTTAAAGGGTGTCCAATTCATGTTAGAGCAGGAATTGTTTACAATTATTTGAATAAAAAGTATAAGTTACAAGGACTTCCGGTATCAAATGGAACTAAAATTAAATATATTTATACGTTAAATGAAAATATAATTAATTCAGATATTGTTGGATTTATTGGAAAGTATCCAAAAAAATTTGAAGAAATATTTAAAGTTGATTATGAAAAGCAATGGGAAAAATCATTCCAGGATGTTATTCAAAGAATTTTTGATGTATTAAAATGGGATAAGATTATTTTAAAAATAAACCGACTAGAAAAGTTTTTTGTATAGGAGAAAATATGGCGTGGTTCGGTGAACATAAAGATAAATTTGAAAAGGAAAAAGAACAATTAGAGAAATTAGAAAAATGTCCTCGTTGTGGTTCTTATAGTAATACAATAGACTTGATAAACAAGCCATTTAAAACTACTTGTTTAAAATGTAAGTTTAGTGGACCAAGGAAAATATTCTTGAGACATAATACAAGACAAGATAACGATCTGTTAAAAAAATAATTGAAAGGAGGTATTATGCCTTATATACCACAGAACGAAAGAAAAAAATTTGAGCTTTATTTGGATAAATTAAAACCTAGAGTTATGACAAAAGGTCAATTGAATTATGTTATAACTAATCTTCTCCATGCTTATATAGATAATCAAGGAAAAAGTTATCAAACATTAGGAGATGCTCACGGAGTTTGTTTTGATGCCGCCGCAGAATTTTATAGACGAGTGGTTGCAAAATATGAAGATGAAAAGATTATTGAAAATGGAGATGTTGGAGAAATTGAACCCAAACCGGAACAAAAATTTCTTACTGAATCTGAATTAGAAAAAGAATTTCCTATGAAAATTTCTAATCCTCCAGAGCCACTTGATACGCCTGAAAGTGGAGAAGGTGATTTGAAATAAAGAAAGGAGAATAATTATGATTACCAAAAAAGATCAAATAAAATTGGTAAGTCTTAAAAAGAAACTTTTCAAGAAGGAAGATAAAAATAAGTTTAAAGTTTATCTTGCTGGCCCTATGGAATATGTGAAAGATCATGGTGTTGGTTGGAGGACTTTAATTGAAAATAAACTTATTCAATCAAAGAAGTTTACAGTCTTTAATCCTGCCAATAAAGATAAGCTTAATACTGAAATAAAAGTTTTCAAAGAATTGACAAAAAATACGTTTCAAGTAGAAAAGATTAAGGCAATGTTTCATTATATAATCATGGATGATTTACAGGAAGTTTTATCTTCAGATTTAGTTCTTTGTCGATGGTTCAATGGGGTCTTTAGTGCAGGTACGGCATCCGAATTAACATTCGCAAAAGTATTTGATATTCCTGTTGTTACAGTTGTGGATGATATTGAGAATGTTCCTAAATGGACTTTGGGATGTATTACTCACCAACAAAAATCTTTCCGAAATATAGTTGAAGTTTGTGACCGTATTATTGAGAATAAGAAATACGGTATTGGTGTTATGTCTTTGGATAAATAGAAAGGATTAATATGCAAAAAGTTGCTCTAATATGGTTTTGTTCTTCTTTTTTTTCTTTACTTTTTATTTTAGTATTATTTGGACTTTTTAACTTTAAAAAAAAATATACACAAGAAAATAAAAACAATAAAGTATTGACCATTCAAATAGATTCTTTAAAAGAAGAAATTAAAATATCCAAAATAAAAAAAAATCAACTTGCGTTAATGGAAAAAACAATGCACATTGCTTTTCCTACATTGATAACAAAATATGAAATTCCAATTTATTGTAAAATATATTTGGAATTTTCTGAAAAATTTAATATACCATGGCAAATATTTCCTGCTCTTATGTGGTATGAAAATAGATTTCGACATGGAAAAATTTCGGATAAGGGGGCAAAAGGTAGTTGTCAATTATTGGAATCTACATTTAAAGAATTGTGTAAGAAAAATAAAATAAAATATGAACAAAATGTTACAATCCATAATAATATTATAAACATATTCATGGGTCTTACTTATTTATCAGAAGGAATTCAAAAACAAGGACTGGATTATGGTATAAAAAGATATGTTGCCGGACCAAACTTTAAAAAGAAAAATAAAAAAAAGAAAAAATACATATTACAATATCATAAAGATGTAAAACAAAAATTTAAAAAACTTGTTTTTATTTCAAAAGGAATAAAATATGATAATTTTCAAATAATAAAAATCATTAAAAGAATACTAGAAAAATAAAAAATTGACAGTAGAGAAAAAAAGTTTATATTTAGTAATAAAATAGGAGAACTAAATGGCAAGATTAAAGAAAAACTCAACAAAAGTAAAATCAAAAAGTAAAGAAAAACTATCATTTTTAGGAACAATATTACAATCAACTGGGAATCAAGAAGCAACTATAATGGAAGATCAAACGTTGGCAGGTCCAACTGAATGGATCAGTACAGGTTCTTATGCATTGAATGCATTAATTTCAGGAGATATGTATAAAGGTATTCCAAATAATAGGGTTATTGGAATAGCAGGAGAAGAAAGTACAGGTAAAACTTATTTGTGTATTGACATTATAAAAGAAGCTATTAAAATAGGATATGATATTGTATATTTTGATTCCGAAAATGCTGTAGACAAAAAAATGTTGGCGGACCGTGGAGTGGATATTACCAGGGTAGCCTATGTTCCAGTTGAAACAATAGAAAGTTTTAGGAGTCAAGCTGTACATATTTTAGATGTGTTTAATAAAGAAAATTTTAAAGGTAAAAAATTATTTTTTATTTTAGATTCTCTTAGTAATATCCCATCAAAGAAAGAACTTGAAGATGTAGAGAATGATAAAGATAAAAAAGATATGACAAAACCAATGATTATAAAAAGTGTGTCTCGTGTACTTTCACAAAAACTTGCAAGGGCTAAAATACCAATGATTGTAACAAATCATGTTTATACAAAAATTGGAGATATGTTTGCCGTAAGAAAAGAAATGAGTGGAGGAAGTGGGTTGAAATATTTCGCTTCGTGTATTATATTTTTATTGAAGTCTTTAAGCAAAGATGAATTAAAAAATACAACTGGTGTATTCATTCGGGCGGAGTCTATTAAAAATAGGTTTGCTAGAGAACAAAAAGTGGTTAGACTGTTGTTAGATTTTGGAACAGGACTGAATAAATATTATGGTCTTCAAGGTTTGTTGAAAACTAATAAAACACAAACACTAAAAAATTATTGTGAGCCTCTTTTAGAAAAGACTACTATTACTGGAACAACTTGGAATCTAAATGGAAAGGAAATAAGTGAGACAGAATTATTTTTGAGTGATAACCATGATACACATTGGTCGGAAGAATTATTAGAAGTCGCAAATAAAAATATAAAAGAAGATATGGGATATGGATTAACAGCTACCGAAAAATTATTATCTGAATAAAAATATGTTTATTTATAAGACAACAAATTTAATTGTAAAATCTATATTGGCTAAACTATAAAAGATAATATTTTAAAAATTGGAACGTTAAATGTATAGGATTAAATAGAAATATAAAATTAAAAAGGTAATAAAAAATGGAACCAGTATTTTTTGAGAAGGTCCTCTTAAAATTCCTTTTTCAAGACAAAGAAGTTAGGGAAAAAGTTTTACCATTTTTAAATGCAAAAATTTTTGAAGATTTTGAAAATAAAGAAATCGTTAAAAATATATTGGAGTTTAATAATGAGTTTAAAAAGTTTCCTACAATTCCAGATTTAAAACTTCATGTCGAGAAAAAAGAAATCTTTGAGCGTATAAAAGAAATTGTAGAACTTGATCTTACAGAATATTCTTTTGATTCTTTATTTAAAGAGATAGAATTATTTTTTAAGAACAAATTGGTTTGGAATGAAATTACGGATGCAGTTGAAAAGATAAAAGATAATAAAATAAATAATTTAAATAACTTCCCAGATAACCTCCGAACTGCATTAGCTTTTACTTTTGATACTGAAATTGGATTAGATTTTCTTAACGAGGAGGATAGATTATTTGATGCTTTGCATAATAGAGATAAAATTATTTCCACTGGACTTCCAACGTTAAATAAAATTATTGACGGAGGTGTTCACGAAAAAACTTTAACTTTATTTATGGGTGAAACTAATTTAGGAAAAACATTAGTTAAATGTAGTCTTGCTACAAATTTTTTACTTTTAAATAAAAATGTTTTGTATGTAACATTGGAAATGTCTGAAGAAAAAATCTCTGAAAGAATAATGGCGAATCTTTTTGATGTAGAAATTAATGATCTTAGAAACATAAACCGAGAAAATTTTGCATTAAAGTTTAAGAGCATTAAAAAGAAAATTCAGAATAGTTTAATTATAAAAGAATTTCCAACCAGAGGAATAAATACAAATACATTAAGAAATCTTTTAAAAGAATTAGAAATAAAAAAGAATTTTAAACCAGATGTTGTATGTATAGATTATTTAGGGATAATGAATCCTAATTCTGAATTGAAATCAGATAATACATATACAATAGGAAAAAGAATTTCAGAAGAATTAAGAGGACTTGCAGTTGAAATTGGTATACCACTTTTATCTTCCGTTCAAACAAATAGATCAGGATTTTCTAGTGCCGAAATAGATTTGAAAAATACGGCTGATAGTATTGGAACTACGGCAACTGGAGATATAATTATTGGAATTACTCAACCGGAAGAATTTGTTAATACAAATAAATATTGTTTTATTGTTTTGAAAAATAGATTTGGATTTAATAAGGTAAAATTTGTTGTTTCAGTTAATAAATTGAAAATGAAAGTTTTTGAGACGGTCTATGATAATAAGAATTGGAAGAAACCGCAGTCTCCTGATAAGATTGAAAAAGAAATATTCGATGATGCGACTGATTTGGTAACAGATTTAATTAAAAAAGATAAGAAAGGAAAACAAAACAAAATTATTAATTTTGAGTAGAGGATAATATATGTCAAACAAAAAGAACTCTAGTACAATTCCTATTGTATCGACAATTTTAGATGAAGATTTATATGCATCGGATATAGATAAAAATAAATTTTTTAAATTAGCAGAAGAATTTGGAATTAATTTTAGTATATTGCTTGGAAAGAAATCAATGCTTAGGGATTGCCATAGATTTAATTTATTTTTAAGGTCATTAAAAGAGAAGCATGGGTTTTATATTAAAGATTGTCTTATATTCTTATATGAGGAATTTACAAAGTTTAAAAAAATATTGCGTTTGTTGGATCAAGAAAATCGTTTTCATTTAAAGAGGGAGTTGGCTAAGAATAATAAACGAGTTAATTTTAGGGATGTTAAAAGTAAATTGAAAGAGTTTATGGAATTTGGGGAAGAAGATTTTGGATAAGAAAGGTAGCCCATTGAAAGTTTTTTCCTTTGTCCATAATGTAATTGATATTATAGAGAAGAAAAAAAACATGAGTTTTACAAAAACTAGGCATCCAAATCATTATAACCGACAAAAGGATTTAATTAAAAAGTATTGTTTTAGGATTTATAATGACATAGAAAACTCATACTATTCCTATAAAGACTTGACAATTGCAACATTAAGTTTATATTATAATCATGAAATTTTTAAGTATAATTCGTACAAATACTTGACTGATAAATATATAAATATTATAAAGGATAAGTTTTCAACAGAACAGTATTCCAAAGATAAAAAGTTTATTGAAAATTTAAATAAGAACAAAGGAATTAGTTTTAAAAAAAATGAAGATTTTTTCATTTTAAGAGAAGGAGGACAAAGTATAATATATGACCTAATAAAAAAACAATACATTTCACCAATATTTTTTATTAAACTTTTAAATAAGTTTAAATTTGAAACAAAGTTAATGTCGAAAGACTACATCCGTTTTGAACGGATAACAAAGAAGATAAAAGAAGTAATAGAAGAAAAAGGAGATA
>VAPC010125255.1_pt1 | contig 10287 bp, 10 predicted proteins | sample 3395121 | NCBI WGS metagenome assembly VAPC01 (sample SAMN08290434, study PRJNA428436) | hydrothermal vent metagenome | isolation source: Deep-sea hydrothermal vent chimney | place: Indian Ocean: Southwest Indian Ridge | depth 1711 m m
AAAAAACTCTCTGAGCATAAAAAAGCAGAGGAAAAGCTCAAAAAGGCTGAAAAAGCCCTGCGTGAAAGTGAAGAAAGATACCGCATTTTGGTTGACTCAACGGAAGATTCAATTTATCAGGTTAACAGGAATAGCAGATATTTATTCATGAACAAAAAACACCTGCAGCGGCTTGGCATTTCAAGGGAGGCGCTTAAGACAGTTACGTACGCAAAATTTCACTCATCCAGGGAGACCAAGATATTTAAACAAAAAATAAGTTACGCATTTAAAACAGGAACTTCTGAGCAGTATGAGTACAAGAGTGAGCGGGACAGCCGGTTCTTCCTCCAGACCTTAAGCCCTGTTAAAAACAAGGATGGGAAAGTAACTGCTGTTACGATTATTTCAAAAGATATTACAAACCGTAGGCTCGTGCAGGAGGCTTTAAAGGAAAGTGAGGAGCGTTTTAAAGCGCTTTTCGACCAGGCTTCTGACAGTATTTTTCTTCTTGAGCCAACGCCTAAAGGCCTGATAATAGTGGATATGAACGATGCAGCATGTAAGATACATGGTTATTCATATGAAGAGTTAATTGGAGAACCCATAGCAATGCTTGATGATATGGAAGCCGGAAAGCAGATAGGAGAAAGGACCAACCTGCTGATGAAGGGAGAAACCCTTACCTTTGAGGCAAAACATGTAAGAAAGGACGGCTCCGAGTTTCCTGTAGAGATATCTGCCCAGCTTATTGAGATTGCTGATGAACCGTATGTTCTGGGTATTGACCGTGATATCAGTGAACGAAAGAAAATGGAGGAAGAACTGCGAGCCTTATCGCTTACGGATGAACTTACGGGTCTTAACAACAGGAGAGCATGTTTAACTCTTGGCGAACAGCTTTTAAAGATAGCAAACCGGCAAATGAGAGGGATGTTTGTACTTTATGCTGATCTGGATAACCTAAAGGGGATCAATGATAAGCTGGGACATGAGGAAGGAGACCGTGCATTAATAGATATTGCTAAAGTTTTTAAAAGAAACTACAGGGAGTCAGATGTTGTTGCCAGGATCGGAGGAGATGAGTTTGTTGTTATACCTGTTGGCACTGCAGGAGAGAATGAAGCGACTATTATGAAACGTCTATTTCTGGGAATTGATAGATATCTTTTGACAAACAAACGAAAGTACAGATTATCATTAAGCTGTGGTGTTGCGTATTATGACCCGAGAAGGCCATGTTCTATTGAGAAACTGCTGAACCGTGCGGATAAATTAATGTACAAGCAGAAAATGCTGAAAAAAAAGAAACAGAATGTATGATGGGGATTTAATCCTTAAAGACTGTAATCCATAATGAGTAATCTGTAATCTGTAAAACCCGTCACACATCACGCGTCACTGGTTACTGCTTCTATCCTCTTGCATATTTTTTAAAAACATGTTAAAAACTTGCATGTCCAAAAAGCTGGTGGTTGATATAGAGACAATAGGGGTGGAGTTTGATTCTTTTGACGAGATGTCAAAAGAATACCTTCTTAAGTTCGCTGAGACGGATGAAGAGATAAAGGAGGCAAAGGAGTCTCTGGCATTCTCACCACTAACAGGCGAGATAGTGGCAATAGGAATGCTAAACCCGGATACTGACAAAGGTGCTGTGTTTTTCCGGGCGCTTGAAAATGCACCGGAGCCTTTTGAGGAAGACGGCATACAGTTTTCGGCTGACACAGAAAAAGGGATATTAAAAAAATTCTGGGAGGCTGTTAAACATTATGACCAGATAATTACATTTAACGGAAGAGGGTTTGACGCACCATTTCTAATGATACGCTCTGCAATTCACAAGATCAAACCTACAAGAGATCTTATGCCGAACCGCTACAGCAGTCTGTCGCATGTAGATCTTCTGGACCAGCTTACTTTCTATGGTTCAGTAAGGAGAAAGTTCAGTCTTCATATGTGGTGCAAGGCATTTGGTATCAGGAGCCCGAAGGAAGATGGAGTTACAGGCCATGAAGTGGGCGGTCTTTTTAAAGAGGGCAGGGTTATTGAAATAGCAAAATATTGTGTTGGTGATCTGCATGCAACAAAAGAGTTGTTTGAGTACTGGAATAAATATGTGAAATTCTCCCGTTAATTAAGGGAGTTAAGGCGTAATCCCTCATCATATAAGCTTAATTTAGCCCATAAAAAATACTTGACAGGTAGTTGTGATTGTGCTATTCTATGGTTATGGAACTATCGAACTATACAAAAATCTTTAAGGCCCTTTCAAATGAACAGAGGCTTAAGATATTTTTAATGATCTATAAAGATTGCTGCGATATTGGAGATTCGATAGGAAAATCAGAAATACGTCTGGGTGATGATTCCTGTTGTGGAGTAACGAAAAGCATTGAAAGGGCGTTTTCAAAGGTCTGTGATTGTATGAATCTCTCGCGTTCAACTATATCACATCATTTTAAAGAGCTACAGAATGCTGGGCTTATAACATGCGAAAGGGAAGGTCAGACCTTTCGCTGTACAGTTAATGAAGATGCAGTTAATTCGATAAAGGATTTTTTGAAATGATTTTTTTTGACTCTAATGTTCGAGATGTCTCGAACATTAGAACAAGCAAAAGAAAAGGGGGTGGGCGTAATAACAGAACAAATATTTTAAGGCAGAAAATTAAAATTAAAAAAGGAGATATTTGAAGTGAAAAAGGATGAAACAAAAAAGATTGTCAGAGAGGGTTATGCAAAAGTTGCAAAACAGGGCAGTTCCTGCTGCAGTAGTGCTGATTCATGCGGAGAAGGTACAGGTCAGGCAGTGCTTATAAGTAAAATCATAGGCTACACAGATGATGAGATCAAATCGCTTCCTGAAGGAGCAAACCTGGGCCTTGGCTGTGGAAATCCGACAGCTTTGGCAGGGCTTAAAGCAGGGGAAACTGTACTTGACCTTGGTTCAGGTGCAGGGATCGACTGTTTTCTTGCGGCTGAAAAAGTAGGAGACAGTGGAAAGGTCATAGGTGTTGACATGACACATGAAATGATCGAAAAGGCAAGAGAGAACACGGAAAAGAACAATATTAAAAATGTAGAGTTCAGACTTGGAGAGATTGAGAACCTGCCTGTTGCTGATAATTCTGTTGATGTGGTTATCTCAAACTGTGTTTTAAATCTGTCTCCTGAAAAGCAAAAAGTCTTCAGGGATATCTACAGAGTGCTGAAGCCCGGAGGCAGAATAGCTATTTCCGATATAGCACTTTTAAGAGAACTTCCAGAAAAAGTCCTGGAGAATATTCAGGCATATGTAGGATGTGTTTCAGGCGCAGTACTTATTGATGAGTATAAGAGGATAGTAAAGGAATCCGGGTTAAAGGATATAGAAGTTACGGTTAAAGGTCTTTCAGACTGTATTGATCCTGATACAAATGATCCGGTTGTAAGGGCAGTGCTTGACGGCCTGGGAACCGGTGAATCCCTTGCCGGTATTATAGCCAGTATCTATGTTGAAGGCATAAAATAACTCGTATGTAGTATGTCGTATTTAGTATGTAGTATTTAGTAAAAGGATTAAACTGATCATTGCTTTTACACTATATACGATATACTCACGACGATATACGAAAAGGAGGAAGAAAATGACCACAGAAAAAACAACAGACAAAAAAGAAACAACAGGGTGTGCTGATTTTGGCTGCAATCCGGAAAATTTTAAGGAGATGTTCAAGATGACGGATAAATGCGGTTCAGGACAGGGAGTTCAGGCCGGTTGTATAGACAAAATAAAAGAGATGATGAAAAACTGCTGCGGCACAGCAGCAAAAGATTCAAAAACATGTCGTTAATATTGGTAAACTCTACTGCGGCATTCCTGATTTCCGGGGATCGCCGCAGAGTACTTTATAGGGTAGAATTTAATTTAATGTATAAATTTTAATCTGGTATAATAAGCCAAAGTTTTTAACAGCACATAAATATAAATCCTTAATAAGTGTCTCTAAATACAGGAGGTCTTCTTATGAAGCAGATTGTTCTTTGCTTGCTTCTGGTATCTTTTCTTTTACCTTTTCCTGTTTTTTCTCAAACCATATCAATGAATGATTATTTTCAGCAGGTCAGGGAAACTCATCCGTTCTTCAGGAAAGAGACACTCTCAGTGGACATAGAGAAAAAAATTCAGGAGGGTTTTTTGGGAGACGAGGACTGGGTCATGCTGTCAAACCCTTTTTACGCTCATGAAGAAAATGCAGACACAGGCAATTTTCTGCCAAGTGAGGCAGATCAGACAAGTATAAATGCTGCCCTGGAAAGGACATACTGGAAAACAGGCGGGAAACTGACTTTTTCATATGACTACACAAAGACAGATCAGGAAGCAGATGATATTGTAATACCTTTTTCAGGAAGCAGTATTGTGCTGCCCGGAGATTCAGGCAAATTTCATGAAAACGCATTCGCAGTCACTTATACTCATCCCCTTCTGCAAAACAGAGGCGGTGTTTTAAGCCGCCTGGACTATGAGCTTCAGGGTTATAATGTGTCTTCAGCAGATCTGTCTGTTATAGAGAATCAGGAAAACTTTCTTCTGGATATGGGTGACAGGTTTCTGAACTGGGTTTTGCTTACGGAACAGCAAAGGATACTCAACAAAAGACTTAACCTTGCGAAAGAGGAACTTGAGCGTACTGAGAAGAAACGGAAACAGAATCTTGTTGACAAGGTAGATGTAATAAGGGCAAGGGATGCTGTACTGAGCGCCAGACAAAACCTGCTCAGGGCTGAAGCGAGTCTTAAAGCCAAACATACTGAGCTTGCTACAATTGCTCAATATAAAGATCATGAAACTCTTACGCCGCAATATGATCTGTATGCGTTAACTGAATTACCCCCGCTTGATGATGCTATTGTGCAGTTAAAGCAGAACTCAAGAGTACTTAATGTGTTCAGGGTCAGGATCGAACAGCTTGAACACAGCAAAAAAGGAGCTATAGAGCAGAGCAGGCCCAGACTCGATCTTACTGTTTCAGGCGGTTTAAAGGACGGTGATGAACAGTACAGCGACTCTTACAGCTATGACAAACCGCAGTTCAGCGCAGCTTTAAGCTTCAGGTATCCTCTTGGCAACAGGACAGCTCTGGCCGATATCTTAAAGGTAAAACTTGAGAAAGAACGCGCTCAGGAGGATATGAAGAATGTAAGTCTGGAACTTGAATCCGGTCTAAGAAACCTCATGACCCAGATAAAAGAACTTGAAAAAGTCCTTGAAATCAATAAAGAACAGATCCTGGTTGCAAGGGAAAAAACAGAGGCTGAGCTCCAGCGCTATAACCAGGGACGTATTGAGCTCACGTTTGTCATACAGAGCCGTGACAACGAACAGAATGTTCAATTAATATATGCACAGAACGGAGCTGTCTATCACAGGCTGGTTCTTCGCTACAGGGCTTTGATGGATAGTCTTATGAAAACCGCTCCACAATAAATCTCAGTTTACCCCGTTAGAAAACCTTTGTTCTTCTAACGGGGTAAACTGTTTGGTATTTATTAATAAAATGGAATTATAAATATGAAAAATTTTTTCAGATTTTTTGCTGAACGCCACCTCTTTGCCAATCTCTTTACAATAATGGTCATTCTTCTGGGTGTTTCCACTTTGATGATCATCAAGCGTGATATCTATCCGGAAGTTGACATAGGACGAATGATCATTACGACTGAATACCCGGGCGCCTCGCCTGAGGACGTAGAGCTGAACGTCACAAACAAACTCGAGGAAGAGCTTAAAAAGATCACCGGACTGAAAGAGATCGTTTCTGTTTCCATGGAAAACATCTCCTCTATTAAGGTGGATATAGAGTCAGATGTAGAGGATATGGACGAGGTTAAAGATGATATAAGACGGGCAGTGACCCGGGTTACTGATTTTCCTCCGGATGTGACCGAGTCTCCGCATATACTGGATATAAAGACCCCGTTTGATCCTTTCATTGAGGTTGGAATTTCAGGTGATATACCTTACAGGCAATTAAGAGAGCTTGCGCGTATTTTTGAAAAAAAGCTTGAGAACATTGAAGGTGTTTCAAAAACCGAGCGTTTTGGCTACCGTGCCCGCGAAGTCAAAGTAGAGGTATCGCCAGGAGCCCTTAAAGAATATGAAGTACCTCTCCGGGAAATTATTGCTGCTATTCAGGGCAGAAATATCCGTATAACAGGCGGTTCTCTGGAATCATATACCAGTGAAAAGAATGTTGTGACACTGGCTCAGTTCAGAAACCCGGAAGAAGTGGGAGATGTGATCGTACGCGCCACTTTTGACGGTCCGCTTATAAAGGTCAAAGACCTTGCTATAGTCAGGGATGATTTTGAGGACGATAAAATAATTTCTTCCATTAACGGGAAAAGGGCAATTTCTTTCTCTGTCTTTAACAAGCATTCAGCAGATATCATACGTACTGCCAAAAGGGTTAAAGAGCTGATAGAACGGGAACAGGAGATCATGCCTGATGGTGTGGAGATCATTTATTCAAATGACACTGCAACATATGTGCGAAACCAGTTCAGGATAGTCCTTTCAAACGGTGCAATAGGTCTTGTACTTGTTACTATTCTGCTTGCGCTTTTTCTTAATATCAGGATAGCCTTCTGGGTTGCAATAGGGATTCCCGTAACTTTTTTAGGAGTTATCTTCCTTTTGCCTTCGTTTGGTGTTTACCTCGATACTATCGTGCTTACTGCAATGATTATTGTTATAGGCATTATAGTTGATGATGCGATCATAGTATCTGAGACAATATATGAGCGGATGAACAGGGGTGAAAAACCCATTGACGCAGCTGTAAACGGACTGAATAACGTTTACCGCCCCGTCTATACAACCTTACTCACAACTTTTATTGCTTTTGCGCCCATGTTTTTCATGCCGGGCATGATGGGAAAATTTATTTATGTTATACCTCTTGCCGTTTCTCTTGCCCTTTTTATATCAATGGTAGAGGTAACAGTAGCACTGCCGGCTCATCTTGTACGGTGTTTTGAAAAATGTCTCTTTTCCGCAAAGAAAATGAGTTACTCAGGCGGCTGGTTTGACCGCTACAGGGACCTGTTCAGTAAAACCATTATATATCCTTTGAAGGTCAGATACCTGGTGGTGATACTTTTCATAGGTATGTTGGCGGGCTCACTCTATTATGCAGCTAATTACATGAACTTTATCCTCTTCCCTACCAAGGGAGCTGAAGTATTTGTTGTAGGAATTGAACTTCCTATCGGCAGTTCTCTTGAGGCAACGTCTGACAAAGTAAGAAAGGTTGAAGAGGTAATATCCGGCCTGACTAAAACTGAATTAAAGTCTTTTGTTGCAAGGGCAGGCAGGCTTATTGTTATGGATGCCCCTCCCAGAGACGGAGAAAATTACGGGTCAATGCTGGTAAACCTTACGCCGTGGTCAGCACGTACGCGAACAGCTGACGAGATCGTAGAGGATATAAGGCATAAGGTTGAACAGATCGGAGGTTTTAAAAAGATAACTTTTTCAGTTGCAAGCGGCGGCCCGCCCACAGGAAAGGCAATAAATATAAGAGTTATTGGTTCAGATGAGCAGATGCGCAGTAATCTGGCCGATGCAGTAGAAAATTACCTTAAAGGTGTAAACGGTGTAAAGGATATTGAACGTGATGACTTTCCCGGCAAAGAACAGGTGGAAATAAAGGTTGATTACAACAAGCTGGCAAGAATGGGACTTACCATGGCAGATATTGCCCAGAATGTACGGATCGCTTATGACGGAGAACTTGTAACAAGTGTTCGTTATGGTAATGAAGATGTAGATTTCCGGGTTATACTGCAAAAGGAGGCGCGTAAAAAATTAGGATATCTTAATAAGCTTACAATACCCAACAAACAGGGAAGGCTGATTACGCTTAAGGAGGTTGCAGAGCTTGAGATCAGCACCGGCCCCAGCGATATTCATCATTTTGACCGCGAGCGTACTATAACAGTTACTGCTGACGTTATGCAGGAAGTTATAACACCTCTTGAAGTTACAAACTCTCTCCTTGGAAATTTTGATCTGGATAAAGACTACCCCGGGATGCGGTTCAGCGTAGGCGGCGAGGTGCAGGAGACCGAACAGTCAATGCAGGGTCTTTACATAGCTTTTGGTATGGCAGTTATCGGCATATATTTTCTGCTTGTATTGCTGTTTAACTCTATCACGCAGCCTATACTTGTTCTGCTTGCAATACCTTTCGGCTTTGTAGGTATTGTTATAGCTTTTACACTCCATGGAGAGGCTTTTGGTTTTCTTGCAATGCTGGGTGCTGTAGGTATGGCAGGAGTAGTTGTTAATGATTCCCTGGTGCTTGTTAACCATCTTAATTATCTCAGAATGAAAAACCCTTCTCTTGATGCGAACCAGATAGTAGTACAGGGAACAACCGACCGCCTGCGCGCCATACTAATGACTACTTTTACAACTGTAGCAGGACTCTTGCCCCTTGCATACGGCATTGGCGGTACTGACATATACATGGGACCAATGGCCCTTGCGCTGGGTTACGGAATTCTGTTTGCTACACCGCTTACACTTGTACTTGTCCCATGCCTTTACCTGATAGGTGATGACATCAGAAGGCTTTTCATAAGAAAAGCTGCATGATATAAAGCTGAATATGCCTCTTTTTTATTCCCGGATATTTTCCCTGTATCAAAAAAATCATTGTGTTAAATCAGATTGGGTAATTTAGTGCCCGGAGAAAGACATGGATATGATTTTAATCATATTAATCATATTGTGAAGGGTATAAATTATTTTTAAGGGCAATTATATCTAAACCCCGTTAAAAGTCCTACCTGCTCGCCTCGATTCGGCGAAGCGGGCTGGTAGGCAGGCCTTTGTCTTTCTAACGGGGTAAATGACCGGTATGGAGGTATCAGAATGAATACAAATAATAGATTACCTTTAGCGTTATTTTTTATGCGGCTTGGTGTATTTGCAGTAATGTTCATATGGACAGTCGATAAATTTGTTCGGCCTGAGCATTCTGCTGCTGTGTTTGCTAACTTTTATTATATAAGCAACCTCGGCAATACTTTCTCTTATTTGATAGGAGCTGTTGAAATGGTTCTCATCATGGGTTTCTTAATAGGGGTACTGAAAAGGTTTACCTATGGAGCGGTACTTGTGCTTCATGGTATTTCAACTTTATCATCTTATAAACAATATATCTCGCCGTTTGAAGGCCCTAATCTTCTGTTTTTTGCCGCCCTGCCGATGTTAGCGGCCTGTTTTGCTCTTTATTACCTTAGAGAACAGGATACTCTGCTGGCTGTAAAAAAGTGTTCCGGGGATTCGTCAACATGCTAAAGGCTTCCCAATATAATGCCTGTTTTCTTAGAATATAAAGAAAAATGGTTGAAATGACTTTTTACTATAAAGACGGATGCTGGCTGTGCGTAACTGCTGAAGAGATGCTAAACGGGTTCAAGCAGAGATACGACATCAGGGTCAACAAGGTCGCAATTGATTCTGACGATGAACTTTATGAGATGTACAGATTCGACATCCCTGTATTTGAGTTTAAGGACGGCTCTGCCCTGTGGGGCCGGATAAAGAAAAAAGAATTTCTCAAAAAGATCGAGGAAAATAAGGAATAATGGGAAAAATAAATTTTTCAGCAAAGACTATACCCGTTCTTGTCATTATTATCCTGTTTCCGCTTTTAACATGGGGCTGGGACTTTTCCAGGCACTCAATCCCTGTTAATGATATCATGTCAGGAGGCCCGCCAAAAGACGGAATTCCTGCCCTGATCGAGCCCAAGTTCATAAAAGCTGCTAAAGCAGACTTTATGCGTGAAGATGATCAGATTATGGGTGTTTATCTCAATGGCATTGCCCGGGCCTATCCTACACGTATCCTCTCCTGGCATGAAATAGTCAATGACCGGTTTAAAGATCTCCCGGTTCTTGTAAGCTGGTGACCACTTGCGTTTTCGGGTGTCGTGTACACTCGAAAGATAAAAGACAGAGAAATGACTTTCGGTGTTTCCGGACTGCTGTACAAAAGCAATGTCCTTATGTATGACCGTCAGACGGAATCCCTTTGGTCACAGGTAAAGGGAAAAGCAGTGACAGGCCCGATGACAGATACACCGCTTAAAGTACTGCCATCAACGCTCACAACATGGGAAAAATGGAAAAAAAGATTTCCTACTACAGAGGTCTTGTCAACAGAGACGGGCTATACCCGTAATTACAATAAAGACCCTTACAAAGATTATTATAAACGCAAAAAAGGGCTTTTCTCATTTTTTAAGCC
>VAPC010232733.1_pt1 | contig 10252 bp, 11 predicted proteins | sample 3395121 | NCBI WGS metagenome assembly VAPC01 (sample SAMN08290434, study PRJNA428436) | hydrothermal vent metagenome | isolation source: Deep-sea hydrothermal vent chimney | place: Indian Ocean: Southwest Indian Ridge | depth 1711 m m
CACCGAACGGCTTGAAGCCCCTGACGGGATCAATGACTTTCTGCTGATCACCATAGATAAAGTCTACAACACTAGCCATCAGCTCTTCCTCGTCTGAAATAATCCAGCAGGGCCATCGTCATATACGTCATATACTGTTCCTACCCGGCGGATAACACCGTGCTTTGCAATGTTCAGGAAAAATCGCTTTTCTTCAAAACTGCATTGAACCATCACGACATACTCACGGCGTAACCGATTTAACAGATGAAGAATCGTCTCAAGTTTGTTTCTCGGACTGGCCCACTTGAACCAGAACGCGCTTTCAATGAAGAACATCGGGCCGATAAACTTTCCACTGATAATCCCAACGGGGATCTTGCCTTTCGGGGTTTCACCCACAACCGTATACGTCAGGTCAAAGTTGTTCAGCAGATCACCCGTTCTCAACCTGAATTCATCAAGACTGATGTTCTCAACCTTTCCAAACGAACCCATTCGGTAGGCTGCCCATAAATACTTCAGATCCTCTTCTTCCATGATATGAAAGGAGGGTTTGCGCTTTAACGTAACACTTCGGCGATATTTCTTATGAGAAGCCGAATTTAAGTCCGATTTCCGAGATGGCGAAGTCATTGATACTCTGGACGCTTGCCCTGACCTGGACTTCGGTGCTTTTTCCGGGAATGCCGAACTTTTCTCGCTGGAACTTCTTGGTATCTGATCCGTAATAATCCGGGGCACCGTAGTAGAAACCACCTCCATAATAACTCTCCGTTCCAGAGCCGGTCAGGATCAGGTCGATGCTTTCGGTAAAGACTTCATCGCCTTGAAATTCAAAATCCAGCCTCAGTGTAAAATCAGCAATCTTTCGGTATCGTACCCAGCCGAATATCGAGAACATTTCGGCATTCGACGGGATTAAAATCATTTTTGAAAGTCTGGATGTTGTGACCACATCAATCTGCGCATCACCCGTTCCGCGTGGGCCTTCCATCTTGTACAGATTGCCCAGAGTATCGCCCATGAAGATGTACTCAAGACCGTCTATCGGGTCGTAGGCATTCATCTCTGTTGTAGGGTTGAACGCCATCGCGTTTTCAGTGACGTAACGCTGCCAGGGTGAACGCCCTGATTTTGCCAGTGGCTTGTAGAAGGCGAACATTTCGTTCGTCCCTTTGGCATGACAAAACACACGCTGGGTGCGTTCGTTGTAGGTCAATGTCCAGTCTTGATAGGATTCAATCTGGTCGGTTATCTGCACAGACAGATCATCTGTTTCGACATTGCCGAACTTATCACTTGAGGCTAACGATTCAATCCGGCCCTGACGACCGTAGTAAATATCATTGCCGACATAGCGCATCGACTCATCACCTGAAGCCCCTGAACGTGGGTACAGACTGTTGAACTGATAATCCTGTGCAGAACCGCCGGTGAGTTTGAAGACCTGACCTTCTTTCGTTGACGTGACGATAATCTCAAACGCATATAACAAGCCGTTGATATAGCGAAGGTCAGGCACTAACAGGTAATAGGGATCGTCCTCACCTAAAGCAGATGACGGCAGGTTATTCACCGTGATCTGTGTGAAGTCAGAGACTTTCGTCCCGACAATCATGTGCGGTATGGCTAACGGGGCTGAGTCAACGACGTTCGCGAAGATAACCCGCTCATTCTGGACAATGCAGTATTTCGCCCTGAACTCACCAAAAGGCGAACCCACCTCATCGGTAAACGCAACATCGGATAAGGTCGTACCGTCCCATTCCATCACCACATCAGCAAGGTTGATATCAGTGATCAAGACCTTGTTGTCTAACTGCCAGTTATGCCAGATATGACCACGAAGTCTTGCGGTAGGGTCAACTGTTCCAACGGAGGTAAAAGCCGTACCATCCCACTCATAGACGGTTTCAGCCGCTTGCACTAAAAAGCTGACGCTACCATCTGTTTTTAGCAGTGAGGCAAAGCCGCGTATTTCAGAAGCATTCGGAACCGTACCCAGTAATTCAAATGGACGTCTGGGTCGATACTGCGTGTTGAGCAGATCAAGCTCGAAGTTCTGACCTTCGGTTGCTTCGGTATCGACAACTTCATCCGCAGGCGCACGCGTATGTAGTCCACCACTGAACTTGATGACAACCGTTATATTTTTCTCTTCTGCCTGTTTAGGCATGGATTACGCCCCGTATGGATCAAAGCCCAAGGGGCCGGTATTCAGTGCGGTTCTTCGCTTGATATAAGTCGGATTTGAAGGTTGCTGTTTCACCAATCGAATCGCCCTGCCCATGCTTTTCTTCAATGTCGCTTCACGCGTTGAAGTCTGTACTGAAGATCCTGTAGGCGTTTGCTCCATCTTCCACATTTCAGAGACAACCGGCACCATCGAACGAAAGACTGCATCACCAAAAGGCATCGTATCCGTCTCAAGTTCCATACCAGTATCTTTCAGATAGAAGTATTGATACACATCACCTACTTCACTTGAAGTCGGTACGCGGTCAAGATAGACCTGACCTGTGATCGGGTTGATTGCGCCCATGATCGGCTGGCCGGTATAGTTGTCCGGCTGGGTTTGAAGATGACGTAATTCTTCATACCCCCCTTCAAACTCATAAATATACCGTCCCTCGGTTTCGTCATGGAACGGCCAGCGTATCTGAACAAGATCGGCTGCAAGGGGATAATCCCTGATCCCAAGAACCAGAGTGATCTGGGATTCAGCACCGGACAGGGGCTTCATCACACGGGATTTTGAATAAAGCTGATCCACCGCTTCATTCCACGTCTGCACCGCAAGGTCAATGAACGTCTGCTTACCACCGTTCGTCAGACTGAACAGGGGATTCGTCGTACTGACGATATGCACCCGCTTCAGAACCTCGTTGACCCCATCCAGCAGCGTTTTATTAGCCATCCGACTTAGCCTCGTTCAGTAACGCAACCTTAACCAGGTGATCAGCATCATCACCCTTGTTTAATTCAACACCCCGATCCTTCAGCCACTTCTTCTGTGCCATATACTTCATCTTTAGAGGGTCGGTTTCTTTCGGCTTCGGCTTTTGTGCCTCAAGCAGTTTTTCCAGCATGACCTTTAGTTCAGAGACCTCATCTTTCAAGCCTGAAATCTCCGAGTCCTTTTCTTTCGCCATCTGGTCTTTCTCAGCACTCAGGCGTTTTTCTTCCTTCTCGACCCCTTCCTGAATGCGGCGTTCAAATTCCTCCATGCGACGATGTTCTTTATGCTCGTCAAACTTACGCTCATGTTCTTCAGGGTACATCACGGTCTTTTCCTGACCATTCTCGGTCGGAACCGATACCGGCACGAAATTGACAACCTGCTCAGGCTGTATGCCTTTGTTGACAAACAGATTCACCATATCAGTGTGTGAAGCACTATCTCTGAACTCAAGTCCAAGCTTTCTTGCACCAGCCCAACACTGACGACGGGACACTTTATCCCATGCGCTGCGTGGATCACTGGAGGTTAGCTGACTGATTTGCGACATAAGTATTCCTCAAAAGAAAGGGGGCTTTCGCCCCCTCATGATTACAGTGCTGTAGCCCCGGAAACGACACCCCTCGCCCAGCTTGTGTTGAGCATGACATCTGAATGCCATGCCTTCCAGGCGATTGTAGAGATTTCGTCATACACATCAGCCGCACCACCGCTTGAACCGAAGCCGTGGACAATCAGCTTGATCGGGTCAAGGATCTCACCAGCCTGGTAGGAACCGCTGGTATAGGTACTGTTGAAGCCCAGTGAGCCGAACGCATCCTGACCGTAGATCAGGGTAGTGTAGGTGTCGATCTGGGTGCCACCTTCAGAGATAAGTCCTGTCGTACCCACGGCACCACCGGCATCTGCTGCAACGTCGGCGTTATGGGCAGAACAGAAGCGCACGGTACGACCCCCGGCTGTGACAGCACCAAACTCACCGAGGAAGCCCTGCACCTGACCGGCGTAGGTTTCAAACGGCTTGAAGGTCGCCAACTGGGTAACGTCCATTGCAACGTCAGGATGACACAGGGCGATAAAGCCAGGCATCAACTGGGTTGTACCGAAGTTCTGACTTCCGGTAGACATTGGCGTGAAGGTCATTGCTTTCAGCTTGTCCAGCGTATTGATCGTGCTTTTGATTGAAGCCAGGGTGATTTTCGAGACCACCGCCGCTTCGTTCACTGCACCACCGGCAAAGACCAGCGTGACGTTGTTGGTCATACCGATCGACTGGAGTTTATCCAGTGCATCACCGGCGTTAATGCCGATCACTTCCATGATCTTGCCCATCTGGGAGGATGGGTTAATCAGATCAGCTTCCTCGTTCAGAATGACGAAATTACCGTACTTCTGTGCGGTCGCTGTGACCTGAGTGACAGACAGTGGACTGGAATTACGCCCCTGACCATAAACGGCATTACCGGTCAATTCGGTCAAAGCCTCGTAACTCGGGACTTCAACACCATTGGCCTGAATAGCCGTTCCTGTCAGGTTCGACATTTGCTGCCATACCACGTTAATCGAACCCCGATTGAGCATAACTTCTGCGGGGGCCGTTCCCTGAAAATGAAGGCATCGGGATTTGCCATTACGGAGATACGTCTCCTTGAATACCGCATTTACCGGGTTCGGTAGATGGGTATCTGTTGCACTGATTTCCAAAGGCATGATTAAACTCCTTAAACCCTAGAAGCCGTTTTGCTGTCGGTATTGCTGGAATTCCTGATCGGACATGCCTTTCAGGTCTTTCTCAGTGACAGTTTCAGCTTTCGTCGGATTTGATGTTGATGCAGAATGCACAGCACTCTCTACAGCACCCCATGAGTTCGTTGACTGTTGATCCACTGGTGTTAGATCCTGAGCGATTTTCTTGCCCAGTGCAGCTGCCACTTTATTCCAGGCATCGGGATTGCTTGCCCGACCCTCGAACACTTTTTCCAGATTTGGATTGCGTGTCGATTCCTCTCGCAAGGCTCCGATAAACATCCAGTCTGGAATATTGGCAGCCACTTCACCAGCGGCTTTCTTTACCATTCCGGCAGAGTCGTTCAGTGCTTCGTTAAGATTCACTTCACGCTGCTGGTTTAGCATTTGACGAAATTCAGCCCTTTCCTCATCAGATACTTCAGGTTGTGCGGGTTGTGTTACCGGTGTTTCTGGTTCGGCCTGATATTCATTCAGCAGGCTGTCCAGATCATCCTGTGCAGTAGGCTCTGGTTCAACTGATGTCTGTTGCGACTCAGTATCGGGAGTTTCACTCACGGCTGGCTCACTCATTGTCTGTTTCTCCGAGTGTTAGTAGTTTCAAAAAACGGTCGCGCTCTTTCTCACGACCCGACAGATATATCCAGTTACGTTCCTGTACTTCAACAGCTAAGGTCTTGCTATCACTTGACGATCGCATGGGCCGGTACAAGGGCATGGGTGAGCCTTTCAATAACTCAACCAGTTCCCTGAACTCCGGTTTGTCCTGTTGTGATCGAAGGTAATTCTTTAAAGCCAGACTAACCAAAATTAAGCCCTTGTGTTGCTGCAACCGCTAAACCGGGATTGGCTTCAATCGGTTGTTCAGGGGGTGCAGGTGGCGCTTGTTCAGGGGTTAGAATGGCATCGACATCAATCCAGCCCCCGTCCTTCAAAGTCTGTCGAATGGCTTCTTCAAGATCAATGGTCGGTGTGGGTTGCTGGCCTAACTGTGCTTGCTGCTGCATTTTCAGGCTATCCATCTGCACCGCTTGATTCAGGGCTTGTAGTCGAATGGCTTTCTGCTGTTGTTCTTCAGCCGGTCCATTAGAGCCGTGTGCCGTAAAGCTGACTTCTTCAGGCAGGTACTTCTTTGAAATCGTCACGTAGCCCTTCCATTCCGGGAGTAAAATATTGACCTCACCCTTCATACTCAGTCGTGTCAGTTCATACTCAATATCCAGCCAGCGTTCCAGTGGTCCACTCAACACGTCTTCAACAAAATCGACCGTTCTCGCCTGTCCGCGCTGTAATTCGGCATCTTTCGCGAAGGCGGTCGTGTGTGAGACGGTTTGTGCCCCAAGTCGGGGGGCATTCACTGCCGTCACATCCGCATATTGTGCCAGAAAACTGGCATACACTCCGCTTAACGCGCCGGGATTGCCGATTTGCAGTACGTCAATATCCCCATCAGACTCGATATAAGCGCCCGGATAGACCTGGGGTTCCTCAGTATCCGTATCATGTCGGATCGCCGGTTGTGCGTTGTAGGCAGAGGCTTCAAGCAGTCGATTCAGGGCAAACACCGCCGCCTTTTGTACCGGACGGCCTTTCATGCACGGACTTGAGCCATACGGGTTGTCGATGTGTTCACGATGGAACGGGAATTCGATGTAGGAGGAGTATTCTGTTTTGTTCTTTCGGATGCGGATAATTCGGCTATCGGCATCACGACCGGACTTGCCGATGATCACCGTGATAATGGCATTCGGCAGGTAGAGTGATTCTGTGGTTTTTCTGGGGACGACCATATCGCCTTCCCACTCAAGAAATTCGACATTTCCGGCTTTATCCTCGGCTTCAAGCCCTTTCAGGGCATTTTTAATCCAGCCGCCGTTCAGAATATCGTCAGTATTGGAATTGCCTTTTTCAGCCGCCATCTGAATGTCTTTCAGGCGCATTTTCTTCACGAATATCTCGGCCGGAGCGACGATATGGCCCTCGTTCATCATCGACACTTCAGAATTATCCAGATAGACGTGTTTGATGGATCTCGGGACTAAAATCGGGATTTCCATCTGTTTTGCCACCACCCCTTTTGAGGTGTGCAGGAAGATCCTTCGATTCGCCACACGGGCACGGCCAATCCCCATTGAATATTTGATTGACTCACCGACAATCATCGACAGATGACCACGGAAGTTATACTGGCTGTGCCAATGGTTTAAAATGCCGTGTACCAGCTTGTCTGTTGACATCTGGGTCATTTTCGTCGGGATGTCGTTCTCATCGCCGGTGATAATCGAAGTGAAGTCTACCGCTTCAAGATAGGCATCTGTGACCATCGCATGGGCTTCAAACCACGGGCCGGATCGGGGCAGGAGCATCCGCATGACGTCGGCTTCTGTGACTTCAAGGGTTTGAGACTGTAAAGGCAGTTCTGCTTCAGCCATCCACGCGAAGGCTTCTTCTTTCGTGCCGTTACGCTCTTTGATGACTTCGGGGTCGGGTTCCATACGCAACTGCCTGTCAATCTCACGGACTTGTGCGTCGAAATGGCTTCGATCATTCTTTCGGGTGCGGTGCTGATCAATAATATAGTCCGCGATGTGGGCCTTGTCCGATTTAGTGAATTTCATCGAAGCGTCCTGTTTCATCACTCTGATCCAGCCATTTTCTGGCATCTTCAAGGGCGGTGTTGATTCTCGCCTGACGTTTAGCCTCGAATGTCCAGCCCTGCATCATGTCATGCAGGCCATCGAAGTCTATGCCCCTGCCGACATCCAGTTTATCGTTCGCGAACACGAACCACGCAACCTGGTAATAGCCGGTAGGGTATTCAATCGGCTTATCGTTCTCGAAGTCTGTTTCTGCGATAAAAATCGACTTATCACCATGCTTCCACTCACCCACGGGGTTAAGTCCGTTGGCATGAACGAATTGATCCAGTTCAAGTCTCGATCTTGGCATGTTCTTTCGGGTGAATCGCATTTACAACCTCATCGAAATGATTGAACGGTTCATTCGGGTTTTTTTCCTGGTCGTTTTCGAGAATGTTTTGGCGCTTTTGATCATCATCACGGCATAAAATGCGGCTTTTAACGTATCATCACGTTTATCCACAATTTTATTGTCTTTCATGTGGTAGTTTCGCCGTTCTTCAAGGTATTCATGACAGGTTGAGAACACTTTTAAACGTCCTGAGCGTTCACGTTCCATCACTTCTTCGATGATCGGCCAGACAGGCTGTGGGCCACCACTGTTGCGTTTGTAGCGAGCCGATCGGTTGAGCATATTCACGCCCAGCCCTTTCAATTTATCTTTTAACGCCTGTGTTTCCTTACCTGAAGCGGAGGGGCTTCTTTTCGCACCATCGTGCGGCCATGAGACGGGTATCCACGGATTTGGATTCATTATCTTTCCTGCATGAAAGGCCATATTGATCTCACCTTTCTTTCGATAGGTGTGGTAGATGTAAATCACGTCATTATCACGATCATGGGCCAGTTTTGAGCAGCCAAACGGATGATCAAGGCCGAAATCAATCCCGTTAATGAGGGCGAAGTACGCGGGCAATTCAAACGGATCACAGATCACGTCACTTTCAGGGGTGGTGAAGATTTGACCCTCACCCATCATCGGTACGCCCATTGTTCTGGCCTGTACTTCGTGTTCAGGATAGGATTTTGCCATTCTGATGCGGTCTTTTAGAATCAGGTGCGGGGCGTCGTTCCACGTTGCATGACCCAGCCAAACCCCCTCGTTATCGCTTTGCTGGAAGTGATCGACTATTTCTGTCTGACCTAACAAGGGGGTGAATGTCACGATCATAATACCGTGACTGGTCAGTAATCGGGTCAGCCCTTCGGTGTAGATTTTAAAGTCTTCAGGCTCTTCGTCCATCCAGATGATATCGGGTTGAGTCCCTTGCCATTTGCGCCAGCCCTGTTCGTAGGTCTTCAGTACACAGGTTGAGATACCGCCGGAAACATGTCGGACTTTGAAGATGTCGATCACATCAGACACACCGGCCTGACGCATTCTTGGACGGCCTGAGACTTTCTCTTTCGGGATAAAACCCGTGCCCAGTTGTTCAGCACTGGTCCCACCGATCAGGGCTTTCTGCACGATGTCCCGAGAGGTTTCGTTGGTCGGGCTTCCTGTCCACACAAGGATGGGTTTATCGAATCGCCTTCCTTCCCACCAGTCTGGATAAAGTCCGGTCATGTGAAGGGCGGTTTCATACCCACCGGTTTCGCTCTTACCAGATCTGTTCGAGCAGATAAGCATCCGTTCCTGATTATCACGTCCGGCTTCGTGGAATTCCATCTGCCAGGGTTTGTTTGACCATTCACACCACAGACCTTCTGCGTGCTTCAACTTCCACATGGCACCATCCGGACAGAGCGTGTCGGGATGCCCATAAGGAAGGTGTAACATCATCTTACGCTGTGAAACTCTATCCTCAAGCCGTTTTAATAAATCAGCTATTTCAGGATTATCTTTATCCACGCGTAACAATTAACTTGAACAGACCGGGGGCAAGATTCACTGTCCCGGCGTTCGTGTTGTGGAAATTAACATCAATCCGGCCCTCACCTGAAGGTGCGGCTGTGATTATCACCGCCTCTGCGTCATAAGGCGCTACCACCTGAAGTGCATCACCGATGGCGATGGAGTCCAGCGCGTAGTTCTGGGTATTACTGGAATCTGTCGGGAGGTTCGGTGGATCAATAATCACTTCAATTACGAACTGTTGGAAGTTACCGCTCAAGCCGATCGCTGATACATTGGTACTCATATCTTTCTCCTAGATTAAAGAGCCTAATTCTGAAACGTGTGTCGCTTCAAATCTTACATCATCATAGGTGATTCCCGTGATGGTATCACCACCACCCAGATTACCGATCTCAAGTACGTACACATCATTCACATTCAGTACGTCAAATAACAGGGATAGTGAGATAATCGAACCCGGCTGGTTTCTCGCAATCGGAACAATCAACGCATCCCCCGGAATCGACTGGGTTTGATTGAATAACCGAACCGATACCGTCCTGCCCTGAGTCGACTCGTTGTGCGTTAAGGCAAGCAGAAGACTGATCCGCCATAGTTTACTAACCGATAAACTCAATGTGCCGTTAGCAAAATCACTGGTAACACCCAACTCCGGCAACTGACCTGACCAGATATACGACAACGTATCCCAGCCGGACCCCAGATCATTCCCCACAACACCCGCACCGATAATCCCGCCATATCCAGCAGGGACTAACTGAATAATCAGGGTTTCTAACTGAGCAACACGGGCCTCAAGGGCTGTCCACCGCTCAGAAACCTTCCGGTGAGCCGCAGGTTCAGAATACCCGGAATCCAGCAATCTCGCCGCCCAGGTGAACGGATTGTCATTGATCGGCATTTTTCATTCACCAATCTTCCTCAACGGCTCGTCAATGTGAAACATCGAACCCTTCTTCCTCGGTTTCTTCATCGGTTTTGGCTTTTCCCGTAAATCAGCCTCGGGCTTCTTGCTCCGTGGCTTGCTGGGCTTTCCTGTCGGGGAGGGAACCTGCTTCGGAACCCTGA
>VAPC010377309.1_pt1 | contig 10251 bp, 7 predicted proteins | sample 3395121 | NCBI WGS metagenome assembly VAPC01 (sample SAMN08290434, study PRJNA428436) | hydrothermal vent metagenome | isolation source: Deep-sea hydrothermal vent chimney | place: Indian Ocean: Southwest Indian Ridge | depth 1711 m m
ATAACACATAAAGCATCAAGCAGGGATACATTTGTCCGGGGTGCGCTTAAAGCTGCCCTGTGGGTCGCAAAACAAAAACCCGGTCTCTATGACATGCAGGATGTTTTGGGACTTAAGTAAAATTTTAAGCTACAAACCCAATCCCCATTGATTATTGATGTTTCCTGTCCAATGTTTCTTACCCTTCCTTTATCCCCATACAAAAGTTAATGTTCCCTTACGGAAACCTAAAAGTAAGGAGAAATGATTACATAAATTCGCTCATTAACCACCAGCCAAACTGACTGGCTGGCAAACTCACTAGGCATTGAACTGGTCTGTGAATGACTGTGAGGGTTAAAAAATAATTCATGTCTGAAGACCGAAGGGCGAGCCTGCCTGCCGGTAGGCAGGGGTGTGGGTGAAACGCCACATTTCATAAAGTTTTTTAATTGTGGGAATACCTACAACTTGTAGAGGGGTGCGATGAAAGAAGAGATCCTATTTCAGTGCTATCTTGCCTTCTAATACGATTTCTACAACCTCAGGGTCAAACTGGGTCCCTTTATTATCTTCAAGTTCTCCCAATACCCTGCTCATTGGAAGGCTGTTCCTGTACGGCCGGGCGTGAAGCATTGAATCAATAGCATCTGCAGTCATGACTATTCTTGCAGTTAGAGGTATTCCATCCCCTTTAAGTCTCTTGGGATATCCCTTACCGTCATACCTTTCATGATGATGCATGATCACAGGAACAGCATCCTCAAGAAAAGGAACCTGCTGAACAATGGTAGCTCCTATTTCAGGGTGTTTTTTGATCTCCATGAATTCATCAGGAGTCAAACGGCCATTCTTTCTGAGAATGCCCTCTTCAACTCCGATCTTTCCTATATCATGCATATTTGCTGCCTGCTGCAGTTTATTCTTTGCCTGTTTGTTAAATCCCATTGCATCAGCTATTGATGCGGAGATTCGTGCAACATTTTCGGAATGGCTGAATGTATAATGGTCTTTGGCGTCTATTGTAAGGATCAGCGCTTTAACTGTGCCTTTATAACCCAACATGATATTTTCTCTTGCCTTGCTTATCTGTCCCTCAAGATGAATGGTCCTGTTGAGTAATTCTTCCCGCTCCAGTTTGGTATCTATATTCTCGCGTCTTCTCTCAAGGCCTTTTCCTACGACAGTTATAACATCATCTTTATCAAAGGGTTTTGTAAGATAATCAAAGGCTCCATACCGTATCGCATCTCTCGCTGTCTCAAGGCTGGCATAAGCAGTCAATAGTACGACCTCAATATCAGGTTTTGTTTTTTTGATCTCCTGCAGAACAGCAATGCCGTCCATACCCGGCATCATTATATCCAGCACGACCAGATCAATGGGATTCTTAGATATTAAACTAAGGCCCTCGGTGCCTCCAGAGGCAATGGAGACATTATACCTGTCATTTAGTACCAGCCTGATCGACTCTCTTGGGGAAAGTTCATCGTCTATTATAAGGATATTATCTTTGCTTTCGCTCAATCTGTTCTTCCTCTATATGAACTCCAGGTGCTCTCCTGTCAATACCAGGCAAATTGATAATAAAAGCATTTGTCCCGTTCTCACTCTTGATATCGAAAGTGCCATTATGACTTTCGATTATCTTATGACTTATCGGCACATTAAGTTCACTGCCAAGACTTTTAATAGCTTCCAGAGGCCTTAAAAGGTTCTGTCTTTCCTCTTCGGTCAGCTCAGGTCCTTCATGTTGAACGGATATTTCTACAGAAGGGGCACCGCGCATAATCACTCTTGAGTCTATTGTAATTAATATCCCTTCTTTAGCCCTTTCAACAATGCTCTGAACAATATAATAAAACGCCTTTATTAAAAGCTTCCTGTCAGCACTTAAGTAAACAGACCTGTCTGTTCCCTGAGTTAAAACCTTAAATCCTTCAGGAATATTTTTTGAAATAAACTCTGCAGCCCCGCTTATAACATCGTTAATATTTTCCCTGGAAAAATTATATTCATTCTTGCAGGAAAAGATCACCAGCTTGTCTATAAGTGTATCGAGATCCTGAATAGACTTGATAACTGTTTTTGAAAAAAAGTTCTGCATTTCCTCATCGTCTTTATGCCTTTCGCTCATGACCTGCGTATAAGTCTGTATTGATGTCAGAGGTGTCCTTACCTCATGTGCAATCTTGGCCATAAGGTTATTTACAGTCTCAAGTTTTTCCGCTCTCCGCTCCTGATCTTCAAGTTTTTTGGAATCTGACAGATCAGTAAAAACGATCCCTGCACCCGTAGGGTTTTGATTTTCATCGATAAGCCTGAAACTGTTGATACCTATAGGCATGCCTTCCGGCCGTATTTCTGCCTCATGACGTTTGTACGAAGTGTCATCAATCATTGTTTCATAAAGAATATCTCCCAGAGGAGAAGGAAGATTCCTCAGGTCACTTCCAATTATTTCTGAAGCATCCAGTTTCAGGAATTCAGATGCCTGCTGGTTAAAAACAGTTATTTTTTCATTTCTATCAATTGCAACCATACCGCTGTTCATACAGGTAAGAATATTTTTTGTAAATTCTTTCTGATACCATATTTTATGATAAATATCTATATCCTTTATTGCGGCTGCAAGATAATTGCAAAACGTATAGATCATCTCCAGTTCTTCTTTATAAAACGGCTCTTCTGTAATTTTATTGTTTATATTGAATATGCCTATCAGTTTTCCCTTATATATTATCGGGAATGATAAAGTACACTGCAGAAAATCCATTTCTCTCTTTATATTTATAGAATTGACATCAACAGGATTTACCGGTTTGTGCCTTATCTTGCCTGTCCTTGCAAGCCACATTGCAATAGCGCTGTCCTTTTCAAGTCTTAGCTTTTCAGCGATATAAGGATCAAGGCCATTGTATGTCTTCACATAAAAACCTTCTTTATCCCTGAGCATGACTGACATTTTGCTCACCCGTACGATCTCCTTGACAGAATCCATAAAATGACTGAAAAGTTTTCGCATGTCAAAACTGGCAGTCAGCATCTTGGCAAAATTGATAAGAACCTTTTCCTGTATATCCTTACCGCTTAAGAACTGGTCACGGCCTGAAAACATATCTATTTCAGCCGAACTGTAAGGCGAATCCTGCACCGATAAAGAATCGCTCTTTGTTTTTCTAAGCATGCTTAACTCATTCTTAAGCCTCTGTTTCTCTATTGCCCGTTCGACCACTGGACTAAGCTCAGTGTCTATCAGGTCTATGTCAAGACATTCGTAAACACTTTTTGGAAAGCTTTCAATGGTGTCTTTATCCGGTTTTTCAGATGTGATAAGGACAACCATATCTTCATCAAGTTTACCCAGTATATCCTCCACACTGGATAATTTGCGAGACCTGGTGTCTATAAAAAGAAGATTAATGGGAATATTGGTATAGAGGTCCTCGAGTTCTTCTACGCTATTTAATGGATATACAGTAAATTTCTTAAGGATTTTTTTAACATTTGAAATTATTATGTCGTCTTTGCTTAAAAATGCTAATAGTTCCATTTTTTTATCCTTAATTATTCCTCATTGGGAAAGTAATTTTAAAAGTCGTCCCTTTTAACAATCTGCTATTCACTGTTATACTGCCTCCATGGTCCTCTATAATTTTCCTGCTAATCGCAAGACCCAGCCCTACCCCCATTGTCTTTGAAGTATAAAAGGGATCAAATATCTTTGATAAATTCTCATGGGATATCCCTTTTCCTGTATCACTTATCGTTAAATCAACATTTTGAGCATTTTGGACTACATTGATCATCAATGTCCCTTCTCCATCCATAGCCTGGCATCCATTGCTAATGATGTTAATTATTGCCTGTTTAAGCTTCTCAGTATCACCGATTATGTCAATTTTAACATTTTTGTAATATTTTTTAACAGCAATCTTTTTATTTTCAAGGTTCATCCTGCTTTTGACATACTCAACAGTTTCATCAACCAACCCTACAAGGTCAATATTTTTAAAACACGGGATTTTTTTCTTTGATGAAAAATCCAGAAGGTCTTTAATAAGATCGTCTATTCTTTTTACATCATCCAGCGCAATTTTTGAAAACGATTCCCTGAAATCAACATCATTATATTTTTCAGTGATCAACTGGGCAAAGGTTTTTAAAGAAGTCAGGGGATTCCTTATTTCATGCGCAAAAGTCGCAGACATCATACCAATGGATGCAAGTCTCTCTGAATTAAGCTTATCCCCGTAAAGCCTTGCATTTTTTATTGAAATTGCTGACTGGTTTGAGACAGTATCAAGCAATTTGACGTCCTCATCAGAGAAAAAATCTCCTGAAAGCTTTTCCCCAAGGACCATCAAAAACTCCATCCTGCTATCAATAAAAATAGGCACTAATACATGGCCGTTGAACGGAGTCAGATCATTTGTAATGTCGCTAATCGTATCCTGCCCTATAATCTCAACAATCGCAGGAAGCTCATCTATTACCATTACACTATCGGATGTTTTCATAAGCTTAACTATATCCGAGTTTTTATCCAGTTTTAAAGCTGTCTGTTCTCCTTGAAGGCCGACTTCTGTATTATCGACTTCGTTCTGACTTTTACCTGTCTCTTCTTTATCTTTTTCAAAAGACCTGTCATAAACCACTTCATAATTGCCGCCCGGTACAACAGATAACATATAGATATGTTTTAGTCCGAGTGTTGAAAAAACTATGTCGCATACAAAACTGTTTACCCTGTTCAAATCAAACATTGAGGCAAGATCATGACTAACTTTTCTTATTGTCTCATAATAATCATACGTCTTCTTATAAAAAAGTTTATCAATTAACATCTGCATCTTACTTCTTATGGGGTTAAAAAGAAGTGCAATTATAATTGCAGCAAAAATACTTATTTTAAAAGAATCTGCCTGTGTATATAATGAAACAACTTCAGTTATGGTAAGAACAATGACCACAAATATTCCCATAAGTAAACCTGCAGAAAGGGAATACGCCATGGTTCTTTTAAATATAAGATGTATATCCAAAAGACGGTAGCGGAGGATAGCGTAGGTAACTATAAAACAATACAAAGTTATTCCAAAATTACCAAATGGATAAAGTATGTCTATTCGAAATTCAGGCAAAAACGTAGAAGTCCCACCCAAAAAACCAATCATAAAACCATAAATTATATACAATGTCTGTGTACGTTTGTAACCTTTTGCTTTAGGGAGAAATCTTAAAAGTTCATAGTAACTTAAAACTAACATAGCAATATAAAGTAAGATTCCAACTATTAATAAAGGACTTACATCGTTATAATACATATCATAAACAAATCTGGTTTTAGTAAAAAGATGTTTCGTGCCAAAATTAAGCAGATTAAAAATTATTGCTTGTGAGTAGGCAAAATAAAGCAATTTCTTGCGTTGGATTCCACAAATGACACATATCATGTGATAGAATAAAGGTGCGATGAAAAAGCCTCCTAAGTGGGCAATTTGCCAACCTAATATTGCTTTTGATTCAGTATCCGCAATTCCTGCGTAAAATAAACCAAACCCCCAAAAAGCTACCACAATATTGAAAAATAACAGGAGACGGTGAAGTTTTATTTTGCCAAAAAAAAGTGTTATTACAGATAAGACTACAGAAGAAACTCCACAGGATAAACTGGCTATGGTAAATAAATTCATTTGTTATACTTTCCTCTATTTAAAATCATTTTTGCTGTACTGCGGCCCAAATATGAAACACCGGAAATACCCTGTGCAGTTGTAGTCCAATGACCTGTTAAATATAGGTTTTTAATAAATGTTGTATGAGAAAACCCTTGAACTCCAAATTGCGAGGGCATACCAGCCCACCCGTAAGCAGCCCCTTTGTAATTTAAAGTATATCTATATAAAGTATGCGGTGTGGCTGAATCCTTAAAAACTATATGTTTTGACAATTCGGGAATAACTTGTTCAACCTTCCTTATGAATAGATCCGTTAGTTTACCCTTATTATGTTTCCAATAATCCCTCGTATTAAATGCTGCATTCACAAGCATTAAAATATTTCTTTTGTCTTTTGATACTCTAAATAAAAACCAATCTGAATTTTCTATGTCTCCACTTACTGCAGTAAGATACATTCTCTCAACATTATAATGAGGTAAAAACCACATATTAGAAGAATTTTCTGGCAAACCATTAAATTTTCCATTGATGCCCAGATATAAAATAAACATTGATAAAGACGGGATCATGCTATTTATTTTATCGAACATATTTTTATCTATTGTGTCATCGTTAATCATCTTTAAAAAAGTATATCTTGCATCAACATTTGATATCACATATTTTGCTGAGAGAAAATTGTCATTCTTTAGTATTACACCTTTAATATGTTTGTCTTCTATTTTTATTTTATTTACCCTCTCTGGCAATAAAATATCTCCTCCTAACTCTTTCAACCTCTTTGCTAAAAGATCGGGTAATTCCTGCATGCCTCCTTCAGGATAGTTTCCACCGTCATAAACATACTCCTTATAAATAGTAACTGCAGTTATAGCAGAGACAAGAGAAGGTGGTAAGCCTACGTTACCTAAAACTGGCAAAGATAAAATTGCCTTTAGTTTTAAATCTTCAAAATAAGAATCAAGTAAATCCTTGAAAGTCTTATTTCTTAATTTTGCTAGAAGCACTACTCCAGAATTATTATCCAAATAATGAAAGAAGTGCTTGATTTGTTTTGCTTCTTTTGGAAAGTTATCCTGAAACCCTTTAATTGTCTTATCCAAATTATTCCAGAAAGAAACTTTATGATCGGGGCTTAGGATAATATCAGAGGGATTGTTTCTAATAATATTTATTCTTTTATCTAAGTCTAATTCCTTTAAAATAGTAGCAATATTCCCACCTTCCCTTAAACTACCTAAAGAATGTGCACACGCATCAAAAGTAAACCCTTTTCTTTTAAATGACGTACAATAGCCGCCTGGCTTGGCATTTTTCTCTACAATTAAAGTTTTCATCCCTGCCTTGGCTAAATAGCAGCCGCAAACCAGACCGCTTATCCCGGCACCGATGATTACTGCATCATAATCATACTTTTTCGACATATCAATTTAACCTCTTAAATACTACTGCAGAATTATAACCGGCAAAGGCACAGCAGATCTTCATTGCTGTATTAAGTTTTGTTTCAATCTTATCTTTAACAAGCGATATGTTAAACTTGGGGTCAGGGTTATCATAATTCAATGTGGGCAGGACCAGTTCATTTTTAAGCGAAAGCAGAAGAATTGCAGCCTCGAGCAATGCACTGCCTCCTAAATTATGACCAATATATGGCTTAAAAGCGGTGATCAAAGGTTTCTCAGGTTTTAAACCAAAGATATCAGTTATTGCCTTTGATTCATAATAGTCTATAGCCTGCGAACCCACTCCATGAGGACAAAGCAGTTCAACCTCATCCTTACTAATGTTACTTTGTTTGAGTGCTTTTAAGATTGCCTTCTGATAGGAATCACTCCCGATTTGAGGAGTAGTAACTTTCCAGCCTTCAAGATTGAATCCTCCGCCTAAGTACTCGGCATATATATCAGCATTTCTTTTTCTGGCATGTTCCAGGTCTTCCAGAACTATTCCTACGCCGCCATCGCCAAAGACCAGTCCATTACTGTCCTTACAAAACGGCCTGATTTTGCCATCGTCAGAATAGAGACCTATTTCTTTGAACCAGAGATATTTGTATATTTCTGTATAGTCTGAAGCAGCTACTACAACTGCTGAGCTTTGATTACATTTAATCGCCTGTGCAGCAGCCTCTAAAGCATACAGCCCTGATGCACAGGCATTATTAAGAAAAAGAGAATAATTATGGATATTAAAAGCTTTTGCTACATGAAAAAGCGTCATGAAACTCTGAATATCATAACCGCTCTTAAGGCCATACCAGTATAATTTCTCGCAAAATTGTTTTTTGGAAAGAGATTCTCCTTCTTTGCCTTTCAGGGCATCAAATGATTTATTGCTGATTTTTAACAGGAACTCCATAAGGCCCATGTTTTCATGTGTTAAAACCAGACCTATATCATTATCTTCAGATTCGTATTTTATCCCGCTATCTTCTAAAGCCAAAGAGACTGCTGCCAAAAGGTAATTTAGATCTATGGACGGTTCTTCTTCCTTCCATTCCTTAATGTAAGTCAGGGCATTCTTATCTATATTAAATTTTGCAAAATCAAAGTCTTCTACCTTATGGGCATAAAATTTTTCCCATATCTCTTCATCGAGTTTGAATTCCTTTAAACCCAAACCAACACGTTTCTCCAGAATGCCCTGCCAGAAAGCATCTTTGCCTATTCCTGCAGAAGCCAAAGGCCCTATTCCGGTTATTGCTACTCTTTTTTCTTCTGCCATATTTTATTTCCTCAATGAAACTTCTTTATCACCACACATGAATTATTGCCTCCGAAAGCAAACCCGTTATTTAATGCTATATTGACCCTCTTTCTTCTTGCCTTGTTTGGGACACAATCTATGTCACATTGCGGGTCAAGTGTTTCAAAATTCATTGTCGGAGGAATTATGTTCTCTTTAACCGTAAGACAGCAGGTTATCGCCTCGATCGCAGATGCAGCACCCATAGGATGACCAAGCATTGACTTTATAGAGCTGACAGGAATTGTTTTACTGTTTCCGTTAAAAATCTTTTTGATCGCAGCGCATTCTGTCTTATCATTACCCAGCGTACCAGTACCGTGGGCACATATATAATCAACTTCTTTTGCTGTGATATCGGCTTCTTTTAAAGCCTTACGCATTGCTTTTTCAATACCCTCCAATTTAGGAGTAGTAATATGAAAAGCATCACAACTGATGCCATAGCCTGCAATCTCTGCATAAATAACTGCATCTCTGCGCAAAGCAGACTCTAACGATTCAAGGATCAGAATTCCTGCACCTTCACTAACCATCATGCCTTTCCTGTTTTTATCAAAAGGCTGACATTTTTCAGGAGCCATGGCATAGACACGCTGAAAACCGGTAAATGCAAGTTTGGAAAATGCATCAGCGCCTCCTACTACAACGTAATCCAGATCCCCTTTTTTTATTAAGTCAAATCCATATCCTATGGCATAGTTACCTGCAGCACAGGCTGTTGGAATTAAATAATTAGGGCCCTGAAGCTTAAAATAGTTGGCAATGTTAGTAGATATATTATTTGGAGAAGACTGCAGAATCGTCATCTTGCTTATCTGATCGACCCCTTTTTTGACCCAGACATCAATGAACTCCTCCAGTGGTTTCTCACCCATTGTTGTCCCTATAAAAACACCTGTCCTCTCTTTATTAATATTTTCCATTAGCAAGCCAGTATCTTTCAAAGCCAGAGAGGTAGCAGCTATTGCAAGCTGTGAGGTACGGCCTAAAAACTGCTGTTTCTTTCTTGAAATAAACTCCTCAGGGGCAAAATTCTTTATCTCTCCGCCATAATGACATCTGAAGTCCCTGGTATCAAACGATGTAACCTTGCTTATCCCGGACCTGCCATTGATTATGGATTGCCAGAATTCATCCTTGCCGATTCCAACAGATGAAACCACGCCAAGCCCTGTTACCACAACACTTTTTTTATTTCTTTTTTTCATTTCTTTTGAATACTGAACACAAGGTTTGCTTTAGCCACTATCGTGTTATTTACCCTGGCTATAGTATCTGTTATTGCAGCATAATCCAGGAATTTCACTTTACTTGACTCAACAATCATTTTGTCTCCCGGATATACAGGGGCAAGAAATTCTGCCTTTACTTTGCCAAGATAATAGTCGGGCATGGTTTTGGCTACTTCAGGTTTGTCCAGACAAAAAAGAATTATCGATGTCTGTGCCATTGCTTCTATAATTAACACACCGGGCATTAAAGGTTTGCCCGGGAAATGTCCCTCAAAAAAACTTTCGTTGCTCTTTATGTTTTTTACAGCCACAACTTTTTGAGTATCTTCAATCTCAATTACCTCGTCAAGAAATAGAAACGGCTCCCGCTGGGGCAATATAGACTTAATTTTCTCCTGATCCCAATGCATTTATCAGCCCAGTTGAAGATTCTTTATATAAGCGCCTATCTGCAAAAGATTTCTGACTTTCGGTATGTCCTGTTCAGGGATAGTTATCCGGTATTTCTTCTCAACAGCTGCTACAATTTCTATTGCCTTTAATGAATCCACCTGTAAATCATCAATAAAGTCTACCTCAGGCAATAGTTTTTCAGCCGGGACCTC
>VAPC010463940.1_pt1 | contig 10250 bp, 9 predicted proteins | sample 3395121 | NCBI WGS metagenome assembly VAPC01 (sample SAMN08290434, study PRJNA428436) | hydrothermal vent metagenome | isolation source: Deep-sea hydrothermal vent chimney | place: Indian Ocean: Southwest Indian Ridge | depth 1711 m m
GAGTGTGAGGCAAACCCAACAGACAAAAAGAAAGTTGTAATCCTCGGGAGCGGGCCCAACAGAATTGGACAGGGGATCGAATTTGATTACTGTTGTGTTCATGCCGTCTTTGCTCTTAAAGAACTTGGATATGAAACAATTATGGTCAACTGTAATCCTGAAACTGTCAGTACTGACTATGATACAGCTGACAGGCTTTACTTCGAGCCGCTTACACTTGAGGATGTCCTTAATATTATTGAGATTGAAAAACCGGAAGGTGTAATCGTGCAGTTTGGCGGACAGACCCCGTTAAAACTTGCCGTTCCCCTTGAAAATGAAGGAGTCAAAATTCTTGGGACCACTCCTGATTCAATAGACATAGCGGAAAACAGACAGCGGTTTAAGGCACTCCTGCATAAAGTAGGACTTAAACAGCCTGAAAGCGGAACAGCCATGTCAGTTGATGAAGCGGTCCAGGTATCAAAAAGTATAAATTTCCCCGTAATGGTAAGACCCTCCTATGTCCTTGGAGGAAGGGCAATGGAAATCGTATATGACGAGAAGAGCCTTAAAGAATATATGAAAAAAGCAGTAAAAGCATCTCCTGATCATCCGGTTTTAATAGATAAATATCTTGAAGACGCTATTGAAGTTGATGTTGACGCAATATCAGACGGAACCAGTGTAGTAATCGGGGGGATAATGGAACATATTGAAGAAGCCGGAATACATTCCGGAGACTCTGCATGCTCTCTTCCACCTCATTCTCTGACAGCTGAGATCATAGAGAAAATAACTGAACACACAAAAGCGCTTGCAAAAGAAGTACATGTTATCGGCCTCATGAATGTACAGTTTGCCTTAAAGGGTGAAGATATATACATACTGGAAGTGAATCCAAGGGCATCACGAACGATCCCCTTTGTCAGTAAAGCAACAGGCATTCCTCTTGCCAAGATAGCTGCAAAGGTTATGACAGGGATGTCCCTGAAAGATAGCGGCCTGACAACTGGATTTGAACTGCCTCATGTGGCCATTAAAGAGGCCGTTTTCCCCTTTGACAGGTTTAAAGGTGTTGACCTTTTATTAGGGCCTGAGATGAAGTCAACAGGAGAAGTGATGGGTATTGATGATGATTTTGGGAGAGCATATTCAAAAGCAGAGGCATCCTCTAACAACCCTCTTCCTCTTAGCGGTAAAGTATTCATAAGCGTAAAGGATAAAGATAAGCCCGCTCTGCCCTCAATGGTGAGCAAGCTTATATCGCTTGGCTTTTCAATAATCGCCACCAAAGGAACAGCATCCTATCTGAAGAAAAACAAGATCAAGGTTGAATCTGTGAATAAAGTTACAGAAGGAAGACCGAATATCGTGGATTACATAAAAAATAAAGAAATACATTTTGTAATAAATACTGTCACAGGAGCAAAGGCGCAAAGGGATTCTTTTTCAATAAGAGAAAGTGCTTTGCAGTACAAAGTCACATATACAACTACCATAGCCGGCGCAAAAGCAGCAATAAACGCAATAGAGGTAACCCTGAAGAAGCAAATCAATTTAAAGTCTTTGCAGGAATATCATAATGCAGTGACAAAATCGGAAACAACAGAAACCCCCTGAAGGACTGTTATACGGGGTTTACCCTGTTAGAAAATTATATTTCTAACAGGGTTTACTTCATCCTGACAGGCTGTTAGAATGAACAGTGAGCCTGTCGGCCCGCTTCGCCGAATCGAGGCCCGTTGCTTCGCTCCGAGGCGAGCGAGCAGGCAGTCGTATAGCGAGCTAATGTTATAAATAGACAACTCCTTCCATTCGTATTTCCGCATGGAATACTAAATGATGAGAAAATAACTAATGAAAAAAAATCCAATAACACCTCAAGGGTATGAAAAACTCAAAAAGGATCTTGCAAAACTTCTCAAGGTCGAACGTCCTGAAAATATAAAGGCCATTGCCGAGGCAAGGAGTCACGGCGATCTGTCAGAGAACGCAGAATATCATGCTGCAAAAGAGAGACAGTCATTTATAGAGGGCCGTATTCAGGAATTGCAGACAAAGCTGGGGCTTGCACAGGTAATAGACCCTTCAAAAATATCACAGGATAAAATTGCTTTTGGCGCAACAGTAAAAATTTTGGATATAGACTCTGATGAAGAGAAGATTTTCATGCTGGTAGGCCCTGACGAGTCAGATATTAAAAATGGCAGAATATCCATAACCTCTCCTGTCGGAAGATCTCTTATAGGTAAATCCATAGGTGACACTGTTACGATTAAGGCACCTGCAAAAACAATGGAATATGAGATACTAGAGATACGCTTTGAGTAAATTATTCAAAACAGCAGTAAAAGATAATAAAAAACTATCAAACAACCACTACCTAATTACCTTTAAACCATTAAAGAAGATCAAAAAGCCAAAGCCGGGACAGTTCTTCATGCTCTCTGTAAGTAACAGTCTTGACCCTCTTTTAAAACGTCCTTTCAGCCTGCACAGATGGCTCAATCCTGATTTTCAGATTTTGTACAGAACAGTAGGTAAAGCAACAAAGTTATTAAAGAATAAGAAACCCGGCGATATACTGGAAATACTTGGGCCTCTTGGTAATGGCTTTCCTGTTCGCAGTTCAAAAGCAAAAATACTTCTGGTTGCCGGTGGGCTTGGAATAGCGCCTATCTTCGCACTTGCTGAGGCATTCGCAGACAGAGAGCCTTTGCTGTTTCTCGGTGCAAAAAACAGGAAAGAAGCATTATGTGTAAATAAACTGAAATCGATCGGTATTAAACCGGTTATTACGACGGATGACGGCAGTCTCGGCAAAAAAGGTCTGATCACAAACAAGTTGAAAGATTTTTTATTCCGTCACCCGCTCGCTCGCCTCGGGGCGAAGCAACGGGCCTCGTGCGAAGCCAACGGGTTACCTGTCACTGGTTACCGCCTCTATGCCTGCGGCCCCAAACCAATGCTGAAAGAACTATCAAAACTTGCAGGAGAATTTAAACTTAAAGGCTATATAGCGCTTGAAGAAAACATGGCCTGTGGTATCGGGGCATGTCTTAGCTGTGTAATAAACACTACAGAGGGTTACAAGCGTGTTTGCAAAGAAGGACCTGTATTTCCTATAGAGGAGATTATCTGGTGAATAAACAGATATGATTCAAGGGACTAGTGTACTGTCCCTAACGCTTCTTTACGCTTTTTGTAGTGTCATTCCGGCTTGACCGGAATCTCTCCCCTTTTAAAAGAAGGATTCCCGACAAGCGGGAATGACAGAAATATGTAAATTTAATTATGGGACAGTACACTAGTGATGGAATTAACTATATTGAGACTTTGTTTTACACTCGAACCCTGTAATCCCTGCCTGCCGGCAGGCAGGCTCTAATCCCTGCCTACCGGACAGGCAGGCTTGAACCCTTATTTTGAAAATTACAAAATGACCAAGAAGAAACCATTAAACATGAAAGTCAGCATTGGCAGGCTAAAACTTAAGAATCCCGTTATGACTGCTTCCGGAACATTTGGATATGGTGAGGAATATGCAAAATTTGTAAATTTAAATGATCTCGGAGCAATTGTTGTAAAAGGGCTGTCACTTGTCCCTAAAAAAGGTAATCCTCCGCCGCGTATTATAGAAACACCTGCCGGCATGCTTAATGCCATTGGTCTTCAAAACATAGGTATAGATAATTTCATAAAGGAGAAACTCCCTTTCCTTAAGAAATTTGATACCACGATAATAGCCAATTTCTTTGGTGATACAATAAATGAATACGTAAAGGCTGCTGAAAGATTAAGTTCGGTTGATGGGATTCATGCACTCGAAATGAATATCTCATGCCCTAATAAGCAGGCCGGCTGGAGCATATTCGGTACTGATCCGAAAGTAACTTTCAGGGTCGTCAACGCAGTTCGTAAAGCAACAGATCTTACGCTAATCGTCAAGCTCTCACCCAATGTAACTGATATCTCTTTAATGGCAAAGGTTGCTGAAGATGCTGGAGCTGATGCTGTGTCTCTTATAAATACATTAACTGGAATGGTTATTGATGTAAAAACAAAAAAACCGAAACTCGCAAACATTACCGGGGGTCTTTCCGGACCTGCCGTAAGACCTGTAGCTGTAAGAATGGTATGGGAATGTTATAACTCGGTTAAAATACCAATTATCGGTATGGGTGGTATAATATCTGCTGAAGATGCTCTTGAGTTCATGCTTGCCGGAGCAAGTGCTGTAGCTATAGGAACCGCTAATTTTATTAATCCTGAAGCTGCTCCTGAAATATTAAAAGGGATTAAATCGTACATGAGCAAATATCGTATAACAAACATAAAGAAACTTATAGGAGGGGTGAAATGTTAGAAAAACCACTTATTACCCTTACAACTGACTTTGGGTTGAAAGACCCTTTTGTAGGCATAATGAAAGGAGCGATCCTGAGCATTAACCCAAACATAAAAATAGTCGATCTTTCTCATAACATTACTCCTTATAACATCCGTGAAGCTTCCCAGGTCATATTTATAAGCCATAAATATTTTCCTTCAAAAACAATTCACGTTGTAGTTGTTGATCCCGGGGTAGGAGGAATAAGAAATCCATTGCTTATTGTCACTGAGGATCACTATTTCATAGGCCCTGACAACGGAGTCTTTACCTCCATCATAGAAAAGAACAAGTACAGTACTCTTTTTAAAGTAATAAAGATGTCCTCCACTCATTTTTACCGTGAGAATATTAGTCCTACATTCCATGGAAGAGATATTTTCGCACCTGCAGCAGCCTGGCTTTCTAAAGGAGTGGACATATCGAAATTCGGAGAAGAGACAAGAGATTATACTACTTTCGTAGTTCCGGAAATCGAACCTCAGGGCGCGAATGCCTTTGATGGCACAGTCATTCATATCGATAGTTTTGGCAATGCCATAACAAACATAACACGAACAGAACTCGATAAATTAAGAGGGGAAGCTTCTGAAGAAAGTCTTAAGATCGTCTTTAAAGACAAACGGTTGAGCCTGTCAAGTTATTATTCTGAGACCAATGGTTCAGGCCTTTCAGCACTTATAAACAGTTTCGAGTCTCTTGAGCTATTTACCTTTAAAGGAAATGCTTCTGGATTATTTGATATTAAAATAGGCGACAAAGTCAGCGTAATTCTGGAATAACATGAGAATACTGTTAATCGGGAACTTTGCCCCGCCATATGAGGAAGAAAGTCTCTGCAACTTTACTCTTTTAAATAAACTAAAAGAAGAAAAACACGATTGCTGTGTCATAAACACCTCCATTAATCCTTCCAAAGATAAAGGCATAATTAATACAAAGGGGTTTTTTGATTTTACCTTCAAGGTGTTCCGCTATAGCTGGCGGAAAGATATCCTGCATATCGCCACCAAGGCTTTTACCCGCATCGCTCTCTTAAAAGTGCTGGTTTCTATTCTATGGAGCAAACTCTTTTTTGTAAAACCCATAGTTACCATTTATTCAGAGATGTTCTCAGTCTTTGGTCAGTTAAGGAGCAAAGCCGGCGGACATCAGACGATCTATCTTATATTCTCTTTTGCAAAAAAAATAATTTTTGGTGACAAAGATACTTTAGACATAACCTCACGGTATAAGATTAAAGATAACTTTGAATTAGTTCCCCTGTTCATTCAAGCCAGCGAAGATCTCTCAGAAGGAGAACTTCTGACATTACAAAAACTAAGGAACAAAAAAAAGGTTATCGTATTTTCTAATATGAATTATCCTTCTCTTCTGTTCGATATACTCAATAAAATGTTGACTGAGCATGTGGATTCAGACATAGCAATTGTGATATCTTTCTCTGAAAAACTCTCCGCTAAACTTCAGCATGCTATAGAAGAGGCAGGCAGCAATCTGAAAGATAATCTGGTATTTATTGATTCAGACAATGTAAATCTAATGTCTGCCGCACTCTCACGGGCAGATCTCATTCTAAGGACCATGAGCTGTGAAGGCAAACAATTCTTTACTGATATTGCCTTAATTACAAGAATACCGGAACATCACGAGAATTATGTATATTTTCCAACCAGTCTTGTAATGTTAAAAGAAGGTAATGTTTCTGCTCTGTGCGCCCAAATTTTTAATAATCTGCTGATGGAACCGATCAAAATACCGTACATGCCCCGGAAAAAAGACTCTTACGAAAAGATCAAAGAAATATATTCCTCAAAATAGTTTAAACAACACGTCTTACCTTTATTCCTTAAAGTATTACTTTAAGTATTTTCAATGTACTATTACTTAATTTTCAAACAGTGAAGGCATATTTTTTCTTGCCAATGCCAGCTTTTTATCATACTCAAGATCACCTTTTCCAAGATAATTGGAGATAAGTTTTGATAAAGCTGATTTCCAGTTGCCAAAAATTGTCCTTGCAGTCCATTTCAAATTGTAATTTAGAGATCTGCTCATAACAAAAAGAAACACTCCCGGCTCAAAAGTTCTCTTAACGATAAAATGTAAGACATTAACAGTCAAAGAACGGCCATACCCTCTGGATAACTCATGTACATTCAGATATTTAATAAGAAAGCGCGGCACATAAGGGGTAAGTCCGAGCAGTTTATTCCGATATTTATTGTCAATCTTTACCAAATACCTGTACAGATAAGCGTCCTTTTCAACTATGTTATCTTTTGCAGCTTTTTCTGCAAGAGGAGTCCCCGGGAAAAAAGTCAGATGAGCCAGAGAAATTATAAACGGTTTTTTCAGCCTTGACATTGCATCTATGGTCTCCATTTCATCATCTTCTGACTCATATGGATTATCAACTATCATCTCGTAAAATGGTGCTGCCCTGGATTCAGAGATCACCTCTGCAGCTTTCATAACCGAAGTAAAACGAACCTTCCTCTGATATATATCAAAGTTAACATGGTCGCTGCCGCTCTGAACTCCCATTACAAGCATACTCAGACCCGCACTCTTAAGCATTAAAAGCTTATCACGGTCAAGCATAGTGGGTATTGCCCTGACAATAAAAGGCAGGTCAATATGTTTTTTATACTCCATTGAGAAATCCTTTATCCACTCTTTACTATGAGCAAAAAAACAGTCATCCTCAAAGTTTATGTATAAAACATGCTGATCCTTTTTTACTTCTTTTAATTCTTCAATACAATTCTCAACTGACCTTTTTCTTATTTTTTTTCCGTATACGGTCATAAGAAAAGAGTTGGCACAATACCCGCAATAAAAAGGGCATCCACGTGTTGTTATCATCATATGACATGTGCCTCCGTACAGAGCATATCTTCTGAACAGGTGGGGGTTTGCAGAGAAATTGCATATTCTGTTTTTATGAAAGGCATAATAATAATCAGGAAGATATTCCTGAAAAGGAAGCACATCCAGGTCTGTTTCAGGCCGGCTGTTTGGTTTCTTTATTATATTTCCGTTATCATTAACCCATATATTGGGAACATCCAGAGGTATATCACGGCCTTTGTCCTGAAGATGTTCCAGCAGTTGCAGAACCGGTCTCTCACCTTCACCAACACATACATAGTCAGCATATCTCAAACATTCATCAGGGCTTATAACTGCATGCACACCACCCCAGATTATAGGTATTGTGAACCTGCTGTGCAGTAGTCTCGTAAGATTTTTTGCAGGGTAGAATTCGATCGACATAAGCCCTATTCCAATTAAATCAGGCGTATAGTCACGGATAAAATCCTCTATTGCCGGATCTAAAGTGTTTTCCAGATAACCGGAAAGAAGCAGGGTCCGGGTATCGTGGCCATTAGCACGTACATTGGCTGCTATATATTTCAGTCCGGTTATATAAGCATTGGACTGAAGGGAAATAAGGAGTAGTTTCATAGATCTTCAGGTTGTGACTCTGTAAGCGATAACCGAAAGGCTATACTCAGGTCAACTATATGCGTCCGATTCAGGAATTCGAATATATTCATTATAGATCAGTTAATATTGCAAGTCAAAAGATTAAGCTAAAGCATTTGCATGTCATTACCAAACATAATACTTGACAAAATTAGTAGACTATTATAATTTATTTTTATGCTCACCCTGTCATCAAAAGGAGAATATGGTGTAAGGGCAATGTTCGAAATTGCCAAAAACTATAAAAAAGGCCCTTTAACCATAAAGGAAGTTGCCAGGAGGCAGGGAATGTCCACTGCATATCTTGAACAGTTACTAAACAAGCTGCGTAAAGCACGACTTATCAAAAGCCAAAAAGGCCCGGGCGGCGGATACGTACTTAACAAACGTCCTGAGGAGATCAGTGTAGGCGTAATACTCAAATCACTTGAAGGTCCGATAGCTATTGCACAATGCCTTAATCCTTCTGCCAAGGGCTGCAACCGTATAGATAAGTGCGTGGCAAGGCTTTTGTGGAAATCTCTGGGTGAAAGAATAGAGCATTTTCTTGGTACTACAAGCCTTAAAGATCTTTTAAAAGAAGAAAAAAAAATATTAAGGTAAAACTGTGTCAAATACGGAGGTATCTCTTAAAGTGCTGCCTGATCCTATACTTAAATTTCTTGACAAACCGATCGAGGCCGATTCGACAACAGACATAATTTATATGATGTGTCCAATGCATTTGCTGACGATCGAGCAGCAGATCAAGGAGCTGAAGGTTGGCCAGGTTTTAGCGGTTCTCACGGATTATGACGGAGCAATAGAAGATATCCCGGCCTGGTGCCGTAAAACAGGCAACGAATTTCTGGGTATCCTGGAAGAACCCGATTACTACACATTTTATGTAAAAAAACTTAAGGAGTAAAAATGAAAGCTATATATATGGACCATGTAGGTACAAATCCTGTCCATCCTGAAGTTATGGATGCAATGCTTCCGTATTTCACGGAATACTTTGCCAACCCCATGAGCTTATACGAATCAGGCATAAAGGCGCGTGAGGCCATTGAGGAAGCACGCACGAAAACCGCTGCATTAATTAATGCAAAACCAAATGAAATTATTTTTACTTCAAGCGGTGCGGAATCCAACAACTTTGCGCTTAAAGGTATTGCCCTTGCAAACCAGAACAAAGGCAAACATATAATAGTTTCAAAAATAGAACACCACTCTGTACTTAATTCAGCACGTTTCCTTGAAAAATCCGGGTTTGCTGTAACCTATCTTCCTGTTGATAAATACGGCTTAATCGACCCTGAGGTCGTCCAAAAAGCTATAACAAAAGAAACAACTTTGATATCCATTATACACGCAAGTCCTGAGATCGGAACAATACAGTCAATTGCCGAGATTGGAAAAATTGCGAAACAAAATGGCATAGTCTTCCATACAGATTCGGTTGCCTCTGCCGGTAACATTCCGATTGATGTTGAAACCCTCAACGTTAATCTGATGTCATTAGCTGCACATCAGTTTTATGGCCCTAAAGGTGCAGGTGCCGTTTATTTAAAAGGCGGTACCAGAGTAGTGCCTTTGATATACGGAGGAATACAGGAAAGCGGCAGAAGAGCAGGAACAGAGAATGTACCTGCAATTGTAGGCATGGGCAAGGCTGCAGAACTGGCTAAAAGAGATATGCAAAAACGCACTGATCATGTTAGATCTTTAAGGGATAAGATTATAAGCAACGCGCTAAAAATAGATAAAGTCCTTCTAACCGGACATCCTGAACAAAGGTTACCGGGACATGCAAGTTTTGTTGTAGAGTATATTGAGGGTGAAGCCATGCTTTTGCTTCTGGCTGCCAAGGGGATCAATTCTGCAAGCGGCTCTGCCTGCAGTTCAAAAGCCTTAAAATCCTCACCTGTCCTTCTTTCTATAGGAATTCCTGTACACCTTGCGCAGGGTTCTGTAGTTTTTACGCTTGGAGAAAATACAAAAAACGAGGACATAGAATATTTTAATGAGGTTTTTCCTCAAATAATAACACAGCTTAGAAAAATATCTCCCTATTCTAAAGGATGGGGAGAAATGGAGGACCCAACATGTACAGCAAAAAAGTAATGGACCACTTCACAAACCCAAGGAATGTAGGTGAAATGCCGGATGCCGATGGTATCGGAGAACAGGGCAACCCGGTATGCGGTGATGCAATGAAAATATTTATAAAGGTCAAAGACAACAAAATAATTGATGCCAAGTTTCAAACCTTTGGCTGTGGTGCTGCAATAGCTGTTTCAAGCATGGTTACTGAGATGGTCAAAGGAAAAACTATAGATGACGCACTTAAAATTACAAAAGAAAGTGTTGCCAGTGAGCTTGACGGCCTGCCCCCTCAGAAACA
>VAPC010027970.1_pt1 | contig 10217 bp, 4 predicted proteins | sample 3395121 | NCBI WGS metagenome assembly VAPC01 (sample SAMN08290434, study PRJNA428436) | hydrothermal vent metagenome | isolation source: Deep-sea hydrothermal vent chimney | place: Indian Ocean: Southwest Indian Ridge | depth 1711 m m
ATATTACAATATTTCTCGATTCCTTTCCATCCCAATATTCTCTGAAATAGTTGACCACAATAGAGAATCTCGATAGAATGCAAAAAATGATATTTGTACAATACCGTTTGCCTATGGGAGAACATCACATGAAAAAAACACTTTTTGTTTTATTTGTCTTTTTATTGGGAGTTTGTACATTTGGAACTTTATTTGGGGATTTGGCTGAAGAAGAGATCTCTGATATAAGTATTAATCCTTCTCTTTTCAATGGTTTAAAGTATCGGAATATCGGTCCTTCTCGTGGTGGGCGTGTGACGGCTGTCGCGGGTATACCTTCCCAACCGGAAACATTCTATATGGGAGCCAGTGGAGGTGGGGTCTGGAAAACAACCGATTATGGAAAAAGATGGAACAATGTCTCCGATGGCTATTTTTCGACGGGTTCAATCGGAGCGATACGTGTTGCACATTCAGATCCGGCCATTGTGTATGTGGGCACTGGATCTGACGGAATAAGAAGCAATGTTATTACAGGACGGGGTGTTTACAAGTCGACTGATTCCGGAAAAACATGGATTTTCTTAGGCCTCCGTGCGGTCGGACAGATAGGAGCCGTAGAGATCCACCCTGGAAATCCGGATATCGTTTATGTTGCCGCTCTGGGACAGGCTTTTGGCCCCAATCCGGAGCGAGGAATTTTTCGCACTTTAGACGGGGGAAAAACCTGGAAGAAAGTCCTCTTTGTCTCAAATCAAACAGGAGGAATTGACCTTGAATTAGCCCCTGACAATCCAAATATTGTTTACGCTTCTCTATGGCGGGGAGAGCGCAAACCATGGACCATCATCAGTGGGGGACTTGAAGGCGGCATCTATAAATCCTCAGATGGCGGTACGTCATGGAAACAGGTCACAGAAGGATTACCTTCCGGATTGCGTGGAAAAAGCGATCTGGCAGTCTCTCAGGCCGATCCCAGACGCGTCTATGTCCTGATGGAAGCTCCGGAAGGAGATGGGGGTCTCTACAGGTCGGATGACTATGGAGAGAGTTTCCAACTCATTTCGACCTTTGCTCAGCTCTTGGACAGACCATTCTACTACTGCAATCTGGATGCCGATCCTACAAATGCAGATGTCCTGTATTCCAATTCTACTGGATTCTACAAATCTGAAGATGGAGGAAATTCATGGAAACGACGGTCCACACCCCACGGTGATAACCACGATATGTGGATCAATCCTTTAGATCCGGATATATTTATCCAATCGAATGATGGTGGAGCCAATGTGACACGTGATGGAGGACAAACATGGTCTACACAGAACAATCAGCTTACGGCCGAACTTTATCAGGTGGCCGTCGATGACCAGTTCCCTTACTGGATTTATGCCGGACAGCAGGACAACTCTACTATTATGGTCCCGAGTTTACCTCCCTATTCTCCTTCGGTTGGTGCTACAGGTTTTTGGCAGGCCATTGGTGGTTGTGAAACCGGACCCGCTGTACCAAAACCCGGAAATCACAACATCGTATACGCCAACTGTAAGGGCCGTTTCGGACGTTACAACAAACTGACAGGTCAGGAGAAACAGTACTATGTGGGAGCGGCCAATCTCTACAGCCACAATCCTAAAGACTTAAAATACCGCTTCCAACGTGTTTCTCCTATTCATATCTCTCCTCATGATCCAAATGTGGTTTATCATGCATCCCAGTACCTTCATCGTACGACGGATGAAGGCGTTACTTGGGAGATTATATCTCCCGACCTGACGGCGAATGAATCGGACAAGCAGGTCATTTCAGGAACACCGATCACCCGCGACATTACCGGCGAGGAGTTTTACAGCACAATCTATGCTGTTCAGGAATCAATTCTGGAAAAAGGATTGATCTGGGTGGGTGCTAACGATGGACCCGTCCATGTGACTCGCGATGATGGAAAAACCTGGGCCAATGTAACACCTTCCGATATGCCTACGGGAGGCCGTATCCAGACGGTAGAACCTTCTCCACACAGTCCAAATAAAGCCTACTTTGCCGCTTACCGCTATCTGCTCGGAGATTGGGAACCCTATATTTATAGGACAACTGATTATGGGAATTCCTGGAAGAGGATAACGACCGGAAAAAATGGAATTCCGAACGATACTCCGACCCGGGTAGTCAGAGAAGATCCGGATCGTGAAGGGCTCCTCTATGCGGGCACGGAATTTGGGATGTACATTTCTTTTGATGATGGAGAACACTGGCAGGTGTTTCAACTTAATCTTCCCGTGACTCCTGTCACTGATATTAAGGTTTATAGGGACGATCTTGTTTTGTCCACCATGGGGCGGTCTTTCTGGATTCTCGATAACATCACCCCACTTCATCAGTTTTCAGAACAGATTGGAAACACAAAAGACTTTCTTTTTACTCCGCGCAAAGCCCACAGAATGCGCTTTCGTGCGTCTCGAGGTTCAGCCGCAGGTCCGGAATTTCCTTCTCCTGGAGTGATATTTGACTATGTCTTGGCAGAAGAACCAAAAGGAGACATCGTCTTCGAGATACAAAATTCTTCGGGACAAAAAGTGCGGACCTTTTCCAGTGCTGCAGGTCAACTGCGGTTGAAAAAGACGGTGGGAGCTCATCGATTTCTTTGGGATATGAGGAGGGAGCTGCCGGTCGAAGAAAGTGCAGAGGATCAATCCCGGCGTCCGCGTAGAGGGCCTCTGGTTTTACCCGGCACCTATCAGGGGACAATCACCATCGGGGGATGGAGTGATCGCGTCCAATTTGAGATCCTTATGGATCCTCGAGTAACTGCCGATGGTGTAACGCTGTCAGATCTTAAGGCACAGGAAAAACTCAGTCTGGATGTTCTGATGCTTCAAGATAGAGCTCGGAACACGGCCAGTCGGCTTGAAAAAGAGATAAAAAATTTGACTTCAAAAACTGAAGGGGGAGGGAAGCTCTCTCGTCGAGAAAAGAGTTTAGAGGCAAAACTTAATGAGATTAAGGTAAAATTAGTCACATCAAGAGGCACATATCAGCAGCCGATGATTCTGAGTCAGATCGGCTACCTGTCCGGCATGCTCGATCGTGCCGACCAGAAACCTGGGCGTGACGCCTATTTACGATATGATGAGCTTAAAGAGGCCCTAGCTCTGTGTGAGAAGGAAATCTCTCAGGTTCTCAAACAGCAAGATTAAGTTTCTCCACGAATCCTAAGTTATTGATAAAACACTGAGAGGCTTTCGAGAGAATGGTTTATCTTGCTAAAAACGCTCAAAAGAGGTATAATTAATTAAAATTAAAGTGGTAATTGTTCCAATGAATTGTTAATCCCACTAGATCAATAATTTCTTCTGACAATCACTTCTTCATATTTACACTAAAAATTAAGGACATTAAATGGAATTTTATAAATTAAATCTCGATTCCAGGCTTCAAAAGGGAATTGCAGACATAGGCTATACGGAGATGACAGACGTTCAGGAACAAACCCTGTCTAAAACACTTCATGGAAGAGATGTTGCAGTGCAGTCGCAGACAGGAACAGGAAAAACTGCGGCGTTTTTAATCACAATGATGGAACACCTGTCGAGAAAAAATTCTCCCAATAATAAATTTGCGCTGATCATTGTCCCCACGCGGGAATTGGCCGTTCAGATCGAAAAAGAAGCTCGTCAATTGAGCCGGCACATGAAATGTGCGGTAGGAAGTTTCTATGGCGGGGTTGGTTATACTCGCCAACTAGAGTTTCTGCGAAAAGGCGTAGACATTGTTATCGGAACTCCCGGACGTTTGTTGGATTTTAGCCAAAAGGGCTATCTACGGTTGAAAGATGTTGAAGTACTCGTGATCGATGAGGCCGATCGGATGTTCGATATGGGATTTCTTCCGGATATCACAAAACTTATTCAAAAAATGCCTTCACAAAAACACAGACAGAGCATGCTGTTCAGTGCCACTTTAAACCGGTTTTCAAGGACGGTTGCCTATAAACACATGAATGATCCGGATTTTATTGAACTCACTCCTGATCAAATGACCGTTGATACAATTTCACAAGAACTCTATCATGTGAAAAGCCATATCAAATTGAATCTTTTATTGGGCATTCTTAAAGCTGAAACTCCTCAAAATGCCTTGATTTTTACCAACACTAGACATGTCGCTTTTCGTCTGTCACAGAAACTCAAAGGCAACGGATACAGGTGCCAACATCTGACAGGTGATCTTCCACAAAATCGTAGATTGAAAGTTATTGATGACTTCATGAAAGGAAAATTTTCTTTACTTGTTGCGACCGACGTGGCCGCGCGCGGACTTCATATTGATAATCTTGACATGGTTTTCAATTATGATATTCCCCAGGACTGCGAGAATTATGTACACCGGATAGGTCGCACGGCCCGTGCCGGCAAAAAAGGTAAGGCCGTAACATTGGCCTGTGAGGGGACAGCCAGCCATCTCGAATCGATAGAGGCCTTCATCGGTATGAACATTCCCGTTCAGCCGGAGAATTTTAATCTGATTGCCAATGACAGAAGTTATCTAGATTCTCACAAGAAAAGGTCATCCGATTATAATAGATCCAGATATGAGAAACGTCCCCATTCTAGAGGGAGAAAGACGTATCGCTCTTCACATTCCCAGTCTCAGACATACGCGAGATAAATCACAAAATATTTAAAAAACCTCAACGATGTGTTTGTTTTGAACGATAATCACTGTATTTTTTTAATTTCATTAAAGATAGATTCGACAAGTCTTGCGTGGTTGTCTTCAAATTCCTTCTTGATTTCTTCTAAGTTTTTTCCCTGTCCGATTAAAGTTTTAATCTTTCCCTGAAGTTGTTTCATCTCTTCTATATGGTGCTTTACCGTGCTTCTATCTACGGGTTCACTATGCCCACTGCAGAACAGTTCCGCATCCAAATTATCCAGCATTTTGGTGAGCGTTTTGAGATGAGAAAAAGAATTCCCTCCTTTATAAGAATGGATGAGCTGAGGCCTGCCCATAAATATCTGGTCTCCGATAAAGGCGGTTTTTTCTTCCGGAAAATAGACAACCGTATCTCCTGTCGTATGACCGACACCAAAATACCAAAGTTCAATTTTTTTGGATCCCAGATAGATATCGAGCTTATCGCTGTAGGTGACAGAAGGCAGAAAGGGGGCGTATTCCGGATTATTCCATACCGACGGTTTTCCGTTTCTCTGAGGATGTAAGAAATCTAGGCGGCAGTTTTTATGGGCGACAATAGTCACTGTTTGAGGGAAAAATGGATTTCCCATAATATGGTCTCCATCGCTGTGTGTGTTGACAAGATATCTGATGGGTTTGTCGGTAATCTTCTGAATCTCCTCTATTGTTAAATCGACAGATTCTTTTGTCTGTTTAGTGTCGATCACAAGGATGCCGTTGTCACCGATATAAAATCCTCCATTTGCGCCCCGTCCCCCAAGAATCTGGTACAGCCGGTCCGAGATCTTCTCGAGTTTGAGGGGAGCGGTTTGTCTTTGTTGGGCAAACGAAGACAATGTCACCAATAAAATTGAACAGAGAAAAACCGATAAAAGTACACACTTTTTTTTCATTTTGTTCCTCCTAAAGAAATGATGAAACTGTCGATCATCCATAAAATTCCAAATAAAAATATCACAGAAAAAATGGCCCGCCGATTTCCGGCATGCCCTTTTGATACTCTTGAAAAATTATAAGTTAAACACTTTACTTGAGAATAGGATCATCCACAACTTTGAATTTTTTAGTGACCACTTCGTTATCGTCCACAATCAGAGTCACTTTGTAAGTGCCTTCTTCGACGAGCGATGGACCGCCTCTTCTGAACTGCTGCTGGTTCCCCCCGGCCTGCGTCCTTCTTCTTCTGAGATTCCAAACGGCTTTATGGAGACCGGGATCACCCTTGCCCCGGACTTCTTGGAGTAGATTACCTTCCAGATCCTTAATAGCCAGCTTCACTGATTTGGCTTTGTTTTTCAGGTTATAATAGATCACTGTTTGAGCAGCGGGAGTAGGATTTGGAGTTACGGCGTATTCTCCATAGCCCCCTCCGCGCCGTTCGATCATGGCCCATTTAACCGTTCGCTGCACATCAAAAAGATGAGCTTCTTCCTCGAACACTTCGGGCGAAAATTCTTTAAAAGGATAGATATCTACGATATAAAATCCACGTCCATAGGTCGCAAGTGCCAGATCTCTTTCTCTTTCCTGGATATCCATATCCATGATGATGACATCCGGGGCATCTTCTGAGATGTTTGTCCAGTTTTTGCCGCTGTCGATGCTGACAAATACGCCGTAGTCCGTTCCTAGATAGAGGACATTGGGATTGTCGGGATCTTCATTGATATCGCGCACAGGATTCATCATACCGCCGCTGATATCCTCCCAGGTTTCCCCCATGTCCCGTGTGACGTAGATATAGGACGTGTCTTCGGTGTGGGTTCGGTAACCGGAATAGGTGACATAGCAGACATTGACATCATGGTTGGAGGGCTCGACTCGAGATACCCAGTGATCATAGGGAAGTGCCGCTCCTTTAGGAGGGTTTTTTTTCAGTTTTCCCGAATTGTCATAGAATTTGTCCGTAATATTGATCCAGATGATCCCGGCATTCTTGCTCATTTGTAAATTGCCGTCATCCGTTCCGGCCCAGAGAACACCGGGTTTGACGGGGGATTCGGCAAAGGTATAAACAGTGGCCCACTGAAGGTTTGTTTTCTTAGATTCTGCGAGCTTGCTTTTATCGGCCTTACTGAGATCCGGGCTGATGGTTTCCCAAGTGCCGGGTTCACCGCGCTGGTAAGATCTGTGAACGTACTGGGAAGCGATATAAACAATGCCCGGGTTGTGGGGAGAAAGGTGAATGGGGGCGTCCCACTGGTACCTTTGAGCCGGTTTTCCGGCGGCATTTTCTTCGGGTGTATTGCGTACTTGTAGCCTTATCGTCTGTCCTGTCTTCAGGTTCATCCGGTTCGAGACGCCGAACTGACTTTCATAATAGACGAATTCAGGATTCCACCAGTCGCGGACAACGTAATATCCATCTCCTGAGGGAAGATAGGTCCAGTCCGCAGGAAAAACACCGTATCGGTTTCGGTTCCGAGAAGGTCCCATCCAGCAGCCGTTGTCCTGTGTGCCGCCCATGACGTTGTAGGGGAATTCGCTGTCGACTGAAACATCGTAAAACTGCTGGGCGCTGATGGTCTCTTTCTGGGACCAGTGTTTCCCTCCGTCCCAGGTTTCAGACACACCGCCGTCATTGCCGTTGAGGATATGATTGGAGTTGAGGGGATCGATCCAGATGCCTCGTGTATCGACGTGAGCCCTATGGGTTCCCCCGGTTCCGGACCATGGTGGGGACTTAAAGGTTTTTCCTGCGTCATCCGACACCACAACCCTGGTTTCAACGGCGTAGAGTTTGTTTTCGTCGTTCGGGTCCACTTCGATGCGGCCTGCATAACCCGCTTCAATGCTGTTGATCACAGCGCTGCCGCCCGAGATTTTGTATTCAGTCATTTTTTTCCAGGTTTCTCCCAAGTCGTCCGACCTGTAAACCACACCATTTTTTGTGATAGGTTCCATCTCTGCAAGTGCGCCGCCGTAGAGGAGCTGCAAGATGTAACGGTTGATCACCTGGTATCGGCCGGCGGTATTTTTGTCTTCTTTCCCTTCTTCCGTGGCTTCGGCTGCCGGCATATCTAGCACTTCTTGGACTGAGTCCATCATGTCCAGAATATCTTTGTTGTCTTTATAAGCCTTGCGGGCTGTCTTGATAAATACAGTTAAGTCGATCCCGATTTTTATCTGGAATTCCTTGTCTTTGATAGATTCATTCAGTTTTTCTACCAGACCAGCTTCATCTTCAGCTTGGATGGATTCAAACTTGACCATTCTTGCCAGGCTGGAATTGATTTTAAAGGACTTGAAATCGTCGAAATTAAAACCATCCTTGAAAAATCTTCTCGCTCTGAAATTAGCGCGGTTTGCTCTTAGATCAAATCCTAGATTGTCTTCCTCATCCATCCGGACATAGATAATATTCGGATTTTTTGGATAAATTGTCAGACCATTCCATCCCGATTTGATGTCCATGGGAAGGCCCTCTGTCAATTTTTTCCACGTTTTTCCACCATCTGTAGATTTGTAGAGGAAATTACCCGGTTGTCTGTCGATAAAAGTCCAGGCTCTGCGGTAGGTTTTATAACCGGCAGCTATGATGATGTCGGAATTGGAGGGATGCAGCACAAAGTCGCCTATGCCCCGGTCTTTGAGATCGAGCACCAATTCCCAAATTTTCCCGCCGTCCGTTGTCTTGTACAGTCCTCGCTCGTAGCCTTCCATCTCGTTGTTGTAGAGCTCGCCTTCGGCCGCCACATAGACGATGTCGGAATTTTTGTCATCGACGGCGATTCGGGGGATGTAATAGCTCCTTTCGAGGCCAATGTGTGTCCAGGTTTTCCCTGCATCCGTCGATTTCCACATGCCGTTTCCGTGAGCTGAAGAGCGGGCATGCATGGCTTCTCCGGTCCCCAGATACACGATATTCGGATCGGATGGAGCCACATCGACATATCCAATACTCATGTTGCCGTACTGATCAAATAGCGGGACAAAAGAGATCCCTCCGTCCTCTGTTTTCCAGAGACCTCCGGAGGCCGTGCCTACATAATAGATTTGGCTCTGACCTTTGGGGACCGCAAAATCCGTGATACGGCCTGAAAACGTCCAGGGGCCGATGTGACGCCAGCTGAAGACATTGAGGTCTTTAGTGGTCACAGAATTTTCGGCAAAAATAAGACCGGTCCCGAGAACCAAAAGGCATAACGTTGTGAGCAGTAAAAATCGATAAAATTTCATAATTCCTCCTGATTTACCTTAAATGAATTCTGACACAGATTTGGATATATATGAATACAAATAGTAGATTAAAAGAATTGGTGGGAATAGATTGTCTAAAATTATATTCGGTTGAAATCGAGCTATTCCTTTCTCTTCACCCTAAGATCTCTTTACTCTAAGAGCTAAATAATATAATCCGATTTCAGAATTACTTCAAGTAAAAACTGGAGTTATGTCAAAGCAAAGTAAAAATGTCCGGTTCTACACATCTTAAAAACTCTGTCTTTCAGCATGCAGTTTTGCGGTTTGATCATACCTTTTCCACGGATGATTTATTGATTTAAGATAATTCTTTTTTTTGTTGAATTTTGACTTAAAAATCGAAACAATAAGGCACATATGAAACGTTTTTTTTCGATTAGGAGGTTTACCATGAAGAGCATCGCTAAAATTCTATTGGCAATATTCGTGATAATAGTTTTTTCCGCTTATGCTTTAAATGAATCCCCTAAAGTGGATGTGGATATGGTGGCCAAAATCCGCGAAGAGGGGTTTCAACACTCTCAGGTTATGGATATCGTTGGGTATATGACCGATGTACTGGGCGCACGGCTGACTCTTTCAGAAGATATGAAGCGAGCCCAAGATTGGGTTAAAAACAAAATGGGGGAGATCGGCCTAGTCAATACTGTCATCGAACCGTTTATGGACTATGGTGTTTCCTGGGATAATGAGTATTTCTCGATTCATATGCTTGAACCCGATTACCAGCCAATGGTTGGATTCCCTCTATCTCATACGCCAAGTACAAAAGGTAAGATTACCAGCTCCACTATGATTGTTAATATTAAAACAAAAAAAGATATTTTGGAATTTCGTGGTGAATTATCGGGAAAGGTCGTTCTGTCAACACCTCCGGCTGAAATCGACCTTGTCAAAATGGCACAGGCAACTCCTCGGAGGAACTCCGAAGACCTGAAGCAGATCGAAGAACAGGTCATTCCTCAACCTCAGCGTCGAAGGGTACCCCCACCTCCACCCGATCCTGATCTTTTGAAGTCCACAGAAATAATTGAGTTTTTTAAAACCGAAGGAGTTCTTGCCGTACTCGAATGCAGGAGTGGCAGACCGGGTCTGGTCCGTGGATTTGCCCGTCCTGGCACAAAAGACGACGGGTGGTCACTAGAGGGGAACCTTGCCTCACTGCCAATTATTGCCGTAACTCCCGAACATTATAATCGGATGTACAGAATTCTGATAAGAGACATTCCGGTTACGATAGAGCTGGAGGTCCGCAACCGTATGGGAGATCACGTAGAAAAAGCTAACAATATCCTGGGAGAGATTCCCGGGACAGACCTGAAGGATGAGATAGTGAT
>VAPC010842978.1_pt1 | contig 10217 bp, 9 predicted proteins | sample 3395121 | NCBI WGS metagenome assembly VAPC01 (sample SAMN08290434, study PRJNA428436) | hydrothermal vent metagenome | isolation source: Deep-sea hydrothermal vent chimney | place: Indian Ocean: Southwest Indian Ridge | depth 1711 m m
ACTCAAGGTGGCCGAGTCCCTTCCCTCCGCTCAATCCCCCGCAGCACCTGAATCATAAAAGAAGAGAACGCACGCGCAGAAGCCCTCGTGGTGGGCGTTTGTCCGAACTGGTGGTCACCGGGCTGTTACAGGCCCTTCTTGTGCCTCTGAGCAGGTGGTAGATCTGTGATTTCGGGGATTGGTGCTACCGCAGGGCTCTGCCGGAGTACTGAAACGGTCACATCGGTAGAAATGGTCGGGATTCAGGCGAGATTTCTGACTCTGTCTGGAATTGACTTTCTTATCCCTTATTCTGCGGCCAAGTGCATCATTGGAGTTGTCCAGACTTTCTCATAGAGTTCTGATCGAGTGAGTTCGATTGGTTCAGGTCGCTGGTAATTCATCGTACTACTCCATCTTAGATCTGTTGCAGGTTAATCTGGAAGCTTTGATCTATTCAGACATCGAGAAATGGGTCCTCCATGATTGAATATATATACCCCTCACAATCGTTCGATATACCCCTATACTGTGATGGTACATCTCAATCTAACCGATTGTACAAAATTGAGTGCATTCCCAGGGTATCATTGCACTATTCTTCCCGTTACTCCCAGAGGGCATTTATAGTGTACTAAATCAATTTGAGGCTCTGGGCTGCCCAATCTATCGTGCAGTTTGGAATACCTTTTTATGGACGGCAACCCCACTAATTGCCAGAAAGATAATAAATTAGGCCATCTGTATTGATTTGGCCCAGGAATTGCGCCTTTCATATATGCCGGAGTGCCCGTAACCGGAATGATATTCTTTACCTCATTATTATAGAGACAAACTGGAAGCCATCGTCATGACTAATGATCAAGCTGTTCTTCAGAATGCCTTTGATTTAGTTGAACGACTCATTCAAAAGCCAATTAAGAATTCCAAATTAATTCGGCAACTAGATCAGATCAGATCAGCCAGGACTATCAGATCGATCGTGTGTTGTTATCCGTTATGCAATTGAGAAATGCATGGAAGATTCTGCAGCCTTCGCATGGCGGATTCTGTGGGACGGAATGGACCGCCTTGTAAAGCCTGAAGAACAACCGGAGAGCCATATTAAATGAATATGGACTTTATGATAAGTCCTGATATTCATGTCGTGTTCGAGCTACCGGACCAATTCAATACAGGTACCCTCAGAAACATAATTCCAGAAATGGTGTCAGGAGTTTACAACCAACCTAAATCCTTATTTGAAATAGTCTCTGCCGTTGGTAGTTCCATGCGAACCATTGAGCGGGAGTTTAAAGAAAACATTAATTGCTGTCCGAGCGACTTCCTTGTTCTCTTACGCGTTGGGATTAGCGGGTGTCTGCTGCTGTGGCATAACGAGTTAACCGTAGAAGGAATTGCTTCAGTCTGTGGTTTTTGCGCTGGGATTACACTAAGAAGGCAATTCAAGAGACTGACCGGTTTAAATCCCTCAGAGTTCAGAAGAATCGCCAAGAAGGGGAAACGGCCAATGCCATACTGTTCATCATGAGTTTACCTCCCGCCCTCTACTCTAATTTATCAAAGGGCAAGTGTCTCACTCATATTGGCACAGAGGGTAGCCCGACCTAGCCAATAAGGAGGGGACCAATGAAGCGGTTACGCTTAGCTCTTTTATTCCTTGTTATCACATGTCTTACAGTGGGTACTTTTAATGTTTTAGCGTCTCGTCAGCAGCCATTGGGTGAAGATGTTTACTACTGGTACGAAGGCCGTCGTATTCAGTTAAATTCAACTGACCAGGATTGGATAATTGGGCTTCGAGATGTTAATGACAATAAGGTTGACCAGGCACTTAGCCAACTATCCAACCTTGGAATCACTGCTCTGAATATATCTACCAAACGGAGAGCCATATATACAGACACACGTGCAATTAACTCGCAGAATATAGAATCTATCCGAGCAATTGATAATGTCATCAGTTTTCGACCACGATATACAGTCCCTGGCTTCGAAAAGATGATAAGTGTACCTGACGAAGCACTAGTCACATTCACCTCTCCGATACCTCTTGATAGAATTCAGAGATTTGGAGAACGCTTTAATATGGTGCCGGATTCACTTTGGACTTCATTCCCAGCAGAGATTGTGTTGTATCGGTGGCAAGGAGATAATACTCAAACGCTCGCGTCTGTAATTGATCAGATGAGACAGTCTTCCCTAGTCATCGCGGCTGAGCCCAATCTTGGAAATACTATTATATTGTATCAGACGTCTCCCAATGATCCAGTATGGAATCGTCAGTGGAATTTCATTTTGGCAAGGCTCCCTGAAGCATGGGATGAGGTATATGATAGATCGGAATATTCACCGGTAAAAATCGCGATTATTGATACATGGACGTTCTATGACCATGGAGATCTAAATGCAGTTAGTGAGTTCCATTATGTTCCTGGTTTTCCCGAATCTCCGGATTATCGCCTTTATGGAGTAGAAAGTCATGGAACACCAGTTGCTGGCATAGCTGGAGCAATAACGAACAACCAGTTTAATGTTGCAGGCGCCGCTGGTGGATGGGCTGGTGATAATAAGCCTCCCGTGGATTTAATTTTAATTGATAATATCGGGAATGAGCCGGAACATGGTGTATATGATCAACCGTACTTTGACGATATTGCCTTAGCTCTTGGTAAAGCGGTTGCATTGGGAGCTGATGTAATAAACTGTTCTTGGGGGATTGGCCTTGAAAGTACCACAGTTGATAGTAAGATCAATCAGGTTGTTGTGAGTGGGAGGGATAATCACAAAGGATGTGTTGTTGTGTTTGCAGCTGGGAACTCACACAATAGTCCAATATCTGAGCCAAGTGATCATCCCAAAGTTATTGCCGTAGGAGCCACAGACAGTTGTGAAGTCCGGTGGGTTTACAGCATGTTTGATGCCGTTGGTGGACCCCAGGAATTGGATTTAGTAGCACCTAGTGGTTGGGATAAAACAACTGAGGATATTTTCACTCCATATGGACAAGTCGGTATGTATGTTCCTTCAACTGGGGTTAGCGGAGACGGATCTCCTAGCTATCCAGAAACACATTATCGGTTTGGTGGAACATCAGCCGCGGCGCCAATGGTATCAGGCGTCGTCGCTCTTATTCTCTCAATTCGTCCAGATATCCCATCTCACGAGGTCCGTGAGGTTCTTATTTCATCGGCCAAAAAGATTCAAGGTGGTCAACGTTATCGGGATGGAGATCCCAATGAGACTTATAGTTATACAAATGGCTATAACCGATTTGTTGGTTATGGTCAGCTTGATGCATACCAGGCAATAGATGTTGCTACATCATGGTACCCAAAGATAATAGAGGGGCTGAGTGCCAACCAACCAATAAAAAACCCTCCTTCTGCTCCCACTTGTTGGTGGAAAGAAGATCCATTAGCAAAGATTACGAGACCTCCGTCTGGCCCAACATATTACGTGAGACTTTCTTGGGATCGTCCAGGCAATGATCCCCCTTACAATTACTTAATAGAAAGGTCAGAAGATGGCGAATACTACAGTCCACGATACTGGGCTGCGGGAGACTATAACTGCTTCGTTGATTCTGGACTTGAGGAAGGAGAAAGGTACTGGTATACGGTTGCCGAATATTGGAATGCTGGAGGGAGTGCAAGAGTAGGAACCAGATCCGACCCTGTTATGGTTGATGTACCCGATGGAGAGGGGGCGGGAGTCAATGTTTCTGAGGATATTAAATTTGGAATTGATTCAGCTTGGCCGAATCCCTTTAACAGCCAGTCAGTGATAAAATATGGTTTAGACAAACAATATAACAATGTCCAGTTACAGATCTTTAATGTTCGTGGGCAAGAGGTATTCCGGAAATTCAACCTCAACACAAATGCTGGTTACCACGTCGTACGTTGGGATGGGAAAAACAACCAAGGTCTACCAATTGCAACTGGTATCTATTTGGTCCGAATGAGGGCCGATAATAATGTGTCCACCATTAGAATCACGCTGATTCGTTAGAATGAATGATGAAACACATAAATCCGTGAAATAATGCATTATTCACAATCTCTAACAGAGGATTACAACCAAATTATTTCTTATGTGATTAAATGGTGGCTAGTTGTTTTTTCATCAGTCTCAATATTTGCACTGTATGGTTGTGGAGGAAATAGAAGTACGAACACAGATAATGGATCCGAACCTATTCTAACCCTACAAGTGGCAACTGAAACAATAGTCTCAGATGTACTTTATGAATTTTCTCCTGACTCAACCTGGGCAACGAGTATAGAAGGTACTTACGACTTTAGAATTCATCTTAATCCCAATCCTTTCTCAACAAATATTGACAGCATATCATTTGATTGTATTGGTCAGGTTTATGCCCATTATGAAAGTGAATTAGTGATATGGAAGTCTGGAGATCAAGATACCGGTGTAGTATGGAACAGGGAGCCGATTTCAAGTGTATTTCAATATTTCCCGGTCTATTTTCCTTTGCCATCTCTAATTCATCCAAATACGTTCATTGTAAACGACTATATAAGAGGAAGATCTCAACATGTTGAGGATCTAAGGCTGCGCCTTATTAACAGGACCTCCTACAATTGCTTACTACTTGACCGCCAAGTATCACAGGTAGTCTTTTACCCACCGCAAAGTTCTATGATGTTGGTTGGTCCGGTGTCTGGCAATATTGTCGAAATTGGACACGATGGTTCAACCATTAAAGAATGGTCAGCTACTGATAGTTGGGATTGGAGGGGTGCTGCTTTTTACAATAATAAGCTTTTGATTCTTTACCAGGATGAGAGTGGAATTCGTTTGACCTATTTAGGGCCAGAGGACACAGAAGCTGAGGTTATCGCCTTCGGTAATAACATTTTTCTTACTGGTATTGCAGCAATAGGGAGTTCGATATTTGGACTCAGCTACAGCGAAGAAACTGAGCACACTACCTTGTTTGAGTTTAAGACTGAAAGACTCTTTCTTGAAGGTTCATTTACGTCAGCACTGGTGGATAGCGTCGATTTAGGTCCTTACAGCTTGGGTGGACCAATTGGTATCACTTCCTCTGGGGAACTATTGGCGAAAAAATTATCACAGGGTAAAGAACAGATCGTTCTGATCAATGCCGATGGAAATATCCTTGGTCAATGGAAAACACCCTTTAGGTACATAACTGCAGCCTTTTATAACGGCTCAAAACTATTTCTACATGCTATCAGTGTACACAATGAAGCTGTGTATCCAGATTATAGTGGAGAAGTTGGATACCATATATGGATGCCACCTGTTATATGGTCTGTTGAGGCGACTAAAAGTAATTAGTGAATCTCCCCGTGGCAAGCCACGGGGCATCTTTAACGCAGCTTGATCTCAAGCTGCGCAGGCCCTTGCTCTAGCTCGTGATGATGCTCAATGTATCTCTCAATTACCTTCTCACGTGTCACTCGGTCCCCTACCGTCCGAGCAAAATACCCATCCTCCCACAACTCCTGTCGTTCGCCAATATTCCATCCGGCCTTATAAAACCTATATTTACGGCAATTGAGAAGGGCTTGCCTGCTGCTGGTTCTATATACACTCTTGGCGGATGAATCGACTACTTCGAGGAATCATATTCGCTCTGCATGCCAACCTTAAGTCGCGTCGTGACTTAATCATCGAAAACCTGGCCCTGCGCCAACAACTTTCCACACTAAAGGCTGAGAAACCTCGGCCAAGATTAACTACAGTTGACCGCCTGTTTTGGGTAATGCTTCGTCGAATCTGGTCTAGATGGGCAAGTGCACTCATTATCGTGAAACCAGATACGGTTATTAACTGGCACAGAGCTGGATTCAAGACATACTGGCGATGGAAATCGAAGACGAAACGAAGAGGCCGCCCGAAGATAATAAGAGAGGTTCGTGAGCTTGTTCATAGAATGGGACAAGAGAATCCGACTTGGGGAGCACCCCGTATCCATGCGGAACTCCTTAAACTGGGCTTCGATGTCTCGGAGAGAACTATATCGCGCTACTTACGTAAACGGCCATCGGGGCGGAATGCACGTCTAAGCTGGAAAACTTTCTTGTGTAACCATCGTGACACAATCGCTGCGATGGACTTCTTCACTGTGCCGACTGCAACATTCAGAGTGCTCTATGTATTCTTCGTCGTCCATCACGAGCGACGGCGTGTCCTCCACTTCTCGGTGAGTGCAAATCCAGATACGGGCTTCATCATTCAACAACTTCGAGAGGCCTTCCCATATGATACCGCTCCCCGATACCTCATTCTGGATCGAGATACGAAGTTCAGCAGAAAGGTCATGGGATCAATCGATTCAATGGGAATCGAGGCTATCGCGCCAGGCAAAGCCTGGGAAAGGGGGAACCCGACATGAGTGGGTGAAACCTTTTATTGAAGTCCAGCTGGTGAGAGTCCAGCCCGGTCAAAGCTGTAGCGGGCAGGCCGGTAGCGAGTCTTGCGCCGTACCGGGTGACCGGTGGGGTGAAGCGTAGACAGCGAGAAAGCGGGCCGCGAGGGTTCAGCTCCGAAATCTATTCTCATTGCGGAAGCCGACGCCGTTAGCCTTGCGGAAGGCAGTATCGGGACGACCGCTAATGCGAGGTCGTCGTCCGAGCCGCCGGAGTCCCTAGCCCGGGGCACGCTTTCAAAGGGACTTCCCAGGAACCTGGGAGACCTCCTGCTCTCTGTCCATTAGTGGGCGGTAGGGTGGCCCGAGGGAAACCGGAGGGTCATACCGAAGGGGCATGGAGGGGTCTTACGAACCCATAGTACCTGTGAAGGTGGGGAACCGCAGGGCCACAGGGATGTGGCGGCCACGGGACCCACTGGAGGGAAGGGGGGAACAAGCCGACGTATCGGTTGCGGGAAACATGAAGGTACTCAGAGACCGGAGAAACATGTCAACGAAACTCAACCGAATAGCTGAGCTGGCTGGGGAAGACCGGAACCGGCAATTCTTCTCAATCGCTCATCTTCTCACACCGCAGACGCTGTATCGAGCCTTCAGGAGTCTGCGAAAGAGAGCGAGTGCAGGAGTGGACGGCGTCACCTATGCGGAGTACGAGGTGAACGCCCGGGGAAATGTACGTAGTCTCCATGATCGTCTCAGGAGCAAGCGATACCGGGCCCAACCTCTGCGCAGGGTCTACATACCGAAGGAGAGTGGAGAAAAGAGACCGATCTCGATTCCCTCTCTGGAGGACAAGATCGTGCAGAGGGCCACGGTAGATCTGCTCAATGCGATCTATGAGCAGGATTTCCTGGGGTGCTCGTATGGCTTCCGTCCGGGACGCAGTGCCCACGACGCACTCGACGAGGTCGGTCGGCGCATATGCCGACATCCGATCTCGTATGTCCTGGAAGCAGACATCCGGGGATACTTCGATGCGATTGTGAGAAATCAACTCATGGAGATGATTGAGAAGCGGGTACGGGACGGGAGCATCCTCCGACTGATACGGAAATGGGTCAATGTCGGGGTTATCGATGAGGGTAGGCTGTTGACCTCGAGTACGGGCACGGGTCAGGGGCAGATAATTAGCCCGCTGTTGGCTAACATCTACCTCCACTACGTGCTCGATGAGTGGCTTGAAGAGGTAATCAAGCCACGATTGCGAGGGCAGACCTACGAAGTTCGATACTGCGACGATTGTGCGCCACGACGGCGCGGAAGGGAGGCCATTATGGTCACCTGAACGCGGCCTTGCTGCACAAGGGATGAGGGTAGGCCCCTCGGAGCCGGCCGGTAGGGGCAGGCTCCAAACCACCGTGAGCTGCGCCGGTAAAGAGCCGGGGTGGTGAGCGTCACGGCAAAAGGCGCGACGAGATCGCGTCAGGTGAGGTCCAGAGGAGACGAAGCGAATGAACCACCGGGAACGTGTCGAAACAGTAGGGACGGTGTCAAAACCGGGACGAGTCGTTAGCCCGGGACAAGTCCAGGGGGAGCCTGCAGCCTGCCTGGGCGGCACCCGGCATATAGGTGGCGTGACCCTGGACCAGGCCCTTGTGTGGAACGTGGGAACCTGTCGTCTCGATGACAAGGGAGAAATCCAAGTGGATGACCCACAAGGATGAGAGTACCGATGCGAGGCACAGGGGCGGAGCGACCCGTAGTAGCGAAGAAGTTGGGGAAACCCAACGGAGCGAAGGGGTCGCGTCATTCAGCTTGTTCTGATGGTCAACCGCCAAGGCGGGAGGAACCTGAGAGGCAAGCAAAGCCGTTTTGTATTTCCAAGAAAGTGGTGTGGGAGGCATACAAGCGGGTCAAGCGGAATAAGGGAACCGCCGGAGCTGATTCCGAATCGATAGAGGAGTTCGAGGAAGATCTGAAGAACAACCTCTACAAGATCTGGAATCGAATGTCGTCGGGGACGTATTTCCCACCTCCAGTCCGATCGGTATGGATACCGAAGAAGGACGGAGGCGAGAGGCGCTTGGGCATACCGACCGTTTCAGATCGGATTGCTCAGACGACTGTCAAGATGTACCTGGAGCCGGAGGTGGACTCCCAATTTCATCCTGACTCCTATGGGTACCGGCCCGGGAAGTCCGCTCTCGATGCCGTCGGAGCAGCACGGCAGAGATGCTGGCGCTATGACTGGGTCATCGATCTGGACATCCGGGGTTTCTTTGACAACCTCGACCACGCGCTGGTAATGCGCGCGGTGGGGAGGTACACGCAGTGCCGGTGGGTCCTCCTCTATGTGGAGAGGTGGCTGAAAGCCCCCCTACAGATGGAGGATGGAACGCTGGTACAGCGTACGAAGGGGACACCTCAAGGAAGTGTAGCGAGTCCTCTTTTGGCAAATATCTTTCTGCATCTCGCGTTCGATGACTGGATGCGGAGGATGCACCCACATGTACCGTTCGAGAGGTACGCAGATGATATTGTGGCGCACTGCAGGACGGAGGAGCAGGCGCAGCTAGTCCTGAAGGACATCGAGCGACGCCTCGGGCAATGTAAACTGCAGCTGCATCCGCAGAAGACGAAGATCGTCTACTGTAAGGATGACGACCGGAAGGGCAGGTACCCGAACGAGAAGTTTGACTTCTTGGGGTACACATTTCGCCCTCGCCGGGCGAGGAACCGATGGGGGAAGTACTTCGTTAGCTTTCTCCCGGCGGTCAGCAACGAGGCGGCGAAGAAGATGCGGCAGGAGATGCGGCGCTGGCGACTTCACCTGCGGAGCGACAAAGCCATAGAAGACCTGGCGCGAATGTGGAATCCGGTCCTTCGGGGTTGGATTCAGTATTACGGCAGGTACTACAAGTCCGCCTTGTACCCAGTCTTCCGACACTTCAACGGCCTGCTGGTTCGTTGGGCCATGAGGAAATACAAGAGATTGCGCGGCCATCGTCGTCGAGCTGAATTATGGCTCGATGACATTGCACAGCGCGACCCCAGGTTGTTCGCCCACTGGCACATGCTGGGGCGTAAACCGGCGGCTGGATGATGGGAGCCGTATGAGCGGAGACGTTCACGTACGGTTCTGCGAGCGCCTGGGGGTGAGAGTCCCCCGGGCGACTTACCTCATACTCTGTTTCCAGTACAGGGAGGACGCGGAGAGAGTGCTGAAGGTCTTACACAAAAGGTTCGGGAAGTACGGGCTGAGCCTGCACCCCGAGAAAACCCGCCTGATTGAGTTCGGGCGCTTTGCAGCGCAGAACGCAGCCAGGCACGGGGGGAAGCCGGAGACGTTCGACTTCCTCGGGTTCACACACATTTGTGCCCGGAGCCGAGGAGGGAAGTTCACAATCCATGTGCGGACAATGCGTAAGCGACTCAGGCGTAGCCTGAAGGAAGTCTCAGCATGGTGCCAGGTCCACAGGCATGATCCTGTGGCCGAGCAGTGGGAAACCCTCAACAGTAAGCTCCGAGGCCACTACCAGTACTACGGCCGACCGACAAACTACCGCAGCTTGTGGAAGTATTATCGGCAGGTCCGCAGGATCTGGATGAAGTGGCTGAACCGTCGAAACCGTGGAAAGACCTTCATCTGGCACGACTACGCGAAACTCCTGAACCAGTATCCGTTGCTGCGACCTGGTATCACTCACCCCTGGACCAGTCCGGGGAGTCGGGCTTGAGGAACCGAGTGCGGTAGTTCCGCACGCTCGGGTCTGTGAGGGGGGAGGACCTGACTACGTTATGGAGAACCTAAACGGGCACGAAGCTGGAAACGGCGGATACAGCCAAGGTGAACCTGTAGATGTAGTCAGGCCTC
>VAPC010164639.1_pt1 | contig 10209 bp, 7 predicted proteins | sample 3395121 | NCBI WGS metagenome assembly VAPC01 (sample SAMN08290434, study PRJNA428436) | hydrothermal vent metagenome | isolation source: Deep-sea hydrothermal vent chimney | place: Indian Ocean: Southwest Indian Ridge | depth 1711 m m
AAGTTCATCATCAGTAAAACAGCAGTCAGAACCTGCTTCGCTAAAAAAGATCCAGAACTGGCTGTATTCATCCAGCAGACCGCGTAAAATTTCAGGAGTTTCTTCTCTGTCAGTGACCCTCACTTTAAACCCGTCCGCACTATCGAGGATCTGAGGAATGCCCCCTGTGCTCAGTCCGGAGCTGTGAAATGTGTTATACACCAATATGTTCCCCTGAGTTGCCGTACCGCTGCTTTCTTCCAGCCAGACAGCAATGTTTTCTATGTATCTGCGATTATCATACTTTTCAGCGGACGCATCAAGAAACCTTTCAAAACCGGCATCAAAAACCACTCCCCCTTTTCCTCCGGCGTAATCATGATAAGTCGCGATTATGTTTTTTCCTCCGGGATCCATTACTATCCGCACGTTTTTGTCTAATCTGGAAATAATCGATGATCTTCCACCGGATAGGGAGCTGATACCTTTCAGCACAGGATTACCTGTATCCACATACGGAACGAATACAAAATATTGAAAAGAATAGGCAAGGATAATCGTTCCGGCTATACTGATAAACATGTACAGAAAAAACACCCTTTTCTTAAACATCGCCCATAACATTGTCATTGCCGGTATAGCTGTAACAGGCCCGCCAATAAGAAAAGCAAGTCCGGCTCCTCCGCTCATCGTACCGTCAAGAGTGCTTTTTATGTGATACAGGATACTCGAAGCGCTGATCTGGTGGAGAAACACAGGGATCGTCCCCAATGTGATCCATACTATACTGAGCCTGCCTTCCTGCCCGAACAGCCTGTAAATCCATTCTGAAGGCATGTAGCGCTCCACAACAGCTCCCATCGAAATTCCAACAAGAACATATTTTCCCACCATCCATAGCATGTCCGATGACTTGGCCCAGAATATAACAAATTTGTTGTCTGTTCCTGATGCTATCCTGTTTCCGAACTTCTCTTTGCAGTTGCACTTCAACTTTTCTTCCGGGTAATCACTGTCATGAAAATCGCCTTCAGGAACTGCTCCTTCAAGGAACAGTGTATCAGTGTTAAAACCTCTATTCCTGATCAGATGAGTTATTACACCTGCAAAAATTCCCATCAGAAATGCCGCTGAGACCCTGACAATAGTCCAGTGCGGCCCGAGATCGCTAAGGGTCAACAGATATGCCGACGGGCTTATTAAAGGAGAAGATACAAGAAGGGCCATTACCGGAGCCAGAGGCACACCCGCAAAAAGCAGTGTTATTGCCGTGCTCAGGATACCGCACGAACACAGTGGAGTCAACACCCCTACGAGTGACGCAATAAATATGCTTAAAAAACCGTGATGGATAAGAGAATTGCGCAGTTTAATCGCAAGCTTGAATGTGCGGATAAAACCGGCCAGGAGCACACCTGCCAGGAAATACAAGCTAATATTCTTCAGCTCGGCCAGGATCCCGCTTTTACCAAAGATCAGGTCCCATATCTCACTGCCAAGAAGAATTATATAAGGTTTCGGGGACACTGCAGAACTTACTGAAGGATCAGTAGGACCGTAAACCCACACATGCCAGATTACAAGTAAAACAGAGGCAAGCACGAGGGAAACGAGCATTTTATTTACTGCCCTGGAACTTGTTCCATGAACTTTACATTTATTGTTTTGATTGCTTTTTTTCATTTCCCGCTGACTGAACCCCTCAAAGTCTAATCCAGCCCTCTCTGAAATTCAGGGGCGAGTCCGGTATCCCTTTCCCTGTACATAAGACCTGCGGCGATCAGAAATATTAGAGCGCTGATCACGGCTATTTTGCCCTGTAACGGTGTCCCCGCGGATGTACCGGCAATGCCCCATTTCTGCACAAGCGCGGCACCGGCAAACATTCCCATGACAGCGGCGCCGGCATCAGAATCGCCCTGCCCTGAAAGAACAAGCTGTCTAAGCGGACAACCTTTTACAAGCACAGAACCGAACCCTACCACAACCAGACCGAGGAAATTCCATAAATAGCTCTCATTGGAACTCGGCTGGCCGTGAAAACCCGGCGAAAACTGGCCTGTCAGCATACTGGCGATCATAGCGGTAATGAACAATGAGCCGATTGCCAGTAAAAGGCCTGTTGACTTCGGACATCCTTTGACTTCTTTAGGACCCCACAGGAAAAGTCTCGCTAATCCGCCTGTAATGCAGAAGCCGGTTCTCTGAGCTACATATCCGATCAGCAGGCCTATCGCCAATGACATCCAGACCGGTGCATGAAGCGCTGCCGAGCCTTTGGCGCTAAAGCTCAGAAAAGGAGACCTGAAAAGCAGCAGGATCAGAAATATGAACATCATAATGGGAATAATCAGGCCGTTTGCAAGAGGAGCTTTCGATGGTTCCCCAAGCCGGAAACCCCTTTCCAGAAAACTCAGGCCGATCCACACACCCGTCGCAAGCCCAATTACTCCGGCTACAGCTGAGAAGTCACCTGCCGAAACTCTCAGGACCATTTTTATCGGACAGCCGATAAATACGGAACAGCCTACAATCAGGATAATCCCGACAAAAAACCTTAACAGAGGAGAACTGCCTGAAACAGACCTGAACTCCCTGGCGGCAAGCGCGGCAATAAAAGAGCCCAGCACGAACGCAATTATTTCAGGCCTCATATACTGCATCCTTTCATAGTCATGAAGGCCTATGGCGCCTGCAGCATTTCTCATAAAACATGACACACAAATGCCTGTATTTGCCGGGTTTCCAAAATACGACAGTACAACAGCACCCAACCCAATAATCCCTCCGGCAATTACAAATTTTTTATTATCCACAGCTTCCCGCAAGCCTCCTTAAAAGGTAATACATAGTCTTTCTGGCCTTCTTTGCATCCCCGTCACCGGGGTCATTCAACAGCTTTTTCGAGACCAGCTCGCGCGTTTCCTCAATCGCGACTTTTATCTTGTATCCCTGAAAATCCGGAGTCTTTTTATCCACGAAATCCGGGTTAAGGTCAACCGCTTCCCTGAAAGCGTACACAGCCCCTATCGGGTCCTGTTCTCTCATCATGATATCGCCCTTTATCATGTAGATATCCCCTGCATAGGGATATTTACTCTGAAGCTCCTCAGCGATTGTCTTTGCTTTTTCCAGATTTCCGGCGTCGATCAGGTTCTTAAGAGTTTTCATCATCGGCGCTGATTCATTTAAACGCACGTCTGAATACGCCATTTTGATTACATTGCCCTTTTTGATCCGGACTTCATCAGGTAAATCGACGCTGTGATATACCAGCGCCGAGATTAGTCCAAATAAAATAACCGCAGAGATTATGTCCAGTCTGTCCATTTTAGATTGTCAAAAGTCAGTGTTCCGTTGTCAGTAGTTTATAAATTCAGTGCATTCTGTGGTTAATTGTCAGTATTTCTGATACGGCGGCATATTCGTCCGCCTCGCAATGTCCCGGACCAGGTCATAGTCATCGTCATTTACCTCTTTGAAACCGTCGAGCATTGCCCGATCAAGCACCTTAACCGATTCACCGTCGATTTCCACGATGTCGTCCTTATCCAGTTCAAGCAGTGCTTTTTTAAAGTTTTTCACGAGGGCGTCATCCACCTTCTGTGTCACACCGAATGTGCAGTACGGAATAGGTTCGCCTTCAGCCAGTATCTTAAAGTCTTCCCGGTTTATTCTTCCGTCCTCAATCATCTTTTCAAAATCAAGCATGGGGAAGGCCCCGACATCATACTTACCGAAGAGTACGCTGTAAATAACTTTTTCATGCTTAAATGAACCGGCTGGAATCGTATAAAAAGAAAGGTCAGCCTCAGGGTCAATATCGCTATTGAGCATAATGTCATACTGCTGAAGATAGCCTGTCGGAGCAAGCATCGGGCCAAACACCATACTCCTGCCTTTTATATCCTTTAGTTCATTTATCCCGTTTCCCGCTCTGGTTACAACTGCTCCTTTTGACATGTGTTTCATCTGCCCCTGCTCATCAGCCGCCAGAACCCTTACGCCATTAAAACGGTTCAAGATGATATAAAGAAGGGAATTCGTATGAGTAAAGTCCAGGTTTTCCACCTGTTTTGTGAAATCCACAGTATCTATTGCGACTGCCTCTATATTTACACCGAGTTTTTCCCCGAGATACACTGTAAGCGGCCTGAACCTCTCCAGTGTCTCTTCTTTACTGTTGCAGATCATGTAGCCGACCTTTATTGTCTTTCCGGCATCAATAGCGGAAGGCGACTGCTGACATGATAAAAATATCCCCGCGGTAATAAAAAACGTTATGTATTTAAAGAAATATCCTGATTTCATAACCCCAATAACTTGATTGAACCTCCGCAAAGGAAAATCACAAATTCATTTGACATATTCTTCTTTCCTCAGTTTCTTCTGAATTTCAGTCTCCTGATAAAATACAGGAACAATCCGAGAGTAATAACACAAAATCCGGCGTACACGTACAGCTTGCCCGGGTCCCGTGTCATCTGGATTCCAACATAAGGGATGCCGTATTTATCCCTCCCTGTCTGTGTATGATAGAAGCTTATCCCGTTCCATTCAAGAGGGTGATTCACTGCCGAGGTTCCTTGCGCAAGCACTTCAGAATCTCTGAGAAGCCTCAGGTCCAGCCATGCCCTCTTTAACACAGGGGTCCTGAACGCGACCAGCTTAAATTCATAAGGAAATTCTTCAGAAACTGTTTTTTCCCCCAATGTATCGGCTGTTCCTATATAATCCGAATCATTAAAAACACTAAGCTGAAGATTCAGCATCCGGAGATCCAGGCTGTCCACTCTTATCTTATATTTCTCAAGATCGAAATCCTCTCCTGTTCTGAGCACAAAGAGCCCCACCTTTTCGTCTCCTTTAAGAACCCCTACTTTAACCTGAATGGGATAATATTCCTCATTTAGATTCTCTACCCTTATCTCCATATCAAGCGGCGTATACTCATTGGTATCCCATCGAAAAACCCTGTCAACCGCATCCCCTTCATAGATATTAACAGTAGCTACATATCCGAAAGAGCTAATAAGGCCTCCTGAAAATATTAAGAGAACGCCAACGTGAATGATCAGGGCCTGTTTAGAAATGTACCTTATTCTGTCCAGGGTACAAAGTGAAAGATTCGCGGCAATTATTACAAGCAAAAATCTGACAGCGCCCCAGAGGATCGGGGGCTTTTCTGCCATAAAGGTCGTCCAGGCCAGTAAAACAGCAAGCGCCCCGAAAAGGAAAATTGTCAGTTTTTTTGATACAAGTGAATAATATATCCATCCATGTTCCCTTTTAGGCAATCGCGACCCCTTTGTTGATCAAGTCATATCAGCTTCTTTTTCTTAAGAAATCTCCTTACAACTTTTCCAGGCTTTTGGCCCGCCTTGATGGATTTCAGGACATCGCTAAAAAATTTATCATCCAGAACACCTGTCAATTTGTTAATGACCCTCGGGAGGGCGGGAAAATTAATCAACACGTCCCTGCTTATAACAGGCGAATAAAAATGCACATTATTCCCTGAACTGTCCGGCAGAGACCCGAATGGTTTCAACCATGTCAGGTTAAGGTTGTTTCTAAATTCTTCCTTCAGTATGTTATATGCTTTCATATGGTCTTCTACGACCGGCATGTTCAGCATTATCATGGCCCTATCCGTATTTTCTATCAATATTGTGAATTCCTCTTTTTTTACAGCAGTGTAGAGTTTGTCCAGACTATCATAAACCTTTATATTTACCGTTGTCCCTGTCCTCTCATTAATCATGACCGAGACCAGTTCAGCTATCATGTGTTCATTTTCCGTACCAAGAATACTTATATTGATAATCCGTCCTATGCAAGCATCCGACTGACTGCTTATAAACAGAAGCATAAATATCAATATGACCATTTTTTTCATCTTAATTACCTCTGGTTTTATACATATAATCAAATAACCGTAATTCTCAATTTAGATTTATATTTTAATACATCAGAGATGTTTTTTTCAGGTTTCCGCGCGCCCGTACCGTCTCTGTCAGTTACGCTCCCGATCGAAATCCGGATGTACCATGATATCAAACGTCACACTGCCGGCCCCCACGGTCATTTCCCTGTATATATGATATTCCGCCTCAAGCGGATATTCTTTAGAATAGCCTATGTAATATGTCCCGGGAATGAGATACAGCGAGTATAGTCCCCGCTCATCCGTCCAGGCAGATATATAGTCAGGCATACCTGTCAGCTCTTTTGTCCTGTTGGCAAATACATAGACCATCTTCACGTTGTTACCTTTTGTGTCAGTTACAAGACCGCTTATCTTCCTAACGTCTGAGGCGGTCTTTATCATAAGCCTGGCGGCTTCCCGAATATCCACAACTGTAAACACAACTTCATCCGGACTTTCCTCCTGCAGGATTATTTCAAGCGGCTCACCGGAATGTTTATCGCCCATCATAAGCGGCCCATATTTCTCTCCCTGCCTGAGGCGCGCGACAGCCCAGTATCTCCCCCGGGGAACTGTCATGCTGAATCGACCGTGCCTGTCAGTACGCGGCGATATAAAATCAGCCGGCCTTTTTGTATCAGTCGTGCTATAAACAAATACTTCCGCTCTTTCAACAGGTTTTTTTTCAGCACTTATAACTCTGCCCTTAAATGTAGAATAGTTGTCTGCAAAAGCGTAGCCGTAAAAATTGCAGGCCAATATGATCAGGGCAAAGAGAATAACAACCGCAAACCTGCCGACATTTTCTTTATTCATATTTGACCGGTTTTTCAAGATACGGTTCGAAAAGGACCTTGCCGACACCCGGCTCTCTTCTTCCGTCATAAATTGTTTCAGCGGGGCTGCCGCCTCCCCACCAGTTTTTACGCGCGTCCACATCCTCCTCATTGAAATCGCCGACTCTGATATTATAATCAGTGTTCATGTGGATGTTGTTATTCCTGAAAATCACTCCGCCGCCTTTCTCCCGGATGAATACTCCTATTTCGTTATTCGCTATTGTATTTTCCGCGATAAGCCCGTTCCCCCTGAATAACCTCAGGCCGATTTTATTGCCGGTAAAAAACGATCTTCTGATCTCCACAGGTCCGCTCCTGAACCTTATTCCGCCGAAATTATTCCGGAACCCGGAATTCTCAATCTCCAGGCGTGTAAAATGACTGTGTACCGCCCAGGTTGCAAACTCAAAGTCAGTATATACAAATGCACTCCCGTCAGCGTGCTCCAAAAGCACCTCATCCCATGGCCGTTCCGGGTCTTTCGCCATTGACGTGAAAGTCACCCTCTTATCTTTCAAACCCTCAGACAATATTTTACTGTTAAAAACTCCTATCCCCGTGCCTTCCGAAAGCACTATCATGGTCCCGGGCATAATTCTAAGTTCCGCTCCGGCCAGCACATTAATCGAATGATCCAGATGGATAACGTCTCTCCATATTACATCCCCCTTAATCTCGTTCAGCGGCCAGGAATAAGGGAAAGGGTCTCCCTGTGCACCTGAAAAGTCTACCCTCCCGCGGGCCGGTTCATCGCTCTTGTCAAAGATAACTTCTTCCGCATCACTTCCGCCCCACCAGTTACCAATGGCTGAAATATCCGACTTTCCCTCCACTTCGAGCGCGTACAGTCCGTTACCCGCTATTGAATTCCCGGTTATAATACCCGCGAATGACTGAATGCCTATTCCTCTTTCCCCGTTTTCCGAAATATGGTTATTTGTTATGCTCACACCTGATGAAACAATATTTATTCCATTGAATCCGCTGTTCTGCACAAAGTTGCCGCTAAGTCCGATATTGTCACTGTCTTTTATAGATATGCCGGCTTCATAATTACTGGTAATAATATTCCCGCTGAACTTTCCGAAATATGATTCATATATCATGAGACCAAACCTGTTGCAGTCAACAAGGTTTTCCCGCATATCAGTAGTTCCTTCCCTTATTCTTATCCCCTCTTCTGTATTGCCGGTTATATTGTTTCCCGTCGCGGTCAGAGTTGAGCGGAAGAAATTGACACCGTTCAGATTGGCAGTGATGTCATTATTGTAAAACAGTATCTCCGAATCACGGGCCTTTATCCCGCTTCTGTTGCCGAAAATATTATTGCCTCTCATCTCGACAGCAGATTCCTGGAACTGAACCGCCCTGTAATTGTTACTTAATACCGACTTATTTACAATGACATTTGAAAAATGAAAGTGCAGTCCCCTGTAGGCATCCCGGATCTGACTGAATTCAATGAGATTCTGAGCGCCGTCACTGTTAATAATATTGATCGCGTCCCAGTCTCCCATTCCGGGTGCTTCTTCCGCTGATCTGAAGATTATAGGTTCTTCACTGGTACCCTTCGCAATAAGCAGCCCCTGCAGTAAAATCCCGTTCTCTCCGATACCGTCTCCATTCGTGTCCTTCTTCCTGAATTCAATGATCGTGCCGGGCATTATTATCAGCCTCGCGTTCAGAGCGACCCTTACAAGACCGTCAATCACTATTTTTCCGCGCCAGACCGTGTCTTTCTGCACCACATAGTCCCCCAATGTCCTGGCGGCCGTTTTATCATCTTTTTGATATTCTTCTAACAGGCCTGAATTGATACCCCGGCATGAACCGCTGTCTCTCATATAGAAACTTCCCGTATTCACAGAATCATCGGGCAATGTCTTATATAAACCGGTACTGCCGTAAAAAAACATGTCCTTTTTTATATTATCTTTAATATATACTTCACTATATTCCACAGCAGCGCCTGCAAGTTCAAACATGCCGTAGCTGTTACCGGTAATCCGTGTTTTTGTTAATTGAACAGCCGTATGCCTGCCGTGCGCAATCAGACCATAACGATTATTCTGTATTGAGGAATGCCTGATTTTTAACGATCCGCCCACAATATTAATTCCGGTTTCAGCGTCCTGAATCCTGCACCAGTCCATTATCACTGTTCCGCCGTCGACTATTATTCCAGCCCATTTTCCGCGCTCGCCCGTTTCTTCCAACCTGAACACAACCGGCGATGATTCATCGCCCTCAACAACAAGCCTGCCTCTTACCGTGATTTCCGTGAGAGGGGACATATATTCCGGGTCTGTTTTAGTGCTTTCAGACGGCAGGATACTGATCACAGCGCCTGATCGTACAGTAACGGTTATCCCTTCCGGAATAAGCACGTCTTCCTCTATAACAGTCTCCCCCTTCCATACTGTATCGGCTTTAATTATTTCCCCCGCGGAAACAGCCGGATAACATAACAGTAAGACGAACACTAAAACTGAAACAGGGGGGCAGGATCTTTTTATAAGTTTGATCATTGGCTGTATTTTGGAGCGCGCAACAAACAGCACTCTTAGATTTTGGCTGAGGGCACAAAACACTTGTACCCGTCTAAAAAGGAGAATACATTGATTTATTTTAACACATTCCAAAAGCCCGTAACAACTTAAGCCGGCTGTTCAAAACTACTGATATGAAAAGGCAGCCATCAGGAATCAGAATAATCTTTTTGCGGACAGACACCCGGTATTTATTCTGCATGCGGCGGCTGAAAACGACCGGGACTGTTTGCTCATTGCTGTTTTTTTCTCATTTTGTCGGGAGCAAACATCTGCGGGATATAAAACCTGTCATACTTCGTCAGCATATTGGGGATATCAGGCGAGGATAATCGATTACTCCGGCTTTTTGAGTACCCAAGCGCTTCATAATCTATGTACCCCTTAACGTTATGGCAGTCAAGACATGTTACAGATTCCTTTGACAGGTTGTGTTCATGTACCTTTTTTACCTCGGCAAGCTGGTCCGGAGTATATTTATCTTTCATCTGCAGATATTCCTCGGAAAAATGCCTGCCGACTTCTTCATCCAGCCTTACAATCCGCCCGTTCACATTCTTAACAGGTACTATTATTGCCGTATATTTGCCATACCCCCCATCCGCTTTATCTGATAATTTCCCCGTCTTCAGATCAGCCCAGGCGAAATAAAAATTATTGTCATCGGGGTCTTTTCGGACATGACATATCTCGCATGCCGTAAAACCGTGATGCAGATTAAGGATAGCGCTGTTCTTTTTGTCTTTCCTGTGGGGATATGTCCCATGGCACTTAAGACAGAGAGGAGGATTCGAGTCAAGCTCATGTATAAGTCTTTCTATGTATTCGTCAGTGACGTGAAAGTGCCCCCGCGGTATGGGATCACTATGCTTTTCAATTTTCTGTATCATCTCCTCCTTCCCTGTAATTTCCG
>VAPC010410554.1_pt1 | contig 10179 bp, 11 predicted proteins | sample 3395121 | NCBI WGS metagenome assembly VAPC01 (sample SAMN08290434, study PRJNA428436) | hydrothermal vent metagenome | isolation source: Deep-sea hydrothermal vent chimney | place: Indian Ocean: Southwest Indian Ridge | depth 1711 m m
AATGACAATATTCATTTTGCCGTCCAATCATGAACCATCTCCACGACGGTTTTAACCTGATCTGGATTTGTAAATTGAGAGATGCCGTGCCCAAGGTTGAAAATGTGCCCTGGTCTTCCATCTGCTCGATCTAACACATCCTTTACTTTCCCCCCCAACACTTCCCGGGGAGAAAAGAGCGCGATCGGGTCAAGGTTGCCTTGTACGGCCACATCCTCGCCCAACAGCTTCCAGCCCTCATCTAAGGGAATACGCCAATCCAGGCCAATTACATCACCCCCAGCTTTTTTCATCAGCGGCAGCAAGGTGGTTGTATTGGTACCAAAATGGATCACAGGCACATCTTTCGCTTTTGCTGCCTGGATCATCTTTCGGGAATAGGGTAGTACGTATTGCTGATAATCACTCGGGCAAAGCACCCCCACCCAGGAATCAAATACTTGCACAGCCTGTGCGCCAGCATCAATCTGGGAGACCAGGTAATCTGTCAAGGTATCTGCCACCAGGCTCATGAACTCTCCCCAAACTTCTGGGTAAGCATACATCAATGATTTAACATGGTGGTATTCTTTCGACGGACCACCTTCGATAATATAAGAAGCTACCGTAAATGGCGCGCCAGAAAACCCGATCAAAGCAACTTCATCAGAGAGTTCTTCCCGCAATATTTTAATTGCTTCCATTACATGACCTAGATCAGTTACTGCATTGATCTTCCGGATTCGCTTCAGGTCTTCCTCAGTACGAAACGGATTATCAATTCTAGGGCCTTCACCCTTTACAAACTTAAGGTTGAAGCCCATAGGCACTACAGGCAGCAGGATATCAGCAAAAAGGATTGCAGCATCTACCCCATGTGCTTCCACAGGCTGGAGGGTGACTTCAGCCGCGATCTCCGGACGTTCGACCATTTCCAATAAAGTAAGTTTTTCTCGGATAGCACGGTACTCTGCCATGTAACGTCCGGCCTGGCGCATAAACCAGACAGGCGTGGCATCGACGGGTAAACGGTGACAGGCTCTCAAGAACCGAGATTTTATCTCATTCATAATTCTTTGCTCACAACCTCCGTTCTGCAGCCGGCGTATAAACACATGCCGGATCTGTTTCTAAATAATCTCCAGTCAATCCGTATGCGCGTCCCCGTTGACCACCGCAGACATCTATGTACTCACAAATACCACATTTTCCTTTGAGCTTCCTTGGATCACGTAAGTCGGTAAAAATTGGATGTTCGCGGTAAACTTTAACCACATCATCCTCTCGAACGTATCCGGCAGTCAAAGGAAGAAAGCCAGAAGGCTGGATCTCTCCAATATGGGAGATAAACAAGAATCCGTTGCCATCATTAACCCCCTTGCGAGGGCGGTTCAACCCATCGGCGTACTGGAATCCCGCTCCTTGAAAAGTGACTATTTCGCCGTTGCCAACCTCGGCTTTTTTACGCTCGATCGCTACCCGCCGGTACATTGGCGCGGCAGTTCCTTTAATATCAAAGGGAGCGATTTTTGATAGATCATAAAGCCAATTAAATACTTCCTCGTGTCTTTCTGCCGAGATCATGTACTTCGCCTGAGCCCGCCCAGTAGGGACCATAAAAAACACCGACCACTGCACTGCCCCAACTTTCTTAATGAAAGGAATCATCTCGGGCAGTAAATCGACATTAAACTTGGTTACTGTCGTATTGACTTGAACGCTCAGTCCGGCTTCCTGTGCCCGGAGCAGAATATCGATCGTCCTTTGCCAGGAACCCTCTACTTTTCGAAACTCATCATGTACTCCTGGTCCTGGCGCATCCAGACTTAGCGCAATCCGTCGAATACCGGCTTCTTTGGCTTGCTTCAATTTCTCCAAGGTCGGCAAGGCCGTTGCTGTCGGGGTCAAGGAACATCGCAGGCCTTTTTCGGTAGCATAAGCGATAATTTTGAACAAGTCCGGGCGCATCATAGGATCGCCACCTGTAAAGATCAGAATTGGACTCCCAAATTCTGTCAGCTGGTCAATTAAATTAAAGGCTTCCTTAGTGGTCAATTCATCTGGATCGCGCTGAGGAATTGCATCTGCCCGGCAGTGCACACAGGCAAAAGCACAAGCGCGAGTGACCTCCCAGGCAATTGTGAAGGGAGCCTGATTAAAATCGGCAACCACCATTCGTTTGTCATGATACTGCCTTTCAGCAGCAGCATTATGTGATAATTGTGTTGGTTTTGTCATCTTTTCTCCAATCAAAACATCAGCCATTCAGCCAGCGAGAGGCTTCTTTGGCATGATACGTTAAAATCAAATCAGCTCCAGCACGCTTGATGCTGGTCAGTGTTTCCAGGATCACGTTTTCTTCATCTACCCACCCTTTCGCTGCCGCAGCTTTCAGCATACTGAACTCACCGCTGACGTTATAAGCCGCTAAAGGTATTTCAGGGTAGGCCGTCTTTACTCGATAGATAATATCTAAATAAGGCAAAGCTGGTTTTACCATCAGCATGTCTGCCCCTTCCGCTACGTCTATAGCTGCTTCCTTTAGAGCCTCACGGCTGTTCGCAGGATCCATTTGGTGAGATTTTCGATCCCCAAAGCTGGGTGGGGATTCAGCCGCGTCTCGAAATGGCCCATAATAAGCTGATGCATATTTAACCGCATAGGACAGAATAGGTAGATTTACATACCCTTCATTATCCAAGGCAGCCCGAATCGTTCTCACCATACCATCCATCATCCCGCTGGGTGCAACAATATCTGCGCCTGCTTGAGCATGAGACACCGCAACTTTGTCTAATATCTCCAGGGTTGGATCGTTGAGCATATAATCATTTGGAAAAGTAGAAGATAAATATTCCCCCCGGTTTAAAATCCCACAATGGCCATGATCTGTATATTCACACAGGCAAACGTCGGTAATAACGACCAATTCCGGAACTGCAGCCTTGATCTCTTGAATGGCCTGCTGGACAATCCCATCAGGGGCGAAATTTTCCACTCCAACAGGATCTTTTTCAGCTGGTATCCCAAACAAAATTACAGCTGGTATCCCCAAATCAGCAATGTCTCTCGCTTCCCTGGCAAGTTTATCTACAGACCATTGGTAGTTCCCCGGCATAGAACTAATTTCTTTTTGGATATCTTTTCCGTGCCTTACGAATAAAGGATAAATAAAATCAGTCGGTCTCAATTCCGTTTCGCGGACCATCGCCCGTAAATTTTCACTGCTCCTTAACCGCCTGGGTCTTGAAATAGGAAATGAAGGCAGATTACTTTTACTCATTGATCTTCTCCATAAAATAATCTTCCATTGCCCATAATAATCCTTCTATTGTGTACTCTTCGGGAATTATCTTAACTTGATATTCGTTCATTTCCGCCGCCCTGGCAGTAATTGGTCCGATACAGGCAACTACAGGATCACCAGGCAGTTTCAGGGGATCCAAACCCTCAGACAAGAGTATCTGAAAAAAATTCTCAACAGTTGAAGGACTGGTGAATGTGAGTAAATCCACTCCCTCTGCCACTGCCTCTATGCTTTTCCTGTCGGGTTTGGCGGGTATTGTGCGGTAAGCACATATGTCATCGGCTATCCCTCCTCCCGTCCTGATTTCCTCTGGTAAATCGGGACGCGCAATATCTGCTCGTGCCAACAGCACTTTTAGCCCCTCCAAATCTCCCAGGCCGGGCAGGATCGCTTCGGCAATGTATTCCTCGGGCACAAAATCCGCCTGATATCCTTTTTCATTTAAAGACGCGGCAGTTTTGGGTCCAATGCAGGCTATCTTAAGCCTTTTAGGTAATTTTTGAACATCTAAGGCTTCTAAACGTTCCCAGACCGCTGCCACTCCATTTACACTGGTTAGCACCAACCAATCATACTGATCTAATCGCTTCAATACCAGATCTAATTCTTGTGGATCCGCTACCGGAGACATTTCGATCACTGGCAGACAAATTGTATTAGCTCCCAAATTTACCAGCTTTTCAACAAATCTCTTGTTTTGGGCTTCAGGTCTGGTAACCACCACTTTCTTTCCGGATAAACTAGTCATTTAGTAACTCTCCGGCCCCCTGAGATAATGCCTTTCGTGCTAACAGTTCACCCAAGGCCAACGGCTCTTCCCCTTGTCCGCTAACCTCAAGAACCCGTGATCCATCTGTCGAAGCCACCAATCCATGCATAACGATTACTTCATTCTTTATCACAGCATGCGCACCGACCGGAATCGAGCAGCCTCCTCCCAGCGCCAGCAGAAAGGCTCTTTCAGCACGAACTGATTTGGTTGTATCGATATCGCTGATTTTCTTTAATATTGCTAAGGTAGTTTTATCATCCGCTTTGCATTGGATTCCAAGCGCCCCCTGTCCTGGCGCGGGAAGCATTATGAAAAATGGCAGCCAGGTCGCAATATGTTTGTCCAGACCCAATCGAGTGATTCCAGCTCCAGCCATCACTGCCGCATCATATTGCCCCTCTTCCACTTTACGAATACGGGTATCTACATTGCCGCGAATTGACTCAATCTTCAAATCTGGCCGGTGATGCAGAACCTGAGCCTGCCTCCGTAAACTTGAAGTCCCTACTACAGCACCTGAAGGCAGCTCCTCCAGCGAACAGGATTGGGGGCAAACCAACACATCCCTTGGATCCACTCGACCGGGGATGGCACCAACGGTCAACCCAAACGTATTTTCCACAGGGAGATCCTTCAAAGAGTGGACAGCAGCGCACACATGCCCGGACAATAATTCAGCCTCCAATTCTTGAGTGAACAAACCCTTTCCGCCAATTTCCGGCAAGGGTTTATCTAGCTCTTTATCTCCCCTGGTAGTGATCACAATTACTTCACAAACCAAGTCTGGCACAGCTTGCTGCAGTAACTGGATTACATAATTTGTTTGCCAGCGTGCAAGCTTTGATGGCCTGGTAGCAAAAACAATCTTAGTCATCTCTGGTTGCCTTACTCGGTTCATTCATACCATTCAAGCCAAATAATTCGCTGGCAGCGTTTGCATATCGTTCCCCGTTTGGGCCATTTGCTTCTTCACGCAAACAAATAGTTGGCCCATGCAGGATTTTTTGGACAATTGAGTGAGTTAAGGCTTTGATGTGTTCCTTGTCTTCTGGATGCAAACCTTTTAATTTCCGCAATGTCTTCTCTAGTTCGTTTTGCCGAATCGAATCCGCATACTGCCTCATTTCAACAATAACCGGGACAACATTTAATGTCGCAAAATACTCTTTGTAGTGCTGATATTCTTCATCAATGATTTTTTCTACCTTAGGGATTTCATTTTCGCGGTTTTCGATTGCTTTTTCAACGCCTTGATTTAAATCGTCTATATCATATAGACTAACGTTTTCAACCAGGCTGACATCTGGGGAAACATCACGGGGAACCGCGATATCAATAATAACCATTGGGCGTTCTTTGCGCTCTGCCATTACCTGTTCAATCATCCCCCTATGAATAAGAGTGTGCGGTGCGCTGGTTGAAGTGATTAATATGTCGGTGACCTCTAAAGCCCCGGAAAGATTTTCCATCGTCCCTGCCTGTCCATCCCATTTCTCCGCCAAACTGCAAGCACTGCTTATTGTCCGACTGATAACACCAAATTTATTTACTCCCCGTTTCTTTAATGCTTCTACCGCGAGTTCAGCCATTTCACCTGCCCCCAACAAAGTTATTTGAACTCCGTGGAGATCGCTGACTGCCTGCTCTGCCATATTCGCAGCCAGGGAAGAAATTGAAACAGAGTCCTTGCTGATACCAGTTTCAGTCCGGACACGTTTTCCAGCCCGGATTGCACTTTGAAATAATTTTGATAAAACCTTCCCGCAAGCATTTATCCCTAAGCTTATCTTATAAGCATCTGTCACCTGTCCTAAAATCTGCGGTTCCCCCAATACCATAGAATCCAACCCAGCTGACACTCGCATCAAATGGCTTATAACCTGCTCATCTACAAATCGATAAAAGAGCCCCTGAACATGCTCGATCTCTAAATTGCGGTATTTTAACAGGGCTTGTTCCAATTCTCCAAAATTTGGTTGTACAGAAACCGCATAAATCTCAACTCTGTTGCAAGTTGATAAAACTACCAACTCACTAAGGAATCCTTCGGTTGTTTTTTGCAAATGCCCCCAAAACTCCTCAATTTGATCAGCTTCGAAGGCCAGTTTTTCCCTGATTTCAATTTCTGCAGTGCGGTGATTTAGACCTAAACAGTGTAGTCGCATATTTCCTCGAACAAAAATTAGTATTACGGGTAAATCACAAAATCACTTGGATGAACTATTACACAGGTTTGTATTTACCAGCCCAGAGTGGACTACGGCAGCATTTATTTGTTAACACCTGATTAATTCCTGTTTCCTCTGTTCATCCCGGTACATACAACGATAATCCTTGGTATCTCTGGCCAGACATCAATAAATATCATCAACGGCACTGAGGCCTTTGATAACCAATTATTGAGTCCGGTTCTTTATTCAAAGGAATAAGATAATCCAGAGGATCCTGTCTGAAATGATTCCAGCATGGTGAGCATGACCGTGTCCAGGAAATTATTCACTCGCCGATAAATATTCCAGGTGTCTTCTCCGGAATCCTGGACAATCATGCCCGCCTCACAGAAGGAATCGACAATCGAATGGCGGATATTCACAAAGGTCTGCAGAGTTTGTATTTCAGACAAACCCGATAACTGACATATTTGTCCATACTCTTCGGCCAGTTCTTTGCCTTGTTGAATATACGCGTCGCCCCCTTCACTTCGGCTGGCATACTGCATCAATGCTCCAATCAATTTCCTGCCGCTTCTAGCCATCAGCTGCTGATGCTCCTGGGAGATTTGCCCGTACCAGGGTTCATTTCGCAATCCCAGTTGTTTAATCTCTCTGATAATTTCCGGTTTTGCTTGCTCACTCATTGCCGGTACGAGTGCTAATTCCGCACCTTCCTGGGATTGATTAAGGAATGTATCCAAATCAGATCTTTTATACCGCCTCCATCCACCAGGTGTTTTAAAACAAGGAATTTCGCTTGCATCTGACCATCGCCTTAGCGTTGTAAAATGAACCCCAAGATGATCTGCCGCTTCACCCAATAGCATCCATTCAGTTTTATCCCTGCTCATTTTGTGATCCATACCAGCCCTTATAAATTATATGTATTTCTATGTATATATTACTTTTTCATAGTATATCACTAATTACCTTCCAGCTATGTCACTTTTACGAGCAATTGGGGACAATAATCATAGGAAAACGATATAAACCTCATAAGGCACAGCTAAATCTGAGAGATCGTTATGCGCATCAATATTCAAGCAGGGAAATTGAATGCACGGACTGATTACTATCCAATCCAAAAAGCCGACCAAGGGTTTGCGCAGGAAATCCGAAAGAGACGCTGTAACTATTGGAATAGGACAGATCAATATTATTTATCCTAAAAGCGAGAACCCATAAAAATAAAAGTGGGCCCGAATATTGCTGTGAGGACAGACAGATTTCAAGAGGCAGTGGATTTTTATTCCAGGGCATTTGGTTTTGAGAATCGGTCCAATGACCCGGATCTGGGAGATTTTGATGCCCATTCCCTGAATATGTTTGTGATCGAGGACCTGGAAATGAGCGGTGTCGTGCTGGAGTTATTTGTAGAGGATCTGGAAGAAGCCAGGAAAGAACAGGTCAAGAATGGGTGTGAAGTCGTCCGCTGGCGGGGAAAAGGCCAGGATTGTTACATCCGGGATCCCTTTGGTGTGATCTACAATATTTGGGAAACCAACCATCAAGCTAAGTGAGCCGATGGGGTCCTTTTCCTTCTAAGTGATTTAATAACCCAGGCGATCACGAATATCAAGGTTGCCACCAGTACGATAGCTGGGCCGGAAGCCACATTGATGTAATACGACAAATACAAGCCGGCCACACCAGAGAGCGAGGCGATGGTTGCGGCCAGGATCATCATGATCGGCAGCCGTTTGGTCAGCAGATAAGCTGCAGCAGCTGGTGTGACCAGCATGGCAACCATCAGAGCCACTCCCACAGCCTGGAAAGACACCGAGATTGCCAAGGCGATCAACACCAGCTGAAGGTATTCGAAAAAACGGACGGGTATTCTCAGTGTGGTCGCCAGGATGGGGTCAAACGTCAACACCAGGAATTCCTTATAAAAAGCGATCACCAGCAAAATGATCAAAACGCTGAAGATGGCAATGATCAATAATTGATTTCCAGAAATTCCCAGCACATTACCAAATAGGAAATGGGTCAGGTCCACCGTGTAGCTTTTCATAGTGGATATGATGGCGATTCCCAGGGCAAACATGCCCGCAAATATAATTCCGATAGCGGTGTCCTGTTTGATTTTTGCGCCCTTGCTGATCGCTCCAATGGCCAGGGAAACAATAACGGCTGTGCCTGTTCCCCACCAAAAAAGAGGTTCCCTGGCGCCTCCTGTCACTAAATAACCTACTGCAACACCGGGCAGGATCGAATGCGCCAGTGCGTCGCCAAAAAATGCCATGCCGCGGATTACCACATAAACGCCCACCACGGCGCAAACAATTCCAGTCAGCACAGCGGCGGTAATTCCCCGGACCATAAAGCTATATTGAAGGGGAGTGAAAAGCAGATCAATCAGGTTCATGATGATCTCCTTCGCAGCAGTCATCCCCAACTGCCAGGGTGTCAAATTCTCCCTCGACAAAATGCAAATGTCCCCGGTATGCTTCCACAAGCAAATTTCGTGTAAACACATCCTCTGGAGAGCCAAAACCCAACAGGTTCTTATTCAGCAGCATCACTTTATCAAAAGCTTCCGCGGCCAGCCTGAGGTCATGCATTGAAATCATGAAAGTGACTTGTTTTTCCTGCAGGGTGCCCAGGATCCTCAGGATCTTTTCCTGGGCGGGAACATCCAGTCCATTAAGGGGTTCATCCAGAAGCATCAGCTCCGCTTCCTGGGCCAGGGCGCGGGCGATAAACATGCGCTGCTGCTGCCCCCCGGAGAGTTCGCTGATCTGACGTCCAGCCAGATCTATTAAATCAACAAATTCCAGGGAACGATTCACTATATCCCAATCCTCCGACTGGGGCCATAAAAATGGACCCATTTTATTGATCCGGCCCATCATGACCACATCAGCAACTGTGGCTGGAAAGGACCAATCCACCTGGCTGCGCTGCGGGACATAGGCGATGCAGGTATGTCCTCCGGGTTCATGGCCGGAAATTCGTACAATGCCTTCATCGGGGTCCATGATACCGACAATCACCTTAAAAAGAGTGGTTTTTCCAGCACCATTTGGACCGACCAGGGCCACACCATCACCAGGGGTTAATTCAAAACTGATCCCCTCCAGCACGGTTCCGGTATCATAAACAACCCTGATGTTTTCCAAATCCAACAAGGGGGTGTCCGGTTGATGGGGGACGTATCTCCGGGAAAAAGATCCTTTTCGAAAAGACTTGATTAGATTTTTCATATTTTCAATTATTTCAAGGCACTAACTATGGTTTTTATGTTATAGCGCATAAAATTCAAGTAAGTATCTGCCGAGGGTCCGTCTGATAAAGATCCAAAATAAAGTATTACCAGCTCAATACCTGTTTCATCTGAAACACGCTGGGCCAGGGTAGGGTCAAAATCCACACCGACAAAAATGGCTTTGGCCTGTTGGTCCCGGATGGTATCGATCAATTCGGCCAGCTGCTGACCGGATGTTTCAGCCTCGGTGGTCATAGCCGGTATCACTGCACCGATTTGTCTGAGGCCATATTCATCCGCAAAATAACCCAGTGAACTGTGATCGCTGACCAGCTCCCGGTTCTCCTCAGATATTTTATCCAATTCCGTCCGGATCCAGATGTCAAGATCTTCGAGTTTCTGGAGATATATATCCGCGTTATCCAGATAATAATCCGCATTTTCAGGATCCATCTCGATCAAAGTGCCGGCTATATTATCTACCCAGACCTTGATGTTATTTGGATTCAGCCAGACATGAGGATCAACCCCTGGATAGTCGCTGGTAACAATTTCATCAAGCCCAACTTCAATCACGCGGGGGGAAATCCCCTCAGAGACAATCACCAGGCTGCCCGGGAAATCAGATCCTTCCAGGAGCTCATCCAAAAACTCCTCCAGCCCAAAACCATTCACAAATAACAGGTCCGCCTCAGTCAGG
>VAPC011047160.1_pt1 | contig 10169 bp, 7 predicted proteins | sample 3395121 | NCBI WGS metagenome assembly VAPC01 (sample SAMN08290434, study PRJNA428436) | hydrothermal vent metagenome | isolation source: Deep-sea hydrothermal vent chimney | place: Indian Ocean: Southwest Indian Ridge | depth 1711 m m
GATATTAAAGCAGGTTCGGTGACGCGGAAAAAAACGACCTCTCGTACTCCGCCAATCCTGACAATATTTTCCACGTGAGGCAGGACACACTCGGCCAGTTCAGAACCATCCAGCGGGACTAAAGTTGGTAGGAGGACTGGTTTTAGAAGGAATTTTTCTACACATTTTACTCGTATCACAGCAGCAGCCGTGATACTCGTGAGCATTTTTTATACATCATATTCAATTTTTTGGAAAACACCAAATCAGTTATCCGTTCATGCTAACCCTGGTCATAAGATTATCTTGGAATTATCTGATGGTTCAAGAGTTTTCCTGAATTCTGGGAGTCAATTGCATTATCCACAATACTTCAAAGGAGATAAGCGGGAAGTACGGCTCTCTGGCGAGGCATTTTTTGAAGTAACAAACAATACAGAAAAACCATTTGTTGTTCATACTTTGCATACAAATGTGTTTGTATTAGGGACATCTTTTAACATAAAAGCATATGAAAACGAAAGCACGCGGATTACAGTTATGACAGGGAAGGTTCGGGTTGCTATGTCAGAAAAAGAAAAAAATGAAGAAAACATAGTATTGTTGATGCCGAATGAGCAGGTTATCTACAATACTGATACAAGTAGTTTTACAAAAAACAATATTGAAGACAATTATTATTCAATGTGGAAAGATGGAATACTGAAGTTTGACGAAAATAAACTAAAGGAAGTAACTACTATACTTGAGAGATGGTACAATGTTAAGATAAAATTGGTAAATGAACCATTAGAGGATTATAGATTAGTTGGCGAATATAAAGATGCAAGTCTAAGAAGCATTCTCGAATCATTAAAGTTTACCTTAAATGTAGACTATAAATTCACAAATTCTGGAATCATCATTTCGGGAAGTAATAAACAAAAATAATGTATGATATTAATAGGAGTAAAATATACTATGACATGTTATACCACAAGCAGAGATACTATTGGGTGTCTCTGCTTGTAGTATCGGCCACTATTTGTGAATAGGTTAGTGGACGATTTCATTTAACTAACAACCAAAAATAAGGAAATTAGAAAAATGCACCAAATCATATGCAAAATTACAAAAATATTTGTTGTTGGTATGATGGTTTTTTTCTTGGGAGTAGGATTTTTATTTCAAAGTGTTAATGCACAGGAGAACACTTCTACCGACCCATCTGAAACATCTATCACGATAAATCTAGACAATGTGACTCTCATGAAAGCTTTACAAATGATAGAGGAACTCTCGGATGTCAAATTTACTTATGAAAAAAGTACGATTGACAGTAACCCCTGCAAAGTATCAATAAATGCCACTGACATGAGTTTAAAAGAGATTGTATCAAAATTATCTAAACAATGCAACTTGTCTTTTCTAAAAACTAATGGTATTATTTCGGTCAAAGAAAACACACCGCCTAAACAGTTGCAGCAAAGCAATGGCCAAATATCTGGAGCGGTCTATGAGTCATCTACTAGCTCAGTGCTTCCTGGTGCTAATATAGTTATCGAAGGTACAAACCGTGGCGACGCAGCTGATAGAAATGGATTTTTCTTAATTTCCAATCTTGTCCCCGGTACATACATTGTAAAAGCTTCATTCTTAGGATATAAAGATGGAATTCAGGAAGTTCAAATTGAAACGGGACAAACCACAAAGATTAATTTTAATCTATTGGAAACTGTAATCGAAGGTCAAGATGTTGTTGTGTATGGTAATTTGAGTCGTGGAAATGCGAAAGCTCTTCAAGATCAAAAAAATGCACCTAATATTAGAAACGTAGTTTCTTCTGATCAATTTCAATTATTTCCAGATAGAAACGCAGCTGAAACTGCAGCAAGAATTCCTGGTGTATCAATATCGTATGACCAGGGTGAAGGAGAATTTGTCCAAATTAGAGGTATTGGACCAGAATATAATTCACTCACAGTAAATGGGCAAAGAATACCCGCACCAGATCCGGATGCAGGTAGAACAGTTGGTATGGATATACTAAACCAGGATCTTATTGAAAATATTATTGTTACAAAGGCCATTACTCCTGATATCGACGGAGATGCAATTGGTGGTAATATTAATTTTGAAATGATGCAAGCTCCTAATAAAGGAATGCTTACACTACATGTTGGAGGTGGATATAACGTTCAGCATTCAGATTATAATGAATACGGTAACGATATAATCGATTTAGCAGCAATTGGTGGTCAAAGATTCCTAGATGGTAAACTTGGTGTTTTGGTCGCAGGTAGCTACTATAAAACAAATCGTGGTTCAACGTTAAGAGAATTTGAATATGATGATCTTGAAGCTGAGCACATTGAAGCTCAACACTCCAATGACTATGATGTAAAAAGAGAACGTTTTGGTATCAATTTAAATACCGAGTGGAAATTTGATGATTTGAATAAAATATTTTTAAATCTTAATCACAACCAATATCTTGACAATGAAATTAGACGGTCTATTGAATGGGTTGTCGAAGATAATGAAGAAGAAAAAGAAACAAGAAATAGATTAGAAGATCAAACCTTAAGTACAGTTATGTTTGGTGGAAAACATAATTTTAATGATATTAAAGTTGATTACACTGCAGGCTGGATAAAAGCCCAAGAAGATATGCCTGCTAGAACTTATTTTAGATTTGGGAGAGATCTTGACTTAACACAATTTACCAATGATGAAATTAAGGATTTTGGTCCTACAACGGAATTCCCAGGAGCAGAACCACAAGAACTAAATAGAATCCGAATAGATGATAAATTGAAGCAAGATTCTGATGTTTTAGGGATGCTAAATGTTGAGATACCCTACAATTTTATGGATAGAACTAGTACAGTTAAGTTTGGCGGAAAATATCTTGATAAAAGTGTAAAATACGAAGTAGAAAGGCTTGAGCTTAAGAAATTTGCTGAAGATCATACATTGGCTGAAGGTGAATGGGGATTTGAAAATGTGATTGTTCAGCCAGATGATGAAGACTATCTTGGTGCTTCAAAAGTTAAACACTTAGATAAAACTGGTGATAATTATGATGCCGGAGAAGCAGTATTTGCAGCGTACGGTATGACAAATATCAATATTAACGAAAAACTCAGTGTATTAACAGGTGTTAGATTTGAAAATACAACTAATAACTATAAGACACTGGCAATTGAATCAGTTAATCAAGAAGAAGCTGAAGCAAGTTATTCTAATATTCTACCGTCCTTACATGCTACTTACCGTCTTGATAATAATACGAACTTAAGATTTGCATATTCAACAGGTATTGCGCGTCCAAACTATAAATCATTAGTACCGGTGGAATTTAGAGATGATGATGATCGGGAAATTTCCAAGGGCAATCCAGATTTGAAACCAACGAACTCTAATAGTTTCGATCTAATGTTTGAAAAATATACCTCAAACTTAGGATTATTAAGTGGTGGCATTTTTTATAAAAAGTTGACTGATATAATTGTAGGAACTAAAATATTAGAGACTATAGATGGTAAAACATATGAAGTGTCTATGCCGATAAATGGTGACGATGATGCAACAGTTTACGGATTCGAAGTATCTGTAAATCAAAGGTTAAACGTTCTAAATGTACCATTCCTCAATAAATTTAGTATTTATGCTAACTATACTTATACAAACTCCGAAGCTGAGGTAGGTGGTAGAACATTGCCGTTGCCAAGCAGCCCGAAGAATATTGCTAATCTTGCACTAATGTATGATAATCCTAAACTTGGTCTATCTTTTGTTATCTCAAATAATTATAGAGATGCTATTTTAGGTAGTGTAGGGAAAGATGAGTACACAGATGCATATTATAAGGGAGAATATCATCTTGATATTTCAGCAACAAAAAATATCAATGAACATTTATCTGTTACACTACAGTTAAATAATCTCACTGATCAAGAAGAGCATGAAGTATTTGGTGATCCGTCACAGGATTACTCAGTAATTCGACAGTGGGCGAAATTTAATTCATACGGTACAATAGGTATTACCTACAGAAGGTAACTCCATAAGTGTAGAGTTGCAGCGAGAAATTTTCTTCGCTGCAACTCTACTAATCTTAATAACCCGATAAGAATCCATATATAATATAGCATGTGTAATCATTCATGCTAATAATGGAGTGATTTATTTAATACGAATTTGTTTCATTAATAATATTCCACCCAAACACTGAGATTAAAAGATGTTTAAAAAATTAATTACTTTTTTTGCCACAGGTGCAAACAAACCTTTGCTCAAAGATAAAAATTTGATTAAAAAGTTGTATAATAATAAACGAAGTAGTGTTTTCATATCGCTAGTACTTGGATACGGATTTTTCTATACAACAAGGCTTAGTCTATCTGTAGCAAAAAAACAAATGATAGACTCCGGCATTGTAGACGTTACACAACTTGGAATTATAGGAGCTGTATTGCTATATGTCTACGCTGTTGGAAAATTTACAAATGGATTTCTTGCCGATAGAGCAAACATTAAACGATTTATGTCCACAGCTTTAATGGGATCTGCTATAATTAATCTTCTATTTGGTTTTACGGATTATTTTATTATGTTTGCTGTATTGTGGGGATTTAATGGATGGTTTCAATCAATTGGATCTGCACCAAGCGTTGTATCATTATGTCAATGGTTTAGTAATAACGAAAGAGGGACTCGATATGGTTTGTGGGCAGGAGCACACAACATTGGGGAAGGGCTTACGTTTATTGGGACATCAGTATTAGTGAGTATCTTGGGTTGGCAATGGGGCTTCTTTGGTCCGGGTATTGCGTGTATCATAGTTGCCTCTATACTATTTATTACCCTCCAAGATCGACCGCGCACTTATGGATTACCTGACGTGGCAGATTTTAAGAATGATTACTCAGCAGGTAAACCCAATACAGAACCAGTAGGAAAGCTGCAGTTAATGGTATTAAAGAGCCCTATTGTTTGGATTCTAGGTTTAAGTAGTGCTCTTATGTATGTTACACGCTATGGGATTCATAGTTGGGGACCATTTTATTTACAAGAGGTAAAAAATTACAGTGTTATCGAAGCAGGGGTACTAATTGGCGCTAATACTATGGTCGGATTAGCCGGTGCGGTGTTTTCAGGATTTTTATCAGATAAGTTTTTCCATTCCCGAAGAAATATTCCAACATTATTGTATGGATTACTATTAAGTAGTTCATTGATAATGCTTCATCTTGTACCGCCTGGTCATCGGTGGCTAGATGCTCTTGCACTTGGTGGTTTTGAATTTGCCATTGGTGGTTTAATAGTATTTCTTGCAGGTTTAATTGCCGTAGATATTATGCCTACTCGTGCAGCCGGAGCAGTGAAGGGAGTAATAGGATTATTTAGTTACATGGGTGCAGCATCACAGGATTGGATTAGTGGATACTTAATAGAATCGGGAAAAACTGTAGTTGACGGTGTCGATAAATATAACTTTGACAAGGCATTTTATTTTTGGATTGGTGCTTCGATTATATCCATGCTACTAGCATTGATGGTTTGGAATGCAAAACCAAGAGAATAGTTAGATGTTGAACGAATTGTCTAAGCTCAAAAAGTTTATATAATGAGAAAATATATTTTCTGTCTAGCATTCATTGCTGTTTTTATTCAAAACAGCTGTAATGGAGGAGATAATAATATTACCGAGGTTAATGATGATGCTACCCCTCTACATATACGCCTAGGAACAAAATTCAATACATTAAGAGGTGTTACTTTGACTTGGCAAAGTAGTGAAACTGATGATAGAATAAAATGGGGATACACTACAGATTATGAGTTTAGTGAAGTTGTCGCAGAGCGAAGAGATGTATTTGATAAATATTTATATGATTATACATTTCCTATATTAAAACCCCAAACGCAAATATATTATTATGTAAAATCTGCTGGTAAATGGAGAGATGAAAAAAGCTTTATAACTTCTGCAGATACATTATCAGAACAATTCTCGTTTATAATTGGCGGTGATAGTAAAGTCGGTGATAGTGCTGATACTAATGACAGATGGGAGATAATGGCAGATTTAATAGCAAACGAAACCGCAGATTTTTTTATTCATTTAGGTGATGTTGTTCGCTATAATGATAATATGTTGCTTTGGGAAACTTATTTTGAATATGGAAAAAATTTAACTGAGAAGAAACTCACTTTTTATAGTTGGGGGAACCACGAATTTGGGTCAATTGCACTCAATAATTCTATCTTACCCAATAATAAAAAATGGTATTCGTTTACTCAGGGGAATACATTATTTATTTCTTTATTATCTGAGGAGGATCTAGATATTCAATATAATTGGCTATTGGAACAATTAGAGAGTACAGATAAAGAATGGATAATAGTTAGTTTTCACCGACCATTTTTTACTAGAGGTAGCCACAGGGATGAGATGAATGATTATCGAGAAACTTGGTGGAAAGCTTTTGACGATTATGGGGTAGATATTGTATTAAGTAGCCACACTCATAGTTACATTCGTACATACCCATTAAATTTGAATATTAGTGATACTTTATTTGTCGAAGAATACGGAAGTAAACCATTTCAAGGAAGATTGGAGCTTGTTTCAGGTGGACTCGGTTCGGATAATTCTGTCGTTTCGGAAGATTGGTTTGCTTATAATACCTACAGTGGGATGCATTATTTAAAGGTTAGTATTAATGGCAATAAGCTGCATTTTAATGCTCTTACAAGTTCTGGTAGTGTTATTGATAGTTTAACTATCCTTTCGAATGGTACTTCATACGTTCATTAAGAATACGCAACTTTGGAATAATAATCAAAAATGAGAATCCTAAAGAAGATACAAGTTATTAGTTTGTTAACAATTTTTATTATGAGCTGTAATACCTCACCAAAACTACCGAATCGTGGTGTATGTGCACATCGAGGGGCAAATATAGCTTATCCTGAAAATACGATCATTGCATTTAAGGAGGCTATCCGTTTAGGTGCTCAAATGATTGAATTCGACGTTAGAACTACCAAGGATGGCAAACTAATTGTAATGCATGATAAGACTGTAGATCGGACAACTAACTGGTCTGGAAAAGTAAAAGATCTTACATTTGCAGAACTAAGAAAATTAGATGCAGGTTCGTGGAAAGATCCCAAATATTTTGGCGAAAAAGTTCCACTCTTTTCAGAGGTAATAGACATCATGCCAAGAAATATTTGGCTAAATATTCATATAAAAGGGGACTCAGAGACAGCATACCAAGCTGCAAAAATTATTATTGCAAAGGACCGAATACATCAAGCGATATTTGCCTGTAAATATGAAGCAGCGGATAAGATACGTCAAGTCAGCGATTTGCTAATTCTTTGTAATATGGAAAGACTAAATTCTGCAGAAGAGTATGTTGATAGTACTATTGCAATGAAATATGATTTTATACAGTTACTTGCTTCTAGGGCGGACTCAAATTTGTCTGAATTGGTTGGCAAACTCAAAGAAAATAACATTCGAATAAATTACTACTTTACAGATTCCATAAATGAACTTAAAAATTTATTAAATATAGGTATTGATTTTCCTTTGACAAATAATATCGAAAAATTTATTGAAGTGTTAAAAGTATTTGATATTAAACCTGTGAAACCAAAATATTGATCACATATTTTAGTAATTTTAAAATAGATATAATCGTGGAGAAGTGTATGAGAACCGTCATTATTGTTAGTATTACATTTTTTTTAAATTTAACTATTGGTTTAAGCCAAGATGGAAAATTTTCAGAATTAATGCGATTCAACGCTAAAGAGGCTAGGCAGGGTATTGCAGTTGATGAACAATTTATATATGTGATTGGTACTAGTGAAATTGGAAAATATGATAAAGAAGATGGAAAATTTATTAAATCATGGGTCGGAGAAGAAAACGGACCAATTATCCATTTAGACAGTGGTGTTATTATTGATAGTAAACTTTATTGTGCGCATTCAAATTATCCTGGAATTCCAATGACTAGTTCTATTGAGATTTGGGACGCTGAAACTTTAGAGCATGTTGGTTCTCACAGTTTTGGAATCAACTGGGGTTCCTGCACCTGGGTTGATTTTTACGATGGATTTTGGTGGGCTTCATTTGCGCAGTATGATAAGTGGGAATCAGAAACTGGCAAGGGTACAGAGTGGACTGCTCTTGTCAAATTTGATGAAGAATGGAATGATCTTGAATCATGGATATTTCCAGATGAAGTGATTGAGAAGTTTCGACCAATGAGTAATTCAGGTGGATCTTGGGGGCCTGATGGATTGCTATATTGTACAGGGCATGATCATCCTGAACTATATGGAATGCAAATTCCCGAGACTGGTTCTATATTGGAATTAATAAAAACAGTTCCTATTGATAACACAGGACAAGGAATAGCATGGGACAGAAGTAATTCTGGAGTAATCTATACGATCAGTAAGAAGGATCGACAGGTTAGAGTATTCGAATTAAATAAATAATAAAGAAGTAATGGTTGTATCATAATATTATGGTAGATGGGTTTATATTAGTTTTTATTTTTATTACAGCCGTAGTATTTATAATTATATCTACTTCAATAATTAAACTTCATCCATTTCTATCATTATTACTCGCATCTTTTGGGATAGGTATTGCAGTTCGAATGCCATTAGACCAAATTGTTAAAACTATAAACCAGGGATTTGGCCAAATAATGGTATATATTGGTTTAGTTATAGTATTAGGTACAATTATTGGAACTATTCTCGATAAGTCTGGCGGTGCTTTAAAAATCGCAGATGTAGTTCTAAAAATATTTGGTAAAAAAAGACCCGCATTAGCAATGTCAATCATAGGAGCTATAGTAAGTATACCTGTGTTTTGTGATTCGGGATTTGTAATTCTATCAAGTTTAAATAAAGCTGTAGCAAAAAGGTCAAACATCTCGTTAGCAACTTTAACTATTGCCCTTTCTTCGGGGCTATATGCTACCCACACACTAATTCCGCCAACTCCGGGTCCGATTGCTGCAGCTGGAAATATTGGAGCTTCAGATTTTCTTGGTACAATTATTTGGATTGGTATGTTAACATCAATTCCTGCAATATTAGTTGGATATAAGTGGGCAAAATTTATCGGGAAAAGAATCCAAATAGATTCAAGCAATGAATCAACAGATTTATCTGATACTTTAAAAAATATTAATAATTTACCGTCAGGTGTGAAGTCATTTGGTCCAATAGTATTGCCAATTATTTTAATAGCACTTGCATCTATATTAAAATTAATTGGTGTATCTGGAAAAATCGCAGAATTAATGGTTTTGGTTGGCAGTCCTTTAGTCGCTTTACTCCTTGGTACAGTATGGGCATTTACACTTTTCCCAAAATTTGATAAAAAGTATATCAGTGGATGGATAGGAAAAGGAATATCGCTCGCGGGACCTATCTTGCTAATTACTGGTGCTGGTGGTGCTTTTGGAAATATTTTGAAAACTACACCTATGACGAACCTTCTTGAATCAATAACTTCTGGAGGAAACTATTCAGGTATTGTAATCATAATTGTTGCTTTCATTGTTGCAGCGGCACTTAAAATTTCACAAGGATCCTCTACAGCGGCCCTTGTTATTACATCATCGATGCTTGCACCCTTTTTAATATCTGCTAATATAGAATCTCCTATTGCTTTGGCTTTAGTCGTAATGGCAATTGGTGGCGGGGCCATGACTGTTTCTCATGCTAATGATTCGTATTTTTGGGTTGTAACTCAATTTAGTGGATTGAATTTGGGAGATTCTTACAGATCATTTACCATGGTAACATTATTACAGGGCATTACAGTATTAGTAACAACAATATTGTTATATTATATTTTATTATAATATTTACTAAAAAACGCTTTTTACTTTCTTTTCTAGTAGAGTAGATGTATTCGCAATATTTTTTTCAATTGGTAGGTTGTTTGATATAATTTTAGTTTAACTAAAATTATATTAAGTATATGGACAGAAGTGGACAATAATGGACAATAGTGTAGCACTGTTGTAGCACACTTTTAAAATGTCTCCTCGTATCGCGCTGTCTTCACACGGCAGTGCTAATATTGCTTTTAGGCATTAGGTAATATTTCGCATAAACCAATTTTTACGAACTAATTTCGTCTAAACCTAATAACATCA
>VAPC010158969.1_pt1 | contig 10152 bp, 19 predicted proteins | sample 3395121 | NCBI WGS metagenome assembly VAPC01 (sample SAMN08290434, study PRJNA428436) | hydrothermal vent metagenome | isolation source: Deep-sea hydrothermal vent chimney | place: Indian Ocean: Southwest Indian Ridge | depth 1711 m m
AGGAAGGTCAGTTTTACGTCCAAAATCTCTTCCTGTTCACCCTCAAATGCCCTTTTCAGGTCTGTGAGGGTGATAAAGCCTCCGTTAATGATGATGCATTTTTTAACAGTTTCATGATCCATCTTCTTTATCCCCCTTCATGTAGATTATACTTAGATAAAAAAGATATTATTTATTTTATTTTAATTTTTTATCAGTTTGTTTCCAATCTTCGTAGCAGCTTGTTTCATTCATATTTTTTTTTCTTATGGTTTTTTTGGAGGAGGCGCACCTGTATTTTATCGAGTACTGGACTTTTACTTTAACTACTCCATGAATATTCTTTCGTACTCTTTCCAGATCTCTTTTACGTTCAGGGAATTGATCCGTTCCGGACTGAAAGTATCATTGAACTCCGCTTCTTTGCTGCCGTACTTCTTATCATAGCCCTCATACCATTTAAAAGGTACTAAGGTTCCGCTGGGCTGTTTAACATATACAGTCCCGTTTAAGACCTGTACGGTCTGTACTTTGTCTGGTACATGGGTATTGAATCCCAGTAAGCATTTCTGGACAAGGTATTCTGTGGTGTCCGGTTTAAAAATTTTTATAAGGAGTGGGTAAATTTCTGTGTTATCAGAAACTGGCTCTGCAGCTTGCAGGAATATATCCAGTGGTTCATGTCTCAGGTCACCGAAGGGTGCAGGGTACAGATTTCCATCAGTACCCAGATAGGCAGATTCTTGAAATTTCTTATCCTGATCCCGAATGAATAAGCCGAACTCTCCGAATTCTTTGCTGTATTCATCTAAGAAGGGCTTGGTGTACAGCCAATAGCTGTAACCTTCCAGGTATAAGTCTTCTCCTAAAAGATATAGTTGATTTTTAATTTTTCTTTTGTGCGAGGGATACTTGTTGAAAAGATCTATTAAACAATAGTGCCGTATAACCAAATTACTCGGAGCTAATTTTTCAGCTGTTTTAACCCATAGATTGCTCTTAAATCTGGTTTCTTCTTCTTTTGTCAGAGGTTTATTTGCTTTAAAATCTTTAAATTTCTGGTCTTGGAAATTAGCTAAACTTGAACCGTATTCAAAATTGTAACTGGCACAATTTAGAATAAAAACAGATAGGATTAACAATTTTTTCATTTTAACTCCTTTATAATTTTCCCTTTCCAACCTTTGTATTCTTTTTTCTATTTTACCTGTAACCAGTCTTTGTATACAATAGCCCTCTAATTTTCTTCTTTATTTAACTTCTTAAGTATTTTTTTACGTTTCCAGATCTGGACACACTCTTCGAGAACGGCAATCATAAATAGATTGGATATATCTTCAGCTTCCTGGAACCCAATAAGAGCGTTGGATAGTTCCGCTATAAGGGTATCAAATTTAGATCTACGTTGTGGCTTTTTTTGTACTGTTTCCGGTTGTCTACGGGCTTCTTTCACCAGTGCTCGGGTAGTGCTCGGGTAGTCCGGAAGGTTCCCTCATGGTAATAGAAACCGTGTTTTGATTTTATTAATTTCAAAATGATCCTTTTACTCTTAGAGGTCTTGGTCCAATATGAATAACGCCCTTACTATCTATAGTGACCCTTTCTTCTAAGGTTTCTTTTACTAATTCATGTGGAGTATAGGGAGTCTTTCCGTCTTCTCTACGGGGCCATCCCTTTGGGATAACCTCTTCGGGATTCCAGTTACCCCAGGATTCAATGAGTTGTAATGCCGTTCTATATTTTAAGGACTTTTCCATAGCTTCGGTGAAATACATGTAATATAATGTGTCGGTAAAATAATCATGGCAAAGGTCGCACTTGTCCTCTCTAGTGACCTCAAAGTTTACTCTTTCCCCGAGCCCGTATTCTTTCGCGCATTTTTTACAATATCCAAATTTCAGGTTTTCCTTTGCCATCATTTCCTCTTCTGATTGGGTGTGCACTTATTACGCTCCAGGCTCCTTCAGGCACAAACTTTCTAAAGATTCATATCCCCGATAACATTCACTTAAAAAATCTTCCAGTGTCGCCCGATTGTCCTCTGTAAATTCGTCCTTTGCAGCTTCTCTCATAATTCTATAAAACTCAGTAATATTTTTCTTATTTTGAGGGCTCTGTATTACAATTCTTTTACAGATTCGTTTTAATGTCTTTCGCTCGGATTTTGACATAGCGTAATCCATATTTGTTCTCATGCCGTTATTGATCTCCCACAGTCCTCTTCTTTGGCTCTTTTTCGTTCGTTAAAATAATCCTTGATAATGAAAGGCAAAGCAATTATCAAGGCTATGGCAGAGCCTAATGAAAAAGCTACTACCGAGAAAGTGGCACCATCACCCATAATTTTTTCAAAAATTTCTCTCATAATACCTTTCTTTCTATAGAGGTGTGAACTTTTCAGGTGGCTTACGTAACTCTGAAAATATTTCTTCTTTATCTTCTTTACCGTTTCTCATTTTTATATACCAATCCAGGTCGCTCGGAATGAATTTATTAGGTTCCAGACCAGACATTCTTCTGCACATTGTACTGGCTTCATCTTGGTACTCTTCACGGAGTTTTCCTTCATGGATACCTTCTTCAAAGGCCCAGTCCATTGCCCATCTGACAGTTTCTCTTGAATAGGTCTTCTTTAATTTATCCCCGGTGACTTCAAAGAGAAGTTTAAACCAGTAGGTATCAGATTTATTTATCTGTAAGTCGAAGATTTCGTCATTAGGCAGTGCATGCCGTAGACAGATCCGGGAATCATTAAAGTCGGTGCCATGAGGAACCGGTTCCGGCAGCCTTCCGGAGCACATTGTGTCCTGGAAACATCTGAATATCAGGCAATTCTCATGAGGGCACCAGGATGGTCTTTCATTTATCTTTCCCATTTCAGTTTTTTCCATTTCGTCTTTGCTCCCATATTTCATGGCATTCCTTTTTAACATCTTTACTTTTACCTTCTTTTTTACACTTTTTACAAAGACTCCACGTAACCTGTGGTTGAGTGCTTAGTCATTTCTTTAATCCTTCTATGTAGACCCCACACTCTCTACATGCAACTGTATGACAATTTGGTGAAAGTTATCCGTCTCAGGTTCATACTCAGTGACCAGATAGAATGATCCTCTGACACAGGAATGAGCGTAACTGGCTACGCAATGTTTCATAGCTCTGCCTTCGCTGATCAGTTCAGCGTGGCTAATCAGTTGTTCTATTTTCCATATTTTCATATTCTGTTTCTTTCCTCATCTCGAACAGTTTCCAAAATCCGTTCATTTAAAGCTTCAACTTCATTCCTGATGGACCCTATCAGGACCCTTCATCACCATATCACTAATAGGGTCTTTTTCATCCTGCTCAAAATCTTCTGGCCGTCCAACAGGTTTCACATAGATAGAGAATGTGCCGTCTTTATTACTTAATGCAATCCATTTATCATGCTCACAATTGACAATCATCCAGGCTCTACTGACCCATGTTTCATCAAAATTTTCAAGAGTCAAATCTTTTACTGATGTTCTGCTACCCATCAATAAACATTTGTCAGGAAATATCTTCTTTATCCATGCCAATGCTGCTTCAACAGGAATATCAACCAAATGCCTGAAACCTGGGTAATCCTTTATGTACTGCTTGTGCATACCAATTTCAAATCTTGACATAATGTCACTCCTTTATTTTAGTATATTTCTTCAGTTGAATAAACTTCCCCGTCCATTTTTATTATGCCATGAAACTCTTTTCCGGTTGCCTTTAAGCCCCACCATACTTGTTTGACTTTTCTACCGGTTGGGCTCCTGTACCTGCACCTCATTCTTGATCGCATGCATCGTTTTATCTGTATTACGGTTACGTCTTCGTTTGGACATAGTCACTCCGCCTTTGCTTTGGTCTGCCCCGCTGCCGAGACATACACCGTGGTTGATAATGTGCCGAAAGGAGTCACGGAATCAGTGATCGTGATAGTCACCTGGTCTTCCTCCCTGCACGGGCTTTGTCCATTATTGACCATCGTCTTCACAGTGGAACCGGTAATCACACCAGCCCCTGTCCCGGACGCAATGCCGGGGCCTACAAATGCTGTCACCGTGAAGGATATAGATATGTACACCTGATTACCCGTACCCTTAACCTTCGAGTAGAGCACGGATGCAGGTATGATTAGTATTGTACCGCTATGTGTCAGGTCCCTGAAATCCAGAGTAAATCCCTGTACAGCCAGATATTCACTCATTATAGCTAATACTTCCCTGGTTGGGTCTCGGACATCTGGCCGTCATCCATGACCATGCAGTTTTGACAAATATCGTGACGCTTGCTCAATTTCCTTTTCTCCTGTCTTCATTTTCTCCATGAACTTATTCTGCACCAGTACTGATGCCTGACAGAACCTCTCAAATTCCAGGAAGATAAAGTAATCATCGATCTGCCCTACAGCACAGAGCCTCTCGTTCTTGAATTTCTTCTCCAGCCATTGTATGATAGCCCTGTCATTTTCCTCTGACTTCGGTTGCCCGATCAAAGGGTGTACCTCTCTGATAAACATGTGGCCTCCTAATTCCTATGGGTCTACTGTTAAATTTCCGCCATTCAATCGTACCTGTCCATTAGCGCTCCACACGCTCCCATTTTCCGGTTGCACCGTCATACCGTGAATATCCTCTTTTTTTGATATTGTCAAAGATTTTATCTCTGTGTTTCTTTTTCCGTTTATGGGCGTATATAATGATAAAGATTATAAAGCTAAACCCGGTTACAGCTATGAATATACCAATATAAGGATGCATTACGGTTCAAGTCTCCATCATCATCTACTGCGTGTACTATCAGAAACCGGAGATCATCATACGTTATTAAAAGTAGCATGTACGTTAGATACCCTGCTGTGACTAAAATTGCAGTGACTAATGAAAACATGTTGTGTAAGAGAGCATTGAATACATTTCCTGATAGATAGCAGGTTACTAATATGTAGAACATTCGAAGTCTGCTCAGTTTGGACTCAAAATGTGGTGCTGATGTCAATAGGAACCGGTATTTAAGTTTCATCGCAGTTTTTCAACCTTTCCGTATATCTGATGTGTCCATCCGTTGATATGGCCGATTGTTTTTAATGTTAAATAAAGAGAGGCCATGATAAAGTTTGGTTCTTTGCATTTACATCGAGCGTAGTGCTTTCCGCATGTTGCACATTTCTTATAATCAAAATGGTCTCCTCTAACGGCATCATCTAATCGTTCCTCCAGATTTTCACAGGTACACTCTTTTAAATCAGTCTGACATTTATTGCAGTGCATATCCATTATTCCTTTCATATAATGGTACGCAATCTACGGTCCCGTGTTAAACTTTTTATTATCCCTATTTTTACCTAAATGATATCCGGGACACCACATGCACCTATACGCACTGAAATGTGTGTCGTGTTTCTTGCCCATTTTATCCGCAGCTTTTTGCGCTGTTTTCAGAGTATTGTACATTACTTTAAGCTTTTCACTCTTGTTTATGTGTGACCGTTTACTAAATAGACCCCAGGCATTTCCGGTGATAAAGAAGTTTCTGAACGCCCTTTTGAAAGGTCCCTGATGCATTAAAGCTGCCCATAAATCTCTTACCCTGAATTTCATTCAAACTCTTTCTACTCCTTGGGCTGTAATGAAAGCATACAAACCTACTTCTCCCAAAATAGCAGGGCCTACTTCCAAAATAGCAGGGCCTACTTCAGATATAAAAATAAGACGTACAAATTCATCTATGTCTTCAATGACAGCTATCTGTTGATTAAGAAATTTTCTATCTATTCTGTCATTAAAGAAGTCTCTGTTTTTCAAATTTCTTTCCGCAAGAATTTCTGGGTGATCCAGGTGGTACTCTCCTAATCTTTGTCCTGGTTCTATTAAAACAGCACTGTACGGTTTTGACTTCCAATCCCAGCAACCCCATCTTTCTCTCATCTTATAGGCGGGGGTGGATTCATGGCAAGTGACGTAACTTTTCTCAAGTTCACACTCTCCGGTGTTTTTACAGGTACTGCAAGTTGATATTATTTTTTTCATGACGGCTCCTGGTTTTGTATTATATTAAAGTTGCGATAAGATTAGCCTTATTTCATTCCTTCGGCGGAAGTAATCAGGCTTGCCCAGATTGGGATCATCTCCGATCTGGGTTTTTTTGTTTCCTGGGGAAATAATGTTGCGCTACGCATTCATGTTTACATTTCATACATAAGAATGAATTTATATTAACAGTCTTCCAAACCTCCGCACTGTGGTACTCAGGACAGAAAATACAGCTCTAATTATTGCAGTCCTTTAGTGATGATAAATATTTTATTTCTAATTTTAGATTTTCACATAATTTTTTATGGAAATCATCTTTATATTTTTTAAACATCTTAATCATTTTAGTTTTTGCTCTAATCGTGCTTTCTAACATAGTTTTACCTCTCCCATGTTATGTGTCTACATTTTTCCCCTCTGCAAACATTCATTGCACTTGCATAACTTCTGCCCCGCTTGGACAATTATTTGCATGATCTTGTGTTAATGCCTCGTCAAAAGCTAATATTAAAATAGCTGTTAACATTATTGTAATAAAAACAGACATCAACCATTCACTTAGATTCATTGTTTTATTTCTCCCATGTTATGTGTCTACATCCCCCCACCCACAGTGATTACAGTACGGAGGTTTCTGTGTCCACTGATCAGTTTTATGGCAGTTTGGGCACTCGCACTCATCATTTTGTTCCATTTCCCATATCTTTCGTATAAGATTAAACGTATCCATGTGTAAGAAGGCCGTAGGGATATCCTCAAAATATTTCCCATAGCGTGCCGTATCGTCAATAAGGATATCAATATTATTCTTCTGGCAGTAATCAGCCTTTGACTTATCCCAGAGAAGGGTATCTATCCAGGGTTGATTATTTGCATCATACTTTACGGTAGTACCTATGGACTTGTGGTATGATACAATGGAAAAGAAATGTGTGTATATTATACTGTATGTTTCAAACTCGTCTCTGAAACATTGAATATCCTCATGGCCGGTAATAATATGAATTTCATGGCCCTGTTCAATCAGGGATTTAGTTTCCTGTGAAAAGAATCCCGGATCAGCATTAATCACGCCGTGGAAATCGAGACCTATTTTCATTTAATATCCTCCTTTACGATTCCTCATTCTCTTTCTTTCTATTATCCATTACCTTTTCCTGAATCCATTCGACATACTCAGAATCATATGACCACTTTTGATATTTTTTGGCAAGCTCAGGCTCATACCTTTTGAGAACCGAACTCTGTTTGTAAATGGCCTGCTTGCCAGTGGCCTCCTCATAAGCAATAACAAGAGGATGTTCTTTTGCCTTCAACATTTTTTCTCTATTCATGGTTTCCTGCCGGTTCCGAATGCACTGCCTTTGTTAAGCGCAGCTGAGAAGTCGTTCCACTTGGTCGGGTCCACGTCACAACATTTCCCGTCCTTACCATGATCAACATAATTTTTCACCACTTCATTAATTGTTTGTTTAGCCATGCGGGAATTCTTCTTTCATAAAATGTATTTCTTCGTAGTAGTCTTTGTTACCAGTTTATTTTTCTCTGGTACTCACCGGTCACTGAGCTGATGTCCGTAATATCGGATGCCATTTCAGATACCAAATTGAGTCTACGGTGCAGTTCTTCCTGCAGCTCTACGTTCCCGGAGATCGCAGGAGTAGTGTGCTGCTCAAGGAACTCTTCCTTTAAGGCATTCAACTGATTCTCTATCTTCGCATCACCAACAAAGTTAAATTCTGAGAAGTCAGATATAAAGTCCTTAAGAGCTTTCAGAGTACGGCCCTTAATTACTTTACCTTCCTTTATATTCTTAGCGATTTTATCGCAGATAGTAATCGTTTCTGTACGCAGTGCCTGGACAACTTCATCCATGAATGCACCTATCTTCTGCTGAGTCTGATCCTTGAACGCGCCGTTAGCTATCTCTACCTTTACGGCTTTGTCCGCCATCAGGTCTGCCTTTCCCATCTTTAAACGGGGAAGTGCTATTTCATAGACATTCCATTCCAGAGAGAAGCGAGTACGCAGGGTCTCCGCTTCAGGATAGAACTGTCTGATACGGTATAGAAAATTCCTGACAAACTTTTTCTTATCCTCTTCCTGACCCTCTATACTGAACTCATGCGTACCGGTGGGTATCTGTCTTTCAAAAGCAATCTGGGCAGCCTGACGGTAGACGGGTAGCATCTCTTTACGCAGCTTGTCATAGTTGACAATGAGCGCAGCTATCAATTTATTATATTCTTCCTGGTACTCTTTCAAACTTTTATATACGCGAGCGAATTTCCTTTTCGGAACAAAACGTGCATTTCCAAGAGGGAATTTGAAACTGTTCTGTTCTACCAAGTGTCTGGCTTTACTTTCCAGAGCACGAAACTCCTTGATGGTTTCAGCGGGTATCAACATCTTCCGTCCCAGCTTGTAAGCGTCTGCAATATTTTCCTTCTTTAATCCGAGGTCTTGAGCAGTGAGCGCTTTGGCACCTGACCAGAAACACACATTAATATCTACGAGTATACCATCCTTAAAGATATTCATATTTACTCCTTTAAAAATTCAGGAGGCGGGTGATCCGAAGACCACCCATGTTGTCCCCTTCATTGTTAGTTTGCAACTTGAGAACCGCTCGGTCCCAGAGACATCTTTCTTGTAGTTTTAACAGTTACCGGTACCTCTACCTCTTTAATGACGGTAGAAGCAGGTTTTACCTGATGCTCTTTAGCCCATGTGCGGTATCGCTGGATGTCCTCCGCCATCATTATAGCTTGAGGCACTATCTCTTTAGCAGTTTTCAGAAGGTCTTCCTCCAAGAGATCCTCATGTCCCTGACTGAAAGCATAGGGAAGCGCTTCACCAGCGATCCAATTTTCAATCTCTCGACCAGAGAATTTATCACTGATCTTTGCGAGCTTCTTAATATCGTAGTTCTTCGAATCACGGTTGATTTTTCTTAAATGGATGCTGATAATTTCCTCACGCTGAGCTGCTGCAGGTAAGTCCACCCAGAAGATACAGTTAATCCGGCTCAGTAATGCTTCATCAATAGCTGCCACGTCATTGGCTGTTGCTACGATAAACACATCGCTGGTCTTTTCCTGAAGCCATGTGAGAAAGGTACTGTAGACAGTCATCTTCGTATCGCTCGTACTGTCAGAACCTCCCTTAGTTCCTGAGAAAGCTTTTTCCAGCTCATCGATCCAGAGGACACAATTATGTGTAAGGATACCATTAGCTATAAAATTATGAAGATACTCACAGCATAAGTCATAGACCTCTTTCTTTCCAGTCTTTCTCTTTGAAATTACTTTTACCCATCTCAAAGGAGTGTCAATTAATAGTCTGAATTTCTTTGCCCATATAGGGTCTGTAAGAGATAATTCCGATATTAAATTTTCTAACCGGTTCTGAGGGATAGGCCTTAAATTATGCCCCCATGCATGTATCTCGGAACTACTTGCAGTTTCAAATTTGTTTGATGATAAACCAGTGTCTTCTCTCATTTCCGTTATTAATCGACCAATAGGAAAGACGACAACTCTATCAGCTTTTTTATCATTAATTTTTAATGATTTTAATTTCTTTCTCCTTTCTGGATGACTAAGGGAAAGATTCTTTAGATATTTAACTTGATCTCCAGAAACAGTAATATCTTTTTCTGTCCCGGGTGAGGGTAAAATACCTATTCTTTTTAGAAGAGATTTTATTAGATATCTGTTATTTTTATCGTGACAACAAAAGATTATCCTCGGGTATTTAGTCGGAAGAATACACCCGTCGCCGTCTATATATCCTGATAAAAATTCCATAATTCTGTCATGACTAAAACCTCTTATATGTTCCGTTACTTTTTTCAGGACATGTGAGATGATCTTAGAATTGAAGTAAACTACCCAAAATTCGGAGAAGTCAGAATCTTTAAGTTGTTTAAGTTTCTTACCGTTTTCTTTTGCCGCTTTCTCATCGTAATAGATCTCCTTACAATCAATACCAAAAAGGTTCTTTATTAATTGCTTGAATGTATCTATCAATATTCTTTGTGAGTTAGTGAAAGCCACCCGATTTTTACTTATCGAACCGTCCGACATTATTAGTCCTAATAAATAAAATATTCTGATATCTATAT
>VAPC010607112.1_pt1 | contig 10150 bp, 7 predicted proteins | sample 3395121 | NCBI WGS metagenome assembly VAPC01 (sample SAMN08290434, study PRJNA428436) | hydrothermal vent metagenome | isolation source: Deep-sea hydrothermal vent chimney | place: Indian Ocean: Southwest Indian Ridge | depth 1711 m m
ATAGCGCAGCACGATCGGTTTTGTCTTTGACAGTGGCACCGGATCGCGTCCCGGCCAGGCTGCGTTCTGGCAGCTCCCCTTTCTTCTGAGTATCCATCGCTGAGGATAGCCGGGATTGGAACTGTGACACAGTATCGCCAGGCCGCTTGTCTTGCCGGTCTTGCCGAGATCGCCCGAGAAGTCCAGCCAGGGGCCGGCTTCCACGGGCAATGTTGTCGGCTCCACGGGGCCGTCTGTGCCTGTGAACGCGAGACCTTCGGGCAACGGTATCCTTGTGGTGAAACCGCCGTAGCCCTTGGCGTCTTCGGAGCCGCCGAGCCGCATGTCGTTCTCCAGAGCGAGCAGTTCGATCCGGAAGTCTATCTTGCGCATGTCGTCTTTGGCGCGGTGGACCGCGATGGTCGTTGTCTCTTTTACGAACGGTACCTGCTTCCCGGTCGAATCGGTCCGGAGCGGCGATTTCCAGTAGACGTAGACCTGCAGGGCGCGCGACTGGGAATCCGGGGTCAGTATTTTGGCGTCGTAGACATCCCAGCGAGAGTCTATTGTCGCCCAGGGATCGCTGAGTTTCATGTCGCTGAGCCATACCTGGTGCCAGGCCCAGAACACGCCGCGATGATGCGGGTGGTCGCGCGGGAAGTCTTCGGTCAGGACTTCGCCGTCGAGGCCGTACAGGGGATGGATGTAATTGGCGCGCATGTATTTGCCATCCAGCGATTTGTGCTTGCGCTGGTAGACCATTACTTTCTCCGGGCCCTCTGTAATGACAAAACCCTGCTCGGTTTCGGAAATGCTGATGGGGTGTTGCGCCGCCGTGCTGCAGGCGGCAAGTGCTGTAAGGATCGTTAGGATTGCCGAGACAGTCAGGAATTCGTTTCTGAAATGCTTCATCGCTTTATCCTTTCCAAAAAAACATTAAATATCGAAGATTAAATATCAAAATAGCGGAATCATCGCTTCGCGATGATGACTTCCTCAATTTTACACTTTGCATTTTGATTTTTGAGTTATATCCTATGAGGTCATGGCTTATCAAGACAAATTCGGATACAAGACAACGATAGAAAATGAGCACTGGCGCGACGAAGAGTTCCAGTGGTCGCGGATTCTCTCGGCGGGCGACCCGGCCAAAGGCATGGTCTTGCTTTACATACAGAAGGCGTGCACCGCATTTCACGAATTCGGGCCGGCCTTCGAGCAGGGGGCGTTGAAGGGCGAGCAGCTTGACTTCTTCCGTCGTCGGTTGGCAACGAGGATCGGGCATGTGCTGACCACAATGAAGAATAACGGCCTTGACACGATCAATGGGGCCGCTGAACTGGCGGAGATTTTGCGCTCGGTCGAATCGGCGAAAACTACGGATGAGCTGGCCGAGCTGACCGAAGAAGTTCACGCCGTCAACCATACGATCTCTGATTCTTTGGAAGGAAGGTAGATTATGAAAGCTCTTACCCGTCGTGGTTTCATGGCCAGTTCGATTGCCGCCGGATTTGCGTCGGCATTGCCGTTCTCTCGCGCGCGAGGAGCAACCGGGCGTATTAACGTCGGTGTGGTCGGCCTGGGCGGCCGGGGCGCCGGGGCCCATGTGCCGTCCTTCGAGAAGCAAGAAGGTGTAAGCGTCATAGCCGTTAGCGACGCGGATCGAGCGCGAATGGGAACCGCGGCAAAGACGATCGAGACGAAATACAGCCACAAGGTCGAACAATACGTTGACATGCGCGAGATGTTTGACAATAAGGACATCGACGTCATCGGCAACGCGACCCAAAACTACTGGCACGGGCTCAGCACCATCTGGGCCTGTCAAGCAGGCAAGCACGTCTACGTCGAAAAACCTATGTCGCATTACATCTGGGAAGGCCGGCAGATGGTCAACGCGGCCAGGAAGTATGACCGCATTGTTCAGTGCGGAACCCAGCATCGCTCGGAGAGCAAGTTCGCTCAGGGCATCGAATGGATTCGCCGGGGCAATCTCGGCAAGATCAAATATATCACGGCGTTCGCCAACAAGCCGCGCGCCTCGTGCGGCAAACGCGAAACCCCGCTGCCGATCCCCGATACAGTCGACTACGATCTCTGGTGCGGTCCGGCCAGGAAAGTTCCCATCTATCGCGACCGGCTCCAATATGATTGCAGCTTCGATTGGAACACCGGGGACGGCGAATCGTGCAATCAGGGCGTCCACGAAGTTGACGTGGCCCGCTGGTGTCTGGGCGAGAAGATGCTTCCCCGCCGGGTAATGAGCATCGGCGGCCGGTTCCTGTTCAACGATGCCTGCGATGTCCCCAACACGCAGATAATCTACTACGATTTTCCCACGGCGCCCCTGCTCTACGAAGTACACAACCTGCGCAAGAGCAAAGACTCCAACGATGCGCCTGATTTTCGCGGAGAGCGGGTGGGCGTGATCGTTAATTGCGAAGGCGGATCGGTCAGCCTCTATCGCGGCATCGCCTGGGACAACGAGGGCAAACAGATCGCGTCATTCAAAGGCGGCGGCGATCATTTCGCCAACTTCATCCGGGCGGTTCGCAACGGGCGCCGAGAAGATCTCAACGCCGAGGTCCTCGAAGGGCATCTCTCGACAGCGGTTACCCACACCGGGAATATCTCATATCGGCTGGGCAGGAAGGCGTCTGAGCGGAAGATGCTTAGAGCGGTCCGGGATGTTCCGCTGTTTGATGAAATGTATGACCGGCTGCTGAAGCACCTCTCGGCACACGAAATCGACGCCGACGCAAAGACGGTGACACTAGGCCCCTGGCTGGAGATTGACAGAGAGAACGAATGCTTCAAGAACAATAAGCGGGCCAATCGTCTCGTTCGCCGTTTCTATCGCGAGCCCTACACTGTGCCGGACTTGTCGAGTTAGCGTATGTGATTGGCAGGAGTTGGCATTCCGCACTCGTTTGGCTCGATGCTCGACAATGGCACGGCCGTTTCGTGGCACGGCCATCTTGGCCGTGTTCCCACGGGCTGTAAGCCCGTGCCACGATCGAGATATGAGTATGGCACTTTGCTCAGCGTCTGTTCTTACGCTGGTCGAGTCGCTCGCCCAACGGACGGCGTACAGGAATGTCCAACGCGCCGCTTGCCTCCAGTTCGTCGAAGAGCTGCTTTTTCATAGCTGCTATCTTCTCGCTGTAAGCGGGGACGTTGATCAGATTGTGCCGCTCGTGCGGATCGGTTTGCAGATCGTAGAATCCGTCGTGGTCCCAGATGCCGTGATAGAAGATGTACTTGTACCGCTCGCTGCGAATTGCAAACACAGTCGGCGTGGCGGGGAAGTTCCACTCCCAGTAGTATTCGTAAAGGATGTGATCGCGCCACCGGGTGGACTCGCCTCGCAGCAAGGGCAGAAAGGATTGCCCGTCCATCTTTGCCGCTTTCGGCGGCTGCACGCCCGCGGCGGCCAGCAGCGTCGGCGCGATATCGATGTTCTGAACCATCTGCGTGATCTTCGTGCCCGGTTCGATCATCCCCGGTGCGTACGCGAGCATCGGCACGCGTATCGACTCCTCGAACGCATCGCGCTTGTCGTAGAAGCCGTGCTCGCCGAGTTCGAAGCCGTTGTCGCCCATGTAAACGACCAGCGTCGATTTGCTCAGGCCCGTCTCGTCCAGGTACTTGAGCACGCGCCCGAGGTTCTCGTCGAGCCCGTGCACGGTTTCGCAGTACTGTTTGTAGAGATCGTCAAACGAAGGCACGGGGTCGTTGTCGTACTGGCCGGTCTCCATGTGGTCGACGCCGTGGATGCTGTAGCGCCGCTCGCGGACCCAGTGCGGCTGCGTCTGATAGTTGCGTTCGGTATTGGCCATCGTCTCGGGGCGTTCGACCTTGTCCTTTGCGTACCGCCCTTGATACCGCTTGGCGGGCTGGAAGGGATAATGGACCGCTTTGAACGACAGGTACAGAAAGAACGGCTTGTCGGTGTCTCGACCGTCCCTGAGCCAGGCTAGCGCCTGGTCCGTGAGCACGTCGGTGGTGTATCCCTCGAACGTCCGGCGCTTGTTGTTGACGTTGAGCGTTGGATCAAAATATGTCCCCTGGCCCTTGAAGCTGGCCCAATGATCGAAGCCGGGTCTGGGCGCATCGTTGTCGTGCCCCATGTGCCACTTGCCGACGAAGGCGGTTTGGTAGCCGGCCTCTTGCAGGTACTGCGGGAAGAACACAGTCCCCTTCGGCTCCGGCCGCTGATTGTCGGCTATGCGATGGTGGTGCATGTACTGCCCGGTAAGAATAGACGCCCGGCTCGGCGAGCACAGTGAGGTGCTGACAAATGCATTGGCAAGATGCGCACCTTGCCTGGCCATGCGATCCATGTTCGGCGTCTGAAGAAAAGCCGGCGAGTTCTCCATGAACCCCATGAAGTCGTAGCGATGATCGTCGCTGAGCACGAAGACGATGTTTCGCCTACTCGATTTGTCGCGGCGTTCTGTGGCACGGGCTTCCAGCCCGTGAAGACACGGCCAAGATGGCCGTAACACTTGCCCGGCGGCGTCAAGGAAGGCCAATGCAGCCGTGCCGCGACAGGCCGACTTGAGCAAGTCTCGCCTGTTGAAAGATGCTCTTTGTGGATTATCGTTATCTGTCATGTTCGTCGTCTCCTGGTGACAAAAAACCGGCTCGTTCGACTCTCGAGCCGAGCCATTCTAACCGAGGATTCGTTTGGTTGTAAAGAAATGAAAAGTGTGACATTTGCACGGCGAGCATGTGTTCTATTTCTATAACTACCTGCGTTTGAACGCCGTTCGCAGCGGCAAATGGAAACTCGTGCCCCCTCGTCCGGCCAAGCCTCCGGGAACCGGTTGGTCCGGGCGAATGATCGATGCCGTCGAAAAGACCCGGCTATACGATCTGGAAGCAGACATCGAAGAGAAATACGATCTGGCCGAGCAACATCCGGAGATTGTGGATAAGTTGATGAAACTGATCGACAAAGCCCGCGCAGATATTGGCGACTACAAGATGGTGGGCAGTGGCGCAAGATTCTTCGATGGTTCCAGGCCGACATCGAGAAGTTAGATCGCCGCCCTGCCTAATGACCGGTCTTGTGCTGCTGTGTCACTTTGACCTCGGGCATCTTGTAGCAATAAGCCCAATACCGCGATTCGCTCCAGGCCGACTCGGTCTCGAAAGGCCGGCCCGGGAAAAGCTCCCTGCTGTCCGGCACGTGCTGGATCTTGACTGCGAGCCGTTTGACTCCTTCGGTCAGGTGACGCGGAATGAGAAACTCTTCTTCGCGCCAGCGCCGATTGCCTGTTACGATAGCGTGTTGGGTCTTGCCAAGCTCTCCTTCGGACCGGGGATAGCTGTACACGCAGGTGTTGCTGCCCGCCGTGTACCACTGTCCCACATAGGTCCACGCGGCATCCGGCTTGTCGGGCCTGACCCACACCCCGGCTCGTTGGTTCGGATACAGATAGTCAAACTTGCGGCGCAGCATAACGCCCAGGTTGTTTGGATCGAGGCGCATCTTGAACTGCGATGTTCCCTTCATCGTCCGCACGCGATCCTGCTCGGCGGCAAAGTGCATTCGTGCGCCGTGATGATCCGGACCCCACTCGTAGCGTGAGGTCAGCAGGTAGGGCTTACCCGCCGTGGGAGATTCGTACTCATGCTCGCGGATTTCAATTTTCTCATCGCAGGCGCCGAAGTGATCGGTCAGCACAAGAGTGGGCGAGTCGATTCCGTACCAATACACGACGCCGGAATAATGCTCCTTAGAGCTATTGGTGCCGCCGTGTTCGAGGCCGATGACTGCGCGATTGCCGAACGGGAAAATGTCGGCTATGAGAAAACGATACGCCGAGTTGACCAGGTCCTTCTCGTTTTTGGCAACCTTCTTACTGGCCCCCACGGGATGACCTGCAAAGGGCAGTGTCATGTTTCGGCCGCCCCAGTAATCGCCGCCCCCGCCCCACTCTTCGGTTCCCGTGCCCCACGCCTGGGGGGTCTTGCTGTCGTCAAAGAAGAACCGCGGGTCGCCTTCGAGCGTGGGCAGGTAGCCGGCGTGCGAGAAAATCCAGCTCATGCCGACAAAGTTGCCGCTCCAGAGGCCGCCGCCTTCGACTTTGGATGTGTCCAGAAAGGTAACGTCTCGACCCAGTTCAGGCTTGGGATGGTTGCTGTGCGTTGCGTGGAAATAGCCTGCATGATTGACAGGATCGGTGAACGGCACAGTGCGAATCTCCCACTCGATGTCACTGAAGGCCCGACCCTGTCGTTCCTGGATTTCGATCTTCGCATGACCGAAGAAAGGCATCGGCCAGTAGCAGGACAGATAGACGTTCTGATCGTCGTAGCGGATCACCAGCGGAAAACCTTTGACAAGGTACTCGCGATCATTGCTGTTATAAAGATGTCCCGCGCCGAAGAACAGGTCTATCGGAGCGTCGATCGAAGCATGCCAGCGCCGGTCCCAGGTGACACGCAGGCGGCACTTGCCGAAAACATAAGCGTTGTCCCGCGGTACGGTGAATTTCAACGCTCGAATGCTGGATGGCGCCTCGTCCAGCTCCGCCACGGTTGTCCATTCATAGGGGCTCATTCTCAGCCTGCCTGTGACGGTCTTGACACCTGCCCCTTTCGGCGCAATGTCGGTCCCGGCACGGCTGAGCAAATCGAGCACTTCGGGGTCCGGCGGGGTCTTGTCCCACGACTTGAGAGGTCGTGACAGATTCTTCATCCCAGGCGAAAAGATGTGATAGATGTAGTAACCTGTGCCGTAAAATGTACGGGAATAGGCCATACGAAAGCTCTTTTCAAAAGGCAAAGGCACCCACATCAGGTCGGCGCCCTTTGTGGTCGACCAAGTCCACGTGAGCGGATTCGGGAAAAGCTCCTCGGGGATGAACGTCGTCTTGTCGAATCTCTTCTTGGCGTCAATGGGATTGTCTGTAGCGGTTTCCTTAACGATGAAATCTTCGCCGTCGACTTCGTAATGCCACGGGCTGCCGTGCCAGTGATTGGTCCGCTTGAAGTACAAGACGCCCGGGCCCTCCACGTCAAGCGAGACGTTGAACGTGTCCGACTCCTGATAAAGATAATGGCTGGCATCGGCGGTTCGATTGTTCCCCTCGCGGTCATAGGTGCTGCGCATATAGGCCCGGACGCCGATACGATGATACGCAAGCTTCTCCCACATCCGATAGGCATCCAATCCCACGGGGATTACGGGCGGCTCGTTCGATTGCTCGAGGGCTGACGTCGAGTTCGAAGCCAGGCAGATGAGCAACAATAAGAATGGGGGGATTTTGGTTTTCATGTTCTCGTGCTCCTTTTGTGAGATTTGAAGCGGCTGGACTTTCGTTAGCGCAATTCCACCACCACGGACCAGTTGCTCATCGCCCGGGCGTAGAACTTGCCGCACTCGTCGTCGCCGAAAGGATTTCCGCTGTAGCCCCAGGCTCGGTCGGTCAGACCCATACGCAACTTGCCGTCGTAACGGTCCGCCGCCGCCTTGACTACGGTGAAACCTTCTTTCAACAAGCCGCTTGTGATCATGGCCGCAGCGGCACTGTACTCGAATCCGGTCCAGACCTCATCGGCGAATCTCAACTGCTTGCCCGGTTCGGGTCTGCCGCCCTTGGGCCAGGTCGTCAAGATCAGGCCGCGATCGTCGTCGCGGACGAACTTTCGCGGAAATCCCTTCCAGGGAGCGCCGGTGACAAAGGTCTTTACGCTCTTGAAGTCGGTGAAGAAATTGTATCTGTAAAGCGATTCCAGCGCAGTGCGGACATTGCCGGGCGGATATAACCAGCCCAAATCGAGCTGATTGGCCCACCATTGTCCCAGCAACTGATCGGTATGGCACCCGGTCAGGTAGTTTTCGCCTTTGATTTCGTTGGGAATCTGAATGTAATATTCGCCGTTGAACAGGGTCGAATCCTGCTTCCGGCCGCCCTTCGAACGAATTCTCCGATACCGGCGGGCCGGCCCGGTTTGACCCTCCAACAGGGCCATCTTCTCCGACGCAGCCAGAGCGGCCAGGTACAATGTCCCCAACCAGGATGTGCTGCCGCTCAGCTCGGCGTCGAGCGTGTTGTGCTGCTGGCCCATCGGGACCCCGTCTTCGTCGGCGTCCCAGGTGACGATGACATATTCCATCGCCTTGCGGACCCGTGGCCAATGCTTGTCCAGCCAGGTTTGGTCGACGCCGGTGAGATGCTCGCGATATGCCCCCAATACCTCGCCGCATTGCCCGTCGAAGGCAACCTTTTTTATGCTGTGGCGCATGGGAATGCCGCCGGCATCATTCTGATAGAAAAGAGACTCCTCCCGCATCCGCCGTCCGATGGATGGAAACAACCTCGCATGGGCCTGGGCGTAATGCCAGACGTGCGTGCAGTTTCCCATACAGCAGCCGGCCGTGCCCCGGCAGCCCTCCCAGCCGCCGAAGTAGCCGTCGGCGTCCCAGAAACATGTCTGGCTCCTGAGGCACGCGACCTGCGAGCTGATGCGATCCAGCATCCAATGGGGAAGATTCGTCTCGTACAGCGCATCGTGGTACGCCCGTGTCAGGCTTGTCAATCTATCCAGCTTCTCGCTCAGGTACGAAACCACGTCTAACGAATCCGACCACCAGTTGGCGTACATGCGCCCGGCGCGGAACCATTTGTTCTCGCGGGAAGGTTTCCGTATTGCCGTGCCGTTTGGAAAGTGCCAGGTAAGCAAGAATGTCACAGTCTTGCTTTGCCCCGGCGGGATCCCGAGGGTTGAGGCCAGGGCGCCGTCAACGGTCTGCCCGGCCGGGCTTGGTCCCGCCCTGCGGCCGGGCGCCAGTCTGCCGTCGTCGGCAAAATCCTCGGCAAGTTTATCGATGCTCTCCCATGAGGCGGCTGCCGTGACGTCACCACTTTGTACCGCCAGCGCCATGTCCCCGTGGCCGGGATTGCCGGTCATGTGCAAGACCGTCACGCCAGAGCGTCTGACGATGTCGTTGCGATTGCCCCCGTAACTTTCGAATTTCCTGCCCTCTATACTGCGCAGATTGGCCGGCCCCCACGTAATCCGGTTGGCAGGCGTGCGATAACCTACGCCGTTCTGCTGGGACGCCAGAAATGAAACTTCTACAGGCTTGTCGGACGTGTTTTTCGCAGTGACGTTGAACACGGCGCAGGGAATCGCCGAGTTCCTGGCGTCCATTGGAATTAGCGGGTTGAAGGCCTCGAGAGAAATCTTAACGGGCAGGTCCCGGTCATCGAATTCGAACCAGCCGAAAGGATACTCCCCACGGAAGGTCAGACTCTCCATCGCGGCAAAAGGCCCCGCCGCTTCGGTTTGCAGCGCCCGAACTACAGGCTTTGCTGCCGGGCCGGCAACCCGCACCGCAAAGAAGGTGTGCGGCAATATCAACGGATCGAAGTTATTGAAGATCTGCCATGATACCAGTTGAGCCTTGCCGTTGATCTGCACCGCGCCGCTGCCGATCCCGCCCAGAGGCATGCTGATCGCATCGAGATATTCTCCCGCATATACTCGCGACTGCCCCCGCTCGAACAATTCGCCGGTCTGGCCCGCGAGAACAAGTGGACAAACCAATACGCAAAGCACAACAGCCAACGCGTTGAAATCCCGAATCTGTTTGCTCATCTTCGTCTTGTCCTTTTTCAGTCTTTACCGGCAGGATTATCCGACACCACTAGACTTCCTTGCGAGCCTAAGTTACCAAATCTATCCCATGAACACAACGCACCTTTGTCGGACATGGCTGCGCAAAGAACCGTACTTGACGTCCTTGCGACCGGCATGGTCCTGCGACAGCCCCACCGATCTCGGGGTAGTTTCGGCAAGCCCCCGACTCGGCGCACATGGCGCAATCAGCGTAAGGGTAATCAGACAATAAACGAGTGTGCGGGCGGTCTTTCTCATTTTGCGAATTCCTCAATTCTGATGCGTTATGTGACTTCTCCCATGAGTATAACCAACAGAATCCTCATTGCCGACGACAATATGCTCGGAAATCGCTGAATGTTCCCAATGAAATCCCCGACGATTTGCCGCAAATCAGTAAGGCATCTCCCGATTTGACGTTTGTCTGCCGTCAGTTCTGTAATACAATCTTTCAAAACGTTGTTTTTTATGCATGTTTCTTGTTTTGACCGATCGTAACCGGTTTAGGTACAGTATGTTACGAAGCTTTTTCGAC
>VAPC010095914.1_pt1 | contig 10148 bp, 9 predicted proteins | sample 3395121 | NCBI WGS metagenome assembly VAPC01 (sample SAMN08290434, study PRJNA428436) | hydrothermal vent metagenome | isolation source: Deep-sea hydrothermal vent chimney | place: Indian Ocean: Southwest Indian Ridge | depth 1711 m m
ATTTCCTTCCTGGATCGGATCCCTGGATGCATTCAGGCAGGCCTGATAACCCATTTCCGCGTCCGGCCGCACCTTCGGGTCTCCAATCCCCAGATCGAATAAAACTGCCGCCGGCACGATGGGCACAGTGGCCAGGCCAGCGTCAAAACCCATTTTGTTCTCTTCACAGAAACGCATCACGCCCGCTGCTGCATCCAGTCCAAAAGCTGATCCGCCGGTCAATAAAACCGCATTGACCGTATTGACCAGGTGCATGGGATGCAGTAGATCTGTCTCACGGGTTCCCGGCGCTCCTCCCCGTTGATCCACTCCACCAACGGTATTGGGCGGGCAGAGCACAACCGTGCAGCCGGTTAACGCGTCCAGATCCTGAGCCTGACCAACCCTGAATCCCGGAACGCTGGTTAATCCACTCATATTCTCCTCCAGATATAGTTCTTCAATCACCTAGTCACCCGGTCACCTAGTCACCCCGTCACTCTTTCCGCCTGCTGCCTTGGTCGTGAGCGCAGCGAACATCTAATCTACCATCCGCTGGCGTTGAATACCAACCGCAGAAGTTCCACCCGTTCTGCCGCTGTCATTGGCCTGGCCCGGGCATAATCCAGGAACTTGATGGTCAATAACTCTGTGCTGACGTGTTTCCCATTATAGAAGATATGTCGATCGATAAATGCGGTAGCGGTATTGGGAGGGAACTCGTAAATCTGATCAAAAAACAAGTTTCCCAATCCATGGTGGATAAAAGCATCTTCCCTGATCTCAAAACCCTGGGGTTGGTGAGCCTGACTTCCGCTGACGATCACTGCGCCTGCCTGGGTTAAAACCCGCGCGTCCCTGATTTGATCCGGCTGGGCCAGATAGGTATAGTATTCAAAATGCTGAAAAGTCGCGATCGGCAGATAACCATCCTCACGCAACTCTTTGATCTGTTTCACCATCTTGTCAAAATCACATGACACCGCTCCTGGATATGAAGGACCCGCAGTCGCATAACCTCCACCCTTGGCATTGCATCCAAGGAAAGCGATTTTATTGCCATTATGTTCAAATAAGACCGGTTCCTGGGCATCCTGGCGGGTCGCGCCCCCCCCATAATAGGGCCAATCCCGTTCCCGATACAGGTCCAGGGTATAAAGCATGGCCTCCGGTCCGTAGTCGCCAAAATGATCACCGGTCAACTCAACCACATCAGTGCCAATGGCTTCCATCAGCTTGATATAGCGGGGGTCACTGCAGAAACGAAGTCCTGCCTGGCTGGGATTAGGATATGGACAGCCCCGGGCAAACGGCACCTCATTGCTGATATGGGTAATATCGGCAGACTTCAGCCAATCTATAATATCCTGGGCAGGATAGGTAATGCCCTTATTCTCCATGGTCCAGGCAGTTGCCCGAACCAGGGCAGTAACACCGGTCAGTATCACGCTGGTGAATTTATCAGGATCCCGATTTCCTTCCAGATCCTGGAAAAACTCCGGTGCAGTTCCGATCGCTGATACCGGGACTGACAGAAAATAATCATCCACTGCGAAGTCATCATCCAGCGGTGAAATGCCATCAATTTTCAGGACCTTCCATTCCGGGGACAAAAGCTCAAAAGGTACGATTGCCAGGGACGGACGCCGTGACCAGGCATAATCGATCAATTCGTCCTCCGGGATAATCTTAACTGCACCCGCGGCCGGCGCTCCCCACCAGGATGTGATCATCTCTAGACTTTCCCCGGACATCAGCAGGGGCTGATTGGCTGAAAGGGGGTTTTTCCCACCCTCCCAGGCTGATTTCAATTCCTTAGAAGAGAACCCATCATTTATAGTGGGAAAGGGTGCGACCAGGGCGTACACCCAGCTTAATACAGGGGACTCGTCACTGACCCTTAAAACAGTAGCCGCTTCTCCTATCTGGTCGGTAAAATGGAATAAACTGGACTCACCAATCTGAGAGCTCAGCAAATCTGGTAAGAAAGGATCGATCCAGACCAGGTCAATAGCATGGGTTGGCGTTACAGCTGAAGGAGAAAAGAAAGTAGCCGTCGGCAGGGTATCCCCTACTGGCGGCACGTAGACAGTTCCGGGTACAAATCCAGGGGACCAGGGAAGTGACTTCCACCTGAAAACTAAGGTTGTTATAAAAACGACTAATATGATCCCGGTGATAGCCAGGAGCCAACGGTAAACCTTTTTCATATTCTGTCAGAAATTCTATTTTAATACCTGGTATCAAACCAGGTATTAAAGTTAAATTTACTTATTAGCTTGAACCTTCTACCCGCAGGATACAACTGAAGGGTACTAAAACAAACCACCCCTTTCTGTCATGACCCCGTGGATCTTTTCAATTGAAAGCCGGGCTTTAGTTTCAAGTTCAGTTATTTCTGAAACCATCACCCCTTTGACCTTCTGATCATCCAATGATGTCAGGTTGATCCGCACGTTATAGGCAGCGCTGATAATTGCCGCGTGGGCAAGGTTGGCAGCCGCTCCGGCATCGGTGATGGCATTCTTATTTCCTATTTCAGAAGTCCTTAGCGCCAGATCCAGGACCATTTGGGATTTCCGGGCTACATCAAGGGGAACTTCGGATGCTCTTAAGGTAGCATCCTGAATTAACTTTCCACGATCCGGGTTTGATTTAGGTTCTTTGAAAGCAGCCATAACCAACAGGTAAGCAGCTGAATCTTCCTCCACTGCTGAGGTAAGTACCTCTCTGAGTTTTTCAGAATCGATCAGGATCTGATCCAGTTCTTTTTCCACATCCTGATATTTCTTTTTTCCAATTGTCAACCGGGCAACCATGCTCACCAGTCCGGCGGCCATAGCCCCGGCATAGGAAGCTGCAGACCCTCCTCCTGGAGTTGGCTTGCCGGCAGCCAATGAGGCAATGAAGCTATCCTTATCACCATCACTTACGACATCTGCCATTCTTTTTTCAAGGATTTGTTCAGGTGAAAATAAATCCAGCTGGGTATACCATACGGCAGCATTCACCAGGGCTTCCTGGGGTATTAATCCCACCAGCTCTGTACTGTGAATTCCAATCCCGTATCGTTCAGCCTCTCTGCGTATTGTCTCCACAACTAAGGGCAGTGGGGTTTTGCGGAAATTGGTTAAGTTCATCGACACCTGGGCTCTTCCTTCAACAGTCATGCCCAGGGCTTTGACAAATCTCAATCCCCCGGAAGAGTGCCTGACTGTCCGTGCTATTTTACTGGCGATTTTTTCATCATCCGTGGTCAGGTTCACGTTATAGGCGATCAGGAATTCCCGGGCGCCTATCACCGTTGCCCCTGCGGTTCCCAGGGACGAAGGGCCAAAATCCGGTTTTCGATCTGGATTTGTGGCTATTTCATTTTTAAGGCCTTCGTACTCCCCCCTCCGGATCACTTCCAGCCGTTTCCTTTCCGGAATTTTGGCAGCGCTCTCATAAAAATAGATCGGAATATCCAGCTCTTTTGCAACCCTCTCTCCAAGGCGGTGAGCCATTGCCACACATTCATCCATGCTGATGTCCAAAATAGGGATAAATGGCACTACGTCTGTCGCTCCGATACGAGGATGTTCCCCTGATTGTTGATCGAGATCAATTAATTGGGCTGCTTTTTTGATCATCTGGAATGCGGCTTCTTCAACCGCATCCGGATTGCCAACAAAGGTGATCACACTGCGATTGTGATCGGGGTCGCTGTGGAGATCCAGAAGGGTCGTACCCTGAACAGCAGAGATAGTACCCTTGATTGCCTCCAGCACATCCTGTCGGCGCCCTTCAGAGAAGTTTGGAACACATTCAACGAGAGGGGTTGTCATAGGAATTCCTCTTCAGATAATTGGATTTATCAATCTAGATTATACCGAAGTTTAGACTTACGGGTCTTCAGCGGGTAATCCCACCTGAATTTGACAGGCAGGTCATTATCATATAAACTGGTGACTGATAATCACCTCTATCTGATATGGGAAAAAACCGGTAAATTTCAACCATGGACCTCAAAATCATCCGTGATCGCCAGGCCCTGGCAGAGTATTTCCGCCAGAATATTTCTCTTCACGCCTACAGCCTGGGAGACCTGGATGATTTTTACTGGCCCAACGTGACCTGCATTGGTTTGGAATCAGCTTTCGGGTTCGATGAAGTATCAGTGCTGTACCAGGGGGATGGTTTACCGGTGCTGCTGGCTTTCAGCCAAGGGGGAAAGATGAATGGGAAATACTTTTCTCAAATCTTTTCCCTGCTGCCTGACCAGTTTTATGCTCACTTGAGCCCGAAACTGGAAATTCATTTTTCAGATATATATCAGGTCAAAGCACACGGAGACCATTTCAAGATGGAGCTCCAGCTCCCTGACTTTACCTCGATGGGTAAAATAGAGAACATCTGCCAATTATCCAAAGACGATCTTCCGGAGATGATCGATTTATACGAATGCAGCTATCCTGGGAACTCTTTTGATCCCCGAATGGTTCTTACGGAGGGATATTTTGGGTATCGGGAAGCAGGGAACCTGGTTTGTGTGAGCGGAGTACATGTCTATTCCCGTGAATTCAAGGTTGCCGCCCTGGGGAACATCACCACCCACCCGGATTTCAGGAATCGCGGGCTGGGAAGGAGGGTTACCGCCGCAATTTGCAGCTCTCTTTTTGAAAAGGTGAGCTTTATTGGCTTGAATGTAAAGTGTGATAATTTGCCTGCCATTAACCTTTATCAGTCACTGGGATTCGCAATTTCCTCTCAATATGGCGAATTTTCCTGTAAAAAGGCCTAAAAAAGCCCATTTTCCCTCTAAAAAACTGTAAAAAACAGAACTTTTTAAGCTTTAAGGGTTACAATAAGAACAGTAGAACGATCATCCTCCTCCTCGACAAATCAGTTCTGATCTAGAAAAATTGCGAGGAAAAAGCAACCCATATCTGTCAGAGGTTATAAACCTCATCAAAAAACATGTTGGGCGGATTGAAAGTAAGTAAAGGACAAAGGAGATATTATGGCTTTCAGCAAGACTAATTCAAAAGGCGTGACTTACTATTTACACGGAAACACTCGAACACTAAAAAGTGGAAAAACATCAACCTTGTACTATTTCGCAAAAGAAGTTAAAGAAAAAGGCGCACTCGACAGCGTTCCTGCCGGGTATGTTGTATCAGAGACCAAAAACGGTTTACCCGTTCTTAAGAAAGGCTAATACCAGAGAATTAAACAACACATCAAAACCTTGTCAGCAAGCTGCGAACAGAGCAACCGCCCAACAACGGTGATCAGTTCTTTACTCGCCAACGATATTGCTGACAGGGTTTTTGTGTTTAAATACAACGGTCAAAGCACCCGCTCTATTCCCCCACAGTCAAATAGGGTTTAATATCTTCAAAAGTTGCCGGGCCTATGCCGGGCACTTTCTGGATATCCTCTATTCTGGTGAAAGCATGTTTTTCTCTATACTCTATGATCTTTTCTGCTGTCACCGGACCTATACCAGGCAGGCTGATCAAGCTTTCCAATGATGCCTGGTTAATATTCACCAGGGAAATGATATCGCCAGATTCTGATCTTACCAGCACCTCTCCCCGACTGCCCCCTTCTTGATCGCGCTCTGGATTCAACACCGGGATATAAATATGCGCTCCATCCTCTAGCACCGCTGCCAGATTAATGGATCCCGGGCTGGCGTCTTCTGAAAAACCGCCGGCCGAATCGACAGCATCGATCACACGACTGCGAGGTGGAAGAGAGTAAACTCCTGGAGTGATGACACCCCCATCGACATTTATTACAACTGGCATTAGAGTAGGTGGTGGGCGCAGCAAGATCGCTCTGCCGGATTTGGGTTTGCTGATCAATAAGATCAACCCGGCACTTAATAAACCAAATAAAACCCCAATTAGGATATTCCCCCATCTACTGATCATCTTTTTGAAAACCCGGCCCTGTTATTCCCCCGTATCCAAACTTAACCCGAGGCGCTGCTCTTTTGGATCCAGGTGGATAATTTCAACCCGGACCTTTTGATTTTCTTCCAGCACATCCCAGGGTGATACCTGGTCTCCATTTCCACCCAATTCAGAGACATGGATCAGGCCATCTACACCTTCTTCCAAACGCACAAAAGCTCCATAGGAAACAATATTTTTAACCACTGCCTCAACTACCTGACCCGGTTGATATCGTTCCTCTATAGTTTCCCAGGGATTGGAGCACATCTTTTTGAGACTTAGGGCTACCTTGTTTTCCTCTCTGTCAATATTCAGGATATATACTTCTAAATTATCACCGATCTCAACAACATCTGAGGGATGATCAACTCTTCCCCAGGACAGTTCGGAAATGTGAATTAACCCCTCCATGCCTCCCAGGTCTACAAATGCTCCAAACTCGGTCAACGTCGTAACCACACCCGGGATGCAGGTACCCTCTTCGAGGGAATCCAGCAGTTTTAACCTGGTACCTGCTTCCGCCTGGGCAGCTCTTTCTGAAAGAACAACCCGGCAGCGTTCTTGATCGTATTCAATAATCTTCAGGGAGATATTTTGACCCAGGTATTCTTTTTTCTTGTGTCCTGCCAGTAAATGGGAACTTGGTACAAATCCATTGATAATATCCCCCTGTACCAACAATCCGCCTTGATTACATCCCACGACCTTTAACTGAATGATCTCATCCGATTCGTAAAGGCGTTTGACATAAGTCCAATCATTTTCTGGTTGAGTCAGCAGGATCAGGGAGGGTAAAAGATCAGATGATCCTTCAGAATCATCCTGATCAAAGGTGCTATTTAGATTTTCTTCACCTTCTGATAAGGCAGCTTTCCACCACGAATCCCCCAGTTGGGGAGGTTCTCCAGAACTCGAATGAACCTGATCGTCATGAACCATTAATATACCTCAACCACTATAAGGCGAGCAAGATTTATTGTAACATTTATTACGCGTTTTCCCCAGAATTGTTTTTTCCTTCATTTTGAGCTTGTTTTTCCATTTCAAGTATCGTTTTTGCTACTACTTCAATGGCTATTTTTTGTTTGCGATACAGGTTAGCTTCGGACATAGCCAGGCGTTTGGCGACATCCCTGACCTTCTGTCCCTTCAGAAATTTCAATTCCAGAATATTGTACAGAACCCAATCCAGGGTAAAACGCCTGGTGCCTTCCGGGCGGATTTTTTCAATTGCTTCTTTTAATATGGCCCTGACAGCGCGCACGGTTATGCCTTCGTGTTCTTCAAGAGAATTTTGGACCACTTCCAGCTGCAGTAGTGGGCTTTCAGACAGATCCGGTCCACCCCAATAATCCGACAAGGCATTTCTGACCCATTCTGTAAGCGTGCTTTCATCAATACTTCCCTCATCCGCTGATGTTAAGACCTTAGTCCCATCATACCTGGCAGCTGCTCTCAGCTGCTGGATGCGATACATCTGGGGAGTTAGATCTTCGATAGAATTAAAGACCTGCTGCTGCAAATATCGGTCATCTAATGCCAGGTGGGCTCGCTCGACAAGAATATTCAGCGCATCTCGTTGGTCATCATAGAGCTCTTCCAGGGGTTTTTCAACACCCAATAAACCCAGCAGATCTTCCGGATTGGCAGAGCTGAACAGCGGAAATATCCAGAAATCCCCCCATGAAAACAGACCCAAATCGTTTGTCGTTTTCCTATCAACAGCAACATCAAGGATCTTCCGGGAAATTTCCTTATCGTTGAAATCTACTTTTTCACCCACAGAAACCAGAAACTCCATGCCATTTGGGGTCAATGAAGCAGCAAATGCTCTATTTGTTTGCAGTCCGTCGCACATTGCTGCCAGTACAGACTCCATAAATTGTTTCAAGTCTTCCAGCGTGAATAATCTCTCTTCCAGGTTTTGAAGAGTAGTCAATTTATCCTTGCTTTCTCCAAATAAAAACCAGCGCTCCCAAATAGGCGAAAACATGGTTATCAAATACTGCATCACTAAAAAAGTTCCAGCCATCACAACCGGGGCAAAAAACGCTGCCGGTTCACCAGCCCGCCGGATCATGGTCGTAAGGGATAAAACCGTGCTGGCGGTAACAGGGCCTCTCAGTACCCATTTGATCAACCGTCGTTTAACTACCCGGTCTGGCCAGGATACTCCAAAAAAGGCAACAGCATAAGCCATAATAATGATCAAACCTGAAACCAGGATATTGCTGGCGACTGCTGCCAGCCAGAAAACATGCGGGTTTTCTGTTGCAAAATTGGAGCCGAATAACAGATACGGAAATGAACCAAGAGCTGGCGCCAGAGCACCGACAATTAAATATCCCATTCTCCTTCGACCTGAGCGGGTACCGGTGCGGTGGTAAGCCCGTTGAAAATTCACCCAGGCCCAAATCATATTAAGTACATAAAAAACAGAAAAAATCCAGGTCAAATTGGTTCGCTGCAGGTGCGGCGCTACTACATTTTCGCTCACCAGCGGGCCTACCAGCAGTGAAAACGGAATGGTCCCCAGGAAAATAAATGAAATGATAAATGTGATCTTGATCAACCTGGTCCTGCGGCCTCTTGATGGACGGCCGGTGGTCGCTAAAACAGCATCCGAGAGCAGAACATAGGCAGCGGGCAGAAAGATGATTCCCACCCACTGAATTTGGTACCAGCGCTCAATTGAACTGGGAGAAATTACGACATCCGCTACAGATTCTCCTACAAAGACCACAACCACGCAGGCCATGATAAACGCAAACGCGCGGGCGACCCTATCTTTTAAATTAAATGTTAAGGAATAGAGAAGAAGGGAAAAAGCTGTAATGGATATTCCAGCCGATAATAGCTGGTTGATGGTCTGGATAACGCCTAGCAGGTTCATATGTAAGTTGAAAAGAAAATCGCGATCTCCTGATCACGATAATACTGGTCATTGTAACCGGAGAATTCAAAACCAAGTTTGTAGGCGAAGTGGATTGCCGGATAATTTTTTGGCTGCATTTCCAGAGTCAGTCGCTGAAGCCGTTTTTTTCCGCACCAATCTCTGGCTGACAAGATCAAGGCACTCCCTATGCCTTTTCTGCGCTGGAGCCGATCAACCACCAGATCCTCGATCCAGGCGCTGGCAGGAGCCAGACCCAATTGCACACTGATATATCCCCGGATATATTCACCATCTTCGACTAAAAGCAGTAAATTCCGGTCAGTCCAGTTATCAACCAGCTTATGATAAGTCCTGGGATAATTTACATGAACCTCTCGTGGCAGCCTGACTTCCCTGAAAGATACCTGGGTCTGGGTCTCAGTCAAATCCATGGTCATTTGCCAGACATGGTCAGTCGCATAATTATGATCCAGGGCGATCATTTTGGGGATATCAGTTGAAATTGCAGGACGGATATTCATATCACTCTTCCCGACTCAATTACCCGGTATATCAATATATAAAAACACTGCACAGGGATCCAATTGAATTCCCTCGTTGTCAATCACAACCAGCCGCAAATAATAATTTCCCGCCTGGAGTTGAGTTGTATCCCAAAAACCAAGCATTTCATCTTCTTTGGGTAAATCCCCTGCCTGAACGGTCAGCCAGTTATTTGTATCTGCGGCAGAAATCTCAAATTTATAGAATCCGAAATTCGCAATATTAACCGTGCCTTCAATTTCCACAATGCCGCTAACAGTTGAATTGTTTTCAGGATAAGTTATCATCACTTCGTTTGCAATACATCCTGTCATTATCATATCGGTAGCGAGAGGGGATGAGACAGATGGGGGAGTTGTGTTAGGGTCTGGGTTTGACACCAGTGTGCTGGTTGGTGTAGCCAGCAAATCAATCGTAGGCGTAGGCAAAGGATTTACTCCGGGCATAGCTGGAATGATGAAAGATACCAGTCCAAATTCTGCTGTCCCCAGAAATAGCAGCACTACCAGCAAAGCTGCCGATCGATTCAGGCGCAGCTGGGCGCTTTCCTTTTCCAATCCAAAAGCCGCCGCACGCAGTTCTTCCCAGGCAAGATAGAACTTTCGAAGCTGCCAGACTGCCAGGGAACCCAGGACGATATAGATCAGAAATTCCAGATCTCTTAAGTATCCTAAAAATTCGTACATTATCTTTGGGGCATCAGGTCAATTCAATACCCCTGGATAAGGATAATTGACCGTGGCCCATCCCTCACAGTGACCTCAGGACTAGATCGGAAGAGCACA
>VAPC010011767.1_pt1 | contig 10139 bp, 10 predicted proteins | sample 3395121 | NCBI WGS metagenome assembly VAPC01 (sample SAMN08290434, study PRJNA428436) | hydrothermal vent metagenome | isolation source: Deep-sea hydrothermal vent chimney | place: Indian Ocean: Southwest Indian Ridge | depth 1711 m m
GCTAATCGAACACTGCTCGCGGGTAGCCAGTACGGTGCATCGGAGCTATCCGCAATCGATGTCACTTCAAGGGTTAAACCCTGCGAGCGCAGGCGCCGGATGTTTCTGCGGTCGGGGAAGGGATTGAACAGAAATTGGGAACGCGAGGCGAGCTGCACCTCGGCCAGTACCGGTTTTATTTTGAGTTCACCGTTTTGCTGTGGGAACAGGGCAAATTTCTTTTCCCGCACCAGATAGGGCTTACCAGCCAATTCAATCTGATATTGCCTGGCTCGACCGAGCGGTTCAACCACGACCTCGAGTCCGTCGATTTTCAGATCACCCATCTGATAAGCCGAAATATTCAGATTGGTCAACAAGCGTAGTGTTACCACGATCTGGCCCTGTACCGGAATCGTCGCCTTATCGGAGGACAGTTCGAATATCAGGTCTTCCTCGGTCGGCGCTCCGATTTGGCCCGCGGGTTTGACATTGATTTTAAAGGGTTTACTTCGATCCTTGCCAAAATCAATCGCCGCTACGGTAACCTCGCCGACCTGTTTCGGCATGAGTTGCAAGGTCCACTTGATGCTGCGCCGATATTCGCCATTAATAATACTGATGCTATTGCTCTGGCTGCTATTGAATATAATAAAGTCCTTTCGTAGCGGAGAAAAATCGGGGTCGCGATCTGGTGTTTGATCCGATTCGATAAATAGCTGGAACGATTCATTCACACGCACCGGGTTGCGGTCGATAGAAACAGTAATTTCCGCTTTCGCCAGATGGCTGAAACCCAGCAATCCAGTCAACAGAAAAACTGAAAAGAAACCTTTAACCCTCATCACCAGGGATTCTCCTCGGTGGGGGCGTCCCCACGATTTTGATATTGATAGAGAAACTTGCGTCGCAGCAAGCCCCCCGGATCATCCGGAATCTTGCGTAACCACTGCCTGGTGGACTGGTCGGATAACCGTTGCTCGAGGCTAGCGATGTCCTCATCTTTCTGTGGCTCCTGCTCGTCTGGCAGAGACTGATCGCTCGGACTCGGTTCGCTTTCGGCTTGCTCTTCAGGTTTTTCCGCCTGGTCAGAATCAGAGGCCTGTTGTTTCTGACTTTCCGACGCCTGTTGCCCGGACTGTTGCGGGTCCGTATCAGCCTGCTGTTCGCTTTGACCTGTTGCGTCGGATGGCTGGTTTTGATCGGATTTATTTTGCTCAGATTCCGAGGATTGTTGCGACGGGTCACCCTGTTGTTGATTCGGTTGCTGGTCTTGCTGCTGCTGCATTGCGTCTTCCAGCAATTTCTTGTTATAACTGGCGTCCTGGTGTTGAGGGTTCTTTTCCAATACCCGCTCGTAAGCCTTAATTGCGTCTTCGTAGCGACCCAACTTCGCCAGCGCGTTGCCTCGATTATACTGCTCTGCCTCGGTTCCCTGCGCGTCCCAGTATTCCAGTGCCTTGTCATATTCACCCGCTCGATACCAGGAAGAGGCCTTCCAGTCGGGTTGATTAAACATTTCAGCAGCCTGTTTATGTGCCCCCTGTTCAAACGCCAGGCTGGCGCGTTGATCGCTATTTTGCCACAGGGAATCCCAGGCGGCTGCCTCTGCCTCCGGCAGGTTTAGCACTAAAACCAGGGGTAGAACCATTAAAACGCCACGCCGAAAAGCCAGCGCAACGATTGGTAACAGAATCAACACCAGCCAGGGTCCCTGTTCGTACCAGATATCGGCGATCTGATCACTGGCAATCGCTTCCTGCTTTAGCCGGCCAATGTCTATGGCACTCAATAAGCCCTGAATATCCTGGTCACTGGCACTGATAGAGCGGTATGCGCCACCTCCCTTGCGAGCCAGTTCACGCATGTTTTCCAGCGGCATGCCAGCGATTACTATCGCGCCCTGCGCGTCTTTGAGGAAGCCGCCATCGGTCAGTGGAATCGGACCGCCCTGCTCGCTACCGATACCCAGCACGGACAGGCGAAAGTTTGCATTTTGATTCAGCAGGCGCTTCATTGCATCGATCTCGGTCTGGGAGAATCCATCGCTCACCAACAAAATATTGCCGCGCCGAATCCCGGTATTCTCGAACAGCGTGTATGCCTGCTCTAACGCGCGATCAGCGCGACTACCCTGAGTAGGCATGATATCGGTAGTCAGGGCTGGTAATAGCGCATTGATAGTCGCATCGTCATCGGTCAGCGGCGTGACCGCGAAAGCCTCTGCCGCGTAGGCGATTAACGCGATCTGGCCCTCGCGTCGCTGGGCCAGTATGTCTGAAATCTTTTGGCGCGCGCGTGTCAGGCGGCTTGGTTTGATATCGTTCGCATCCATCGAACGCGACAGATCCAGCGCTATTACCAGGGCCGATTGTTGTTTAAATACCGGTTGCGGCAATTTTTCCCATACCGGCCCTGCCAAAGCAATAATCGCAAGCGTTCCACTTAAACTCATCACGACAATCGACCAGTTTCGTCGTGCCTGAACCTGCCCCGTGAGTAAATGCGGTAGCAATGCTGGATCGACCACCGCTTGCCAGCTTCTGCTCGTACGCCTGCCTTTGATCAGGTACCACAACAATACAACCAGAGGCACCAACGCCAGCAACCAAACAGGACGCAAAAAATGGAATTGCTCGATCATGCCGACCCCATCCGAGCTCGATTCAGGCAAATCAGTCCAGCCAGGCCTAAAGCGATCGCAAGCGGCCAGTAAAACAGGGCGCTAATGGGTCGAAACGACTGTTCGTCGCTGTTAACCGGTTCGAGCTGGTCGAGTATAGCGTATATCTTCGCCAGCTCTGCGGTATCGCGTGCGCGGAAATATCGTCCGCCGGTCAACTCGGCGATACTCCTGAGGGTTTTTTCGTCCAGTTGCGCCGAGGGGTTGATTTTTTGAAGCCCGAACCAGGTCGCTCTTAATTGCTCATCGGCACCGATACCGATGGTATAAATCTTTACTCCACGCTCGGCAGCCAGTTGCGCCGCCTTAATCGGCGTTACTTCGCCGGCAGTATTGGCGCCATCGGTGATCAATATCAAAACCCTGTTGTCCTGCTCGCTATCCGCCAGGCGTTTGATCGCCAGGCCGATTGCATCGCCGATTGCGGTGTGCTCTCCGGCGAGGCCTATTACCGACTCAAGCAACAATTTCTCGATCGTACTGACATCAAACGTGAGCGGTGTTTGCAGGTAAGCCTGACTCCCAAATAGAATCAGCCCAAGGCGATCTCCCTTTCGATTTTCGATAAACTCGACGGCTACCGATTTGGTTGCGGCCAGGCGATCGACTGCATTGCCATCGATTACGAAATCCGAGGTTCTCATACTGTCGGATAGATCCACCGCGATCATCAGATCACGTCCACTGATATCGATGCTCAGCGGGTCGCCAAGCCACTGCGGCCTGCTCGCTGCGACTACTGCGAGGCACCATGCCAGTAAACCCAGCCATCGCATCCAGGGAAAATCTAATTTGCGCCGACTTGCCTGTTGCGATAACTTGAAATCGTCGATGAAGGGAACGCGCAGGGCAGCTTCCTGATGCGCAACCCTGGCCGGCAGGCCAAGGTACACTACCAAAGGCAGTGGCAATAACATTAAAACCCAGGGCCACTCAATCTGCAGCATGGCTCACCTTCGTCGGTAACGATTCGATCCAGTTTTCACAGCTGCGAAGCAGTTCTTCAATATCGATTTCAAACTTCGGTTGGTACTGTTGACGTGTCAACAGATCGCATTGTTCGCTGGAAAAACAGTGCTTGCCCGAGATTTGATTAAGCCTGGCTATCCATTGATTGCCGCTCAGGCTTGCGTCCGAGTCACGAGTGCCATAACTCATCACGGTACGGCGCAATAGTACCGATAATTCCTGTATTAGCTGGCGATCGTCGAGCCCACCTTCAGAGGTAGTCCGCCTGATACGATCCAGTTCCCTGAAACACAAGGTTTTAACCGGTTTGTAGCGTAGCCACCGTCGAAATTTAGGCAGTAATAATCCAGTCAAAATCAGCAGTGCCAACAGCATCCACCAGCCCGGTGCAGGCGGCCACCACAAGCTATCGGTGGGTAAATGGATATCCTTAAGTGGCAACTCGTTCATCTAATACGCCGGCTAGTACCCGCCCCAAAGCCCCTTTTCAATACTTCGAGCAAATCCGAGTTAGTAGAAGCGTCGACCAAATGCAGATGCAACTGGCGAGATAGTTGCTCAAGCATTTGGTAGTGATCGGCGAAGCGTTGCTGATATTGCTGCCTGCTGGCCTCGTTGCTGCTATCGATGTCGATTTCACTATAACCGTTGGTAATGCGATAGTGTCCAGCCGGTGGTAAAGTTTCCTCCAGTGGGTCGTGGGTATACAACAGGACGACATCGTTGTGCCTGGATAATTGGGACAAATGCGCACGCCAGGAATCTTGAAGAAACCGGAAATCGCTGATCAACACCACCAGGCTACCGGGACGAGCTACCTGGCGCAACCGGTTCAGTGCGAGCAATCCGGCTTCCCCGTTATCCGCTACCCGTTCGCTTTGATCCCAGGCCGGGTGTGATGTCAGCTTTCGAATAAAATGCAAGGTAGCAGCTCTACCCGATCTCGGGCGAAATTCGGAGTGTTCCTGCTCGGAGAAGATCAACCCGCCGAGTCGATCACCGTGCTGTACGCTACTCCAGGCCAGCAACGACGCCAGTTTCGATCCGAGCACCGATTTGAAACAACTGCGGGTACCAAAAAACATCGAGCAACACAGGTCTACCCAGAGCAAAACCGGGCGTTCGCGCTCTTCCCGATACACCTTGGTGTGGGTACGACCACTACGAGCGGTTACACGCCAGTCGATGGTGCGAATATCGTCACCTGGCTGGTAGGGTCTCGACTCGTGAAATTCCATTCCACGACCTCGAAATGAAGACAGATATCTACCCGCCATTTGTGCGTCTATTGAGTTAGAAAATAGCGGAATATTTTTCGCGTGACGGTGTAATCGGATTAATGTCGATTGTCGCACACGGACAATATCGTCCCCTTTTTCCAGCGAATCTGAAATATTAGTTTTCACCGCCATGATGCAATATACGGGTTAGGGTACGGCAATCCGGGCGATCAGCTCGTCGATGCAATGATCGGCCGTCACACCTTCGGCCTCAGCCTCGAAACTAAGGATAATGCGGTGACGCAATACATCGGGCGCGATCAGTTGAATATCTTCCGGGGTCACGAAATCTCGACCATTCAACCAGGCGTAGGCGCGCGCGCAACGATCCAGCGCCATGCTTGCTCGTGGACTCCCCCCATACTCGATCCAGCCTGCCAGATCATCCCCGTACCTTGCCGCGTCACGTGTTGCCAGCACAATTTCAATCAAATAGGCTTCGAGGCTCTCGGCCAGATAAGTATCGAGCACGGACTGGCGTGCCTGCAGTATGGATTCCTGGCTCACCGGGTTCGATGCCGGCTGAATTTCCTGGCTACCTGTGCGGGCTTCATCGCGCGTGAGCTGCAGTATTGCAGCTTCTTCGTCCGCATTCGGATAGCCGATCGTGACATGCATCAGGAACCGGTCAAGTTGGGCTTCTGGCAATGGGTAGGTTCCCTCCTGTTCGATCGGATTTTGCGTGGCCATAACGAGAAAAACTTCGGGCAATCGATAAGTCTCGTCGCCAACTGTGATCTGGCGTTCGGCCATCGCTTCGAGCAGGGCGGACTGCACCTTCGCTGGTGCACGATTAATTTCGTCCGCCAGTATCAGGTTGTGGAAAAGCGGGCCACGCTGAAACTTGAAACTACCATCCTGGGGGCGGTAGATTTCAGTGCCAGTCAAGTCGGCAGGCAACAGGTCAGGAGTAAATTGAATGCGATGAAAGTCAGCCGCGATCCCCTCACCGATCACCCTGATAGCCCGCGTCTTTGCCAGGCCCGGCGCACCTTCCACGAGCAGGTGCCCATCGGCCAGGATCGCAATCAGCAAGCGCTCGATTAAATCTCTCTGGCCGATAATTTTTTCGCCCAGGTATTGCTTTAATTGCAGTATTGTATTCTGTGACAAGGATCGCCTCTTTTCAGTTTAGTGTTTCTCTGGCCTGGCCCGGTAAAAACACGGGCCGACCTCTACTCAGGGCAGTAAATGGCCCGTCTTGATCCAAATGACAGCTTCATCCTCGACATAGGGGCAGTGTTCGCTATTGTGCGGATTTCGAATCCAGGTACCCGCTGGATAGTGACCGTATTCGTCTTCCAGAGTTCCCTTTAGTACGTAGACTTCTTCGCCGCCAAAATGTTTGTGCGGTAAAAATTTTGTATTGGCAGGCCATTTCATCAATGCGACGCTTTCATGCTCAAAATCGTGTAACGGCATCATTTCCAGGTTGGCTTCACCTGGCATCCAGGCAGCCTTATTGGTGTCGATCCGAACAGGCTCGGTGTCCTCGGCGTCAAACTGGTCGAGCTTGACCAGTATCACACAGCCCTGCCTGCTAAATGGAGTATGCCTGGAGCCAGGAGGATTACGCAGATAAGTCCCTGCTTCATAGCTCCCGTGTTCATCTGAAAAAACACCCTCGAGTACCAGTATTTCTTCACCCATGGCGTGGGGATGCTCGGAAAAATTAGCCCCCGGTTCGAAGCGTACCAAACTGGTAGTGTGGCCGTGCTCAGCCGCCTCTCGTGCTAGCGGCTTACGCCAAACCCCGGGCATTGGACTCGTTACCCATTCCTGATCGTTGGTATCGATCACCACGGTTTGGTCGAAGTGCATGTTTAACATAGAAGGCTCTGGCATAGATTAAATCTACAAAGTTTTTATCCTGGAATCAAGATTAGGGCAACTTTATTGAACTCAAGTTTTCAGGATATTCCGTTGATGGCTATTTTGTCGCATTTTTTGTTAGCCAACGGTCCAGATGGTTGGCGAAAGCCTGTCGATCGCTCTGACTTAAAGCCGGTGGGCCGCCAGTAACGACGCCACTCGATCGCAGCGAATCTAGAAAATCGCGCATATTGAGACGCGATTTAACATTTTCCCGGGTATACATTTCACCGCGGGGATTGAGTGCCAGAGCCCCTTTTTCGATCACCTCCGCCGCCAGTGGAATATCGCTGGTGACGACGAGGTCACCCGATTTCAGCCTTCGCACAATTTCGTTGTCAGCAACGTCGAACCCCGGACTAACTCGAATAAAATCGATATTCGGCGATGGCGGTGTGCTTATGGGCTGATTCGCCACCAACGTTGTCTGTACGCCTGTGCGCCGCGCAGCTTTGAATAGAATATCCTTAATCACCACGGGACAGGCGTCGGCGTCCACCCATATATGCATTAATAGTAGAGCTTAGCTGTATTCAACCGAGTGGCATCTACGGCCTTAAATTGATTTCGTATCAGGACGGCCAGGATCAGAAGCAACATGATAGCCAGGTCAAACAATCCAAATACCCCGCCACCCGAATAACTGGCGCGTTTAACGATTTTCACCTGCTGCGGATTGGATTTAATTTTTTCCCTGAACCTCGCCAATTGCATATCAAGGTTTATAATCATAGCATCCGTAGCCTCGTTAAAGCTTTTGACGCTATCGTCCCTGAGCTCCTCGCTCAGGTTTACCGGGGTCGATCTACTCCTGACACTGCTGGTACCAGGAGCCCGGAATAGCATCTTCTTGCTCTGGATATCATAGACAGCTGTGTCCATCATTGTACTGGTATCATTTTTTTCACCCGCGACCAGATATAAACGACCCTTACTGAATTTCATATTCATTATTAGTGACTCCATAAATTAGTACCGAAACAACGGTTTAAACTGACAATGGGGCAGGATTCTCCTCCTGCCCATATTACACCATATTTAAAGTGTTGCTTATCCGGTCACATTGAGCATTGTCGACGATGAAGTGCCCAGTGTTTACCCCTGTACGACCAGTCGGCGAAAAATTTATATGGTTTACACCTGATCGAGGGCCAGCTGGAGAATCCTGGCAAATTTGTATAATATCGAACCGTATCAATTGACAGACAATCGCAGGTAACAAAATTAACTGGTCGGTCTACATTATCGAGGCGAGCGATTACTCTTTCTACACCGGAATCAGCACGGATGTCGCGAGGCGCTTCGAGCAACATACTTCCGGGACAAAGGGCGCTAAATACTTCAACGGCAGGATTCCACTCAAAGTGGCTTATCAGGAAGATGGACATACACGTAGTAGCGCGAGCAAGCGCGAGGCTGAAATAAAGAGCTTATCGCGGCGGGGAAAAGAACACTTAATTGCTAGTTAGCTGAATTCACAACCTGCCTTACAATTTGGAAACCCTACCTGACGTACCCGATAATCGAGATAAAATGGCTGATCGTTCCTGCGAGAACGAAGAAGTGCCAGATCCCGTGCGCATGGGTCAATTTATTCATCTTGTCGAGAATATAAAAAACCACACCGACGGTATAAGCGAGGCCACCGGCGGTAAGCCAATAGATGCCTGTTTCAGGAATTACCGCTTTCAGGCTCGCGAAATCAAACGAGGAGGCCAACCCCATTCCGAAATAAATAATCATCTGGCCGACTTTTACCATACGACCAGATAAAAATATTTCGCTGAGTATCCCTGCCACGGCGAGCCCCCAGACGATGCCCATTATCAACCAGCCATTTCCATCGCGCTGAGTGACCAGCATATAAGGCGTGTAGGTTCCGGCTATCAATAGATAAATCGATACATGATCGAATATCTGAAAAATACGCTTGAGACCCGGAGGATGGAAACTGTGGTACAGCGTCGACATGGTGTAGAGCAGTACCATCGAGATACCAAACACGCTAAAACTGATGAATACCCAGGGATCGCCTGTTTGAATGCCAACTGTAAGCAGGGCACCGAGAGCGATCAGTGCGAGGGCCGCCCCAACCAGGTGACTAATGCTATTGAGTTTTTCGCCGTAGTACATACCGGTCACCTCTATTAACTGTCTTTTTTCGCGATTGCGGCGTTACCGATTTTTGCTCCTGCAAAATCGGCATACAGTACATCCTGTACATAAGCTCCTTGTTCCTTGCGCTTATTACCAGGGGTGGTATGTATGCAAGCTTTGCAGGAGCAAAAGACTGTTACGAAAAAATCCTAATTAATAGAGGCACCCTTAAGTTAATTTGTAATCCGGGATCACCGCTGCGTGGTGTCCGGAATTACAGTATCTTAATAAGTTATTTGCGTTATCAAAGCTCCTTGAGTACCGAGTCCAGGCTCTCTTTTGCATCGCCAAACAGCATCCGTGTATTGTCTTTCACAAATAACGGATTATCGACCCCGGCATATCCCACTGCCATACCGCGTTTCAGGACGATAGAGGTTTTACCTTTCCATACTTCGAGCACTGGCATGCCGGCGATAGGACTGTTTTCGTCATCTTGCGCGGATGGATTGACCGTGTCGTTGGCACCGACGATGACCGATACGTCAATCTTGGGGAAATCGTCATTGACTTCGTCCATTTCAAAAACAATGTCATAAGGAACATGGGCTTCGGCAAGTAGTACGTTCATGTGACCAGGCATGCGTCCCGCGACCGGGTGGATACCAAATCGCACGTTGACTCCCTTGGCTATCAGCGATTTCGCGATATCAGAGATCGCGTGTTGCGCCTGCGCCATCGCCATACCATATCCGGGAATTACCATGACTTCTTTTGCATCATTGAGCAGCATCGCGGTTTCAGCGGCATCGATGGGACTGACTTCGCCTTCGTAGGTAGTACCTGCGCTTGGAGTGCTATCCCCAGTTCCGAAACCACCGGCGATTACGCTGACAAAATTTCGGTTCATCGCGCGGCACATGATGTAACTCAGTATCGCGCCACTACTACCAACCAACGCTCCGGTTACGATCAGCAGGTCGTTTGACAGCATGAATCCGGTCGCAGCGGCCGCCCATCCCGAATAGCTGTTAAGCATCGAGATCACCACCGGCATATCCGCACCACCAATTGCAGACCTTGCCGGTAATCCAGGTATCCTGACTGCGGCTGCCCAGGCCGGAGCTCTGGGCAACACGGATCTGGTTGATGACTTTACTGGCTTCCGGGTAGCCGCTGGCAATCTGTACAGCCCGGTTGCGCAGATACGTGCTGGGTGTCTCTCCGGTCAGCAACACGATGCCGTTGATCGCAGTCAC
>VAPC010886816.1_pt1 | contig 10127 bp, 8 predicted proteins | sample 3395121 | NCBI WGS metagenome assembly VAPC01 (sample SAMN08290434, study PRJNA428436) | hydrothermal vent metagenome | isolation source: Deep-sea hydrothermal vent chimney | place: Indian Ocean: Southwest Indian Ridge | depth 1711 m m
AGGGCATTGTCAGCGCTCTGCTTTACATTGGCGTGCATCTCCTCCATTGATGAAGATACCTCTTCGACTGATGCGGCCTGCTCCGAAACTCCCTGTGACATCGTCTGGGTGCTGGTGCTCATCTGCTGACCGCCGGAGTTGACATTTTCAGAAGCGGTCCTTACGTCGGCGATAATTTCCCTGAGCTTTTCAACCATGCTCTTAATGGCTGCATAAATGCCGGTATCACCGTGCCTGTTAAGCGATTTCAGGTTTAGTGTAAGATTGCCATCAGCTATTTTCTGGGCTATATCGGCGATGTCACCGGGCTCACCGCCGACCTGGGTTACTATCCCGCGGACAATGAACAAAGCAACAGCAACAGCCAGGACAGCTATAATCAGGACGATTATCAATATTGATTTGACCATCCTGCCGGTCGGCTCTTTTATCTCGACTTCATTGATCTCGGTGATCAGCGCCCATTGTATATCGCCGACTTTCAGCGGAGTGTACGCGGAAAGTACTTTAGTACCGTTATAATTAGTAATGATTCCGCTGCCAGTGTTCCCTGAGAGCGCCTCTTTCGAGGCGTATGTATCTACACCGTTATGTTCAACAGATCCTTTGAGCGAAGCTGTCACAGAACGTTTCTCAGGGTCAAGATGCAGGTCAGACCTCATTTTTTTGTCAAATCCGACAAGATAGGTCTCACCTGTCCTTCCCATTCCGCTCCGTTCTTTCATAATGGAATTAACAGGATCATCTGAAATTTGTAATACCAATACGCCCATGACCGCGCCTGATGAATCCAGCAGGGGAGATGCAGCGAACGCGGCTGGCAAACCTTTCAGAGGTTCATAAGATGAAAAGTCTTCAAACGCGGTCTTGCCCCTGATTCCTTTTTTGAATACAGAAGCCAGTCCTGAGTTCTGGTACCTGCCGGATAACAGGTTTGTGCCGATCTCCGAGTTTCTGGACAGAGAATATACAACATCACCGCCTCTGGATATCATAAACATGTTAGAGTAAGCTCCGGCATAACTTTTCAATATCGGTGTGTATTCATTCTCAGCGGTTTTGTAATAATCTCCATTGATCCCTTCCATTAAGAAGATATTTTCAAATTCAACATAGTAATTCTTGACGTTGTCAAGAGAAGAGAAAAGTTTTACATCTGAAAAAAGGGTTTCAAAGAGTTTTTCGATCTGGGTCTTTTTAATGTCGCGCGCCATTTCAAGCTGGTGAAATGACTGTGTCGTAAGCGCACTTCGTGCCGTTGAAATAGAGGTAATAGTGGCCACAAGGAGAGGAAGTACCCCTACCAGCAGAAATGCGGCGATCAGCTTATATCCAAGTTTCCCCTTGATTTTTGCTGTCAAATCATTCAGGTATTCCATGTCCTTTCTCCTTGACTGTCCAGTTTAGACTATTAATGTTTCATCCCTCCGCCTTTTTTTTGGGAAAACGCGATCTTTTTACGCAATTTTTCCGCGTCGGAAACGATCTTCATTACTGTATCCCATTTCCCGTCCCTTACAGCTGAGATAACGGCAGGCTCAATCGGAAGAAACATTCTCAATTCCATAACCCACCGTGTGTTCGCAAATTGTTCTTTCATCATACTCGCCGCCAGGATCAGCTGCATTCCGGACTCATCAATTATTTCTGCCCCTTCAGAAGCCTCTTTGGCATTCTTATTTTCTGCCGCTTCCTGAACCCCTATAATAGCTTCAGCAAATTGATGATTTATCACATCAGGAAGGTGGGACAGGATCCATTGATAACGGGTGTTCAACGAACCATAATCCCATATTAACTCGGCACTATCTTTTTTCCTGGCCAGATTGAGCATTTCTGCCGAGTGCATAACCAGCCAATCAGCGTGGAATATGAGCATTTTGTTCTGATCTACAATTTCCAGTCCCCTGATCTCTTCTGCTCTCTTGTTGATAGCCCTGACCTTTCCCTCTATTATTTTCCAGTTTCCCGCCATAATGACATCTGTGAAGTCCTCCATTGCCTGTCTGAATCCGTCAAATGCTTTATCAGTCTCCCGGTCCATGGCGGTATGTGCAGGCGGGACAAAGCAAATACCGGCTGCTGTCAGCACAACCAATGCGATTGAGATTGCAATAAATTTTTTCATCAATATCTCCTTATTTACTGTTACCGTTATATTCTGTAACGTATGGTTTTTTTATTTATATCCCCGATTTCTTAACCCCACAATGGTCTAAAAACTTCTCACCTCCTCTGATTCTTTTTCAACTGATGCTGTTATCTTTTCTATATCCAGGATCAGGGCCACAGTTCCATCGCCTAGGATTGTCGCGCCTGAGATGCAGTCAACGTCTTTGTAAACCCTGCCCAGTGTCTTGATAACCGTTTGATATCCTCCTATCACCTGGTCCACTACTATTCCTACCTTGCCCCGGACTGTTTCAGTCAGGACTATCTGCTCGATATCCGGCATCTCTCCGGGAAGACCGAACCTGTCCCTCAGTCTTACATAGGGAACCGCCTTGCCTCTTACACTAATTATCTGTCTGCCATGTTTTTTATCAATATTATCATTCACCAGTTCAATACACTCTTCAACCTGCAATAGGGGGAAAACATAGGATTCTTCTCCAACCTTGACAAGGAGACCTTCTATTATGGCAAGGGTAAGGGGAAGTTTAAGAGTAAAGGAAGTCCCTGCCCCCTCTTTGCTGTTTATTTCAACTGAACCGCTGAGGGCATCAAGGCTTTTCCTTACGACATCCAGGCCGACGCCCCGGCCTGAAACGTTTGTAACATTCTGTGAAGTCGTAAAACCGTGAGAAAATATGAGAGCATAAAGATCTTTCACCTGAAGGTCAGAGTCTTCCGTAATTAGGCCTTTCTTTACGGCCTGCGTTCTGATCGCCTGGGGATCCAGGCCTATGCCGTCGTCCTGTATCCGTATCAGCACGTTATGTCCTGAATTGAAGGAGGAGAGATGTATTTTCCCGGCCCGCGGCTTTCCCGCAGATTCCCTAACGTCAGGGGGTTCAATCCCGTGGTCAATGCAGTTTCTGACAAGGTGTACCAGGGGCTCGTTCAGCTTTTCAATTACGGTCTTGTCCAGTTCAGTCTCTTCTCCTTCTGTAGACAGGTCAACTTCCTTGCCGAGCTCTAATGAAAGCTCCCGCACCAGGCGCCCGAAACGGCTGAAAGTCGTTCCTATCGGGATCATACGAAGGCTTAACGCGTTGTCCCGCAGATTTCCAGAGATTCTTTCAATGGCCTCGGCAATGACAAACACTTCAGGATTTTTCTGAGTTACGGCGGTTTGTGACAGACGCGCCTGGATTGTCACCAGCTCGCCCACCAGGTCGACGAGACTGTCCAGTTTCTCTGAAGCTACTCTGACGCTTGAACTTGATATAACAGTCTGGCGGTTTTTTCTAAGTTCCCTGATCTGTTCCTGTTCGGCCAGGGCAGAGGTAATCTGGCACTGATCAACCACACCGGCATCAACAAGAAAATCACCAACGCGCTTTTGTGATTCAAGCGCCTTTTTCAGGTCCTCCATACTGATATCCTTGCGGTCAAGCAGGATCTCTCCGAGTCTTTTATAGCTGATATCAGCAGAAATACAGTCGTCATCAATGATATCAATGCTGAGCCTGCTCTGATCTCCAACAAAAATAAAAACATCCTTTATGCTGTCAATCCCGGCGTCTGTGGTCAGCAATATATCCCAATGCGTGTAGCATAGTTCATGATTAAACTCGTTGATCGGAGGGATAGCGCTTGTGTGGGCAATAAATCTGCAATCGCCTAACTCGCTCAGTTCTTTAAGGAGAAGAACGGGATTTGTCCCGTTCATAAAGATGTCCTGATGCGGATAAAATCTTATCCGGTAGGTTTTCTTTTCCTTCCGGTCTGAATAAAAGGGGTCTTCCTCTGATGTAACGGGTGCGGGGGAATCATCTTCTGCAGCGTCATGCTGTGGTATCAGGTTTTTGAATAATTTAATAATTGTTTCAGAGGTATCGGTGTCAAAGCTGTCTTCATCATCAGTTTCCCTCCCGAGCTCGGTTACGATAAAATCACGCGCCAGAAGGGTGGTATCTATCAATTGTTTTGTAACGGCAAAATCGCCGTTACGGACCATATCAAAGACCGTTTCAATTTCATGCGTAAAATCAGCAATCTTCCTGAATCCGCACATTGACCCGTTCCCTTTGATAGTATGGAAAGTACGGAAGACTTCCATTATGAGTTCTTTATCGTCAGGTCTATGCTCAAGTTCGAGCAGGGATGATTCCAGCGAGGACAGGAAATCCTGAGCCTCTTCTTTAAAAAGCTTTATAACATCCTTTCCCCATTTGCTCATGCAAGGACCTTTTTAACTACGTTGGTAAGCTGCTGAGGGGTGAAAGGTTTTATGATCCAGCCTGTTGCTCCGGCCTCTTTTCCTTCCATCTTTTTCTCCGCCTGAGATTCCGTTGTGAGCATGACGATCGGGGCGAACTTATAGGCTTCAATTGCTCTGAGTTTGCGGATTAGCGTGATCCCGTCCATGTTCGGCATGTTCAGGTCTGTAATGATCATCTCCACCGGGTTGTCATCTAACCTGGACAGGGCATCCACGCCGTCAATAGCTTCAATTATTTCATATCCCGCTTCACTCAAAGTGAAGTTTACCATCTGCCGAAGGGTGGACGAATCATCAACTATCATTATTTTTTTTGGCATGTTCGTTATCTCCTTTGCTTTGTATGTTATAAATTGGACTGTTTATGTACCCTGTACTCTCCATTACATTTATAAGGGCTTCCGGGCATTTCCCCTCAATGATCATTGTTTTTCCCTGTTCTCTCAAAGTCCTTTGCGCCGAACTTAAAAGCTGGAGCCCTGACAGGTCAACTTCAGTTACGTCGCTTATATTAAATACTATATTATTAATTCCATCGCATAATTTACGCAGGCGCTTCAGAAGCGCGGGCAAATGCTGGAGATACATGCTCCCTCTGATATGTACGTTATGTGCTCCTTTCTTTTTTTTGACACTGAAATTCAGCATATTCCCCCCTGACATTGATTAAAAGAAATCTATATTGTCGTAAAGATCTACGATTTCCTCGATTGTCAGATTTGCAAGATTATATGACTGCTTGTTCTTTTCCTGGACAAGTTGGACTTTCTTTTCATCAACGGAGATCTTCATTACGTCTTTCTCCGGCAGGTATGACTGACAGTATGAGGTTGCCTGATCCAGGTCTGATATCATCTGTTGAACGAATACATTCATGGTTTCAAGATTTTTCAGGTCTTTTAACCTGTATGAAAAGTCTGTTGAAATGGTTTTAGTTATTCTACTGATATGATGCTGGCCGGACTGAATATCTTTGTTAATGACCTGCAGTTCACGCATTATGACAGTGAAGTCCTCATAAATGGTTTTTAACATAGTATCTCCGAAACTGTCGAGTTCTGCAAATAGTCCTTCCAGATCTGATGAAACTTTAGACAGCTCCGTCTGGGAATCTTTTGATAACGCAAGCGTGAAATTGAACAACTTGTATGTTGCACTTACAAGGACTTCTGAGGGTGTTCTTTTTCTGTTTATTTCCTGATCGGACGGCTGATTGCCGAAAATGCGATGTACATCTTTTTTAATGTGCTCCAGATCTGCTGCGCACAGAGTAATGTCCCTGATATTTTGCGTTAATGACTCAGGCAATGACTGGTCGTTCCGTGCGCCCTCCGTATCTTTCGCGATCTGCTCAAAGAAATGGTCTATTTCAGTAAGTCTGTGCAGTTCAGATTCAAAAGCGTCTTTGGCCACATTGGTAACTATTTCGGCCATTGATGTCATATTGTCCGAGATAGTGCCAAGATTCCTGCCTGTAATTTCAAGAGCTTTGATAAAGTTGTTCCGGGCATTCCCAAGAGTTTCGGAAAGAAGAGAGCTCACTTTTGATGTTTTCTTAAGTAATGATGTCAGCTCTTCAGAGGATTTGCCGGATATCTGGCTGTTGCCGGGCTTTAAACCTTTTCTTAAATCGGACAGGCCTTTCTTTATCTTATTCAATGCCTGGCTTGTTATGTCCTGAAACTGCAGGGAAATAACGATCTCCCGTGTGCTTTTAGATATGCCCGAAGTAAGGGTTGGAATGTTATCTTGAGTACCGGTGCAATGTTTTCTTTTCTCAGTTAAGGAATTAATGACATCCCCTATGGTTTGAACAATGGAGTGAACCTGATCACTGTAATTGTATTTTTTCTTCAGAATGGATGAAATATGCTCTTTTACCTGAGAATCTGCCGATTGCATGGCTTTGACGAATTTATCAGCGTAAGAACAGGTTGTTACTGAAAGCTTTTTAATATCATCTGGGATCTCAGGTTTTTCTTCATTGTTCTGATCAGCAGGTGTTGCTGCGGTATTCTGCCCAGATGCCAGCCTGCTCACGTGATCTTTCATCGCGTTTAACTCGTTAAGGGAACCGGTCATGATTTCAAGTTTTTCTTCAATACTGTTCTTCTTTTTGATATTGGGATGCAGCAGCTCTTCGAAATGTCCCATATATTCGCTCAGGCCCTCAAGCGCTGTAACAAGGCCGGTAGTTACAGAAAGCGTTTCTTTTCCTGATATGAGGTCTATAACTGACAGGGAACTTTCACCGGCTTTAAGTGATTCTTTATTAAAATCCGTTATGCTTTTGCCTACAAGAAGAAAAGTATTATCCATTCGTTTAAGAAAGCTGTCAATCTGTCTTGTATACTCTTCAAGATGGGCCGACAGCTTCTCAACGGTCTGCCTGACTTTCCCGGCATCCTTGATGGTGTTAGTACTCTCCTGTTGTTTTTTCATTTTTTTACCTCATTATTTGATAATGATTTAATAAAAGATTCATGTTATCCCCAGGCTTTTCAGAGCTTTCTGAAGCGATTGAATAGAAACAGGCTTGTCGAAATAAAAGTCAGCTCCGATCGCATAAGCTCTTTTAATAATATCCGGGTTACCATATCCCGTAACCATAATAAATCGTGTCTTCGGATGTCTTTCTTTAATATATTGAAGGATTTCAAGGCCTTCTTTTCCCATTACACCTGTCAGGCGGAGATCCGTAATAACTACATCATATTCTCTGTTATTGATCATGGAAATCGCCTGCTCGAAAGTCTCGGCAGTGTCTATTTTAGTGTGAAATCCTTTTAATAGCTTTTTAAATGCAAGGAGAACGGGAATTTCATCGTCAACTAAAAGAAGTCTTTTTTTAGCGGCGCTATATTCAGCCGGCCTGTTTTCCGCCTGTGAAAGATTTTGTCTTTTTTGTTTCATGTTAATTATTATCTCAAGAAGTGTGCCAGAAAGGCTAAATATAAAAAAGCAAACAAATCAATAGGTTGGGAGATCACGTTGTTGAATTGTTCAAATGATAATTATCATTATCGCGAACAAAGTCTCAGAAATGAGATTATTGTGAGTAATACTGGCAATCTGAATAGCACCAGAGGTCTGCATGTGAGCGGGCCGATTTATAGATCACTATCAGCCCTTCTCAGTTTTCTGTACAGGGTTGCACGGGATATTCCGAGCTTTTCCGCTGCTCTTTGTTTGTTTCCCCCGCATTGCCTGAGTATTTCCATAATATGTTTGCTTTCCAGCTTATGGAGTTCCGGTGCCGCTTCTGCAGTTTTGTCTTTAGGCGGTGTGGACTGAAGTCCTGAGAAATGATGGGCTTGCAGCGGGCCGTTCCGGGAAAGAATAAGAGCCCTTTCGAGCATGTTTTTCAATTCTCTGATATTCCCGGGCCAATGATACGATTTAAGCATTTCGATTAATTCAGGTGAAAGCTCGACAGGTGAAGAGAGTATGTTTTTCAATATATGTTCAGTAAGGGATGACAGATCGCCTGCTCTTTCACGCAAAGGTGGAATAACTATGCTCAGGACATTTATCCGGAAGTACAGATCATTGCGGAACCGGCCTGCCTTGACTTCTTCCAGTATATCCAGGTTGGTCGCGCAGATCAGGCGGAAATCGCTGTATCGGTTTCGTACGTCACCAATCCTGCGATACTGCTTCTTTTCAATGACATGAAGAAATTTTGCCTGAATTGAAATATCCATATTGCATATTTCGTCAAGAAAGAGTGTACCGCCGTCGGCGATCTCGATAAGGCCGGGACTGTCCTTGACAGCTGAAGTGAATGAGCCCCGGACATGTCCGAAAAGCTCTCTCTCAAGTAAATCACCTTTCAGCGTAGAGCAGTTGACATCCACAAAGGATCCTGAACTGCGGCCGCTCAGTTCGTGAATATATTGAGCCACAACACTCTTTCCGGTGCCGGTTTCTCCCAGAAGCAGTACGGGAGCATCGTTTTCCGAAGAAAGAGAAATTAGTCCTTTTGCATTAGCCATATCAGGGCTTTCCCCGAAAAAAGGATCTGTTTTTTTCTTCAGGCGGTTCTGGACCATGACATTATGTCTGAATGATTCCGATTCAATACTCTTTTGGAGGAAGAGGTCCAGCTCTTCCATTTTGATGGGTTTTACAAGATAATTGTTGGCGCCCCTCTTCATTGCCTCTACGGCAAGTGAAACATCGTTAGTGGCAGTTACTACGATAATCGCCATATGCTGGTAATTGTCTCTTAATTCCTGGATCCATTCAAGGCCGTTTCCGTCCGGCAGCCGCAGGTCCAGGAGGATCGCATCATATCTCCGTGATGTTATCTCCTGTTTCGCTTCAGTTAAACAGGATGATTCGTAAATATTATATCCCCGCCGTTCAAGGTATTTTGAGTAACCGAACCTTATAGCCTGTTCGTCATCTACAATGAGTATATTATTCTTCATTATTGCAATTCGATGCCGGGACAAGCGGTATGCGCGCCGTCACTGTACATCCGGGAGGCGGATTATTGTTACAGATTTCGATTTCTCCATCATGAGCCTCGATTACATGATGGACGATGCTGAGTCCCAGTCCCGTACCTCCCCTGCGCATGGTGAAAAAAGGTTCAAATACCTGAGGCAGATACTCCCTGGAAATTCCTTCTCCCCTGTCTATGACCTGTACCTTAAGTATAGAGTTATTATGTTCAGAGAAAACTATCTTAACTTCAGACCCTTCCGGACTGTGCTGAACAGCATTTTCTATTAAATTAAGAAAGACCTGCTGCATTTTCTGTTGGTTCAGAAGAACACAGGAATTTGTATTATCAGGGACAATGATATTTACCTTGTGTGAACTTTCCGGATTTGACTGCCTCCATAAATCAATGGCAGCTGAACACTCTACAACAAGTGAATCATGGGTCATGTCTGAGTAATCAATCGGCTTGCCAAGATCCAGCAGGTCACTCATTAGTAATGACAAACGGTTTACCTGGCCGCGAATATGGCCCATGATTGTCCTGGAATCGTCATTGTCCTGTATATCCATGGATAGTGCCTCGGTAAGGGCGGATATAGCGTTCAGCGGGTTGCGGACCTCATGGGCAACACCAGACATTAATTTGCCGATTTCTTCAAATTTCTGTTTTTTCCTCAGTTCATTCCGGAGGTTAATAACCTCTGTCAGGTCTCTGAACACAACGATGACTCCGGTTTGTTTACGGTTTTGATCAAGCAGAGGTGAATTATTGAAACCTATTATTTTTTTAAAACCATCTCCCGTGACAATTTCTATTTCATCGAAATTGTTAGATGCGGCAAGGACCTTTTCCAGCTCTGGATCGATTTCTCTGATATTCACATCTTTCATGTCAGTACTTTTCAGCTTCAACACTTCTATGGCGGCCTGATTAATCCTGAGTACAGCTCCAATCATATCCAGGACAATGACAGCACTCCCTATATTATTGAATATGGCTTCAGAGAATTCTTTCTCAACTGTCAGATTTTCTATGAGGTTCTTTATATGAGGGGCAGTTTTATCAGGCATTAACATGGCAGAAAACCGGAGTTTCCCGCAGCGCTCCTGTTTTTTTGTAAGATAAGCAGTGATTCCATTTTCTTCACATCACATGCAATGTCATATACCCGGAATGAAGGATTATTAACCGTAATTTATACTTTTTAAAAATAACTTGTCAACAATTAACAGGGCTATCTGGGCGCTTGCGTGTTCATCTGGTCTAGGAAGTTGTAAACATAAAACC
>VAPC010430839.1_pt1 | contig 10117 bp, 3 predicted proteins | sample 3395121 | NCBI WGS metagenome assembly VAPC01 (sample SAMN08290434, study PRJNA428436) | hydrothermal vent metagenome | isolation source: Deep-sea hydrothermal vent chimney | place: Indian Ocean: Southwest Indian Ridge | depth 1711 m m
GATATTCTGCATTGGTGGGCTTATAGTACTTTAAATGTGCATCCCGTTCCTGAGAGTAACATTGCGGCTGGCGGCGGCCAGTCTTTAACAGTTTTTTCCACTGTATTTAACAGAAAAAATCCTTTTCAGATTATTTATCAGTTAACAACGAATATGGGTATGCATGAATTTGTAACGCCTGCCTGGTTAGCGCAGAAAACACCTCTTTCAACAATATATCCTCCGAATCAGTTTAGGGAGCATGCTGTTGGTCCTGATGGTATCATGTCTTATTGGAAAAAGCGGCTCGGTAATCTGACCAATTTATTAAAGATGTACGGGATGGACGGTAATCGAGTTAATTATAACGGTGTTGAAACTATACGGCCTATAAGAACTGCGATAGATAAGAGTCAACAGTCTCAGATACAGAAGGGCACCGAAGCAAAGGATCGAAGAGACGTAAAGATTGATTATGATTTCATAGGGAATTTTGAGACCTTTGCTGATTATGAAGATATGGGTAGTTTTGATAATGCTGAGTATATGACGAAGTTGCAGATAGCTACAGAAATAAAGAACAAGATTGATTTTGAATTTTTTCAGGATGTCGATGGAAACTTTATTTTTAAACCGCCTTATTATAATCTAAATGTCAGAGGGATTCAGCCCTATACCATTCTTCCAAATGATGTGCTCAGTTACTCCATAAATACAGATACAGAAGGTATTATAACTGTCTTGACTGTTAATACTCCTATGAACAAGAATATAAGGACCACTACTTTTGCAAAAGGTGTAGGTTTTCATATGGATATTGATCTGTCAAAGAGATTCGGGATAAGGCATCAGCAAATTACTATGGAGTATGTGCAAAATGCAACTTTGGCACGGTCTCTGGCTCTGGGTCAGATGAATATAATGAATGCAAAAGTGGTCACAGGAAGTGTTACTATTCCGGGACGGCCAGAGATGAGATTAGGGTTTCCTATCTATTTGGAACACCGAGATAGTTTTCATTATGTCCGATCTATAAATCACAGTTTTGATTATGGTGGCTCTTTTACAACAACTTTATCTTTACAAACTGAACGGAAGAAGGTTTGGTTTGAAGATAAAAAAGGGGGTTGGGTTTTACAGAAAGATAAAGTTTATCGGTTGAGAGAACCTATTAAAAAAGCTGCTTCTTCAAAACCAGATAAAACGGAGACTAAGACTCCTAAGAAGAAAGACCAGAAACCTGAAAGGCCTTGTGATAACCCTAATTTCGAGGAACCACCTCCTGAAATAACGGTAACAAATAAAGTTGAATATGATCGGATGAAGTTATATGAAGGTCAGCGGAGAATAGTGTCCATGGCACAGGGTAAATATGAAATATCGGATAGGAGAACACAGGCGATCACTGCTGGGGGTGGAAGAGTTAAAGATGAAAGAGTAGTGACAAGTAAAACAGCTCCTTATACGGATGATCAAGGTTATCAGGTGTTCGGATCTTTCCCTTATGGAAGGAGTTTAAATCCTATTATAGTAGCTCCAAATTTAGGAGGGGATGTATCATTACCTGTTTTTAAAGAGACTTATTTAACAACAATGGCACGTCCTCTTTATGATACGGAGTCCAGAAGTATGAACGTTCTCTTTTTCGATGATAAAGAAGGTTCTGTTCCGCTCTATCTTAATACTGAAGGTAGGGGTGTGCCACAGGTGCTGGGGATACTGGCTGATACAACAACTGCAGGAAGCTGTATTTCAGCTGATAAGAGTAAGAATAAAGCGGAGCAGAGTAAAGCACAGGGTAAGGATTTAGCAATAACGGGGCAAGTATCAGAAATGACCGTTTCAACTGATGGAGGGCCTACAATAGATGGTCAGAAATTGGTTGGTCATGTACAAGCTGCTTCTACCTATGAAGTTACTTCAGTTTTAGATAATGTAGATGTTGAGGGTTTTAATAAACCAAGAGTTAACGAGACTGGACCAGGAGGTAGATTAAGCGCATCTCCTTTTACGGGTGATCTTTTAAACAGCGGAGTTTAAGTGAGTCAGGGAAAAATATATAATGAGGGTGAAAGCCCTTCCTCAATTCTTTCTGAAGTATCAAGTCAGTATTTCTATGTACGTACTGGTGTGATAGAAGAAGTTGATCTTGATAAATATGAGATGACTATTAGATGGGAACCCGGTAATGCTGTAAGAAATAAGATTCCTATTTACTTCCCCTATGCAGGACCGGCAGGGTGCCTCGGAATGCTTCCTGAAAAGGGTGCCATCGGAATTTTTGGTTTTTACGGTACTGGTCGGGGTGGAAGAACACCTCTATGTCTCGGATTTCTCCCTGCGGGTCTTGATGCAGGTCTAAATTATAACCAGGTAAAAGTATATCCCGATGCTATCCCTACTAATGATATAAATGAGATACAATTTAAGTTCAGGAAACTGAGTAAAGGTGACATGATAATGCGCTCTCCTTTAGGAGGCTCTGTTTTTCTGAATGAAGATGTTGAAATACATGATGACGCGCAGGATTCAATTGTTATCCGTGAAGCTGATCAATCGATAATATCAACTTCCCTTAATAATTTTATGTTTGCTGATGGTGTGTCGGTTAATAGCGGTCCCGCGATTAGAAATGCAATGGTTCTCTATGATGAAGAGGGAGCAAAAATTCCAAATAACGGTAGTATGCTTTCTTTACCTGATGGAAGAGATAATATCTATGTAGTTCCTCATGGTGAAGAGATTACTTATGATACTCCTTTTTATGCAGAGTACAGAGTAGAAGTTGATGAACTGGGGAACGGCCGGCTCGATCTTAATGACATAAATAGTATCTCCCCTATTTCTACACGGGAACCTATTGTTACTTTTGCTTTGGGTAATGTTATAGGTTCTGATAGAAAAGATCCTCAGACATACGGTGAAATTTTAAAAGTGACTTTGTTCTCTTCATCTACTGCTCAGAGAGGAAATTTCGGGTTAGAAGCTTCCAGTCAAAAGAATGGTATTGATGAGCCGGCTACAATAGGTCTCGCTTATGCTGTTCAGTTTCCTGATTCTGGATGTTTCCTGGGAATTGATAAAGAAGGACATTATTCCTGGAATTTGCCTGCTTCAAAATCGAATCCTCTCGGTGCCGGCCGCTCTATGTCTATTCTGGGAGCCGGGAATCTTAAAGAGATTTGGGGTCCCGAAGCGACAGATCAAAATTCCTGGGATTTGACTACTGTTGGCGGTCTCCGTTGGAATATAGGTGCCCATGGTACTACTAATAATAGCAGAAGTATGGATATAAAGACTTCACGGGGAATTTATATCAAAGTCAACGGAGCTGATGATGAGACAGTAGAATTAGCAGCAAATAAGAGTTGGACTGGCTTTTCCTTGCAGGCAATATATAAGAGTAATGTTTATGAGTCCGTGGGTGGCGGTAAGAGAGTAAATGTTTCCGGAGAGTTTTCTACAAAGATAAATGGCATGAAAGAGGAGACTATTGATGGGTCCTCTACTGAATCGGTTCAGAGTGATAAGAATCTCAGTGTAGCTGGGCAGTATTCTGAGACGGTATCAAAAGAAATGCAGGGTAAATATGGAAGTAGAAAGACAACGATAGGCCCCAAAGGTAATGATGAGCTGGAGGTCATGGCTGGAGATATTATTCAGACTATTACGACATTCGGCCAGAGAAAATTATCCGTGAATGGCGGTCTTATTGAAGAGACTATCGGAAATGGTGTGTATGAAACTAAAGTGACGGCAGGGAAGTATAGAGTCGAAGCAGGAGTGGGTAAATTTGAGATCATTTCTCCTATCGGTACGGTCACATTAGAAGGTTTGACGGTTACTGTTAAAGGAAGTGCCTTAGTCAATATTGATGCTCCTATGGTTAAGATAGGTTCGGGTGCTCTCATTGGTGGGGTAGTTTCCGGATTACCTGGAAAACCAAATCATTTTGATTATGTTACAGGAAGTCCTTTAGCTGGATCATTTAAAGTAAGTGTAGGGTAAAATGTTATGCCGCTTGTACCTACAGCAATAAAGGGTCTTACAATAGTTAAGGCATCTTCGAAGCTCATGGCTGGGAGTAAATTTCCAACTCTTATCAGTGCTGTGGCTGGTGCTACTTCTCAGTACATTTTGGCGGCTTCAATTATCAATTCTACCAACATTGCTTTAGGGCCTGGTGCGGGCACACAGACAGGCAAGATAGTAGGGTTAATGCCTTCTACTATGTCTTTGCTCATGATGGGCAAAGCGGCTGCTGCGGGCCTTTCAGGGAGGGATATAAAGGCACTTTTTGATTCTATATCCTTTGGTGTTGTGAATGCCATGAAAGCAACTCTTTTACAGGGGACTATCATAGGGGCAGGTCCCGGAACTGGTACAGGAAAAATTCTTGGACTGGTACCCTCGGCTCTTCAAGGGCTTATTCTGGGGCAGTCCTTTTTTAGGTTAATTTCTGGCGATAAATTGAAAGCGATGGTCTCGGCCATGGCCTTTGGCATATGTAATCACATTATGACTACAGGTACGGTAACAGTAACCAATATTGGAGTAGCCGCGGGGCCTCCGGTAGGGCCTGTAACAATACCTGCAGCTCCAGGATTCGGAAAGTTTGTATAATGACAACAGATATTAGTACGATACTATCTTATGATACCATAGATCTCAGTTTATTCGAGATTCGTGGTGCCCGATCAGGAATTAACAATGCTCGTTCTACCGGACCAGTCTATACCGGTGGGACATATGTGCCGGCTGATAGCTCAGTAAGTGGTGCAGGTACTTTTTCTTCAGATACTACTGTCAGTGGTTTTTCTTTTGCTCCTCCTTACGGTTCTCTGGATACTGATTCTTTAAAAGTAGGGGATAATTTAACTTCTAATGCGGTTACTTTCAGAATCACCAATATTGATACTATAAATAGTTTTCAAATTGACCCGGCCGCGGCCTTTTCGGGAGGTTATCCCCTCTCACTTGATCTCGATCAGCGTGAATATGTGGTGGAACCTGATGTTATAGAAAATACTACAACTGGGCAGGCTAATTTCTTTTCTGGGAGTGTGGCAGTTACTGGTTCAGGTTTTAATGCTCTTACTGGCGGAGATTTTATAAAGCATGATGCTTATCAGACTTTCTTCAGGATAGATCAGGTCATAAACGATAATTCCCTAAATCTAGTCTCTACTTATTCAGGTGATACAACGAGTGGTCCTTATACCGGAAAAAGGTGGATCATAGGCCGCACAAAGATTCAATACGCTAAAAATAATTTCACCTATGACGGTCAATCAGCAAAATGGAAATATGATAGTATAACAGGAAACGATCTTACGACTTCAACGAGTTTTGCGCCTCTTGCTGACGGTATTGATATGGCGTTTACCCGGGCTCTGAATGTTAATGAACCCGATTTAATGGATGTGGCAGTAACGAACAACCAGACCTTCGCCAGTGAAACTCAGTATGAAACTTTTCAGTTTGCTCTTCCGGTTGTGCCCTTTCCTGAAGTAAGTATGGAACTTTTTATAAATGATGTAAAGAAGACTATGTTTCAGGATTATGTTCTGACATATTCACAGAGCCCTCTTTATGAGCCTCCACCTCCCCCGAACCAGCGTTTTGTTGCTAATGTAATGTTCCTGGATGGTGTTGATAATGTAGCTCCCAGTTCAACTCTGAGTGAGTCGGGTCAAATAGTCTTGATAGATAGTGAAGGTGAAGCTATTCCGGGTATCTTTGCGGGTTCCGAGACAATCACTATTAATGGAACCGATCAGACAACACTTCAAGATTATATGTTAGAGCCTAATACGGGTACTCTGGAAGTAACGGACACAGTTATTAATGAACCCATTGTAAAATATGTCAGTGATGATTTTAGCGATTACATAGATTATGGATTTTCTGTTTTTTTGAACGGTAAAAAGCAGAAGATTTCATTTCCTGCGGAAGCTGATGATGATATTCTTTTCCAGGTTGCCAGCGGGAGACTAAAACCCCGTGATAAGGATCATCCGGGTCCGGGGGAAGTGTATCAAGTGAATTATATGGTTGAAACTACTTCAGTTTCCAATGAGACGAAACAGGGGATAGCTGGAGAAACTGTTCTGGAATTAAATCGTTACCCCGTGAAACAAGATTCAATATTTCTTGCAAAGAATAAGGCGTTCTTAGAGGAAGGGGTAGACTTCTTTGTCAGCTATTTGACAGGAAGGATATTACTCGAAGTTGCTTCAACAGATACTGATATCTTCAAAGTTAATTACACCCCTCTTTCTAAACAGGTGAATGAACTTTTTTATGAAGACGGTAGTTGGTATTGCACGGTAAATGATTCTCGTTTAACCATTCAGGATGCTGCGAATTTTAAATTTACATTAGCGAATAGAAATCTTGATGTTGAGAATATCACGATACTGAGAATCTATAATGAAACCAGAGATAAAGATTATAGTTTAACAGGATTTTCTACTGACGGTACTGTTATCATTCTACAGAAAAATTCAATAAATGTCTCGGTAGGTCTCGATGCGGATGATGTGGTTGTTATTGATTATAAATTTATTCAGTTACAAGATCCGGGAAATTATGTTGAATATTTTCCTGTCGTGGTGAATTATTTAATTGTTGAAGAGGGCTCAAAAGCAGTGTACATAGAGGGGTCCGATCTGACCTCTTTTATAGATTCAAGTTCAGTTATGGGTTTAGCTCGGCCTGATGCCGCTTCGGAGACGTTCCATACAATAGAAAGTGCTTCTTATGATAATTATGGGACGAGAATAAATATAGAGACATCGGTTCCGGAGGATATCACGAATCCGAAAATAAGTATCTCTGATAGCGCTCCATCTTATTTGACTGTTCCTTTACAGGCCGATCCTTTGGTAACTGGCAGTACTTCAATGACATTTCCAGGTACGAATATCCGGGATATCTTCAGGCCTTATACTCTCCTGGATGTTGATGATGATATTTATCAGGTTTCCGGTTCTGCTTATGATACAGAAACGAATAAGACGGTTGTAGCCCTGTCCTCAGAAATTCTTTATGATCAGACTGACTCTACCGTTCTTTCTAATGTTCTTTATACTGATAATCCAATATATCCTGAAGGCAGCACTGATATAACTCCGAGTAAGTCTGCAATAACATTATTTAATCAATCAGCTTTTGTTATGAATAATGATTCTGACAGAATTTTGAGTGTGACTTCAACAGCGATTGGGATGACGATTGACGGTACAGCTTTTTCTTATGCAAACTCTTCGACACTCGGGGATCTCTCCAGCGCTATTGATTCATCGAATATAGATGCGTTAGCACTGACTACGTATGCTTCAGGCTGGCAAAGTGATAAAATTATTCCAGTTACTGATGTGTCTGTTTATCGGGATTCCAGTACAGTGCTGTATGCAACAGATGCCCTGAGATATAAAGATATTGATGCCACTGTTTATACGGATTCATCAAATTTCACAGTTACGGAAGCTGGTACTATCCTTTTAGAGAACGGTTTACAAAGAGGTGATCGGTATAACCTTGACTATCTCGGCCGCCAGTTCCTGGGCGATGATCAATTGGAATATTCGTTACGTTATTTTACTTCTTTACCTGCGAAGTCTAAAGTATCCGCTTCCTTTCAGTATATCAATCTGGATCAGTTTTATATCCAGGTAATGAATCAGAGAGATTTCTTTGAAAGAGTTACGATTCCTCGTATGGAGGAAGAGGCCCAGCAGCTTAGTGGTAGTGTAGGTCAGGGAGGTACGTTACCCAGTGATGACGGAGCTACCAATGATGACGGCGGTATCACCGGTATAGAGTACACCAGAAGAGATACTGAAATTGAGTGCGGTATATTTGAAAACATTTATGATTTTTTCCAGAACCGTCTTGAAGATTATGGTCTCGAAATGGAAGCAGCTTTTGGGCTGGGTTTATTTAACAATGACGGTACTTTTTCCAAAGCAGAGCAGGATGGTGCTGCTAAAGTCATCAGTAGAATTTTCCCCAGTGCTGATTACACTAACTTTGATCCCATGCAGGTCAATCCTTTGACAGGTTATTTCTTTGATTCTGATGCGCGGTTTACGAAGAACTCTTTAACGGTGACAGGTACTGGGACTCACTGGACTGATCAATTATTAGCGGATGGTTACATAGGTTCTGTTGACTCTACGAGAAGATATGAAATTCTTTCAGTAGATGGACCCACCAGTCTCACTCTTAAAGAGGATTTTGAAGAAAAGACGGTAACTGGTGAATATACAGCAACGAATAATAGTTACCCTGTATATGACGATGACGGTTTTATGGGTGGAAAGATAATAGGTTCCAAAAATAAGGATTATGGGATACTTTCCGGAGATGCTTTTAATTGTATAATAGACGGGGTAGGTAAGGATTATACTTTTGAATTTCCAACTGGCCCTTTTATTGGAGATTTCTTTTCAGATCCTGATGGCCCTGCAATAGCCCGTATCCTTACTTCGAATGTAAGTGGGTTGTCCTGTTCTTTTGAGAGAGTCCTTGATCCGACCACTACTTATGGATATAAGAGCACTCTTGTTATGCGTACTACATATCCTTCGAACCTTTTGGAAATGGGTGATAATACAACTGTGGATAAATTGGGTTTTTCAAGTGACCAGACGGCTGTAGGTAATCTGGACCCAGCGGATCACCGTCCTGAGATAGATCTTGATGGATATGAACGTGGCTTTATTGCGGCTGAAAAGACTGAACTGGATACTCTTATAGGGTATTCTAATAAATTGGACAGAGCGAGCCCTGCCGGCCTAATAGCAACGAATGATGCTGAAATCGAAATGGAGAATGAACGGGACACTATTCTTGAAGAAATCCAAAAATTACAGGCTGAGATTTCTGCAACGGGTGATATAATAGCCGAAGGCGGTATTCCTTCTGGGGATACTTCAGCAGCGCATTTAGCGGCCACACTTCAATTGGTTGATACTCAGTTGGCGCTGGCTGCAATAAATAACATAACTCCGGGATGGCAGGGGAAAGGGACCAATTGGAAGTGGTCTCTGGATTTTTCAGATCATAATGTATTTATCCGCGGAAAAGATGCGACTGATGTAGGTGTAGCAAGTGGAGGAACTCCTATTGAGGGTCAGACCTTTTTTATTCTTCAAGCTTCCCCAGGTTATGATCGAAGGATTTTGAATGCCACTTTATTTGCTTCTCCTTATATGCCTGTGATTACCGGGGAGGGTGATAACTCCTCTATTGCTGGGACATGGTCACCGTGGGAGATATCACCCAATGATTATAGTGTAAATAATGAAATAACTTTTATTATCAATACACCAACAGTTATTACCCTCACAGATACAACAACAGTCAGTAATTTGCGCTATGTGACGGATGAGACCGCAGTGAATCTTTTGTGGGAGATCACTGGAGATACCTATCAGGAAGTATACAGGTATACTGATTATAATTCAGTGGGCGCTATAAAAGCAGTCCTTAATGCTTCGGCTGTGGTAAGTGCTACGGGTAGTGCTGTGTATAACTCAGATCTCAGTGAGGCTTTTACATTAGATACTCAGCTCATAAATCCTAATGCTACGATTAAACCGGGATTAAGGGATGCTAAAGTAAATTATCAGACAATATCTGAGAGATTGTTGGAAGATCGTACTGATTTTATTGTTGCGAGGGATCTTACTCTTTCAAACAGGATAACTTATTTGACAAGTCGGGTACCTCAGATATTATCCTCTATTGCCAGTGAGGAATTATTACTGGATAGTGACGGAAATCCAGGTGATCTCTATACATGGGCAAATAACCGTTATAACAGGAGACAAGGGTGCTATGCGAGATTGAAGCAAATAGAAGCACAGATTGCATCGAATGAGTCTGCTTTAAATATAAATAAGAATTTTATAACATAAGGAAGAAAATGAAATTAATTAGATCATCAAAATGTAGTCTTAAATTCTCTACTAGACATAAAAAACAGGAACTCAATAAAGTTATCGCTGAGTATGGAAAAGTCTGTAATATTTTCATTAATTATTTCTGGGACTCTGAAACTCCACCTAAATCTAAACTTTTTAAAGAAATAGTTGATTTACCAAAAACTTGGCTCTCTGCTCGATTCAGA
>VAPC010607165.1_pt1 | contig 10102 bp, 5 predicted proteins | sample 3395121 | NCBI WGS metagenome assembly VAPC01 (sample SAMN08290434, study PRJNA428436) | hydrothermal vent metagenome | isolation source: Deep-sea hydrothermal vent chimney | place: Indian Ocean: Southwest Indian Ridge | depth 1711 m m
AGTGATTTCTGGTCCGATTCCAGCCGGGTCCCCGAGTGATATCCCGATTTTAGGAGGGGAAGCTATTCCTTTTTTTCGGTAGATTTTGGCCGTCCTTTTTTTTCAGCAACGTCCATATCTGTGTCTTCAAGCTTAAAGATATACTTTACGCTTCTTTTATATATCAGGAGATTTGGGGCATCACTGCGGTTGAGTTTGATACAGTTTCTGTCATACCACTCAATGACTCCATCGATGGTCTCTCCATCCACAAAAACAATACTGACATGTGTTTTTTTGTTCATCTGCTTGAGATAGTAGTAGTTTTCGGCAAATGTTTCGGACGGGGGATGAGTTTTCTTTTTCAACGGCTCACGACTCATTTTTTCTTTGTATTCATTGAGATTTGGTCGTATTAGCTTCCTGTTCATAATATTTTCTCCAAACCTATAAAATTGTGTGTGAAATTGAGAAATTCTTTAGACTTATTCTACCAAAGTTTGTCCCAAAAAGCAAACTTTTCCCTTTTACAGCAAGCATCCTCATTTCCGTGATTTCTAGTCGACTTGCTAGATTTCACGGAGAACTCGTTCTTGAAATCACGAAAATGAGGCGGCATACTCTTTCACTCGGCCTTGGTTTTATATCTGTGCGGTTTTAAATCCGAGTCTAGTCTTTACGGCGGTGGTCACGGAGTCTGAGATCGAGTAGAACGTAGGCAGAATAATCAGCGTGAAAAATGTAGAGGTCGTCAGACCGCCGATGATGGCCACAGCAATAGGTGCCCACATTTGAGCCCGGCGGCTTACGGCCGGAAAAAGGTTCGGGAGGAGGATGGGAAGAGCCAGTGGGAAGACGCCGACCATGGTTGTGATGGCGGTCATAATAATAGGTCTCATTCTGTCCTTTCCACCCTGGACAATGGCTTCATTTTTGCTCATGCCCGATTTCCTCAGGCTCCGGATGTGATCGATAAGGATAATCCCATTATTGACCACAATCCCAAACAGCGTGAGCAGCCCTAGATAGGATGTGGTGTTGAGTGTGATCTTAGTGATGTAGAAGAAGACAGAGACACCGAAAAGGGCCAATGGAACGGTGAACAGAATTGTGAACGGATGAATAAAGGATTCGAATAATGAGGACATGATAATATAGATAAAAACCAGGGCAAGGATAATGGCCAGGTTGGATTCCCCTTGGGATTCTTGGAAGCGTCTGAATCCACCTCCCAAACTCCACGTGTAGCCATCAGGAAAGGGAATTGTCTCCATGGCCGTGCGAATGTTGTCGGAGATGCCCATCATTCCTTGAGATTTTGTGTTTACTCGGATGGCCAGTTTCGATTTTTTGTTTTCCTTTCTTATGGATGTTGATCCCATCCTGTATGAAAAATCAGATATCGCAGAGATAGGAATCCTCTTGTCTTGTGTCTGGATGCTGAGATTTCTGAGATCTGTTTCAGAGAAACCCTCGTCACCCTGTATTTTGAGGATAATATCGATCTCCCGGTTATCCATCTTAAATCGTCCAACGGGCCTTTCCGAAATGGATGAGGAGATCGTCTGTGCGATCATCCGGCTGTTGACTCCGGAGCTTTCGGCCTTCTCTCGGTCCACCTGGACCACCAATTGCGTATTTCCTCCCTCTAGGTCACTGGTCACGTCCTCGACATCTTTAACCGTTCGGATTTTTTCCATGACCATAGGTGCCAGTTCTGTCAACTTGGTATAGTCCAATCCGATCAGCTCGACCGAGATACCCATGGAATGACCACCCCGGCCATACCTCTGCCCATATTCGTAGGTGATCCCCGCCCGCTGTGGGAGCAGTTTTTTGAGGCTCTCTTTGATCTCTTCTACGGATGGACCGTCGTCAGTCAGGTTAAGCTCGATCCTTCCCTGGAATCGGCCCTGCCGGGCTCGGCCGACGCCAAATTCAATCGTCAAATGCTCGAGGCCCATCTCCTCTTTCCGGGACAAAAGAATCTCTTCGTAGGTGCTGAACAGAGATTTCATCTGGTTAATGGTGAAGCTCCTCGGCATGAAGACGGTAAGGTTGACTTCTCTTTCCGAACTTCTGGGCATGAATTCGCGCTCGAGGTTTGAAAATAGAAATGCTGCCGAACCCATAAAAGCCAGAGCAATCCCTACAATAAAAGCCTTAGTTTTCCAGCTTTTGATGGTGAAACTGATGATTTTTTCATATAGGTTGGTCATCTTGATAAGCCATCTGGCTTTTTCTTTGGATTTCCCGGAAAGCAGGCGGCTGCTGGCCAAAGGAATGAATGTGAGGGCGACCATAAGAGAAGCAATCAAGGCCAGGGATATTGTCAGAGCAAAGTCGGTCATAAATCGACCAAATCCAGATTGAGACATAAATCCGATAGAAATAAAAACCACCAGAGTGGTCAATGTCGAAGCCGTGACAGCAAGGGCCACTTGACTGCTTCCTTTTGTGGAGGCTTCGAGGGCAGAATAATTCTTTTCCTGTCGCAGTCTGAAGATGTTTTCCAGGACCACGACGCTATTATCTAGCAGCATCCCAACCGCCATCATTAAGCCGCTGAGAGAGATGATGTTGATCGTGACATCGGCCCCGAAAATGGTCTTATAGAGATACATGAGACTGAATGTGAACACGATGGCCATGGGGATAGCGATTCCAATAATAATGGTTGTGCGGAATTTTCTCAAAAAGAAAATCAGCAACAATATGGCCATGAGTCCGCCGACTATTCCTGAAATTGTCAAATCCTTCAGGCTTCTGAGGATATCCACAGATTGGTCACTATAGAAAATGGTTTGTATATTTTCCAGAACGGGTTCAGACTTTTGGATTTGGGCCATTGCTGCTTTGACGGCGTTACAGACATCCACAATATTGGCGTTGGAGGCACGATAGATCTGAAAGCGGACGGTCTCGTTTCCATCGAGACGGTTAAACTGTTCTTGTATGGGATAATCGTAGGTGACGGCCGCGACATCGGTGATAGAGAGGCCTTTGTTATTTAAAGGAAGACTTTTAATTTCCTCAAGGACTTTCAGTTCCCCTGGGATTCGAATGACGTATCGGAGGTTATCATCTTCGACATATCCGGCGGAAATATTGATGTTGTTGTTGCGAATGGTATTGATGAGATCTGTAATACGGATGGATGAGGCATAAAAAACCTCAGGCTTCAGGAAAATGGTCAGAACCTTGTTACGCAGTCCTCGAATGTCCACATTGGCGACCCCCTCAATCCGTTCCAGTTCCTGCATGATAAAATTCTCAGACCAGTAATTAAGGGTTTCCAAATCTCCAGGTAGAGTTAAGCTAAAGCTGATGACCGGGCGGTCGTTCATGCCGAAACGGCGTATCCGGATGTTCTCAATATCATCGGGAAGCTTGTCGCGAATCAAGTCTAGCTTATCCCTGATTTCCATGGTGGCCACGTCCATATTGGTGCCTGATGTGAACTGCATGTGGATACTGGCAGACGAATCCGATGAGGTCGAGCTGAGGGTGTCAAGATTGCTGATAGTTGCCAGAATATCTTCGATGGGTCGGGTGATGATCCGCTCCACCTCTTCGGGGGAAGACGAGGGATAGGGGACCTGCACCATGAGTCCTGGAAAGGAGATATCGGGCATCATTTCAAGTGGAAGTTTGGTTATGGATATGATGCCGATGGTGATAAAGATAAGCATTACCACGATGATGGTGACGGGTTTTTTAATAGAAAACTCAGGGAGATTCATTGTGCTCTCCCCTTTTTAAAAAATGGATTTTTGCTCTCCGCCTTTATGGGTTGGGTTTCTTTGACAATCAAGTTATAGACAAGTGGAATGAAGACTAAGGTCAGGAATGTCCCGAAAAACAGGCCGCCGATCAATGTGAGGGCAAGCGGAATACGGATTTCAAAACCCTCATTAAAATCCAGGGCCATGGGCGTAAGCCCCAATATGGTTGTGATTGTCGTCATGAGGATGGGACGCCACCTAACCTGGGCTGCCTTTTTTATGGCCTCGATTTTTTTCATCCCACGCTCTTGGAGTTGACCGATATAGTCGACAAGCACGATAGCGTTGTTGACGATAATTCCGGAAAGGATAACCAATCCGATGAGCACGATCACATTGATGGACATGTTTGCAACCAATCCGACTAGAATCACTCCAATAATACCGAGTGGAATGGTGAACATGATAATGAGGGGTTTTTTAAAGGATTCGAACTGCGAGGCCATCACCAGATAGACCAAGAAGATGGCCAAGAGGATGGCAAAGATCATGGAGGAGAAGGCCACATCCTGTTCCATGCTTTGGCCGGCCAGGTAAATCGTGCTATCGGGAGGTTTGTCGATGGTCTGAGCCGCAGCCATAATTTTTTCCTTGGCCTCATCCAGGGCGATTCCGGAGATGCTGCCGGTGATCACTGCAGATTTTTGCTGGGTGATCCGTCTGATCTCGGCGGGACCCTCACTGATGCGAATGTCTGCTAACGCTCGAAGAGGCACCATAACTCCCAAACCATTCCTGATATTGATACGGGTGATTTTGTCCACACGGTCCCTAAAGTCCTCAGAGAGGCGGACACGAATGTCGATTTCCCTGTCGCTTTCAATAAACCGAGTGGCCACTTCACCTTCGATTTTATTTCTTATCTGTGATCCCACAGAATTGATTGTCATGTCTTGTGATGCGAGGACGGCTCGGTTGAAGACGATCTGAATCTCTGGGTAGCCTTCTTCCATGCTGGATTTTAGATCGATAATGCCTTCAACACTCCGTAGTTTCTCAAGAAGTTCATCCGAAATCCTTTTGATCACATCCAGATCATTGGCCGACACGACGACTTCCAAAGGGGCTTTGAAAGAAAAAAGCCGGGGTTTATAGACCTTGAATTTGGTAGTTGTAAATTTGTTGAGATCCGCCCTCACTCGCTCTATGATCTGGTCTTCTTTTTTGCCCAGAATCCCTTCCTTAAGCCGGATCGTAAATTCTGAGAGGTTCTCCCTTTCCTCCTGAAATGAAATTCCACCCAAAGACCCTTTTCCGATCAATTCGTAAATGCTTTCGATCTCCTCATACTGTTGTAGTGTGTCCGTTATATCTGAGACAATCCCGGCATTTTCAGAAAGGGAGGTTCCCGGTTTGAATTCGACATTGATCAAAAATTCACCCTGAGAGATAACAGGAATCAGTTCTTGTCCCATGGTGCGTGTCATATAGATGGAGAAAATAAACAAGAGCAACACCGCTACAAAAATGAGTGTTTTTCGGTTAAAGGAAGCATCCTGGACCTTTTTATAGGATTGATAGAATCGGTCATACACTTTGTCCACGGGTTTAAAAATAAATTTAACGAACTTGGTGAAGCGTTCTTTGGACTGCTCTCTCCGCAGCGTAGAATTTAACATCGGGACTAAAGTCAAAGAGACGACAAGTGAGGCAAGAAGGGAAAAGGTTACGGTCAGTGCCATGTCTTTAAACAGCTGTCCCGCGATTCCTTCCACAAAGACGATGGGAAAAAACACGGCGACAGTGGTAAACGTTGAGGCGGTTACCGCTCCGGCCACCTCAGAGGTGCCCTTCAAGGCAGAGTTATAGAGGTCCATTCCGTCTTCCCGATATCGCTGGATAGACTCCAGCACAACGATGGAGTTATCCACAAGCATACCAATGCCAAGGGCCAAGCCTCCTAATGATATGATGTTGAGCGAAATATTTGATGTGTACATCAAAAAGAATGTGATGATAACAGAGATGGGAATAGCGGCCCCAATAATAATGGTGCTCCGCAGGTTTTTGAGGAAATAGAGCAGAATAAGGATGGCTAGAATCCCTCCAAAAATAGCGGTTTGAATGACCTGACGGATTGTGTTTTTTATAAACTTAGCCTGGTTGGTAATGATCAGATAGTCCAAGCCTCTTGGCTTGAGAATATTTTCACGGACTCGAACGAGCCTTTCCATGACCATGTTAGAGACCGAGACCGTATTGGCATCGGCCGCTCTATAGATGGCGGCCTCGATGCACTCCAGCCCGTTGATCTTCGAGATGACCTTCCGTTCCTTGTACCCCCGGAAGACTTCGGCGATGCTTCCCAGTTTGATAAGAACGTCGTCTCGCCTGATGATGATGATATCTTTGATCTCCTCGACAGTCTTGAACTCGTTGACCGTCCGGACGAGGAACTGGCTGTCCTGCTGTTTCAAAATACCGGCGGATAAATTGACATTTTCTTGAGACAAACGGCTGACGACCGTGGATATCGGGATATTGAGAAGGCTGAGCTGCCGTTCGTTGATATCGATATGGATCTCATCTTCGAGACCTCCGGAAATCGAGCATGCTGCCACACCTTCGATGCTTTCCAGCGCTTGCTTGAGCTCGGTTTCCGCAATATAGCGGATTCGAGACAGGTCGGCGTCCCCGGTGATCCCCAACTTCATGATGGGCTCCTGATTGGGATCATACCTCAGAATGATTGGCTTCTTGGCTTCCAGCGGCATCCGCATCAGGTCCAGTTTTTCACGAACTTTTAAAGTGGCGAAATCCATGTTGGTGTTCCAGGCAAACTCGATAGTGACTTCCGAAAGCTCCGCTCTGGAAACCGATGAGATCCGGATCACATTATCCACAACTCCGCAGGTCTCTTCGATCGGCTTTGATATGATGTTCTCAATCTCTGAAGGAGCGGTTCCGGGGTATTCAGTTTTAATGGTCAACGTCGGGTAAGATATATCAGGGAGCAAATTAAGATTTAGCCTGGAATACGAGATAAATCCAAATATCAGTGCGGCAACCGTAAACATAGATATGGCTACAGGGCGGTTAATGGAAAATTTGACGATTTTCATTGGATGACTTTAACTCTCTGCCCATCTTTGAGAGATTCGATTCCGACTGTGACAATCATGTCCCCCTCAATCAGGCCATCGACAATTTCAACCAGGTCTTCTTCGATCAAACCGAGGGAGACCTCTCTTTGTTCCACTTGCATCCGGTTGAGTACAAAAATAAAAGTTTTATTCTGCTTATAGAGAACGGCTTTGCGGGGTACAACAAGGATGTCTTCTTTTTGGCCGACGATGATCCGGACTTCAACAAACATTCCGGGTTTTAATTGAAGTGTCTCATCATGTGTCTCAACAGTCACTTTGACGGTTCCTGATTGGACATCGATTCGGGGATTGATCAATTTAACCGTTCCTTCAAACATGGATCCTTTCAGAATATCTGTGGTAATTTCCGCAATCATTCCGGGTGTCAATTTGATGGAATCGGCCGTAGGAACAAACACCCGGATGAGAAGCGGGGAAAAATCTTCAATCGTGTAGACCTGCTGGTTTGCGTTGACCTTGTCTCCGACCTCGATCAATCTCTCTGTTATATATCCTTCCGCCAGGGCTCGTATCTTGGTCCAATTCAACTGGAGCTGCAGATATTTAAAGGCTTCCTGCCGGTTGTCATAGTCGAGCCTCCTTTGGTTAAGCTGAGTTTCAGCGGCGAGATATTCCTGCTGCGAAATCAATTCTCTGTTCATGAGTTCCTGACTGCGTTCGAGTGTTGTTTTTGCCTCTTCATAGCTGAGTTTGGCCTGTTCAAGCTGAATGCTGGCCTGTTGATAACCGATCTTGATTTCTGTGTCGTCGAGGAGAGCCAGGATATCATTCTCTTTCACATAGGCGCCCTCCTCCCGGAGGATTTCTTTAACGTATGTAGAAAGTCGGGAATGGAGTTCAACTGTCCGCTCCGGCTCAACGACTCCATTGAGAATAAGATAGGAGTTCAGATCTTTCCGGCTGACGCGTTCGACATTGACAAGGGGAGCCTCTCCTCCACCCTGCATCTGTTTTAACATCTCTGCCACTCTTTCCTTTGGTATCATTCCGGACTTGATGGCGGCCTTCATCTGTTCCGGGATGTCCAGCTTGTCGATATCGATGTCTTCGCTTCCGGTGGGGCTTGTTCCTTCTTTTGTTGATGCTTTTTTTACGGGCGCTTCACCTGACTGGGAGCCGGTTCTGTCAGATTTTCCGCACCCCGTGGCCAGGCCGATACTTAAAGTCAAAATCAAAATTAATATTTTTCTCATTGTTTCTCCATAAAAAAACCTCAGGTCAAACGGCTTCTACTTGCTGATAACTTTTTTTATGTTGTCTGCAGCCGATAAATTCTATTAGTTCTTATTGTTTATCGTGAAGTTTTTGAATGAACAAAAACTAATATATTTATTCTTATATAGTTAAGACGAAATAAAACGGCTTTTCTTTCATTTTTTCTGTAAAAACTGGGAAGAATGTTTAAGTGTAGTAATTTTGGACTTAAAAATCACTTAAATTCTATCGATTCTCTAGAGATTTCTTGGTTTGAAAAAATATTCTGGATAACTCTCGTTTACTTTATCAATGGCTGGAAAGCTTCGAACCAGTTTTGGGCGAGTCGTCTGTAGCCTTCTTCTGTGGGGTGCACTTCGGGCAGAAGGCTGGGCTCGTTTAAAAAGAGTGTGGTGTTATCCACAACTTGGATGTTTTCCTCTTTACCAATTTTTAAAATGAGGGGATTGATCTCATTAACTACGCGTTCCTGTGATTCAGAAGTGAAGGGGAAGGGGACTCCGTCCGGTATAGGAGGGATAGTAGACAGAAGAATCCGCGTTTTTTTTCCATCCGGATCTTTGAACTGACTGAAAATGGCTAAAATGTCTTTCAGATTGGCATAAACTAAATCGGAGGAGGTGTTGTCGTGATCTTTGCGGATATCGTTTGTTCCAAGGAGAAGGCAGACAATGTCCGGATGCTTTTTGGCCAAAGATTCCTTATTTTTCTGCAGATAACTCAAGTATTCTCCTGTCGTATTTCCGCTGCGTCCGTAATTGAGGATTTTGGCCCGGATCCCTTCGGTGATCAGAATATTTTTCAAAAACTTTGGATAGGAGGATTCAGTCAGACTGTCTCCTGCACAGAGCACGATTACTCCTCTTTGGGATGGAGAACAAGTCAGCAAAAAAGCATAGAGAAATAATAGAGTGAAGGATTTTACTGCGCCTGTTTTCATCCTTTAATTTTTTCTTTTTTTAAACTCTGGAAAATGAGAGGAAGGACGATGAGTGTTACTAAGGTGGAAGTGATAAGTCCCCCCACAACAACGGTTGCCAAGGGCCTCTGAATCTCCGCTCCCGGACCCCGGGCGAGAAGGAGAGGCAAAACACCAAAAATGGTGGTGAAGCTTGTCATCAGGACCGGTCTGAGTTTTGTCTGCACTCCATCCAGAATGGCCTCTTTCATGGCTAGGCCATCCTTTAATTTGCGGTGAAATGCAGAGATCAGGACAAGGCCGTCCTCCAGTGCGATGCCGAATATCGCAATAAATCCAATAGAAGCAGGAACACTTAGGTAAAGACCCGATATCTTCAAGGCAATGATTCCCCCAGTCAGTGCCAGTGGAATATTGATGAGGATGATCAAAACTTCCTGGAAGGAGTAGAAAATTGTGAACAGCAGGAGTGCGACCAAGGCAAGGGTGATGGGCATGATCAGCCCCAGCCTTTTGTTGGCTCTCTGCTGAAGCTCAAACTGGCCTCCCCAGGATATGGAATATTCGGGAGGAAGAGTCACGGTGTCTTCGATTTTTTTCTGGGCTTCCACCACAAAACGTCCAATGTCCCTCCCCCTGATGTTAGCCTGGATGGTGATAAATCGTTTGTTGTGTTCACGGCTGATGGCTCTGGCTCCAATGATCTCCTCCGTTGTAGCAAGTTGCTTCAGGGGGATTTGGCCTCCATTGGGCAGACGGATCAGGAGATTTTCGATGGACTCAATGCTTTGGCGGAACTCCGATCCGAACCGGAGGAAAATGTCAAACCTCTTCTGCTCTTCATAGACCTGGCCAAGCGTGATGCCTCCAACCGCGGCTTCAATGGTCTCCTGAATGTCTTGAATATTGATGCCGTAGCGTGCGATTTGAGGTCTATCCAAGACAATCTGGACATGGTTTTGTCCGGTGAACTGCTCCATTTGGACATCAGAAGCTCCTTCGATTTTTGCCAACTGGTCTTTGATCTGCGTGGCTTTGTCTTTAAGGATTTCAAAATCTTCACCGTAGAGCTTTACAGCCAGCTGTGCCCTTACTCC
>VAPC010015343.1_pt1 | contig 10088 bp, 9 predicted proteins | sample 3395121 | NCBI WGS metagenome assembly VAPC01 (sample SAMN08290434, study PRJNA428436) | hydrothermal vent metagenome | isolation source: Deep-sea hydrothermal vent chimney | place: Indian Ocean: Southwest Indian Ridge | depth 1711 m m
CCCGACTTGCGCGCAGCCTCGACGACTGTTTGCATATCATCGCTGTTGGCGGATACCAGAATACCCTGCACACTGCCCAGAAAGGCCCGCATCTCTGTGAGAATCAGGTCGCGTTCGGCCGGTTCCAGAATGATGGCGGTGCGGCCATCGGTGGCGAGCTGTGTCTCACCCAGAATAATAAATTTCCCGACCAGTGTGCCAGTTACTGCTAACAGTACCACCACAAGTAACCAGCAAAATCGGCACATAGTTTTGTTCGCTCCCGGAATTTGGAAAAAATATACCTCCCGTTTCTCGCGCAAGCGGGAAAGAGGCTAATTGCGGCATTATGGCATGCTGATCTTGAAAAGGCGCTTCCGGAGCCGGTTAAAGTGTTACAAATTGTTTCCATCCTGTCCCTGAAACAGCCTGTAACAGTTTCTCTGGCTGCGGAAATCGTTGTGAAACAGCCAGTCCCTAACATGCCTGTCGTGCTCGGAGTTGCCGGGTACCCTTAATTCAATGGAGCCGGTCTGGTTATCGTTTTTGGTCTGGTGGGCGGTGCACTGGTTTCAGTGCTCGCAGTGGCAGGCGGAAGCGATTTTCAGCATGGCGGTGGAAGGCACCACTACAGACAGCAGGGCTACGTGAACCAGGATGGGTATACCAGTGACAACATCTACAAAGTGGAAAACCTGGCTTACTACGGTGACTTGACCCTGCTGCGGACACCCGTCATCAGTTTCCCGTTTTGACGGTGTCCCGCAGCAAATCGATGCGCTCCAGCACCGATTGAGACAGCTTTTGTGCCGCCAGCATGACAGCTTCATCTTTGGCATGTGTCACCACCGTGTCGTAGAACGCGAAACAGCGATCACTATCCGCGCGCAGGCGTTGTAACAAAGCGTCCGGGCCATCGCTTTCTGCAGCAGTTTTACTTTTATAGTTCTCAATCGATTCAATCGCTCTGACAGCATCCTCGCCCGGGTTGCCCGCGCTATTCAGCTGGGCTTCGATGCCCGCCAGCATCACACGCGCGGCTTTGCGGACCTTTTCCAGTCCGGGGTGGCTGTCGTCGGCAAGGGCGGCCAGATTGTCTGCAAGACAGTGTTCTGCACTGCTTGCTACCGCAAGCAGGTCGGCCAGTGTGTGGATGATTGTGGGCGCGACATCCGGTTCCTCGTGGCCGGCTTCCCGTTCGGCCCGCCAGGCGCGGCGGCGCATGGCGCGCAGCAGGGCAGCGTGACCAAGTTCTTCATGGGCCAGGGTTTCGGCATACTCGCGCACGGTTTCGTCATCCGCGGTAGCGGCCACATAGGTATAAAAGTGGAAGGCGCGTTCCTCATTGTGCACCGCGAAGGCCAGCGCCCGGTAGGGGGTGCTGTGCGCCGGGTCGACGGCATCACTGTCATAGTCGGTCGGCACCTGTGGATCTTCCCATTTCACCGGTCCGATATCGGTGCGCAGCTGAATGCCTTCCAGCTCGGCCCATTCCTCGATCAGGCGCTCATGTTCCTGCTCTTCTTCGACCATGCGTTCGAACAATGCGGCGGTTTCCTCGTTGCCGTAGCTGTGCATTGCCTCGGCCAGGCGGATGTAACGCCGGATGGCTTCGTGTTCCGCATACAGTGCGATAGACATAAGGTCACTGGCTGTTTGTACATCTACTGTCAGCATGTCATGAGTTTCGCATACATCTTGGCCACCCCGAAAATGTTTCCCGGACACCTTGATTCATATCAAGTAGAACCCTTCAGGGGATTCGCTATACTGATCCCCGATTTCTGGATAATACACTTAAAGAATTTAGGTGAATACAACGGAGCATGGTGGTGCTACGGACCTGCGCTTTACCTGTTTCAAATCAGGTGCGCAGGGGGGTAGTGTTGCTGTGGCTTTTTTGCTGTTTGCTGCTGCGCTGCTGTTGCAGTTCCTGGCCAGCAGCCATGCAATGGCCGGCGAGCTGCCGCGCTTTCTGACCGATATCGAACCGCAGGTAGTATTTCCCGGGGCTGATCGTATTGCCGAGTCAGAAGGTGATCCACCGGTGGCGCCGGCTTTCAGCGGGGATGAGCAGCTCGGTTTCGTGTTCCTTACCAGCGATTACGTCAATACCACCGGTTATTCCGGGAAACCCATTCACCAGCTGGTCGCCATTGATCTCAAGGGTGTGATCCTCAAGGTGCTGCTGGTCGAGCACCACGAACCGATTGTCCTCATCGGTATCCCGGAAAAGCGCATCGTCGCCGTGCTGGAAGGCTATAACGGTCTGGACATCGGCACGCTGGTGCGCGATGAGCGCGGGGATCACAAGGTCGACGTAGTCACCGGCGCCACCGTTACGGTGATGGTGATGGATGACACCATTCTGCGCAGCGCCATCAAAGTGGCACGTGCCCACCACCTCGGTGGCCTGGCGCCGGAACGTAAACACACCGGCCCCCGCGCCGTGATTAATGCCGAGGCCGGTGAGGTCGAGGACTGGCCGGCGTTGCTCGCCGATGGTTCGGTACAACCGCTGGCGCTGACCCTCGAACAGGTCAACGCGGCGTTCGAAGCCTCGGGAGATAAACTGGCGGCAAAGCGACCCGAGCAGGGCGACCCGGATGAGTCATTTATCGAACTGTATGCCGCGGTGGTTTCCATTCCCGCCATTGGTCGCAGTCTGCTGGGAGAGGCGGAGTACCGAAACCTGACGCAGAACCTGGAACCCGGTCAGCAGGCCATCCTGCTGGCCGGCGATGGCCGCTATTCCTTCAAGGGGTCGGGTTATGTGCGCGGCGGTATTTTTGACCGTTTCCAGCTTGTGCAGGGTGATGCATCGATCCGCTTCCATGACTACCAGCACAAGCGCCTGCGTCATATTGCAGCTGAAGGTGCACCGGAGCTCAAGGATGTCGACCTGTTCCTGACACCAACCGACCCGGGGTTTGATCCCGCGGCGCCCTGGACACTGGAGTTGCTGGTGGGGCGTGCCACCGGGCCGACAAAAAAAGCGTTCCTGACGTTTGATCTGGCTTACAGCCCAGCGGAAAAGTACCTGTCTTTTATCGCACCCGAGGAACCTGAGGGGCTACTGTCGTGGTTCGACGCCGATGCGCCGGATGCGCCCCTGTGGATGAAGATGTGGGTGACCAAGCTGCCCGAAGTCCTGATTTTGCTGGCGGCGCTTGGCGTGCAGACGCTGATTTTTTTCTTTCAGGACTGGCTGGTAAAACGTCCGCTGCTGGCCAAACGGGTGCGCATCGCTTTCCTGATGTTTACGCTGTTCGGCATCGGCTGGTACGCGAACGCGCAGCTGTCGGTGGTCAATATTCTCGCGGTCTTCAATGCTCTGATCAGTGGTTTCGACTGGAGTTACTTCCTCATGGAACCACTGCTTTTCATTCTCTGGGGATCGGTGGCCGTAGCACTGATATTCTGGGGAAGAGGGGCGTATTGTGGCTGGTTGTGTCCCTTCGGCGCGCTGCAGGAGTTGCTCAACCGACTCGCAAAGTGGGTCAGGATTCCCCAGCTGTCCTTGCCGTGGGGGTTGCACGAGCGCCTCTGGTCGCTGAAATACCTGATCTTCCTGGCGCTGTTCGGGTTCTCCCTGCATTCCCTGGGCGTGGCCGAGCGCCTTGCCGAAGTTGAGCCGTTCAAGACGGCGATTATTCTGAAATTCGTGCGTGACTGGCCGTTTGTGCTGTTCGCCGTGGCCGTGCTGGTAGCCGGTCTGTTTATCGAACGTTTCTATTGCCGTTACCTGTGTCCACTCGGTGCGGCGCTGGCCATTCCCGGCCGGATGCGTATGTTCGAATGGCTCAAGCGTTACAAGGAATGCGGTACGCCCTGCCAGCGTTGCGCTAATGAGTGCATGGTCCAGGCCATCCACCCGGAAGGCAACATCAATGTCAACGAATGCCTGTATTGCCTGCATTGCCAGGTGGTATATTCAGACGATCATGCCTGCCCGGTGCTGATTCAGAAACGCCTCAAGCACGAGCGGCAGTCAAGTGTGTCGATGGAGCGCAAGTCCGGCGTTGCCCTGAAGGTGGAAGAGATCAAGAGAAAAGTAAAAACAGATAAAGAGGTTGTTATAGCCTCTGACTAGGGAAGGTCTGGTTAATGCGTGATCCCGGCCTGCGCCGGGATCACGCAAGATGAATTTAGGAGCGTCTGTATCCAGCAGGGATACGGATAAACAAGAGCAGCAATATGAAGAGGAGAGATGCGATGTCAAAAGATGATGACAAAAAGGCGGGTATTACCCGCAGGGAACTGCTGGGTGGCTCTGCCAAACTGGTGGCACTGGCCGGAGCAGGTGGTGTAGCCGGACTGGCCGGCGGTTCGATGCTGTATTCCGACGTGGCGCAGGCTGCTGGCAGCAAAGCCGATGTTGCCCCCGGTGACCTGGATGACTACTACGGCTTCTGGAGCAGCGGCCAGGCCGGCGAGCTGCGTATTATGGGCGTTCCCTCCATGCGCGAACTGATGCGTGTGCCGGTGTTCAACCGCTGCAGCGCCACCGGCTGGGGCGACACCAACGAAAGCCGCAAGATCCTTACCGACGGGCTGTTGCCGGACACCAAAAAATTCCTGGAAAGCCGGGGCGGCGTCTGGTTGAACGGCGATCTGCACCATCCGCATATGTCATTTACCGATGGCACTTATGACGGCCGCTACCTGTTCATGAACGACAAGGCCAATACCCGTGTTGCCCGTGTACGCTGCGATATCATGAAGTGCGACAAGATCACTGAAATTCCGAATGCCTCGGACATTCATGGTCTGCGTCCGCAGAAGTATCCGCGTACCGGTTATATTTTTGCCAATGGCGAACACCGGGTGCCGGTGCCGAACGACGGCAGTATTCTGGACGAACCGGAAAAATACCACGCGATTTTCACAGCACTCGACGGCGACAGCATGAAAGTGGCCTGGCAGGTCATGGTCGACGGTAACCTGGATAACTGTGATGCTGACTACCAGGGGCTGTATGCCTTCTCAACCTGCTACAACAGCGAGGAGGGTGTGAATCTTGCCGAGATGACCGCCAACGAGCAGGACTGGGTGGTGGTGTTCGATATCAAGCGTATCGAGGCCGCGGTGAAGAGCGGTGACTTCAAGAAGATCAACGGCGTGCCGGTGATCGACGGCCGCAAGGGGTCTAAATATACCCGCTACATTCCTGTATCCAACAGTCCGCACGGTTGTAATACCGCGCCTGATGGTCACTACGTTGTTATCAACGGCAAGCTGTCACCTACCGTCAGCGTGCTGGACGTGCGTCGTCTGCCGGATCTCTTTAATGACAAGATCAAGCCGCGTGATGTCGTAGCCGCCGAACCGGAGCTGGGTCTGGGTCCGTTGCACACCGCATTTGATGGCAAGGGCAACGCTTTTACCACGCTGTTCCTCGACAGCCAGTCTGTGAAATGGAATATCCAGAAGGCGGTTGACGCGTACAATGGCAAGGACGTCAACCCGATCCTGGAAAAGATCGACGTGCACTATCAGCCGGGTCACAACCATACTTCCATGGGTGAAACGAAGGAAGCCGACGGCAAATGGCTGGTGTCGCTCAACAAGTTTTCCAAGGACCGTTTCATCAACGTCGGTCCGCTGAAGCCGGAGAATGACCAGTTGATTGACATTGCTGGAAAAAAGATGGCCATTGTGCATGATGGCCCGACCTTCGCCGAACCGCACGACTGCATCATTGTGCGCACCGACATAGTCAACCCGCGTTCGGTGTACAAAAAGGACGACCCGATGTGGGCCGATGCAAGCGCCCAGGCCAGGAAGGACGGCGTGACCCTGTATACGGACTCCAAGGTAATCCGGGACGGCAACAAGGTGCGTGTCTACATGTGGTCGATAGCGCCCAGCTTCAGTATGGAGAAATTTACCGTGAAGCAGGGTGACGAGGTCACTGTCTACGTTAGTAACAATGACCAGATCGACGACCTGACGCATGGCTTCACAGTGGCCAACTACGGTGTCGCCATGGAGATCGGGCCGCAGGCAACCTCGTCGGTAACCTTCACGGCAGACCGCCCGGGCGTGCACTGGTTCTACTGTCAGTGGTTCTGTCACGCACTGCATATGGAAATGCGTGGCCGCATGCTGGTGGAACCGGCGTAAGCGATTACCGTTTTGCGTTATCGTCAGAAGTACGGAACCCCGTCGGTCGTTCTGACCGGCGGGTTTTTGCTGTTGCTGTCTGTCTGTCTGTCTGCGCCGCTGCTGGCGCAAGACCGGACGGTGTTACCGGGCGCGAGGTCGTTACAAAGGGCCATTGATCAGGCCGGTTCCGGCGACCGCTTGCTGCTCCAGGACGGCGTGTATGCAGGAGCCATCGTCATCGACCGACCGCTGGAGTTGCTGGGTAAGGCTTCCAGCATTATCGATGGCGGGGGCGTGGGGCGGGTGATTACCGTAGCAGCGCCGGATGTCGTCGTGCGCGGGGTGACAGTGCGCAATTCGGGCACCAGTCTGGCCACCGAGGACAGCGGCATTTTTGTAACAGCCGATGGAGACCGCGCCCTGATAGACGGCAATCAGCTGCAATATAATCTGATCGGTGTCTACCTGAAGGGCCCGGAAAAAGCGGTGGTGCGACGTAACGTCATCGTCGGCAGCACCGATCCGCATGTGAACGACCGTGGCAATGGTGTCCAGCTCTGGAACACCCCTGGTTCCGTGGTCGAGGACAACGACATCCGTTACGGTCGAGACGGTATTTTTGTGACCACCAGTCGCAACAATGTTTTTCGTGGCAATCGCCTGCGGGATCTGCGTTTTGCCATCCACTATATGTATACCAATGACAGCGAGGTCAGCGCCAACCGCTCGACCGGCAACCATGTCGGTTATGCGCTGATGTATTCAGACCGTTTACAGATTATTGATAATGTATCCGATGGTGACCGTGACCGCGGCCTCTTTTTTAATTTTACCAACAACTCAGATATTAGAGGTAACCGGGTTACTGGCGGTGCGGAGAAGTGTGTTTTTATCTATAATGCCAACATCAACCGTATCCACGGCAACTATTTTTCCGATTGTCGGATCGGTATCCACTTTACCGCCGGGTCCGAGCGTAACCAGATGTATGAGAATGCGTTCGTGAATAACCGTACGCAGGTCAAATATGTCGGCACCCGTCATATTGAATGGTCCGTCGATGGGCGTGGTAACTACTGGAGTGATAACCCGGCGTTTGATCTCGATGACGACGGGATTGCGGACCAGCCTTACCGACCGAATGACCTCGTGGACCAGATTGTCTGGCGTCATCCGATGGCGAAACTGTTGCTCAACAGCCCGGCGGTGCAGCTGCTCCGATGGGCGCAGTCCGAGTTTCCCGCGCTGCATCCCGGCGGGGTGAGAGACAGTGCCCCGTTGATGGAGTTACCGCAACAGCAGGTGCTGTCCAATGGCTGACAGGGCGGCGGTGGACAAGGCCATTGAAGTCACCGGCGCAGTCAAGCGTTATGCTGACAAGACCGTGGTGAGCGACGTCGATCTGTCTGTTCGCAGCGGCGAGCGCTTGGTGCTTATTGGTCATAACGGGGCCGGCAAGACCACCTTGATGAAACTGATGCTGGGTCTCACGCACCCAAGCGCGGGACGCGTGCGCGTACTCGGTAGCAACCCGGCGACGGCAGCCGCCGGGCAACGCCGTACGATCGGCTATCTGCCCGAAAGCGTCGCTTTTCACAGCGCCATGAAAGGTCGTGAAGTGCTGGAATTCTATGCCAGGCTCAAGAGTGTAGCGCCAGCCGAGTGCCAATCCATCCTGGAGCAGGTCGGCCTTGACCAGGCGGCAGACCGGCGGGTGAGCACCTATTCCAAGGGCATGCGCCAGCGGCTCGGCCTTGCCCAGGCCATGCTGGGCAAACCCCGGCTGCTGTTCCTGGACGAACCGACCAGCGGTCTGGATCCGTCGCTGCGCAGACAGTTTTATGACCTGATCGACAGCCTCAGCCTGTCGGGTACCACGTCACTGACCTCGTCGCATTCCCTCAATGAAGTCGAGGCGCGCGCCGACCGGATTGCCATTATGAAAAGCGGTGCCATTGTGGCTTGCGGAACGCTGTCCGAATTGTCACAGCAGGCCAGTCTGCCGCTGGTGGTCCGGCTCAGGGTGGTGGCAGGTCAAACAGCCGGCGTGGCCGAGCAGCTCGCATCCATGGGTGAGGTACAGCGAATCAACGACCATGGTATCGATCTGTCCTGCCTCGGCACTTCCAGAATGGTGCTGTTCAGGCGCATTGCCAGCCTCGGTGACGTTATCGAGGACATGGATGTGATTCCGCCGCGGCTGGATGACATCTACAACCACTACATGGAAAATGTGCGGCCGCAATGAGAGCGATAGGCATACTGGCGCTGAACGAATTTCTCGACGGTCTGCGCAATCGCTGGGTGGCGGCTACCATCATTCTGCTGGGCACTACGGCACTGGCGCTGCTGCTGGTTGGGTCTGCACCCACCGGCACAATTCGCGCCGGCGCACTGGATGTCAGTGTTGTCAGTCTTACCAGCCTGAGTGTCTACCTGTTGCCACTGATTGCCCTGTTGCTGTCTTTCGACGCGCTGGTCGGTGAGTTCGAGCGCGGCACCATGTTGTTGCTGCTGACCTATCCGGTGGCGCGCTGGCAGGTGGTGATGGGCAAGTTTATCGGGCACATGATGATACTGCTGGCCGCGGTTGCGGTCGGCTATGGCGGTGCCGCCGTTATCACGGTGCTGTTTACGGACAACGGTATCGAAGGCTGGCAAGCCTATGTCACCATGATGGGTAGTTCGCTGCTGCTCGGCGCCGTGTTTATTGCACTTGGCTACCTGGTGAGCGTGCTGGTGCGTGAGCGTAGCACCGCGGCCGGTGCCGCCATTGTACTGTGGCTGATTTTTGTGGTGTTGTATGACATTGCGCTGCTCGGCCTGTTACTCGCAGACCATGAGCAACAGATTGGTCAGACCCTGTTTTCAATCCTGATGCTGGTCAACCCGTCGGATACTTACCGCATATTGAACCTGACAGCATTTGATAGCGTGGGCCAGGCTGCCGGTATTGCCGGCGTCGCCGCCCGCTCCGGTTTCGGCATGTCGCTGTTACTGGGCCTGCTTGCAGGCTGGATAGTGCTGCCACTGGCTGCGACCATGGCAGTATTCCACCGGCGGGAGCTGTAAGTGAAACCTCTTTTCCGCGCGGCTCTTGCTCTACTTGCCGCCACCCTGACCTGGTCCTGCAGTGACCAGGAGCCCTCAGCCGTCCCGGTGCCACAGGAACTGACCCGGGACGCTGTAGGTTATTTCTGCGGTATGACGGTTGTGGATCACAACGGGCCCAAAGGGCAGGTCTTCCTGACCGACAGGCAACAACCGCTCTGGTTTACCTCGGTGCGCGATACCATCGCCTTTACCCGGCTGCCGGGTGAACCGAAGAACATCGCGGCGATCTATGTCACGGATATCGGACGCGCCAGCTGGGACCAGCCCGAAGCCGGTACATGGATCGATGCCCGCAAGGCGTTTTACGTCATCGGCAGTGACCATATCGGCGGCATGCAGGCGCCGGAAGTGGTGCCGTTCGCTACCGGGAAGGATGCAGCGCTGTTCGTGGAGCAGCATGGCGGAGAGGTATACATTTTCAGCACCATTCCCCGCGAAAGTATACTTGAAGCAGCCGAATAGTTTTTCTCATCATAAATGTCAGTTATACAAACCTCGATTACAGTACGCGCACACCTAACGTGCGTTCCCACATCCGGAAAAGGGATCGCCTGCCATAGCCGTCGATTACAAGGGTGTCTACGATGCTGTAGACAAACCGCAAACCACTGAATCTGTCGATAAGGATAAAATGGGCGAAGTCGTTAGTACCGATGGCGTTGACTGCGGGAAAGCCTACAATTCAGTCGATACCGACAAGGCGCGTGAAGCACTGATGAAATAGGCTGAACTTCCGCGGCCACGTAAAAACCGACCCAAATTTGATATACATCTTTACGTCACGCCTGAACCGGCCTGCGCCGGAATGATGGTTGTGATTTCGGCATAACTTAGCGCCATTCATTGTTCCAGGAAGTTTGGCTTCCTTTGGCGGAGTTGTACAAAGA